>Ga0187887_10000667_pt1 | contig 33061 bp, 26 predicted proteins | sample June2016WEW_7_10_FD_132977 | JGI IMG/M metagenome (GOLD analysis project Ga0187887, IMG submission 132977) | Peatland microbial communities from SPRUCE experiment site at the Marcell Experimental Forest, Minnesota, USA - June2016WEW_7_10 | ecosystem: Environmental > Terrestrial > Soil >... | reverse complement strand
CGGCGCCGCCGGCCAGCTCGAGGCCCTGGCGGGCAATGTCGTCGCCTCCACCGAGGGCGCGGGTAATTTCATCAACGATTCGGCCGCCGCGGGCTCCGCGCTCGTGGTCGGCAGCGGCGATCGATGGCTGGTCTACAGCGACACGCCGGACCTCGTCGCCGGTCCGCACACGGTCAAGGGCGGGCTGACATCGAACTTCCGCTATTACGGCGATTCGACCTACTCGACCTACGCGCCAAACGCGGTGACTCAGAGCGGCAACGGCTTCATCTATGACTACGCCACCCCGACGCTGACCGTCACCGCCACCGTCGCCGGCACCCCGACGCAGGTGTACGGCAGCACCCCGACCGCGAGCATGGGCTACACCGTCAGCGGCTTCGTGGACAGCGAGGACAATGCCGCCAACGTGATTAGCGGCGGCACGGCGACGTATAGCACCGCACTCGCCAATACGATGAACGCGGGCGTCTACGACATCACCTATACCGGCGGGCTGACTTCGAGCAACTACACTCTCACTCCCGGGGCCACGGGAGCCGCTTACACGGTGACCCCGGCCGTCCTGAGCTATGTTGCCGCCCCGGCCTCCCGCGGCTACGGCGCGGCAAACCCGACTCTGACCGGCACCGTCAGCGGCTTCGTACTCGGGCAGAGCGCCTCGATCTTGACCGGCACGGCCACCTGGACCAGCCCGGCGACCGCCTCGAGCAACGCCGGCCAATACGCGATCGACGGCAGCGGGTACAGCGCCGGAAGCAACTACACCTTTGCGCAGGCGGCGGGCAACGCCACGGCGCTCACCGTCACGCCGGCGGCCCTTACCGTCACCGCCAACAACGAAACTACGACCTACAACGGCACGGGCTTCAGCGGCGGCAACGGCGTGACCTACAGCGGCTTCGTCAACGGTCAAGGCTACGGCAACCTCGGCGGCACGCTCACCTACGGCGGCGACTCCCAAGGCGCGCGCAATGCCGGCAGCTACGCGATCACTCCGGGCGGACTGACCGACGGCAATTACACCATCACGTACGTGAACGGCACGCTGACCATCGGCAAGGCGGACCTCACGCTGACCACGAGCAACGTGACCAAGACCTACGACGGTGCGCTGGATGCGGCCGGCAGCGCCGTGGCGACCGACGGCACGCAGCTCTTCGGCACCGACAGCGTGAGCGGCGGCACCTTCGCCTTCACCAACGCGAACGCCGGCACCGGCGACAAGACCGTCACGGTCGGCGGCGTGACCGTGAACGACGGCAACGGCGGCGGCAACTACAACGTCAGCTACGTCCCCAATACCACCAGTACGATCGATCCGGCCAGCATCACGGTCGGCACCAGCAACGTCACCAAGACCTATGACGGCACGCTGGCGGCGAACGGCGCCGCGACCGTGGTCTCGGGCACGCTGTATTCCAACGTGAGCAACGGCGGCGCGCAGGATACCTTGAGCGGCGGCACCTTCGCCTTCACCAACGCGAACGCCGGCACCGGCGACAAGACCGTCACCACCGGCGGCGTGACCGTGAACGACGGCAACGGCGGCGGCAACTACGTCGTGACTTACGTCGACAACACCACCAGCACCATCAATCCGGCGTCGCTGACCTTCGTCGGCACCGTTGCCGATAAAACCTACGACGCCACCACCGCCGCGACGCTGTCCGGATACACGCTCACCGGGCTCATCGGCGATCAGACGTTGGATGCGACCGTGGGCGCCGCGAACTTCGCAGACCCGAATGCCGGCGCCGGCAAATCGGTGGCCATCAGCGGCATCACGCTCGGCAACGGCACGAACGGCGGCCTCGCTTCCAACTACGTGGTGAACCCGACCGCCACCGCCACCGCCACCATCGACCCGAAGGTGCTGACGGCGAACGCCACAGTGGCGAACAAGGTCTATGATGGCACCACCACCACGACGCTCGAGAGCTACGGGCTCTCCGGCTTCGTCGGCAACCAGACGGTCACCGGCGTCGGCGGCACGGCGACCTTCGCCAGCAAAAACGTCGGCAATGACCTGCCCGTCACGATCACCGGCATCGTCCTGGTGAACGGCACCAACGGCGGCCTCGCCAGCAACTATGTGGTATCGCCGAACGCCACGAGCAATGCCGACATCACGCCGGCCACGCTGCAAGTCGCGGGCGTGGTCGCCCTCAACAAGGTGTATGACGGCACCACGACGGCGGACCTCGACACGCAGGACGCCGTGCTCACGGGCGTCATTGCAGGCGACAACGTGCAGGTCGGCACCATCTCCGGAAATTTCCTCACCAAGAACGTGGGCAACAATTTGGCGATCACCACCAGCGGCTTCGTGCTGACCGGCACCGACGCGATGGACTACGTCCTCGTCCAGCCGACGGGACTCACCGCGAGCATCACACCGCGCGCGCTCACCGTCACGGCTACCGGGGTCAGCAAGGTCTACGACGGCAACGAGTCAGCGACCGTCGCCCTCAGCGACAACGCCGTCGCGGGCGATGCATTGACCGTCACGTCCACCAACGCCTTCCTCGATCCGAACGCCGGCACCGGCAAGTACATCAGTGTGTCCAACATCACGATCAGCGGCGCGGATGCCGAAGACTACATCGCGAACAGCAGCACCTCCGCCTATGCGAACATCACTCCGGCGACGCTCACGGTGAGCGCCACGGGCGTCAACAAGGTGTACGACGACAACACGGCCGCCACCGTGACGCTGACCGATCATCCGCTCGCCGGCGGGGTCGTGGATGTGAGCTACTCTGGCGCCTCCTTCGCCGGCAAGAACGTCGGCAACGGCCAGACGGTCACGGTGAACGGCATTACCTTGAGCGGCGCGGACGCGCAGGATTACGTGGTGAACTCCACGGCGACCACCACGGCCGATATCACCCCGGCGACGCTCACGGTCAGCGCCATCGGCGGCTCGAAGCCTTACGACGGCACGACCGTGGCGCCGGTGACTCTGACCGACAACGTGTATCCCGGAGACCAGATCGTACTCACCCAGGGTGCCGCCAACTTTGCCAACGCCGGCGTCGGCAACGGCAAGCTCATCACCGTCAGCGGCATCGAGATCGCCGGAGGCGCCCAGGCAAGCGACTACGTGCTGGGCAATACCACGGCGACCGCCACGGGCAACATCACGGGCGCCACCACGGGCACCGGCGGCAGCGGCGGCACCGGCGGCGGCGGCAGCGGCGGCACCACCGTCGCCGGAGTGAGCACGTTGTTGCTCCCGCCGGCGCCGACGCAGCCGCTCAACCCCTCCACCACGACGCCGCCGGCCTCCACGCTCGACCTCACGCTTCCGTCCGGTTTCGGGGGCGCAACGGGGAGCGGCCCGAGTACGGCGGAAGGCGCGAGCAACGCGACCGGCAGAGCCGGTGCGAACGGCTCGAGTACCGGCAACGGCCTGAACGGCCAGAGCAGCGCGGAGGGCCAAGGCGTGGCAATCGGCGAGGCCGGCGCCGGTGGCCAGGGCGACGTGAACGCATCCTCCGCCGCCGCAGATCCGCAGGCGGCGGACCTGGTCACGGTGTCTCTGGTGCAGTCAGCAACGAACCAGCACTCGGGTCAGGTCGATGTATCCGTGCCCGGGTCCGTGGTCGCATCCGGCGCGGGCTTCTCCTTCGCCCTGCCGGCGGAAATACGTGACGCGGCGCAAACCGGGGAGGTGCGCGTAACGCTGAAGAACGGCAAGGGCCTGCCCGCGTGGCTGCGGTATCACGCCAAGACGAAGACGTTTGCCGCGAGCGCAGCGCCCGCGGGCGCTCTGCCGGTGGAGATGCTGGTGCGGAACAACGCGATGTCCTGGAACGTGGAGATTACGGAGGACAGGCAGCGCTGAGAGGCAAAAACTTCAAGGCGAGGCCGACACCTCGAGGGGGCGGGCGGGAAGTGAAATGCGGATGCGCGTCCCGCCCCCCGGCTCCGAATGGATCTCGATATCGCCGCCGAGGATCTGGACACGCTCCTTCATGCCGAGCAGACCCAGACGGCCGAGATTGGCGGCCTGGTCGAGAGCTTTTGCCACCTCAAACCCGACCCCGTCATCGCGGATTGCGAGCTCCAATCTGTCATCGGTTTGGTTCAACTCGATCCAGGCGTGCTGCGCCCGAGCATGCCGTATGACGTTGGTTAGAGCCTCCTGAACTGCACGGAAGCAGGCAATCGCCAGATCGCTGCGTACATCATTCAACTCTCCCACGACCTGAGTCACCATGCCGGTGCGCTCCTCGTGCTGTTTCGCAAGCCACCTCAAGGTCGGCACCAAGCCCGCGGACTCGAGCATCGTCGGGCGTAGCTCGAGCACCAGGCTGCGCAATTGGGCGCCGGCATCCTGTATGAGCGCAACGCACTCTTCGAGGCGCGAACGCGCGGCATCGCCCGCAAGGCCTTTCGCCGCCTGCAAATGCAATGTGATGCCGGCCAACAGCTGTCCGAATTCGTCATGTAACTCTCGAGACAGGCGGCGGCGCTCATCCTCCTGGACTGCCAACAAACGCCGGGAGAAATGCTGCAACCGGTCGGTGGATTCGCGCAGCGCACTCTCGGCGCGCACTCGCTCGGTGACATCCTCGTTGATGACGACGCTCCCGACGATCAGCCCGTCGGCGTCGCGGATCGGCGCCGCTGAGTTCTGGATGGTCTTCCGCTGGCCATCGAAGGTCTCGATATCGATCAACTCGTTCAAACTCGTCTTGCCCTCGCGCAGCGCCCGTACCGAGGCCCACTCGCTCGGCGCAATGTGCCGGCCCGAGTCATGCCAGGAGGCCGTGCTTCGTACCCATCGTTCGCGGCCCATGATGATCATGCCGCCCCAAATGAGTTCCGCGGCCGCGTTGGCGAGAACGATGTCCCCGAACCGGTCGGTCACCAGAACGCCTACAGGAAGCGTGGCAAGCACCAAGCGCAGAAGCTCTTGCCTCTCCTGGACCGCCTCGCCTGCCCGCTTGCGGTCGCTGAGGTTGAGATTGGTATCATCGCCCGCCAATGTCGCGCCCTCCTCGGCCCGTCACTACTGCCCTCGACACGGAACACCCGGGCAAAGGGAATCCAAGCGGCGGCGGCGCCAGCCGCTTTGTCGACTCCGGATTCGAGAGATCGGAAAAGACCATCCGTCTGAGCTCCGGCATGACCTCGCCGGATTCGGCTGGGGCGCCGCAGCGCGCGATGCTCCGGATCGGAGCAGCGCCGCAGCGTGCGACGCTCCGGACCGGAGCATCGCGATACATCGATGGATGATGGCATTTTCCACGAAAGATCGTCAACAACATGAAGGCTCGAGTCGCGCCTACGTGGTACTAGACCCGCGCGCGGCTATCGCTCATTGCATCTGGAATCAACGTCGCGCGCGGCGACATCGCTCGGAATTGTGGCGGGCTCAAAAAGTCACAGTGGATTGGAACGATCAACTGCTCAAGAGCCTCATCTGGCTGGCCGAGGCACTCCTCTTCAGCTCGATGGGAGCGTTCTTCGCAATCTTCGCGCTGGCCCGGCTGACCGGCTGGGGGCGACAGATCCGGCGCATCTGCGGGGACTACTTCGATCCACGGCGCAGCGCACTGCCGTTGGCCTGGCTCGCGGCGATCGTCCTCATGACGCTGTTCTCGGTGCGCCTCAGCATCCTGCTCTCGTTCTGGTACAACGGCTTTTACACCGCGATGCAGCGACTCGATGGGCAGGCGTTCCGCTTCATGCTGTTCGTGTTCGCAACTCTCGCTACGGTCTATGTCGCGCAGGCGCTGCTGAGCTCCTACCTGCGCCAAGCTTTCCTCATCCGCTGGCGCATCTGGCTGACGAACCGGCTGATGGAGCGCTGGCTCACGCGGCAGCGCTACTACCGCAGCCAGTACCTACCCGACCGCATCGACAATCCGGATCAACGCATTCAGCAGGATGTGGAGAGCTTTGTCGGCAGCTCCTTGAGTCTTTCGATGGGGCTTTTGAACTCCGTCGTGTCACTCGTCTCCTTCAGCATCATCCTCTGGAGCTTGTCCGGCACGCTGAGATTGTTCGGTTGGACGATCCCGCGGGCGATGGTGTTCATCGTGTACCTCTACGTCATCGTCTCGACCATATTCGCGGTGCGCATCGGTCGTCCGCTAATACGCCTCAATTTTCTCAACGAGCAATTCAGCGCCAGCTTTCGCTATGCGCTCATTCGCCTCCGAGAATATGGGGAGAGCATCGCGTTCTATCAGGGCGAGGCCGTGGAGCGTGACACGCTGCTCGCACGCTTCGGCCACGTGATCCAGAATATGTGGGCCACCCTGTTCCGATCGCTGAAGTTTCAGGGCTTCAACTTTGCGGTCAGCCAGGCCGCGGTGGTCTTTCCTTTCATCGTTCAGGCGCCCCGCCTGCTCGCCAGGCAAATCACGCTCGGCGATGTGATGCAGACCGCGCAGTCTTTCGGACAGGTGCAAGACGCCTTGTCGTTCTTCCGCACCTCTTACGACGACTTCGCCGGCTATCGAGCCGTGATCGATCGACTCACGGGCTTTCTCGACCTGACGGAGGCGGCCGACCAGCTCCCCCGCGTACGCACGGAGCCCGTTGCGGAGGGAGTTTCCCTGAGGGACTTGACCGTCCGCACGCCGGCCCACCTGCCCGTGGCCACGCATTTGAGCATCGAGCTGCGGGCTGGCTCGTCACTGCTCATCCGCGGCCCCTCCGGGGTCGGCAAGACGACCTTATTGAGGGCGATCGCGGGACTCTGGCCCTACGTCGAGGGCACGGTGGTTCGACCACCCGGGCCTCGATGCCTGTTTCTGCCCCAGAAACCTTACCTGCCGCTGGGTACGCTGCGCTCGTCGTTGTACTACCCTGCCCGTCCTCCGTGGAGCGACGAGCGAGCCGCCGCGATACTGCGTCAGTGCCATCTCGGGCATTTGATCGATCGCCTCGACCACGAAGATGACTGGACCCGAATTCTGTCCCTGGGAGAGCAACAGCGGCTGGCGATCGGCCGCGTGCTGCTCAATCAGCCCGCGCTCATGTTCCTCGACGAAGCCAGCTCCGCGCTCGACGAAGGACTCGAGCATGCGATGTACCGGCTGTTGCTCGAATCTTTGCCGCGCGCGACGCTCATCTCGGTCGGCCATCGAAGCAGCTTGCTCACCTTCCATACCGAGGTGCTCGATCTCATGGGTGAGGGCTGGTGGCGCCTGCGCGATCAGCCCGTCGGCGTCGCGAATCGTCGCCGCTGAGTTCTGGATGGCCTCCCGCCCGTTTGCGGTCGGTGCACGTGGGCGAGCACGAGCCCAGCCGAGCCGAAGCCGCTACGCGTACAATCGGTTGCGGGACACCACCGGAGAAACCGCACCCGTGCTCGATCTACAGCCCACACTCGCGGGCACACACATGACGCTGCGGCCGCTGGCGGCGCACGACTTCGACGAGCTGTTCGCCGCCGCATCGGACCCTCTGGTCTGGGCCCAGCACCCGGATCCAGGCCGCGGCACGCGGGAGGGCTTTCCGGCGTTCTTCGATGGTGCACTGAAGTCAAAAGGCTGCCTGGTCGCGGTCGATGCCGCGCAGCGCTCGGTCATCGGCTGGTCCCGCTACAGCAACTACGCACCGGCCGAAAGAATCACGATCGGGTACACGTTCCTCGCCAGGAGCCATTGGGGTGGCGCGGCGAATGCCGAAATGAAACGGCTGATGCTCGGGCACGCCTTCACGGATGTGCAGGAGGTGCTGTTCACGATCGCCGAGCGCAATCTGCGCTCACGCCGCGCGGTGGAAAAGCTCGGCGCCGAGCTTGCGGGAGCCGAGGATACGCCGCGGTGGGGACAGATACATGTCATCTACCGGCTGACGCCCGAGCTCTGGGCGCGGGGTGCCGTGCCGGAGTACGGGCCCACAAACCTACGATAGCTTCAGCGATTTGACGACTCACGCCGGTCTCGAAAGGGCCATGCCGATCGCCCGTCCGTTGACGATCAAGGCGCCGATCAGCGAGGCCGCGGCGGCGGCCAGGGCGCCGTACGCGTTCACGCCCAGCGCACAAATCAGCACGACCGCCACGGCGCCGGATCCGACAGCGACGCCGATCCGCCGCGCATTCCACTCCACCACCGCGTGCCGCACCGCCGGACGACCGACCCCATTTGCCCACTGCACTCCCAGAAGAAGCGCATACACCGTCAGCTGCGAATCGTAAGGCCTCCCGTAGAGCGCCAAGGTTGCCGGCGCCGACACCAAGAGCGGCACCACGAACGCCGAGCTGTAGACCAACGCCGCAGCGAGTTGCCTGAGCAGCAGGCGCGGCGGCGCCTGGAGCGGCTGCGTAGCCATCAAGGTTTCGCGACAGCCTGTCAGGTTCAATGCCGGCAGAAAGAAATCCACGATCAGTGCCGTGCGCGCAGCCACGGCATATTGCGCCATCTGCACCGGCGGCGCCCAGACGGCCAGGACGCATAGAGGTCCCCACAGCAGCAACCCGCGCGCAAGGCCGATCAATTCCCGCGAGTCCACCCCTTGCAGTGCTTCACGGCAAATCGGCCGGGAGCCCTCGCCTCGCGCGACCGGGAAGGCGCGCCAGGCGAGCGCCGCCGCTGCCCCCGCAGATACGAGGCTCCCCAGCAGGAACGCCCAGGAGTAAAGCGCGAGCGAGGCGTCGGAAGGTGCGAGCACCACCGCAAGAAGCATGGAGAGGTTCACGGCGTAGGCGGCCACGACGATGCCGATCGTCCGATTGGCCGCCCGCAGCGCCTCGCCCAAGAGGCTCGACAGGCTGACGCAGGGGACGGCGAGCACGAAGGGCAGATAGGTTTGCAACAGGGTTTGCAGCTGCGGCGCCTGGATATCCAGATCGGCCGTCACGACCAAGAGAACTGCGCATAGGAGGCTGGACCGCAGCAGCATCCGCCGCGCGAGCTGCATCAGCAGTACTCCATTGGGAATACCGGTGGTGGTGGCGCGCCGCCCGATGATGTGCTGCGCCAGGTAGATCTCGTACTTGCCGCGCAAGAGCGTGCTCAAGCCCAGGGCGATCACGAAGCCGCGAAAATAGACCCCCGCCTCCTCCGGTGTCAAAGCACGTACCACCGCCCAAGTCGCGAGAATCTGAAGCGCCGCGCCTAAAAGGCGCAGCAACAGCTCCCCGATCCAGGCGTCGGTGGTGGAACGCTCGCCCCCGGCTGCTGCAGTCTCCGCCATGGCAGTTCCCCTGTTGCGCACTAGACATTACACCGACGCGGGCTAAGGCCCAAGGGTCGTCTGGGCGGCCGCAGGGCTCTCCCGGAGTCCTCCACCCAGGGCTTTGTACAGTGTCACGAGGTTTTGCAGCCGCATGAGCCGCACGGTTTGCAGCTGCAGCTGAGCGCCATAGAGCGTGCGCTGCGCATCGAGCGCGCTCAGATAGCTGTCGACGCCGCCGCGGTAACGCATGTCGGCGAGCCGATAGGCGGCGGCCGAGGCCGTCACGAGAGCTTGCTGAGCCGCGAGCTGCTCATCGAGCGTGCTGCGGGCGACCAGCGCATCGGCGACCTCGCGGAAGGCGCTCTGAATCGCCTTCTCGTACTGCGCGACCGCGGTATCGCGAGCGAGCTTGGTCGCCTGCAGGTTGGCGACGTTGGCGCCGCCCGCGAAGATCGGGACACTGATCTGCGGGGAGAAGGTCCAGACACGCGAAGCGCCCTTGAACAAGCCTGACAGCTGCGTGCTTTCGGTTCCGAAGTTGCCGGTGAGTTCGATGGCGGGCAGAAACGCCGCACGCGCCGCGCCGATCTGTGCGTTGGCGGCCATCAGCTGGTGCTCGGCGGCGAGTACATCGGGCCGGCGCACCAGCACATCGGACGGGATGCCCTCCGCGAGCTCGGCTACCAGGTTTCCGCGGTCCAGGCCGCCGGAAGCGTCGATACCGTCCGGAATCGGCGCGCCCAGCAAGAGCTGCAGCGCATCGCGGTCCTGAGCCAGCTGCCGGTTGTACTGGGCGAGGTTGGCGCGTGCCGTGTCGACCGTGCTCTCGGCCTGGCGCAGCGCGAGCTCCGTGGTCGTACCGCGGCTGAACATCTTCTGCGTGAGCGCGTAGGAGTCCTCCTGGCTCTTCAACGTGTCACGGGTGATGTCGAGCAGGGTCTGATCGGCGAGCACCGTGAGGTAGGCGGTCGCGACTTCCGCCACCAGGGTGAGCTGCACACTGCGCCTCGTTTCGCCCGAGCTGAAGTACTGCTGCAGGGCTGCATGGCTCAAGCTGCGGATGCGGCCGAAAAGATCCAGCTCGTAATTCGTGAAGCCGACTCCGACGTCATACGTGCGGTAGGTAATCCCGCTCGGCAGAGCTTGGCCGCCAAAGGCCGCGGCGGCGGTGGGAAATTCGGACTCCAGCACACCGGTGGGGATTCGCTGCACCTGCTCGACGGCGCTCGCGTCGACGGTTGGAAACAGCTGGGCGTGCTGGATGCGGTATTGCGCCTGCGCGCTTTGCACATTCAGAGCCGCGACGCGCAGGTCGCGATTGTTGCCGAGCGCCAGCGCGATCAGCTGCTGAAGCTGCGGATCGGGAAAGAACTCGCGCCAGCCGATGTCGGCGGCGGCCGTGCCGGCCGCTGTGCCGCTTGGGAGCGCCGGCACCGGCGGGGGCGGGCGATGATAATGCGGCTCGAAGGTACAGGCACCGAAAAGAGTGGCCGCCGCGGCGGCGAGGAAACAGGTGCTTCTGCAAGCCATCCTCAGCTCTCCGAAGCCGGCCGCGGGGACTGCGGTGGCCGCGCGCGCTCCTCGTGCCTGCGGCGACCGCCGAACATCGAGCGGACGCTCACGAAGAACACTGGTACGAAGAACACGGCAAGCACCGTGGCCGTCAGCATGCCGCCGATCACGCCGGTGCCGATGGCGATGCGCCCGCCGGCGCCGGCCCCGGTCGCGATCGCGAGCGGCAGCACGCCCAGGATGAAGGCCATCGAGGTCATGAGGATCGGCCGCAGGCGCTGGCGGGCCGCCGCGACCGTCGCCTCGATCACATGCATGCCGCGCTCGTGGTTTTCCAACGCGAATTCCACGATCAGAATCGCGTTCTTGGCCGAAAGCCCGACGGTGGTGAGCAGGCCCACCTGGAAGAAGACGTCGTTGCCGAGTCCGCGCCAGAGCGTGGCGGTGATGGTACCGATGATGCCGAGCGGCACCACCAGCATCACCGAGAAAGGGATTGACCAGCTCTCGTACAGCGCCGCGAGACACAGAAACACGACGACGAGCGAGATGGCGTACAGCGCGGGCGCTTGCGAGCCCGAGCGCACCTCCTCGAAGGAGAGGCCGGTCCACTCGTAGCTCACGCCCCTGGGCAGCTTCGTCACCGCCGCCTCCATCGCGGCAAGCGCTTCCCCGGTGCTCCTGCCGGGTGCAGGGGCGCCCAGGAATTCCAGCGCAGGTGTGCCGTTATAGCGCTCCAGCTTGGGCGAGCCCACGATCCAATGCGCCGAGGCGAAGGTCGAGAAGGGCACCATTTGGCCCGCGCCGTTGCGCACGTACCAGAGTCCCAAGTCCTGCGGCAGCATGCGCGAGTCGGTATCGCCCTGCAGGAACACCCGCTTCACGCGGTTGCGGTCGACGAACTGGTTGACATACGCCGAGCCCCAGCCGGCGCCGAGGGCATCGTTGATGTTGCCGATCGCAAGGCCGAGTGCGCTCGCCTTTTCCCAGTCGATGTCGAGCTGGTACTGCGGCTCATCATCGAGTCCGTTCGGCCGTATCATGCCGATCGCCGGGTCCTTGCTCGCCAACCCCAGTAGCTGACCGCGCGCTTGCATCAGCTCCGCATGGCCGACGTTGCCGCGATCCTCCAGCTCGAAGTCGAATCCCGTGGCGTTCCCGAGCTCGAGCGCGGCCGGCGGTGCGAACGCGACCACGAACGCTCCCCGGATCTGGTGGAAGCGCCGGTTGGCGCGCTCCGCCAGGGCAAACACGGAGTTCCTCTTCCCCGGGCGCTCCGACCATTCCTTCAGGCGGATGAATACCAGGCCGGCGTTCTGCCCTTGGCCGCCGAAGCTGTAGCCGTTGACGGTGAACACGCCGCTCACGAGATCTTTCTCATCCTTGAGGAAGTAGTCACGCGCCTCATTGAGGGCCCGCTGCGTGAGCTCACTCGCCGCGCCCGGCGGCGCCGCCACCTGGACGAACAAAATGCCCTGATCCTCATCCGGCAGGAAGGATCTCGGCACGCGCACGAACAGCAGGCCCATTGCCACCACGATGACCCCATACACCAGGAGATAGCGCCGGGTGCGCCCCGTGACATGAGTGACCCCGCGCTCGTAGCCGCGATTCATCCGGTTGAAGCCGCGATTGAACCAGCCGAAGAACCCGCGCTCGCGCTCGTGGGCCTCCGCGACCCGCGGCTTGAGGAGCGTCGCGCACAGTGAAGGCGTGAAGACCAGCGCCACCATCACCGACAGCGTCATGGCCGAGACGATGGTGATGGAGAACTGACGATAGATGACACCCGTGGAGCCGCCGAAGAAGGCCATGGGCAGGAACACCGCCGATAGCACCAGGGCGATGCCGACCAGGGCGCCCGTGATCTCGCCCATCGAGCGTCGCGTTGCATCCCTCGGTGAGAGCTTCTCCTCCTCCATCACGCGCTCGACGTTCTCCACGACGACGATCGCATCGTCCACCAAGAGGCCGATGGCGAGCACCATGCCGAACATGGTCAGCGTGTTGATCGAGAATCCCGCGGCGGCGAGTATGGCGAAGGTGCCCAACAGCACCACCGGGACGGCGATGGTCGGGATCAGCGTGGCCCGGAGGTTCTGCAGGAACAGGTACATCACCAGAAACACCAGCACGATCGCCTCGAACAGCGTCTTCACGACCTCATCGATGGAGACGCGCACGAACGGCGTGGTGTCATAGGGATAAATGAGCTTCAGGCCAGGCGGGAAAAATGGCGCGAGCTTGTCCATGGTCGCGCGCACCGCGTTGGCGGTCTCCAGGGCGTTCGCGCCTGTGGCGAGCTTCACCGCCAGGCCCGCCGCCGGCCTGCCGTTGTACTCGGTGTAGATCGAATAGCTCTCGGCGCCGAGGCCGATGCGGGCGACGTCCCGGAGCCGCACCTGCGAGCCGTCGGTGTTCACCTTGAGCAGCACGCGGCCGAACGCCTCCGCACTGGTGAGGCGCTCGGGACCGATGATGGTGGCGTGGAGGCGCTGTCCCCTCACGGCGGGAAGCCCTCCCAGCTCACCGGAAGGAACCTGCAGGTTCTGCACCTGCAGCGCGTTATTGACGTCCGTCGGTGTCAGCCCATAGTTGTTGAGCTTCGCCGGATCCAGCCAGATGCGCATCGCGTACTGGGTGCCGAACAGCTGATAGTCGCCGACCCCGGGTGTGCGGCTCACGGGATCCTGTACGTAAGAGGCGATGTAGTCGCTCACGTCCTCGCTGCTCATCGAGCCATCGGTCGAGTAGAAGCCGATCACGAGCAGGAAATTGCGGGTGGCCTTGGTGACGCGCAGCCCCTCCTCTTGCACTTCGAGCGGTAGGAGCGGGGTGGCGAGTTGCAGCTTGTTCTGCACTTGCACCTGGGCGATGTCGGGATTCGTGCCCTGCTCGAAATAGAGCGTGATGGTCATGTTCCCCGTGGCATCGCTTTCGGAGCCGAAATAGAGCAGGTGATCGATGCCGCTCATCTGCTGCTCGATGACCTGCGTGACGGTGCTTTGCACGGTGTCGGCCGAGGCGCCGGGATAGGTCACCTGGATGGCGATGGCAGGCGGGGCGATGCTCGGATACTGCGCGATGGGCAGCGTCGTGATGGCCAGGGCGCCCATCAGCATGATGACGATGGCGAGTACCCAGGCAAAGACCGGGCGATCGATGAAGAAGTTGACCATGGCCGGCGCCTACTTTGCGGCAGCCTGAACGTTCGCGGCTTGCGGCTGCGCCGTCTTCTCATCCGGCGCCCGGTACTCCTCGGGCACCACCTTGGCGCCGGGCTTCGCCGACTGGATCCCCTCGACGATGACGCGGTCCCCGGGCCTGAGCCCCGACGTCACCAGCCATTGATCGCCGATCGCGCGATCGGTCTTGAGCGTGCGCAGTTCGACGACATTGTCGGGACCCACCACGAGTGCATTGGGCTCCCCCTTCTGATCGTGGCTGACGCCCTGCTGCGGTGCCAGCACGGCACCTTGACGCACGCCCTCGTGGATCTCTTCGCGCACGAACATGCCCGGCAGCAGAAGACGCTCGGGATTGGGCATCAGCGCACGCAGCGTGACCGAGCCCGTGCCCTCATCCACCGTCACCTCCGAAAACTCCAGTGTCCCGGGGTGGGCGTACTCGCTCCCATCTTCCAGCCGGACCCGCACCTGGGCCTGTCCCGCCTCGTTTTGCTGGAGCAGTCCCGCGGCGGCCTCCTTTTTCAAGCGCAGCAGAACCGTGGTTGGTTGGGTTACGTCCACGTACACCGGATCGAGCTGTTGGACGGTGGCGAGCGCGGTGGTTTGATTGGCGGTGACCAGCGCGCCTTCCGTGATCAACGAGCGGCCGATGCGGCCCGTGATCGGCGACAACACTCTGGTGTAGATCAGATTGATGCGTGCCGTTTCCACCGCCGCCTGCGCCTGCAGGTGCGAGGCCACGGCATTGTCGTTATCCTGCTTGCTGACTGCATTCGCTTCAGCCAGCGGCTGGTAGCGTTCCGCGAGCGCCCGCGCGGAGGCATTGGCTGCGACGGCGCTGTCGTAACTCGCCTGGTAGGGCGCCGGGTCGATCTGGTAGAGCTGCTGCCCTGCCTTGACATCGCTGCCCTCGACGAACAGCCGCTTCAAAATGATGCCGTTGACCTGCGGTCGCACGTCGGCGGTACGGTAGCCCGCCACGCGTCCGGGAAGCTCGGTGGTGATCGGCACCGCCTGAGATTGCACGGTGACGACCGAAACTTTCGGCGGTGGCGGGACAGGCGGCGCAGTTTTATGCCCACACGCGGTGAGCGGCACCAGGCCTAAGGCGACGAGCCGCACCGCCACCCCTGCGGCGAGGCGACCGCCTCGGTGCTGGGGCCCCCAGGGATGTCGGAAAGTTCTGACATCAGGCTTCGCCGCAGCCATAGGCAGCCTCCCTAGAAGACCATGGTCGCCATCGTCCCCCCTCTATGATGCCACCCGCTGGCCAGAGAATCGATATCGGTCTCCTTACCGTTGAAACCTGCGATTGGCGCTCGTTCCCGGACCCCAGCGCCCTGGCGCGAGCCGGATGCCACCGCAGTGCCACCGCAGTGCCGCTGTCAGAATTTGCCCGAATCCCGCCACAGAACTGCCCGAAGCGGCTCGCACACTGATGTCCGTGGGCGGCAATACGAGGGTGGCGGCATGTCTACGGTGGATTTCGAGATCTGGCTCAATCACTTCGAGCACCATGCTCGGCATCCGTGCTGCGTGCCACACGGCCTTTCCGATCTTCTAATGCCCGATGAGCGGCGTCTCATCGCAAGCTCGATTGCGACGTTTCAGCTCGGGGAACGGTCTGAGGGACGCACGCTCCTGCAGGCTGCGCAACGCTTCGCGCACGGACGCGATATCCGCGCGCTCGTGCGGATCACTGAGCTATTCATCCGCGAGGAGCAGCGCCACGCGGCGCTGCTCCAGGCCTTCATGGAGGATCATCGTATCGCGCTCAAGAGGACCGACTGGACCGATCGGGTGTTTCGTCTCATACGCCGACTCGCGGGCCTGGAACTCTATCTATATGTACTCATCAGCGCCGAGCTGATCGGGATCGCGTACTACCGAGCACTCGAAGCGGCCACGGATTGTCAGCGCCTGACGGTGCTCTGCCGTGTCCTCGTGTCCGACGAGCTCGCTCACGTTGGATTCGAATCGCAGCTGCTTCTCGCGCTGCGAGCGGAGCGGGCCGCCCCGGTGCAGACCCTGATGCGCTTGGCTCATCGAGCATTCTTCGCGGGCACTGCCGGCGTCGTGTGGTTGACGCACCGTGCGGTGTTGCGCCAGGGGGGATACGGCGCGCGAAGTTTCCTGCGCGCCTGTCTATCGCAGTACGCCTTCTACTTGGGGCCGGTGAACGTGACGCTCGCGCCCACATCGGTCCGCTGAAGCTGCACCATGTATTCTTTGAGCCCTTCGCCGGCGATGAGTCAGCCGCGCAGCTTGTTCGCGATCTCCGCAATCTTGCGACCCTGGTAGCGCGCCCCGACCAACTCGTTCGCGCTCGGCATGCGCGAGCCATCGCTGCCGGTGATCGTCGTGGCACCATAGGGAGACCCACCGGTAATCTCGTCGAGGGTCATCTGACCCGCATGGCCGTAGTCGAGACCGACGACCACCATGCCGAAGTGCAAGAGATTGGTGATGATCGAGAACAGCGTCGTTTCCTGCCCACCATGTTGCGTGGCGGTCGAGGTGAATGCCCCGCCGACCTTTCCGTGCAAGGCTCCGCGCGCCCAAAGGCCACCGGCTTGGTCCAGGAAATTGGCCATTTGCGACGACAGTCGCCCGAATCTCGTGCCCGAGCCGATAATGATTGCGTCGTAATCGGCCAGGTCCTCGACGTTCGCGACTGGCGCGGCCTGATCGATCTTGAAGCGCGAGTTGCGCGCAACATTCTCGGGTACCAGTTCGGGAACGCGTTTGATATCGACCTGCGCACCGACTTCCGCGGCCCCTTCGGCGACGGCCGATGCCATGGCTTCGAGATGGCCGTATGACGAATAATAGAGCACCAGAACTTTCGACATGGTTTTCTCCTCTCACAAATTGGCATGCGCCTGCAGCGCCTGTCTTTCCCGGCCTTGCGGATATTTGTGCCGGTTTTGCATGCTGGCGGGGTCCGCACAGAACTCAGTTTGCTGTGGAGCGCACGCGTAAGTCTCTGGCGCAATTCATAAAACAGTGAACGAAAAAGGACGACGCCGGCGGCAGGCCAGCGCGAAATAACGGCAATCCTGGGTTTCTGCGGACCAGCGGCCTGCCGCCGTACTACTGCGCCGCAAAAAAAGGGGGGTGCCCAAAAGCCCGTCAAAATCGCCGATAATGATCCGGCAACCTGCCATCGAGGCAGCGCGAACCGGTGATGCTCGACGGTCGATAAAGGGCAGATTGTCATGGATGGACATAGGAAGGGTGCAGAGCTTGCGGAAACCGAGCGGGCTCGGCTGCTTGCGCTCAAGTCCTACGACGTTCTCGATACTCCGGCCGAGGAAGTGTTCAACGAATTGGCGCGCCTTGCGGCATCCATCGTCGGAGTCCCCGTCGGGCTCGTCAGCTTCGTGGATGGCAATCGTCAGTGGTTCAAGGCGAAGCTTGGATTGGACGTGAGCGAGACGCCGCGCGATGTCGCGTTTTGCGCCCACGCAATTGGAGACGTCGAAGTCTTCGTCGTTCCGGACGCGCTGAAGGACGAGCGGTTCGCCGATAACCCGCTGGTCACGGGCGCACCCCACATCCGATTCTACGCGGGAGCTCCCTTGATCACGCCCGATGGGCAGGCGCTCGGTACGCTTTGCGTCATCGATTATGTGCCCCGTGAGCTCACCGCCGAGCAGAGCGACTCGCTACGAATCCTCAGCCGCCATGTAATGACCCAGCTCGAGCTGCGCAAGCGGCTCGCGGCGTTCACGCGCGGGAACGCGGTACGCCAACAGGCGCTCGCGGCGCTTCGCCATGCGCTCGATGCCTCCGAGTTCATTCTGCATTATCAACCGCAGGTCGATATGCGCAGCGGCCGGATCACGGCGCTCGAGGCCCTCATCCGCTGGAACCGGCCCGGGCACGAGCTGATCGGCCCCGCGGAGTTCGTGCCGCTGATGGAGGAGTCCGGTTTGATCATCGAGGTGGGCCGCTGGGTGCTCGCTCAGGCGGCTGCAGATTACCGTGGCTGGTTGCAGCAGGGATGGCCGGTACCCCGCATCTCCGTGAACGTCTCTCCCATGCAGCTGCGGCATCCGGAGTTCATCGCGGACCTCCGGCGCGTCATCGAGGTCCGCGATCAGCCGCGCGCGGAGCTCGATATCGACATCACGGAATGCGTGCTGATGGACAACACCGCGGAGGTGATTGAGAAGCTGCAGGGCATCCGCCGAATGTCCGTACGAGTCGCCCTCGACGACTTCGGCAGCGGCTACTCCTCGCTGCGATATCTCGCCCGTCTGCCCATCCACACCCTCAAAATAGACCGTTCGTTCATCCACGCGATGACTGAAAACCCCGATGACATGGCAATCGTCTCCAGCCTCATCACGCTCGGACATGCGCTGAACCTCAAAGTAGTGGCCGAGAGTGTCGAGACCGAAGAGCAGCGCAAGCTATTGCGGCTCCTGCTCTGCGACGAAATGCAGGGCTATCTGTACAGCAGGCCGCTCGCCAAGGCCGATATCGAGAGTCTGCTGCGCAACTCGGCGTAGGGCGATCCGGAGAATTTCGCCCCGCCGGTCTCGTTGGTTCAGGGCCTATTCCGCCGGCGTTCGCGGCTCACCACTACACCGTCCTGTTGGCCTTGCTTCGCTCATGAAGCACGCCGACGATGTTGACGTTTGAAGAGCAATGTTCCTTGAAGATGTCGGAAATTTGGGCCGCATTGAGGCCGGTTGCGGTTGCAATTTTCTTGAAGGCTTCCTGGACGGCTTGCTTGACCTCCACGGAGTCGACCTTTTCAACATTGCACATCACTTCTTCCACTGGAAGGTTGGTCAGTTTCGTTACCGACGAGAAAGCATCTTCGACAATGGCGGCGAGCTTGCCTAAATCGGCTTGTTCACCGGCCGGTTCAATAGCGGGATCAGAAGCTGTTCTCGCTTTGGTTTTGTTTTCCCAAAGGACGCGTCTGGCGGGCAGCAATCCTTGCGCACGCGCAGCTTCGGCGTCCGAATGGCACTCGACGATGATCACCCACTGTCCAAGACCGATGGCATTGGCCACTTCCTCTTCGACATTGAGAGGCACGTCGACTGCGTTTGCGCCGGCGCCCATCAAACCGCCGACCAGCGAGCCCATGCCAAGTGCCGACATGGCCCCGAGCATCGGCCCCGCCACCAGCACTCCGACGCCACCCGTCAGTGCAATGCCGGCGACGAGCGCCAATCCAGGAACTGCTCCCAATGCCCCACCCACCAAAGCACCTTTGGCGGTTTTATGCGCCTCCCATTCCTGTCCGATCTTTTCCTGCCAGTGTTCCTGCTCTCGCCCGAGCAAACTAATCCGGTCATCCGTAAAACCCTCGCTCTTCAATAGATGAAGGGCGTCCGCCACGTCGGCGAATTTCGGATAAATTCCGATGATCTTATAAATCGGGTGCCGCTCAGCATCACTATCCTTGGTTCGAGAGCTGCTGAGATGCTTTTGAATGGTGCCTTTTGCTTCCAGCGTTTCATCGCCTACGAGCGTGCCGGCAGCTTCTTTGATGCTGCCTTTTGCCGCTTTGAAACGATCGCCCACTGCGTCAGTGTTGCTGTTCATTACATACCCCCGATGGGAGAGACCGGCAGGCGGCCGGCCGCCGCGACGGCCCGCCCGGCCATTGCGTCCGTCGACGACGCTTGGTCATCAACGGAGCGTTCCAAGGCTTTTATACTGCGGGGTCGGGCGCTTCATTGCGGGATAATCTCCAGCGCAGGCGTCGGCCAAAAGCCTCAGTCTCCGTCGGCGACTCCCTGACAATGGCCGGCAGCGCGGTGAGCCAAGAAAGCCCCCCATGCCCCGATTCCCGCAGCTTTCTCCCGCGAAGCCGCAAAGTGTTACCTATGTGCCCGGAATGCTGTGTAAACTCCGCCTCCAGAAGGGCATTTCCCGCCAATGCGTGGGACATGCATCAATGATCCTTCGAGAGGGCGCAATCTGCGAACGCGTCCGTGTGCTCCGGCGTGTAATCGCTGAAGATCAGCGCCGGCGTTGAGACATCCGCAACGAACCGAGACCATTCTGCCGCATCCGTCACGAATCTATGTCGATTGAAGAGTCCGCCCCCTCGCCCCCCGCAGCCTCCGATACTGCCAATCGCCTGGCGCAGCTGGCGGAGCGCGTCAACTACCTGATCGCCCTGCTGGACCTCAAGGGCCGGGGATCGCTGCTGATCGGCGGCCTGCTGGCGGTGGCGTGGATCAGTTCCGGCATCTACAAGGTGCAACCGGACGAGCAAGGCGTCGTGCTGCGCTTTGGCCGCTGGCTCGATACCACGGAGCCGGGGCTTCATTACCATCTCCCCTACCCCATCGACACGGTTCTGTTGCCCAAGGTCACCCAAGTCAACCAATTACAGCTGGGTGGCGGCAACGTTCCTGCCTCCGCCGCCAACTCGCGCGACAAGCAGATGCTGACCGGCGATGAGAACATCGTGGAAGCCGATTGCACCGTGTTTTGGAGAATCAAGGATGCGCGGCACTTTTTATTCAAAATCAACAGGTCCGAGTTCTCCGTGAAGATTGCCGCCGAAAGCGCGCTACGGGAAATCATCAGTCGCACGCCCATCCAGGCAGCGATGTCCGACAAGCGCGCGCAAATCACCGATGAAACCCGCGAGCTGCTGCAGCGACTTCTGGATCAAGAGAACGCCGGCATCCTGATCACCCAAGTGCAGCTGGAGCGTGTCGACCCGCCGTCGCAGGTCATCGACGCATTCAACGACGTGCAACGTGCCCGTGCAGATCAGGAGCGCGCGCGCAATGAGGCCGAGGCGTACGCCAATGACGTGCTGCCGCGCGCACGCGCCGACGCCGACCGCATTACGCAGGAGGCGAATGCCTACAAGGCCCAGGTGATCAACCTGGCTCAGGGCGAATCCAACCATTTTCTGTCGATTTACAAGAGCTATGCGGAATCCAAGGAGGTGACCGCCTGGCGTCTTTATTTGGAAAGCATGGATCAGGTGCTCAAGAAGGCCTCCAAGGTGATCATCGACTCGTCCGGCAAGGGCATGAGCGGGGTGGTTCCGTATATGCCGCTGCCCGACAAGGACGGGCCGGTGAAGAAGACCGGCGCGGCGAAAGATGCCACCCAGAAGGAGGGCCAACCATGAAGCTCAACATGCGCTGGCTTGCGGCCGGAGGCGCACTCGTCGGCCTGTACATCATTTGTTCGTCGTTCTACGTGCTCAGCGAAACCCAGTTGGCGCTGATCATCCGCCTCGGCGCCCCCACGGGAGTGATCAGCCAGCCGGGACTCAAATTCAAGATTCCGTTCATCGATTCGCTGGTATTTTACGACGGGCGCCCGCAGACACTCCTGCCGCCCACCGAACAGGTGATACTCGGCGACCAGAAGCGCCTCGAAGTGGACACCTACGCACACTATCGCATCAGCGATCCGCTGCGTTTCTATCAAGCGGTGCGCACGTTGGAGCAGGCCGATGCCGAACTGACGCAGATGATCAGCTCCTCGCTGCGCCGCGAGCTGGGACAGGTGCAGTTGCCTTCCCTCCTGTCGGTGCAGCGCCAGCAGATAGTCGCGAGAATCGAGAAAGATGTCGCCGAGAAGGCCACTGCGCTCGGCATACAGGTCACCGAAGTGCGGCTGCATCGCGCCGACCTACCGGCCGAAACCAGCCAGGCCATCTATGATCGGATGACATCCGAGCGCCAGCGCGAGGCCAAGGAACTGCGCGCACAGGGCTTCGAGTGGGCGCAGCAGATCCAGGTCAAGGCCGACAGCGAACGTACCGTGCTCCTGTCCGAGGCGCAGCGCCAGGCCAACATCACACGCGGCGAGGCGGATGCCGAGGCCAATCAGATTCTGTCGGCGGCCTTCAGCAAGGACCCACAGTTCTATAAGCTGTATCGCTCGCTGCAGACCTACCGGCAATCGTTGGCAGACACACAACCCACGCTAATATTGACCCCGGATGCCGCCTTCCTCAAGCAATTCACCGTCGGCCCCGCTGGAGCGGCCAGCGGCAAATAGGTTGTGCGCACTGCCGACCTTTCGCGGCACGCCTAAGGTGACGCCGCTCCAGCGCTTGCCGCGCCTGCTCGCCGTCATCGGGCCCGGGCTCATCGTCATGCTGGCCGATATCGAGGCCGGCAGCGTGATCACCTTGGCGCAGAGCGGCGCACAGTGGGGTTACCGCCTCCTGTTCATGCAGATTTTGCTCATCCCGCTGATGTTCATGGCGCAGGAACTGACGGTGCGGCTTGGCTTGTGCACCGGCAAGGGCTATGCAGAGCTGATCAAGCAGCAATACGGGCAAACGGTCGCACTGGCCGCCACTGCGGTTCTGCTGCTCAGTTGCTTCGGTGCGTTGATCACGGAGATGAGCGGCCTGGTGGGCGCCGGGAGCCTGTTCGGCATTCCGCCCTGGCAAACGCTGACGCTCCTGGTGACGTTGATTATCGGCATGGTGGTCAGCGGTTCCTACAAGGTGATCGAGCGGATGGCCGTCGCCATCGGGCTCTTCACCGTGGCATTCGTCGTGATGGCGGTCAAGGCGCATCCGGATGCGGGAGAGATCGCGCAAGAGATATGGCGCCTCCCCTTTGGCGACCACGACTATCTGTACCTGGTGGCCGCAAACCTTGGAACGAGCATCATGCCGTGGACGATCTTCTACCAGCAATCGGCGCTCATCAATAAGGGACTGAATAGCGGTCAGCTGCGGGCCGCACGGATCGAAACGATGCTCGGTGCGATCCTCTGCCAGACATTGTCCGCCGCCGTGCTGATCGCCTCGGCCTCCTCATTGGGCGCTCACCACCGCGGCAAGGGGCTCGACAACATCGCCCAGATCGGCGAGGCCTTCGGCACCCTGATCGGCCCGACCTGGGGTAAAGCCGTGTTCGCGATTGGCCTATCCGGCGGCGCATTGGTGGCCACCATCGTGGTGTGCTTGAGTGCCGCCTGGGCGATGGGAGAATCGATGGGCGTCAGGCATTCGCTCGAACAGCATCCGCTCGACGCCCCTTGGTTCTACGGACCGTTCGCGGCGCTGCTGATCGCCGGCGCATTGCTCGTCGGTTCCGGCGTCAACTTGATCCATCTGTCGATTGCCGTCGCCGTGCTCAACGCCCTATTGCTGCCCTCCGTCTTGTTGCTGCTGTTTCTGCTGGCGCGCCGAGCGCTGCCGGAGGAGCATCGCCTCAAGGGATCCTACGCACTGCTGGTCGGTGCCGGGCTCGGCCTGACCGCTGCGCTCGGTCTATATGCCGGAATAATCGGCTCGCTGGGATGATCCAAAGGCAGCCGCATGACGTTTGATTCCACGTTTCACGGCGTCAGCCTGATCTTTCAGGTGTTCCTGCTCGATCTGATCCTCTCCGGCGACAACGCCGTCGTGATTGCCTTATCCTGCCGCGCGCTGCCGCCCCGGCAACTGAATCAAGCCCTGCTGCTCGCAACCGGCGCCGCGATCGGGCTGCGCGTATTGCTCACCACGGTGGTGAGCATGCTGCTGAAAGTGCCGATGCTCAAGCTGATCGGCGCCGTACTGCTCATCGTGATCGGGATTCGTCTGCTGATCGAGGAGGAACGCGGCGCAAGAGCCGCGCAGCAGGAACCATCATCCGGTCTGTGGGGCGCCGTGATGACCGTGATCCTCGCCGATGTGGTGATGAGTCTGGACAACGTGGTGGCGCTCTCCGCCGTCACGCAAGGCAACCTGCTCTATCTGGTGATTGGTCTCGTTCTCAGCGTGCTGCTGCTGATGTTCAGCAGCAAGCTGATGATTAACCTGCTGCACCGGTATCCCATCCTCATTCCGGCTGCCGGTGCCTTGCTCGGGTACATTGCCGGAGATATCGCGGTGTCCGATCCGGCCATCGCGGATTGGGTGAATACCCAATCACCGGCTCTCACGGGGCTCGTGCCGCTGCTGTGTGCGGTGCTCGTGGTGGCGGAAAGCCGCATCATCGAGCGCCGGCGTCATGAGCTGCCCCGCCCGGCCTTTCTCAATACCTCGACCAGGCGGATGCCCCCGGCCGCTGCCTTGATATCGGTCGACGCCGGCACAGCGGCTATCTCCGCTCAGCCGGTGGGCGCCGCCGGCGTGGCGGCTATTTCCGCCCGCCCGGCCGATCCTGGCACGACGGCTTTCTCCGCTCACCCGGCCGACGCCGGCGCGGCGGCTATCTCCGCCCGCCCGACCGACGCCGGCGTGGCGGCTATTTCCGCCCGCCCGACCGACGCCGGCACGGCAGCTGTCTCCGCTCACCCGGCCAACATCGCGGCGCGCGCACAAAGCCCATCGGAGAATCGAACTGAGCGGCCGCCCGAACAAGCGCCCGATTCGATCGCGGCGCCGATGGAGCAGCCGGAAAATGTCCCGCCCGCGAATCGTTTCGGCATCGCGAAATTGATTGGGAACCCGTTCATTCAGATTACCGTGAGCACGGTGCTTGCCCTGTGCTGCATCGTATTGTTGCCGAGAGCGGTGGATATCATCATTCTGATCGGCATCATCGCGCTCATGCTGTTCAAGATTTTTTGAGGCCCGAATGTCCCGCAGGCTCCCCGCCGCCCAAGCCGGAACGAGCGGCACTGCGGCGCAATGCGGCAGATTTACTTCGGGAAATGCTCGGCCAAGAAAGCCTCGCCGCGTTCGAGTATGAAATACCGGAACGCCTCTGCGGGAGGCGAAAGCGTCTTGGCGAGATTGTTGACCACGTGCCAGCGGCGCATCACCGGCAGGTCTTCGGTGTCCGGGGTGGCAATCAGGTGATGATTCAATTCGAGGCCGAGCGTGTGCAGGGACAGCAGCGACACGCCCATGCCGGCCATGACCGCCTGCTTGATCGCTTCGTTGCTCGACATTTGCATCGCCACACGAAGAGTCGTCTGGTGCGCGTGCATGTACTCATCGAGCGCCGCACGAGTGCCGGATCCGGGTTCGCGAACGATGAATGCCTCCTCGGAAAGCGCGCGTGCAGGTACGACCTCCATGCGCGTGAACGGGTGATCTGTCGCCGTCACCAATACGTGCGGATGCATTGCAAAGGGTTCGGCGCGGGTGGGCCAATCCTTGGGCGGCCTTCCCATGACGGCGAGCTCGATATCCCCCTGCTGCATCAGCGAGACGATCTCTTCCCGATTGTCGGCGACCTGCAGGCGAATCTCGATCCCCGGATGCTCTTGCCGAAACTGCGCCAGCATGCGAGGCAGGAAATACTTGGCCGTGCTGACCATCCCGACATCGAGTTGGCCGGTCTTCAAGCCGCGGAAACGGGCCACCAAATCCTCGGCATCGCGCATCGCAGCAAGCACACGCCGCGCATGCCCCAGCACGTACTCCCCGACCATGGTGAGCGACACCTGCCGGCTGGTGCGATCAAACAGCGGAAACCCGACTTCCGCTTCGAGCTCCTTGATCTGCATCGATACCGCGGGGGCAGTGAGCTTCAGCTCTTCCGCCGCCCGGATGAAACTCAAATGGCGGGCGACCGAGGCAAAGACCCGCAGCTGACGTAGGGTGGCGTTCTTCATAAAGAAATCCTTAACTTCGAAGGGACTCTATCGGACTATATATGAACGATCAACTCGCTCATGGTCGCCGGCCCCGATGCGGCCCCTAGGCGGGTGCGGCGGATGCCCCGAGCGCCGCATCCGCCGCGAGATGCGATACTGTCCGCGCAGCACTCAGGAGCCTTGCAGGAGCATGTCCCACTTACCGCCAAGCGATGCCAGCCGCGGGGCCTCGCCTACGCCGACTCCCAAACTCGCGACCCGGGCACTGCGGCTGTATCGCTGGATACTCGACGCCATCGTCACGGCGCTCGTTGTCATCATGATATTGACGCTGCTCGGCGCCCTGGTGGGACTTATCCTGGACTTCGCCACCGCGGCCGGCTTGTTCCGCTCGGCGCTGGCCGACCACAAGCTGGCGCACGGGGTGATCTACGCGAGCGACCGGGAACTGGTGATCGACGTACTGTCCGTTTTCGTGCTGATAGAGCTCTTCCGCACCTTCACCGACTACTTGGAGTTCCACCGCGTCCGCCTGCGGGTGCTTTCCGAGGTCGGCATCGCCTTCATCCTGCGCGAGATCTTTATCGGTCTATACGACCATACCTTCGACTGGCAGCAGCTCCTCGCGCTCGCGGCCCTGCTCGCGGTGTTGGTCTCCGCCCGGATTGCCTCCGTTCGGTTTCCATCGCCAGGCGAATCGAGCGAATAGCGGCTTCGGCCGCGGCCAGCCGAGCGGCGCGATCCGCCGAGAAGTGATTTTGGAGTTACGCTCAGCCGCATGGATAAACTAATGAAGCTTCGCAAAACTGCCGTTTGGGGTTTCGCATTGACGGTCGCGTCAACATGAACCGCCGGCAGCGCCGCTGGCTGCTCACGCTCGCAACCTTCGCCGCGGTGATGCTTCTCTTCGCCGTTGCACTGTCCACGCCGCCGGTCGCGTCCTGGCTGCATCGCTTCGACCGCCAGCCGCTCTACGGCCGAGAACTCGGCGAACCGGGCTGGCCGGCGGCGTTTGATCTACGGGACGTACGAGGCCGGGAGCGCACCCCAGCGGACTTGCGGGGCCGCGTCGCCCTCGTGACGTTCGGCTACACCCACTGCCCCGACAGCTGCCCGACGACACTCACACGGCTGGCCGAGGTGCGGAAGCTGCTCGGCAAGGATGCGGACAAAGTGCAGGTTGTGTTCATCACCATCGATCCCGAGCGCGACAGCGCGCTGCTGCTCGGCGATTACGTCGGGGCTTTCGATGCCAGCTTCTGGGCGCTGCGGGGAAGCGCATCACAGACCGATGCGGCGGCGCGTGCGTTTCACGCTGAATATCGTTTGTCCCACGAGGGTCGGGAAGTACGCGTCGAGCACACCGTCGACGTCTTTTTAGTCGATCCTCGGGGCCGGATCCGCGATGTTTTGCCTCCCTACCTCGAGGCGAAGCAAGTGGCTCATGACGTGCACGCCGAGCTGCAGGCGAGTCTTTGATGGCTGGCGGGGATGGCTCGGGGCGCGATCCGCTTCGAACACCCCGCCCCATGATCGCCCTTAGAGCACTTTGGTACCGATCCACATCATCGCGACAAACACGATTATTATCGTCAACACAATCGTCGAATCATGCAGCTTGCCCAACATCAGCATCCTCCCGGTGCGCGTCCTCATGACCTAATACCCAGTACAAAAAAAATCGTCCGGCACTGCCGCGACGATCCGTCAACTTTACCGGAACAGCCGGCCGAGAGCCACCCAAACGCCCGGGAGCACCCACCGGGTTCGCACACTACGGAGAGATGATATGAGATGAAGGACGACGCTCGCTCAGCGCTGTCGAAGCAAGCGGCTTGTGACGTGCACGACGAGAGGGAGCGAGTCTTTGATGGCCCGCCGGTTCCCGCCCGATAATCAGCCTAGACCGACGTGCCGACCCACATCAGCGCGACAAACAAGACTAACATCGTCAACACAATCGCCGAGTCTTGATTGAGCTTGCCCACGATCAGGATCCTCCCGGTGCGGCGCCCGTATGACATACTATTCAGCAATCGTCTGTTTGACCTATCGTCCTGCTCTGCTGTGACCAAGAAATTTTACAGGAATAGCCCGCCCAGAACCACCCGAGAGCTCGGGAACCATCGGGTTCGCGGCCCCTCGCATCCTGCATCGCAAACCGCGACCTGGCTACGGAGAATGAGATGAAAGACGACGTCCGATCGGTGCTGTCGCAGGATATCAACCTCTACCGGCAGAAAATCGCATTCTATAAGTCTCTGAATTTATTTGAAGCGGCGCACTATGCCGACAAGCTGGCGGAGAACATCGAACTCGCCCTGACCACCATGCCCAAGGACGGTGATCCGGAGATCGCTTGAGGCGCGTGACCCCGCACCCCGCTCGGAAGAGCTTCAACTGGCGCGGCTGCCTGATCGAGTCGGCCATCGCCATCGCGGCTCTCAACATCATCGCCGCCGTCGCCTGGTACTTCATCCTGAGGCATCTGAATCGCTGACGCGGCTGGTGGTCGACCCCCGCCGCCGGGCGCGGGGCTGCGCGGCGGCTCGGCGCCGATTCGCTTAGGAACCCTCAGGAACCCAGCGAGGCGGCGAGCCATTCGGAGGCATGTTTCTTGGCTTCGGCGGCGAAAAATGCCGCGAAATCCGGCTCCGGCGTTTTATGCTCCCCGGCACTTTCGGCCTCGACGATCCTGCGGAACGACGCCGACTGGAGGAATTGCTCGACTTGCGGCAAGTCCTCCGCATAGCGTCGGGCAAGGGCATCGAGTTGCGGGCCGCGCAGCCGGCTGAATGATTGGTACGCCGCATCCATGGCGCGATCGGCATTTTCGGGCCCGTACATCGCGCGAATAAACACGAGGGGAAACCATAATCCCAGAATGCGCCGGCGCGCATCGAGATTCTCCACCGAAGGGCTGCCCCCGACCGTAGTCTTCTCCAGGTTGACCTCGATGCTCAGATCGATCAACGCGCCCTGCAAATCGAGGAAACGGCGTCCCGCCGGGGAACGGAAGAAGGCCAGCGCGGCGTCGAGATCCTCGTGAACGACTCCGTCGCTCATGGCGCGCACCGCGCTCTGTACGATGGCGTTCTCGGATTCCGAAAACTGCGTCGCCGCATCAGCATGCAGATTTCGCCCGATCAAGGCACTCACGTACTGCCACCGGGGATGCGCGCTATTCCAGGTGGGATCCTTCGGCGCGACATTCGCGGTCAGATAGGGGATGGCGGCGTCGACGTGCTTGATGTCGGCCCCATAGCCGAGATCGGCCACCAGTTCTTGGATCTTTTGAGGTCGACTCGACGAGGCGATGGCAGGCGAGTTCGGGGCCGATGGCGGCGTGGCGGGCGCTGCCTGGGCGAACGACCCCAGCCATGCGGCGGCAACCAGGAGCACCACACGGGTGGTTGAGAACCGGCGAGCCGGTCGCAGCGTCTTTTCTCTGAACATAACCGCTTATCTTACACCCGCTTCGGCGCAATGACGCTTTGACCATGGCCGGTGAGCGAAGGCCGCGGAGCGCGTGGGAATTCGCTCCGGCCATCCGATCGTTAAAAAATACCTAACATAGTAGTAACAAGTACTGAATGTACCTGAACGATCAATCGCCTTACAGTGCAGGTCACGTTTACGAACGAGGACTCGAACATGGCGGAAACCACTCAAAAATCGGGCGAAGGGGTCATCAAGGACGCCAAGAAGCGCTACAGCGCGGGTGTCCTCAAATATCGGCAGATGGGGTACTGGGACGCGGATTACGTCCCCAAGGATACCGATGTCCTGTGCCTGTTCCGGATCACGCCGCAGGAAGGCGTGGACCCGATCGAGGCCGCCGCGGCGGTCGCGGGGGAATCGAGCACCGCGACCTGGACCGTGGTATGGACCGACCGGCTCACCGCCTGCGACGGCTACCGCGCCAAGGCCTACAAGGTGGAGCCCGTGCCGAACACCCCCGGCCAGTACTTCGCCTGGGTCGCGTACGACATCATCCTGTTCGAGGAGGGTTCCATCGCCAACATGACGGCGAGCCTGATCGGCAACGTATTCAGCTTCAAACCCTTGAAGGCCGCGCGGCTGGAAGACATCCGCGTTCCGGTGGCCTACGTGAAAACCTTCAAGGGGCCGCCCTGCGGCCTCGTGGTCGAGCGCGAGCGGCTCGACAAGTTCGGGCGGCCGCTCTTGGGCGCGACGACCAAGCCCAAACTCGGTCTGTCCGGGCGCAATTACGGGCGGGTGGTCTACGAAGGACTGAAGGGCGGCCTGGACTTCATGAAGGATGACGAGAACATCAACTCGCAGCCGTTCATGCATTGGCGCGACCGTTACCTGAACGTGATGGACGCGGTCAACAAGGCGAGCGCCGCGACCGGGGAGGTGAAGGGTTCGTACCTGAACATCACCGCCGCGACCATGGAGGACATGTACGAGCGTGCCGAATTCGCCAAGGAATTGGGTTCGGTCATCGTCATGGTCGACCTGGTGGTTGGCTGGACGGGCATCCAGAGCATGGCGAACTGGTGCCGCAAGAACGACATGATCCTGCACATGCACCGTGCCGGGCACGGTACCTACACGCGGCAGAAGAACCACGGCATCAGTTTCAGGGTGATCGCCAAGTGGCTGCGCCTCGCCGGCGTCGACCATCTGCACACCGGCACGGCCGTCGGCAAGCTCGAGGGCGACCCGATGACGGTGCAGGGCTACTACAACGTATGCCGCGACAGCTATACCAAACAGGATCTGCCGCGCGGCTTGTTCTTCGATCAGGACTGGGCGGATCTGCGCAAGGTGATGCCCGTGGCTTCGGGCGGCATCCATGCGGGCCAGATGCATCTGCTGCTGGATCTGTTCGGCGACGATGTGGTGCTGCAGTTCGGCGGCGGCACCATCGGACATCCGGCGGGCATCCAAGCCGGCGCGGTGGCCAATCGCGTCGCGCTCGAATCCATGGTCAAGGCACGCAACGAGGGTCGCGACATCCGCAACGAAGGTCCGCAGATCCTGCGCCAGGCCGCCAAGTCCTGCAGCCCGCTGCAGCAGGCGCTCGACACCTGGGGCGAGATCAGCTTCAACTACACCTCCACCGATACCTCGGATTTTGCCGTGACGCCGGGAGTCGCGGCCTGATGCCGCGCGCCCCCACCACAAGGAGCACACGATCATGATGACCAATCCTGTCGGCCGCATTACGCAGGGCTGTTTCAGCTATCTGCCGGATCTCACCGACGCCGAAATCAAACTGCAAGTCGACTATGGGCTGAACAAGGGCTACGCCTGGAGCGTCGAATACACGGACGACCCGCATCCGCGCAACACCTACTGGGAAATGTTCGGTCTGCCCATGTTCGATCTGAAGGATGCTGCCGGCGTGATCACGGAGCTCAATGGCTGCCGCAAGACCTTTCCGCAGCACTACATCCGGCTGATGGCGTTCGATTCGACGCGCGGCGTCGAAAGCATTGCCATGAGCTTCATCGTCAATCGGCCGTCGAAAGAGCCGGGCTTTGGTCTCGCGCGCCAGGAGGTGGATGGCCGCAGCATGCACTACACGGTGCACAGCTATGCCACCGACAAGCCCGAAAGCGAGCGCTACGTCGAATAGGACTTGGTGCGAGACCAGCAAATCGCACGACGATCGACAACCCGTTGCGCCACCGTGCTGGTCGGTGGCGCAACGATATGGATGGCGCCGCAACGGATGGCGCCCTGGCAGGCCCAACATGTATCGCATCGCCCCTTCCATTCTGTCCGCGAATTTCGCCCGTCTCGGCGATGAGGTCACCTCGGTCATCGCCGCCGGTGCGGACTGGATTCACTTCGATGTGATGGACAATCACTATGTCCCCAACCTGACCATCGGGCCGATGGTCGCCAAGGCGATCAAGCCGTATTGCGTGCGCGCCGACGGCGCCAAGGTGCCGCTCGATGTGCACCTCATGGTGCAACCGGTGGACGCCCTGGCCGGCGCGTTTGCCGAGGCCGGGGCCGATCTCATCAGCTTCCATCCGGAAGCCTCGGCGCATATCGACCGCACGCTGCAACTCATCAAATCGGCCGGCTGCGGCGCGGGGCTCGTATTCAATCCGGCCACCTCGCTGGAAGCGCTGGACTACGTGCTCGACAAGGTCGACCTGATCCTGATCATGAGCGTCAATCCCGGCTTCGGCGGGCAGAGCTTCATCGAGTCGGCGCTGCGCAAGGTGGAACGCGCGCGCGGGTTGATCGAGGCCGGCGGCCGCGAGATCCGGCTGGAAGTGGATGGCGGCATCAAGACGGACAACATCCGCCGTGTGGCCGAAGCCGGCGCCGACACGTTCGTCGCGGGCAGCGCGATCTTCAGCCAACCCGACTACCGCAAGGTCGTCGATGCCATGCGCACGGAATTGAAGCGCGCGTCGCCGACGCCGAAGGCGGCCTGATGGCATCGCCTACCTACAATATTCCGGGACAGACGAGTACGCGCGGCACCGACGACCCCGCGGCTGGCGCCGCCGCCGCGTTGGATGTGGCCGCCGGCACCGGCGAGCCCCAGCCGCGCACGGTCGCCGCGGTCCTCGCGCGCACTCACGCCGGCGATGTGCTCGATGAGCTCGATAGGGATCTGGTGGGTCTCGCGCCGGTCAAAAGCCGCATCCGCGATATCGCGGCGCTGCTGGTCATCGACAAGCTGCGCATGAATCTCGGACTGCAGGCGCAGGCGCCCTCGCTCCACATGAGTTTCACAGGCAACCCCGGCACCGGCAAGACCACCGTCGCCATGCGCATGGCCGAGATCCTGCACCGCTTGGGTTACGTGCGAAAGGGCCACCTGGTCGCCGTCACGCGCGACGATCTGGTCGGTCAGTACATCGGGCACACGGCACCGAAGACCAAGGAGGTGCTGAAGCGGGCCATGGGCGGCGTGCTGTTCATCGATGAGGCCTACTATCTGTACCGCCCGGAGAACGAGCGCGATTACGGCCAGGAAGCGATCGAAATCCTGCTGCAGGTGATGGAGAACCAGCGCGAGGATTTGGTGGTGATTCTGGCCGGTTACAAGGATCGGATGGACACCTTCTTCCGCTCCAATCCCGGCTTGAGCTCGCGCATCGCGCACCATCTGGATTTTCCGGACTACGAGATCGGGGATCTCTTGTCGATCGCGGACAAGATGCTGGCAGCGCAAAATTATCATTTCGGGGCGGGTTCGCGCCAAGCCTTCACCGAGTACCTTGCGGCCCGCATCGAGCAGCCGCATTTCGCCAATGCCCGCAGCGTCCGTAACGCCCTCGATCGCGCGCGGCTGCGTCAGGCGAGCCGGCTGTTCGCCGACCGCGACCGGGAATTCACGCCCGAGGATTTGACCACGCTGGCCGAATCGGATATCCGGGCGAGCCGCGTTTTTGCGCTCGCCGCTCACTCACCGCCGGCCGAGCCCGGCGCCAAGGAGTAAATCATGCATCTGGGACGCACCACGCTGTCGAAGTTTCTGATCCAGCAATTGACCGAAATCGAGGGTGCCAGCGACTTGGGTGCCCTCTTGGTCGATGTCGCCGCGGCCGTCAAGGCGATCTCGGCCATGACCGCCAAAGGGGCGTTAGGCGACTACCTCGGCAAGATCGGCACCACCAATGTGCAGGGCGAGACGCAGCAGAAGCTCGACGTGCTCGCCGATGAGGTGATCATCAAGAGCTGCGAGTGGGGCGGGCTGGTGGCCGGCATGGTCTCCGAGG
>Ga0187887_10000663_pt1 | contig 33149 bp, 27 predicted proteins | sample June2016WEW_7_10_FD_132977 | JGI IMG/M metagenome (GOLD analysis project Ga0187887, IMG submission 132977) | Peatland microbial communities from SPRUCE experiment site at the Marcell Experimental Forest, Minnesota, USA - June2016WEW_7_10 | ecosystem: Environmental > Terrestrial > Soil >... | reverse complement strand
GTTCAGAAGTTAGGCATCACGGCGTGGGTCAGTAATTTCCCCGAGTTTTGTTGGAGCGTCAGTTGAGGATAATGTTTTGGGTTGCCGCGTGGGGCGACGATCCTAGATTCGATTTTCACCTGGACGCCGGGTTGTGCCCAACACATGGCCGCCGGGACCATCCATCGTAATTAAGGTTCTCCAACGCCCTTAGGGGCAATCGATCCGGCGATTCCCGGAAATCGGACGAAAACGAAGGAGGATACCTATGCCGCGTATCACCACAAAAGACGGAACGCAGATTTATTACAAGGACTGGGGGAAAGGTCAGCCAGTGGTTTTCAGTCACGGATGGCCGCTCAGTGCGGATGCCTTTGAAGACCAGATGCTCTTTCTTGCAGAGCGGGGATATAGGTGCATCGGCCACGACCGCCGCGGGCATGGCCGATCAGACCAGCCTTGGGAAGGCAATGAGATGAATACCTATGCGGACGATCTGGCACAACTGGTGGAAAAGCTGGATTTGAAGGACGCGATTCATGTCGGGCATTCGACGGGCGGCGGCGAGGTGGCCCGCTATATCGGACGCCACGGAACGGAGCGCATCGCGATGGCGGTGTTAATCGGCGCTGTACCGCCGCTAATGCTCAAGACCGCTGGCAATCCGGGCGGCCTGTCGATCGAGGCGTTTGACCAGATACGGGCGGGAGTTCTTAATGACCGGTCGCAGTTCTTTAAGGATCTAAGCACTCCTTTCTATGGGGCGAATCGGGCGGGATCGAAAGTTTCGCAAGGGCTACGCGATTCGTTCTGGTTGCAGGGAATGCTGTGCGGACACAACGCGGCTTATGACTGCATCAAGGCGTTCTCGGAAACGGACTTCACTGAGGACCTAAGGAAAATTGATGTTCCGACGCTCATTTTGCACGGCGACGACGATCAGATTGTACCGATCGGCGCCTCAGCCATGCTTTCGTCGAAGCTGGTGAAGGGATCGACGCTAAAGGTCATCAAGGGCGCTCCTCATGGGATGTGTTCGACATTGAAGGATGTGATCAACGAGGAGCTGCTGGGGTTCTTTGAACAACAGAAAAAAGCGGCAGCGTAGTAACGCGGGGGAGAAGCTCGACCTGCAAATAGGGCGCGGAATGAGCGGTTCATCAGACGCGCTGCGGCGGAGGCGCGCCCCAAACTTCCCGCGGAGCATGTACCATGAGCTTTCACATCTTAAACAACGATGGAGAGTGCCATGATACCTGCCCTTGAAAATCTCGATCCGAAACCTGTTTGGAGACATTTTTCCGCGTTAACGGGCATTCCGCGAGCCTCGACAAAAGAGGCGGCCGCCCGCAACTATGTTCTGGGCCATGCCGCGCGTCTAGGACTGAACGCTACCCAGGACGAGGCGGGAAACGTCGTGGTTCGGAAACCTGCCCGGCCGGGGCGAGAACAGGCCCCCATGGCGCTATTGCAGGGCCATCTGGATATGGTGTGCGAGAAGAATGAAGGTACTGCCTTCAACTTCGACACCGACGCGATCAAGGTCGTGCGCGATGGAGACTGGCTGAAGGCGGATGGCACGACGTTGGGATCCGACAACGGTGTTGGAGTTGCCGCAGCGCTGGCGGTGATGGAGAGCGAAGACATCGCGCATGGTCCGCTGGAGTTTGCCTTCACGGTGGATGAGGAAACCGGATTGACAGGGGCGGCGCAATTTCCTGCAGGCGTGCTGAAGTCGAAATATTTTCTCAACCTGGATAACGAAGACACCGGAACCATCTGCATCGGTTGCTCGGGGGGCGTGAAGACGACGGCCCGTCGAAAGGTTTCTTTCAAGCCTCCCACCGGGAACGCGGCGTGGCGAGTGAAAGTTTCGGGACTGAAGGGCGGGCACTCGGGTGTTGATATCCATCAGGGGCGCGGGAATGCGTTGCGCATTCTAGGCGGCGTGCTGCAGACGCTGCTCGCGCAATTGTCCGTGGAGATCGCGGAGATCAATGGGGGAAGCGCACAGAATGCGATTCCGCGGGAGGCTTCCGCGACGGTGGCGCTGGATTCGAGCCGCGAGAAAGAGCTGAAGTCGTTTGTCGTGAAAGCGGAGGCGGAATATAGAACGGACTTAGGTGCGTTCGACTCGGAATTGCAGATCGCAGTCGAGAAGACCGAGCGCCCTGGCAAGGTGCTCGAATCCGGGGATGCTAGGCAGGTAGTGGCTTTGCTGGCGAGCCTGCATCACGGCGTCCTGGCGATGAGTCCGGACGTGCCAGGGCTGGTGCAAACATCGACCAATTTGGCGGTGATTACCACCAAAGGCGACATCATCGAGATTACGACCAGTCAGCGCAGCGCGATTGAGAGCAGCAGGAGCGCTGCCGCCAGTATGGTTGCCACAGCGTGCCGTTTGGCCGGGTTTGAGGCGGAGCACAGCGGAAACTATCCGGGTTGGAAGCCGGAACCGCACAGCGAGATTGTCGAGAAGTTACAGGCAGTCCACCAGAAGCTTTTTGGCGAACCGGCGAAACTGATTGCCATGCACGCCGGGCTGGAGTGCGGCGTGATTGGCGAGAAGTATCCGGGAATGCAGATGGCGTCGTTCGGACCCACGATTGTGGGTCCGCATAGTCCGAACGAGCGGGTGCAGATTTCCACGGTCGAGAGTTTCTGGAACTATCTGAAGGCAGTATTGGAACAGATTTAAGAGCTCAACCAGCGCTTTAACAGAGTGCTGCCACTTCACAACGTGAAGTTGGTTGTGAAGTCGCTTCACAAAGAGGTCCCGAGAGATGGCTTAGTCGCCCCTCCGGGATCTCTTTTTGGTTTCCATCCCGCATCTACCGTGTCGCGAGGCGGAGCTACAGCGGAGATAATTCGTCCTCTTTTTGCGTCTCCTTGCCCTTGGCCAGCCTCTCTTCCAGAAACTGTCTCGCCAGATCCTTGCCTCCGATGCCAAACGCAATTGCCAATCCCAGCATCACCGCTCCAAATGCTGTTCCAAAAGCAATCATGATAGTGCCCTCTGCCACGCCCAGGACCTCGAATGCCATCGACAGTGCGAAAATGCTTATAAAGACGCGCACCGAAATGCTCAACAGCCGGGAGGAACGAAAATTTGCATTCACCGTGGCTAATAACGTTGCGCGAGAGAAGAAGCTGGCGGCCACTAAGCCGAAGAACAGAATCACCAGGGCCACGAACAGGCGGGGCAGGAAAAGAAAGAAGCGGGCGGTATATTCCTGCAGGCCGCCGATGCCCAGCACGCTCACTCCCATCAGAATAAAGCCGACCCACGCCACCCAAAACACGAATCTGCTTAGCAGTTCGGTGGAAGAAGGCAATGCCGCCTGATGCAGCAACTGGGTGGCGCCGGTGTTCTCCGACAACTTTGAGAACTTTGTGAGGCGCAGAATACTTCTTACCAGAGCTTTCAAAGCATAGGCGATGAGCCATCCAATGAAAGCAATGATGAGCATCACGACCAGGCGCGGCAAGTAGTGGGCAAAGTCTCGTGCCAGATCCTGTAACGCTCGGATTAGTTCGCTAACGATGATTTCGCGCATAATCGTCTCACTTTCTGTCGGCCCAGACTTCGAGCAAGTACGGCTTCAGGCGTTCGAACTGGCCGCATAAGGACTCAAGGTTTCGTTCGAAGTCTTCGCCGGAAGCGTTTTCGTTTTCCAGCAGAGAGGTCAAGGCCCGTCCTCGATAAAGGGGAACTAGAGCCTGAATGATGTGATTTCTGCTGATGACGGATTTGTGATACGAAGCGGCAAATTCGAAGACCGTTCTAGCCCAAATCTCGGCCGGGTAAGAGAACTGGCTAAGCGGAAGAGCAGCGATGGCCTGAAGTTCCGACATGGTTGGATTGGACAAGATCGAGCGAAAGACGGGCTCCAACTCAGCGACGCCGCGGACGAACATTTCATGGAGCCGCGTGCGGTCGACCGCCACCGATTCCATCGTTACTTCGGATTGGGGATCGATGACAGGCACGGCTTGCGCAGACGTGATCGTGCTCCAGACGGGAAAAGTGCTGTCGAGGGATGAAAAAAGGGCTCCGACGGTGCGGCGCATCGCCAGAACCAGGTCGGTTCCGCCGCGATCTTGCGCCTTGTCTCCGAGGAATGATTGGCAGACGCGATATTGTCTGGTGAGAGCAGTGGCCGTCAGAAATATTTCGGCGCCGATCCTTCCGAACTCGCCCTCCCAGATCTCGTTGGCGAGGAAGTCGGTCGCGAGGCGGCCTGAGATGGCAAATTCCGAAGCGTAGGGCTCGTGAATTCCGAAGCCATAGATTGCTCGCATCATGGGGTAGAGCAGATTTCGCATCAGGACGCCGGCGGACTTTTGCCGGCGATACGCGGGCGATACGAGGTCTATGTTGTCGTTGTAGATCGGACGAACGAGGCGCTGAATCCAGTCGTCCCCGATCGTCGTTGAATCCGCTGAAATCACAACACAGGCGCGGGCATGAAGCAGGTCTGCCGCGGTGAGAATTGTCCGCAAGGCAACGCCGGGTTCTGGCGTGGGAGCATACTGCGTGGTGATGGAATGGAGCGTGCGCAAGGCATACACCTTGGATGCGCGCCAGACATCGTCGATCGAAGCGCGAGTGACGATGTCCGGAGTCCCATCCCGCGAACCGCCGTCAGCGTTGATAATGACTGCGCGCTCGCGGGGGAAAAACTTGAGGATTCCCGCTTGAATGGCCGCGATCACTGGTTCGATCGTTTCCGCATTGTTGTACGTTGGCAGCCCGACCAGGATATCCACCTCACCCACATTGATGAGTTGGCGAAGAAAATCGTCGGTTAAAAGTGTTTCTTCCGCCAAGTCAACCCCCTGAGTGAAGTACTACCGCAGCTGCGATCCGTGCACGCCGTCAGATCAGATGCGGCGCAGCCGGAACCAGAAAAATTCATAGGGCCCGACCGTTAAAAGGTAAGGCAGATCTCCAATGCGGGGAAAAATATTCCTGCCGAACATCTCAATCAGAATGTTCCCCTTGTAGCGCTTCAAATCCAGTTCAACCGCCTGGGCGGCACTGGAGAGATTGTTGACGACCAGGACCGTCTCCTTGCCTAGCTGCCGGATGTAGGCCAGTACTCGGTGATTTGCCGGGTATAAGAATTCGATCGAGCCCGAGCCGAAAACCGGGCTGGAGCGGCGAACGCGCATGATGCGCTTCATCCATGAGAGCAGCGAATGTTCAAACCGATTTTGAGATAAGACATTGACCGCCTGGTAGCCATAGACGGGATTGATGATGGGTGGCGAATAAAGGCTTTCGGGATCGGCGCCGGAAAAGCCGCCATTGCTGGCGCCGCTCCACTGCATGGGCGTGCGGACGCCATTGCGGTCGCCCAGGTGGATATTGTCGCCCATGCCGATCTCGTCGCCGTAATAGATGATGGGTGTGCCCGGGAGAGACATCAGCATGCCGTTCATCAATTCGATGCGGCGCCGATCGTTGTCGAGCAATGGGGCGAGCCTGCGGCGTATGCCCAGATTCAGGCGCATGGTCCGGTCGCTGGCGTAGATGTCATACATGTAATCGCGCTCGATGTCGCTCACCATTTCGAGCGTCAATTCGTCATGGTTGCGCAGAAACAGACACCACTGGCAGGAGGGTGGAATTTCCGGCGTCTGTTGCAGGATCTCGGTGATCGGTTTGCGGTCTTCCAAGCGCAGTCCCATGAACATGCGCGGCATCAGGGGAAAGTGGAAGGCCATGTGGAATTCATCGCCATTTCCAAAGTAGGGCCGGAGATCGGCGGGCCACTGGTTGGCCTCGGCCAGTAACATTGTGCCGGGAAACTGCTCGTCGACTTTCTTGCGCAGATCGCGGATGATGTCGTGCGTCTCCGGCAGATTCTCGCAGGAAGTTCCTTCGCGCTCGATCAGGTAGGGAACCGCGTCCAGGCGGAAGCCGTCCACTCCAAGCTCCAGCCAGAACTTCATGATGTTCCACATTTCTTCGCGGACGGCGGGGTTATCAAAATTCAGATCGGGCTGATGGCTGAAGAAACGGTGCCAATAGTAGGACTTTGAGATTGGGTCCCAGGCCCAGTTCGACATCTCCGTATCGAGGAAGATGATGCGGGTTCCGCGGTACTTGTTGTCGGTATCGCTCCACACGTACCAGTCGCGTTTGGGATTGTCTTGCGAACTCCGGGATTGCTGAAACCAGGGATGCTGATCCGACGTATGGTTCGCCACCAATTCGATGATGACGCGCAGGCCGCGGTCATGAGCTCCGGAAAGAAACGCCTTGAAATCTTCCAGGGTTCCATAGCGAGGATGGACGGAACGGTAGTCGGAGATGTCATAACCGTCATCGCGCAGGGGCGACGGAAAAAAAGGCATCAGCCAGATGGCATTTACGCCGAGTTCCTGCACGTAATCGAGCTTCTGGGCGAGACCCTGGAAGTCGCCGATGCCATCGCCATTGCTGTCGAAGAACGTACGAACGTGGATCTGGTAGATGATGGCCTCTTTGTACCAGCCAGGCTCGCGCGTGATTGGCAATCGCATGTTCCTCCGAGAGATGAACGCCGCGTTTTCGCAACGGGCGCCAAAAGCCAGAATCGTGCTACCCGCTATCCTTGCGCAGGAAATGCGTTTTGACGAGTGTTAGATGCCCAACCGTGTATTTCTGCACGCCCGCGGCGTTATTAAAATTAAGTCGCACCCTCCGCGCCCAGGGCTGCACCTGGATTTCCCACCTTACCACCCTATTCCTACAGAAAACACCGTAGAGCCATCCCAAAGTGTTTTTGATATCCCTCTCATTATGGGTACCTCTCGGTTCCTGAGACTGTATTTCCAGTATGCGCTCTTGAACGCTTACCGCTGAACGAGGTACGCCGATGTCGACAGTCGCGCCAGGTGTCGAACCGTCCGTAGAACGATGAAGTTTGGACAAGCCGGCGCTTGGATTGGGTGGGTCGACCTGCCCGATCTTGTCTTGGGACGATGATCAGAAAGAGCAATCGCACAGCCACGACTGCGGTATTGAATGGCGGCATGCTACTCGCCGCCGATCCCGGCGGCAACGGGCATTCGCGAACGGCCGCGGTCGATTTCGCTTCCCATCAAAGCTCTGCCGCAATTTTGTGTTTTCCCACTTAATTACTTAGGAATCCCGCACATCCTCCCGCACTGTGATAACAATGTAGGTATGGCGAAAAGAGAATGTATTGAGTGCCGTGGCGAGCTCGTGTTGGCATTCCGTTCCACCGAGAGTCGACGGTTCAGCCCCGTGGAGGGGAATTTGCCGAGATCCAATGCCAATTGGAGATGCAGCACTTGCGGTCGTTCTTATAGCGCGGAGCAATTGCGCGTCGAGAAACGGGCGAGCGCGAAGCTGGCGACTCAGGCATAGCCGGTCGAAAAAGCGGAGCTTTTCTTCTGGGATCCTCTACAAGTGACTTGTTTGATAACTCGAAGCAAGGAGAATTGTTGCAATGGATAACGTAGATCAAGAAAAAACAGTATCGCCAACCAAGCCCTCAGGCCGTGTTTCCGAGCGTCCGGAGCCATCCACCAACAAGTTTGCGGTTGCCAGAAGGGCTAGCCAGCAAAGAAAAAAGAAGGCGCACCGGCGTGCTCTAAGACATTCCAATACCAAAGGTTAGCCTGCGCGCCCCCATCGTCGAGCCTGCCAACTGGCACTCCGGATGAAGCGCTCCTGGCCAGTGACTCATCGTCCCTCGACGAACCCGCATTCGTCCGCAATGTGGTGTAAACTAGTAACAGCGAGTGTAGCTCTTAAACGAGTCTTCTTAGGACCTGCGCTTCTTTACATCTGAGTAAAAATAGTCGAACTCTCAACCAACAACCGGGCTCGTCATTCAGGCTCGGTTACCGTACGTGCAGAGTGGGCCTGTCGAAGAGCTGCTGATCCGTCCCAGCGGCCGAGATAACTCACGAACCCAGCGTTTACCGCGAAAGAGTGAAAACATGGAAGCAGGAATCAGCGCAAAAAACACGAAGTTCATTGTCAAATTAAACCGTAGCGGTGCCCGCGCGTCGGAATATGTTCAGCGGATTGATCGCACGCCGATTCAGACGACGACGAACCGCAAGCTGGCCCTGGTGATGGGAAGATTTACTGCCGAGGATACGATGAAGTCCATGCAAAATTCTCGTTGCACGCCAGAGCTGGTTTACATCCAGATTTCCGCCTAGTTGATTCGTATCTGCGCCGTTCGACATCAAAACATCGAATGATTGGTAGGGAATGCCGCACCCACATTCGAGGCACGAATTCCGGCGTTTCGTTTGACCTGTCTCGCTATCTGCCTCAGGACTCCCTTTGAGGAGGACAACAAAAAAAGGGAGTTCGCTTCGCCATGGATAAAATCAAGAAACTGATGGGCTCAGGGACCGAGAAAGAATATCTCGCAGACGAGAGCCACCTGACCCCGCTGGGCGAACATTCTTCCGAGGAAGATGACATGCTCGCGACGATGCGCACCCGCGGCCTTGATGTACTCACCGAGAGCGAGCCGCCCCTTCCTTTCCCGCTCGAAACAAGCTTCGCCAAGGATACCGAGGAAGAGGTCGAACTCGACCTGACGCCCGGCGCTCCAGAAGTTGATAGCGATCCCGTGCGCGTCTATCTGCGCGAGATGGGTGCCTCGCCGCTGCTTACCCGTGAAGGCGAAGTGGAGATTGCCAAGCGCATCGAACGGGGCCAGCTCTCCATGTTGAAAGCTCTTTCACGCTCCCCCTTTGTGATCCATCAGGTGATAACGCTGGGCGATGACTTGAAACGCGGCGTGCGTTCCATCAAAGAGATTGTGGTCTTCGATGAGGAGGAAGTCACCGAAGAAATCGTAGAGCGGCGGGCAGCGGAGATGATCCGCCGCATCGCTCAGCTCCACAAGCATTACAAGACAGCAGTCCGCCTGGCCGGCAAGCTGGCGGCGTTCGGGGAAAAAAAGAAGTCGCGTCCCTATCTGCGATGCCGCCGCGAACTCGGGCGCGAAATTATCCGCATGTCGCTCGTGATCCGCTCGCTCGGTTTGAACCACGCCGAACGCCTGCGCCTGACGGAACGTGTTAACAAGACTGTCGAGATCATGCGCACCCTCGACCGCCAGTTGACCAGCCTGGAAACCAAGATCGCGGCCACTCGTAGCGAAGAACTCAAGAAGACCTACCGCACCACCCAGCGCCAGCATCGCGCCGATATGAAGCGCCTCGAAAGCGACGCGGGGATGACCTACCCGGAAGTGAGCCGCACTCAGCGCGAAATCATTCAGGGCGAAATGGATTCCGAGCAGGCCAAACACGAGCTGATCGAAGCCAATTTGCGCCTCGTCGTTTCCATTGCCAAGAAGTATGGCAACCGCGGACTGCAATTCCTCGACCTGATCCAGGAGGGAAACGTCGGGCTGATGAAGGCCGTCGACAAGTTCGAATACCGGCGCGGCTACAAGTTTTCGACTTATGCAACGTGGTGGATTCGCCAGGCCATCAGCCGCGCCATCGCCGATCAGGCGCGTACCATCCGCCTGCCTGTGCACATGATCGAAGTCGTCAACAAGCTGGTTCGGACTTCGCGCCAACTCGTGCAGGTGCTCGGTCGCGAACCCACCTCGGCCGAGATCGCCAAGCAGATGGATATTCCCGAGGCCAAAGTGCGCAAGGCCCTCAAGATCATGCGTGTCCCGATTTCACTGGAAACGCCGATTGGTGAGGAAGGCGATTCGCATCTCGGCGACCTGATCGAAGACCAAAGTGGCGTCTCGCCCTCCGACGCGATTATTCACGTCAATTTGCAGGAGCGCACCGCGAAAGTCCTCCGGACCCTCAGTCCGCGCGAGGAGAAAATCCTCAGGATGCGCTTTGGCATGGAGGACGGCTCCGAACACACGCTCGAAGAAGTGGGCCAGATGTTTGACGTTACCCGCGAGCGCATTCGTCAAATCGAGGCTAAAGCCCTGCGCAAGCTCCGTCATCCATCGCGTTCGACCAAGCTCCGTTTGTTGCTCGACGACGTCCACTGAGAAGTTTCCTGAATCGGCTCTCTTCGGCTTGCAATCTAATCGGCGATGGGCATTGTTGCGCCCTCGCCTATGAACCTTCTTTATAGCTACGCCAAGGAATACTGGAAGCTGGTCGTGGTCGCGCTTCTGCTGGCCGCGACCAGTCAGATTTTCTCCCTTCTCGACCCGCTCATCTTCCGTCACGTCATCGACGGATACGCGACGAAATATCACCAGTACACACAATCGCAATTCATCCGCGGCGCGGGTCTGCTGCTGCTGGCAGCCGTCGGTGTGGCGTTCGTCTCGCGCGTGGCCAAGAACTTTCAGGACTACTTCACCAACGTGATCGTCCAGCGCCTGGGCGCGAAAATGTATTCCGACGGCATTCGCCACTCTCTCGATCTGCCTTACCAGATGTTTGAAGACCAGCGCAGCGGCGAAACACTTGGCAAATTGCAAAAAGTCCGCAGCGACGTCGAGCGCTTTATTACGGCGGCGATCAACGTACTCTTTATTTCTTCGGTCGGCATCGTGTTCGTCATGATCTATGCCTGGCGAGTGCACTGGTCGATTGCGCCCGTCTTTCTGATCACCATTCCCTTACTAGGTTTTATCAGCTCCGTGCTGAGCCGGAAAATCAAGAAGATTCAGAAAACGATCGTCCAGGAAACGACCGCGCTGGCCGGATCGACCACCGAGTCATTGCGCAATATCGAACTGGTGAAGAGTCTCGGACTCGCCAATCAGGAAGTTGTGCGCCTGAACGCGACGACGGGAAAAATTCTGCATCTCGAACTCAAGAAAGTAAAATACCTGCGCAGCTTGAGTTTTATCCAGGGCACCGCCGTCAATGCCCTCCGCACCAGCATCCTCGGATTGATGCTGTACCTGATCTTCCGGCAGGAAATTACGATCGGGCAGTTCTTCTCCTTGTGGATCTATTCGTTCTACATTTTCGGACCTTTGCAGGAACTCGGCAACGTCATCAACATCTATCGCGAAACTGAGGTCTCGCTGAATAACTTCCAGCAAATTCTAGATACCCCGCGTGATCCGAAGCCCATGAATCCCGAACCCGTGGATGAGCTGATGACGCTGCAGTTTGATGACGTCAGGTTTCAGCATCACAGCTCGGCGGCCCTGGCGCTCGATGGCATCAGCTTCAGTGCTGCTCGCGGAGACACGATTGCCTTCGTCGGCCCATCGGGGGCAGGGAAGTCCACGCTGGTAAAGCTTCTTGTCGGGCTCTATCCGCCGAAGTCGGGAGAAATTCTGTACAACGGCATTCCATCCAACCGCGTCGACCTCGATCTGCTGCGGGAGAAAATCGGATTTGTCACGCAGGACACGCAGCTCTTTTCCGGCTCGATCCGCGAGAACCTGCTCTTCGTGAATCCGCATGCGACCGACGCCGAATGCATGGCAGTCCTGCGCCAGGCCGCAACCAACAGCCTGCTCGAGCGCGCGGATCGCGGCCTTGACACGCTCATCGGCGAAGGCGGAGTCAAAGTTTCCGGAGGCGAGAAGCAGCGTCTTTCCATTGCCCGCGCCCTGCTGCGCCATCCGCAACTGCTCGTGTTCGACGAAGCCACGTCTTCACTTGACTCGCTGACCGAAGAAGAAATCAGCCGCACAATCCGCGACGTAGCAACCAACCAAGAAGCGATCACGATTCTGATCGCCCACCGTCTGTCGACCGTAATGCACGCCGATCGAATCTACGTGCTCGAACGCGGCCACATCGTCGAATACGGCCGCCACTCCGAATTGCTCGATCAGAAGGGCCTCTATTACGCCATGTGGCGCCAGCAGGTCGGCGAGCGCGAAGCTGTCGGGTACCCAGCGTAGAGGCGCGGCTTGCTGCGTCTCCTGCCCGCGTCGCCTCGGTCGGGCGGCCCACCCAACGCTGTCCCACTTTGCTGAGTCGCGGGTTCACTGACTGGTTTAGAATAACAACATGGCGCAAGAACAGAGCTTTGGTCCGTATGTTGACGTCGAGAATGGCAAGCGGGTTGTGAAAGAACTGGTCTTCGGGAACCCTGTGCCCGAAGGCATTGTCATGACCACGCTCGACTCGACCATCAACTGGACGCGCAAGAATTCGATCTGGCCAATGACGTTCGGCTTGGCCTGCTGCGCAATCGAAATGATGTCGATGGGCGCATCGAGATTTGACATTGCACGCTTCGGCGCCGAAGTTTTTCGCCCTTCGCCGCGTCAGTCGGACCTGATGATCATTGCCGGACGCGTCTCCAACAAAATGGCTCCCGTAATCCGGCAACTCTATGAGCAGATGCCCGAACCAAAGTGGGTGATCTCGATGGGAGCCTGCGCGACGTCGGGCGGCGTCTTCAACAATTACGCGCTCGTGCAAAGTGTAAATCAGGTGATTCCCGTCGATATCTATGTCCCCGGTTGCCCGCCGCGTCCCGAGCAGTTGATCTACGCGATCACCTTGCTGCAGGACAAAATCATGACCGAACGCGGATCGATGAAGAAGGCACTGAATCTCGTCCCGGTGGAAGAGCCCGTTAACGGCTGACCGGCCACAGCTAACACCTGGACTACCCTCATTGCTCCTTCGATTTCGTTGCCATCTGTCTTTCTGGCGGCGTCATCTGGTTCCAGATTGCGACCAGGTCTTTTTCCAGGATCTGGTTATTGGGATCGGCTCGCAGCGCCGACGCAAACCATGTATAGGAAGTCGGGAGATCGCGCGCGACGCAGTGTCCGGTCGCGTACATGGTTCCGAAGGTGCTTCGCGCCTTGGAGTTTTGTTTCGCGGAAGCAGCTTTCAGATCCTTGATGGCCTGACCGCAATTCTCCGGCATACCTCGGCCATAGAGGTAGGCTTCGCCACGTCGGAATTCCGCGTTCCCCTTGTCGTCGGCAGCCACGGCGGGACTTGGCCGCTGCGCAGGGGTCCGGTCGCCACGGACGACGGTGGCAGGTCGCGAAGGTCGAGTTGGTTCGGCGGACTTCGCCACTTCGGATCGCTTGGGATTGGTTTTCTCGATCCCCTTCTCGGCAGGCTTTGGTTGCGCGTTCTGCTCGGCCACCGGAGCCTGAGACTGCGGCGCTGGACTCGCCGACGGTGTTACGGGTTGGGACGAGCTTGCATCCGGCGATGATGAAGGGTTGGCCGATGAGCTTGAAGTCGGCGGAGTGGCCGGGGCGGCTTGAGAGCTACGCGTGGCCACTCGGGTCTTCCCATAGTTGGAGTATGCCCACCACCCACCAGCGCCCAAAATCGCGAGCAGGACCAGAAGCAGGACGACGCGGCGTGCGCCGATGTTTGGCTCGTCGGGTTCGTACAACGTCGGCGAATTCGAAAAAAAATGATCGCGCACTGCATCGGCCGAGGACTGCCTTCCGGCGGAGGCATCCGCGGACACATCATTCAGTCCGAGGAATGAAGGTCCAGCGGTGGGAAGAACCGGATGGTCAGTGGCAACGGTTGTGTTTGTGCCGTACGATGCCCGCGAGTTCGTGGAATCGCTCTGCACGGACCGCCCGCTTTCCACCGCACCGGCAACTCGCGGCGAACCGGCGGGCCGCCGCTCAAGCGCCGTGCCACACATCCCGCAGTAGCGAAAATTCGCCGAATTATCTTCACCGCATTTTGGACAAATCAAAATCGCTCTCCCGATACTCCGAACTAGCAGTTTAGCCTGCGCGGGCTATTTGCCTGGTTGCCTGTCTCGCTACGCACAGTCATTCGTATTAGAATTCTCTCTTTCTTTTCCCCATGAAAAAAGCGGTCCAAAATAAATCCGCCAAAGGAGCACAACGTTTCGAGGCCACGCTCGAGCGCATGCGGTCGCGGCTGAATTGGACAATCATCCGTGTGCCTTTTGATGCAGGCAAGGTATTTGGGCCGCGTGGGCAGATCAAAGTGAAAGGAGAGATTAACGGCTTTCCCTTCCGCACTTCGCTGTTTCCCGCCGCTTCGTCTGCCACTGCAAAGAGCAGCCATATCTTATTGGTAAACAAGCGAATGCAGAAGGCCGCCGGGGTGTGTGCAGGGGCGAGTGCTCGTTTCCTGATCGAATTGGATCTGGAGGAGCGAGTCGCCCCGATACCGGAGGATCTCAAGCGAATTCTCACGCAGGACCGATCATTTCGCCGCTGGTACGACGGGCTCAACCATTCGACGCGATGGGAAATTGCCAAGTGGGTCAATGATCCCAAGAGCGCAGCTGCCCGCATCCGCCGCGCCGAACAGATGGCGGAACGGTTGATGGCCGTCATGGACGCGGAACGAGAACTGCCTCCGGTTCTGCAAGTTGCCTTCGCGCGTCGTCCCAAGTCCCGCGAAGCGTGGGAGCGGCTGTCCGCCGCCCGGCGGCGATCGCACCTGCTGGGCATCTTCTATTACCGCACCCCGGAGGGGCGTGAGAAGCGAATCGGGAAGGTGCTGGAAGAGATCGAAGAAGCAGGTCTCGGGTCTCAGGCCCAGTTCTAGGGAAGAGCAAGAGCCTCGCTTCGTTTTCATCATTTTTTCATTTTTCGGTCTATTAGAATCATTGGTTTAGGCGAAATTTCCTTCCAAAATCTTGAGCGGAAAGAACTTAGAGGCAAAATCTTGAGCGCGTGCGATTTAGCTCACGAAATTGCCGCTCCATAACGCCTGTTGATCAACTATGGTTGAAAATGACCGCATCGGTCCCCCGCCATCGTTTTCCATTTTCAAAGAACCTTCTACGGACCATCGCCTGGGCGAACTGCTTTCTCCAGTCTAGAATCCCGATCCACTAAGTCAAGGAATTTACGAATCGGGTAATGGCTCGGTTGCTGTCTTGCCTCGCTTTCCACCTGCCCTCTTCATGGATCCCCTCCATGACGTAAATCACAGAGCCACACGTCGCGTATCACATATCTTTCGAAGCCATTGGGAAACAATGCCCTTAGGCCGAAGTGTCGTGGCACCTGAGAGCGGGCTAGTGCGCGGATAGTAAGGTTCACGAAAAATCTAGGAGGCATTATGGCGGTCACGAAGCAGCAAGCGCTCGATTATCACTTTGGAGCGCGTCCGGGAAAGATTGAAGTAACATCCACCAAGCCCTGCCGTACGCAGCGCGATTTGAGTCTTGCTTACACGCCGGGCGTGGCGGAGCCGTGCCTGGAGATTCATAAGAATCCGGAAGACGCGTTCAAGTACACATCGAAGGGGAACTTGGTAGCCGTGGTCAGCAATGGAACGGCGGTACTGGGGCTGGGCGACATTGGAGCACTGGCCGGCAAGCCTGTGATGGAAGGCAAGGGAGTGCTATTCAAAAGATTCGCGGACGTCGATGTGTTCGATCTGGAAGTCGATACCCACAATCCCGACGACATCATTAAGGTTTGCCAGTTGCTGGAGCCAACGTTCGGCGGAATCAATCTGGAGGATATCAAGGCTCCCGAGTGCTTCTACGTGGAAGAGACGCTGAAGAAGACGATGAAGATTCCGGTCTTCCACGACGACCAGCATGGCACGGCGATTATTTCCGGCGCGGCGCTGCTGAATGCGCTGGAAGTGGTGGGTAAGAAGCTCGAAGAAGTGCGCGTCGTTTTCAATGGCGCGGGCGCTTCGGGGATTGCTTGCGCCGAGCACTATGTGCGGCTGGGCGTGAAGCGCGAGAACATCACTCTGTGCGACACCAATGGCGTGGTTTACAAAGGGCGCACGAAAGGGATGAACGAATATAAGGGCCGGTTTGCGAAAGAAACGAACCTGCGCACACTGGCAGATGCGATGAAGGACGCCGACGTGGCGGTAGGCTGCTCGGTAAAGGGCGCAATGACACAGGATATGGTGCGGTCGATGGCGGCACGTCCGATTGTGTTTGCCATGGCGAATCCGGATCCTGAAATCACCTATGAAGACGCGAAGGCTTGCCGCAGCGACGTCATTATCGCCACCGGGCGCTCCGATTATCCGAACCAGGTCAACAACGTGCTGGGCTTCCCGTTTATTTTCCGTGGGGCGCTCGACGTGCACGCCACGGCGATCAATGAGGAGATGAAGCTGGCGGCCACGCGCGCGCTGGCGAATCTGGCGAAAGAAGATGTTCCGGATTCGGTGTGCCGCGCTTATGGAGTGGAGCGGCTGCACTTTGGACCGGACTACCTGATTCCAAAACCGTTTGATCCGCGCGTTCTGCTCTGGGAGGCGGTTGCGGTGGCCGAAGCCGCGATGAAGTCGGGCGTGGCGCGGAGACCGATTCCGCTTGACAAGTACCGCGACCAACTCGAAGCGCGGCTGGGCAAGGCGCATGAGATCGCGCACATGATGATCCAGAAGGCGCAGGCCCGGCCCAAGGATGTGGTTTTCCCAGAAGGCGAGCACGAGAAGATTTTGCGGACTGCCTACAATCTGATCGAAGAGAAAATTGCGACCCCGATCCTGCTGGGCAATCCTGCGGTGATTGAAGGGCAGGCGAAGGAACTGGGGTTGGATCTTGCGGGAGTGAAGATTGTCGATCCGCTGACCTCTTCGCTGCGCGAGCCTTACATCCAGGAACTGTTCCGCATACGGCAGCGGCGCGGCGTCACGCTCAGAGAGGCGCGTGTGCTGATGAAAGACCACAATGTGTTCGGGTCGATGATGGTGCGGATGGGCGAGGCCGATGCTCTGGTCTCGGGCGTCAGCCAGCATTTCCCGGATACGATCCGGCCGGCTCTGCAGATTATCGGGACGCGCGAAGGATTGCGCAGAGTATCGGGCTGCTACCTGATGATCACGCGGTCGGGCAAGCTGTTTTTGCTGGCTGATCCGAGCGTGAACATCGATCCGACGGCCGAAGATCTGGTCGAGATCGCGCTCTGCGCGGCACAAACGGCGCGGCGTTTCGACCTGACGCCGAGAGTCGCCCTGCTGTCGTTCTCGACCTTCGGCAGTACCCCGCATCCGCAATGCGTGAAGGTGCGGAAAGCAGTTGAGTTGCTGCACAAAGCCGATCCCACGCTGATTGTAGACGGCGAGGTGACGGCAGACGTTGCGGTCTCGGCGGAGACACTCGAGAAGGATTATCCGTTCAGTACGCTGAAGGGCGGAGCGAACGTGTTGATCTTCCCGGATCTGACTTCGGCGAACATCGCCTACAAGCTGCTGTCGAAACTGGGCGGCGGACAGACGCTGGGACCAATCCTGATGGGTATGAACAAGCCGGTGCATGTTGTGCTACGCGACACCGAAGTGGAGGAAATCGTCAATGTGGTGGCGCTGGCGGTGGTGGATGCTCAGGAGAACGATCTAATGTCCTGGTCTCCGGCGCCGAAACCGATGGAGCTGGTTGGAGAGTAGGGAAGTCAGAAGTTAGAAGTCAAATTGCAGAAGTGAAATCAGTCCCCATGCATCCGTGGCGAACACGTTGCATGGGGGCTTTTCATTTTCGGTATATGTGCCCAAGTTACTTTCCGCCCAGGAGATTGCGCAAGACCGCGACTTCCGCGGCAATTCCCGTGCGCAGGCTTGGGTCTACATCAGGCGCGAACAGGGCGGAGTGATTGGAAGGCAGAAACGCGCCCGTCCTTTTGGCCTCGGCGAACTTGCCGGGATCGGCCCCTCCGAGGCTGAAGTAGACCGATGGGATGCCCTGATTCACGAAATAGGAGTAGTCTTCCGACGCTGTCTGCGCTTCTTCAACAATCACGTTGTCCTTGCCGAGCGCGCTGTCCAGTACCGTTTCGACTCGGGCGGTGAGGGCGGGATCGTTGTATACGGAGTCGGTGGCTTCGATGTGTTCGATCAAGGGCTCGCGGGGTGCGCCGCTGGCTAGAGATTCCCCCTTGACGGTGCGATCGATGGCAGCCAGAACCTGTTTACGAACATCCTCTTTGAAAGTGCGAACGGTGATTCCCATCTCGGCCGAGTCGGGAATGATGTTGTTTTTCGTGCCCGCCCGGATATATCCCACCGTGACGACCGCCATTTCGCGTGGCTTGACCTCGCGGGATGCGATGGTCTGCAGGGCAAGGATCGTCTTGGCGGCGATGACAATGGGATCGATGGCGGTATTAGGCGCGGAGCCGTGTCCCCCTTTTCCGTAAATCGTGATGCGAAGCGAATCGGCGTTGGTGCTGTAAACGCCGGAAGTGACGCCCACTTCTCCGGCGGGAAGTTCGTTGCCCACGTGCATGGCGATGCCGATATCGGGCTTGGGAAAACGCGTGATGAAGCCGTCGGCGATCATGGCTCTGGCGCCGGAGATGGTTTCTTCCGCGGGCTGGCCGATCAGCATCAGGGTTCCGTGCCAGGTGTCTTTGCTGTGCGCCATGATGGTGGCGGTGCCGAAGATCGCGGCCATGTGAAGGTCGTGTCCGCAGGCGTGCATCACGGCAACGTCGCGGCCGGCGTCATCTTTGGTGCGTACTTTGCTGGCGTAGGGCAGGCCGGTTTTTTCTTCCACCGGAAGCGCGTCGAGCTCCGTGCGCAGCATGATGGTGGGACCGGGCCCGTTTTTCAAGATTGCGACGATGCCGGTCCCTCCCACCTGCTCGGTGACTTCGTAGCCCACCCCGCGCAGATGCTCGGCGAGTTTGGCAGCCGTGTGTGTCTCGTGAGAAGAGAGCTCGGGATTCTCGTGGATGTCAATGTAGAGGTCATGAGCGGCGGGATAGACGGCGTCGACTTCCTTGGAGTGCTGGGCAGTTTGGGCGAAAGCGGACGCAGCCAGAAGAACCGGGAGCAGGAAGAATGAGATTTTCATTTGCCGGGATGATATCCGGGTCGGGCAGCACGAAGCAAACTGTAAACATCGGCGACAGGCTGGGAGCTGGGTCTCGAAAACAATCGCGTTTCGAAGTAAGTCCTTATTCCCCAAAGACCTAGCAGGAATTATGCTAAGTTATTGATTCGAAAAGATATAATAAGTCTTTATTCCGCAAAGACTTGGAGGCTGTCCCGTAAGTCATTGATTCTAATAATGCAGGTGTTCGAGGCGTAAATCATTATTATTCAAAGACCTAGCGGGAAATAACCTCTAAGTCCTTTATTTCCAAAGACCACGTTAGGGGGTATAAAGTACCAATTAGTCAATACCTCAATAACTATCAGCGAGCAAATCACCGCTCAGCACGCGCCAGCAAACGGTCCCAGATTCTCATAGGATTACCGCAGTCACTGTTAATCGAAACGTTATCTGCTATACTCTGTATAACGCTTTTGGTACGGTTTGCTCGTCACGCGGGGATCCCTGTTGGGATCCGATTTATCTCCGCATTTCCTGCCCGCCGTTTTATTCAGCGCCAATTTGAATGCGAGCGGCATTGCGAACTCTCGACACGTGTGTCTGGGAATGTGTCCTAAGACCTGCGTGTATGAAGATCTGACTTGAGCCCCTCCAGAAAGAAAAATAAAGAATGAAGACATTTACAGAACTGCCTCTCTCTGCTGTTTTGCAGCAGAAGTTGGCGGCAGCAGAATTTATCACTCCAACCCCTGTGCAGGCGCAGGCGATTCCTCCCGCGCTTGCAGGGAAAGATGTACTGGCTACGGCCCAGACGGGAACCGGCAAGACGCTGGCATTCCTGATTCCGATTATCGAGATGCTGCGGCGCGAGCCAGCGGCACAGATTAGCGCGCTGGTGCTGTTGCCGACGCGCGAGTTGGCGATGCAGGTCCATGAGCAGTACGAACAACTGCGCGGCAAGAACATGCCGAAGGCGGCGCTGGTAATCGGCGGCGTATCTGAAAAAGCGCAGATTCAGAGTTTGCGGTCGGGGACCCCATTTGTGATTGCGACTCCGGGACGGCTGCAGGATTTCATCACCCGCAAGTTTGCGGATCTGCGGCGCGTAAAGATCCTGGTGCTCGACGAAGCGGACCGCATGCTGGACATGGGTTTTCTGCCCTCGATCCGGCGAATCTTGCAGGTTGTTCCGGAACAGCGGCAGACGCTGTGCTTCTCGGCGACGCTGGAGCAGTCGGTCGCCGGGCTGGTGAACGACCATATGTGCAATCCGGTGCGGGTTGCGCTGGGCTCGGTTCTGAAGCCGGCGGAGAGCGTGCAACTCCAGGCGTACGAGGTGCGTCCGACCGAAAAGATGGACGTGCTGCGGCATCTATTGTACGAAGAGAAAGGACAGACGCTGATTTTCGCGCGCACCAAACGCGGAACCCAGCGGCTGGCGCGGGAACTCGAGCGCGATGGATTTTCGGTGGCGATGATTCATGGCGACCGGACGCAATCGCAGCGTAACAGCGCATTGAGCGGATTCCAGGAAGGGCGGCACCAGGTGCTGGTGGCAACCGACGTGGCGTCGCGAGGCCTGCACGTTGACGACGTGGCCCACGTGATCAACTACGACCTGCCGAAGATGGCGGAAGATTTTATTCACCGCGTCGGACGGACGGGCCGGGCAGGATTGTCAGGAAGAGCATCTTCGCTGGTTACGGGCGTCGAGGTTCTGGAACTGCGCAATATAGAACGGGCGTTAAAGTTGCGGATCGAGCGGAAGCAGATGGATGGATCAGTTGCGGCGCAGCCTCGTCGGCCGATTGAGAACACCCTTGCGTCACGGACGTTGACGGCATTGCCGGGCGAGGTATTTGTCTAGGAGTGAAAATGGAAATCGCCGGGGTTTGTGCCCCGGCGAATCTTTTTCTCTTCGATTTACTTGCTGTCGTGTGGGCTGAGGAGTTCAGGGGAATCGGGTTCGTCTTCAGAATCGATGCGGAACAGGGCAGCCTGGGCTTCGGCCAGTTCCCGCATTTCGCGCATTTCGTCGATCTCGTTCGTGGAGCTGCCTTCCGGTTTGTCTTGCTTACGCTGGGTCCTGCGCTCGTTCTTGTCCCGCTGTTTCTGCTGGCGCGCTTGCTCCTTCTGGCGCTTTCCAAAAGTCGATCGTCCTCGAGGCATACAAAATCTCCCAAATATGGCGTTGATTCGTTGAGTGGCCGGGCACACAAATCTACGGGGTTGGTCCAAGGTCTTTCCGGATACTCAACCGAGGGTGGCCGCTTCCTTAACGATTGTTGTCTATTCAGTATAACTCGGAAATCGCGGCTGTCTGGGATGGGATGTTGATAAGTTGGTCGACTGATGCAGTTTTTGGATGCGCAGTAGCGGGTTCTGGCTGTAGTGTGTTATTCTCGAATACGTTACGAAAACGAGAAGAGACAGGAGTGGAACAGGTTAGTGCTAGCCAGACAGCAAAAGCAGACCGTCGTTGACACGTATCGCACGCATCCGACCGATACCGGAAGTCCTGAGGTTCAAATCGCGCTATTGAGCGAGCGGATCGGCCAGTTGACGGACCATTTCAAAACGCACCTGAAAGATCACGGCTCGCGCCGCGGACTTCTCATGATGGTGAGCCGGCGTCGCCGCCTGCTCGACTACCTGAAGAAATACGACTCGGAACGGTATAAGACCGTTATTTCGAAGCTCGGGATCCGCAAGTAGCAGCGCGACCGGCTCCATGGGGGGCCGGTATCACCAAGAGAGACTCAGTAAAGTGCGTTTTCCCAACCGCGAGAGCCACTGGCATTCGCCTGTTCGCCTATTCAGCGAACTCCGCATCGGCGCCGTTGCGCTCCTGCCCATATAAAGGATGACCTATGAAGCCTGAACCCACCATAGTTTCCGTCGAAATCGCCGGCGGAAAAACGATTTCATTTGAAACTGGAAAATTAGCCAAGCAGGCCCACGGCTCGGCCGTTGTGCGCATGGGCGAGAATGTGATTCTGGCCACGGCAGTGGCGAACCCGGAGCCGCGCACGGGAATCGATTTCTTTCCGCTCACCGTGGACTACCGCGAGTACACCTACGCTGGCGGACGTATTCCGGGCGGCTTTATCAAGCGCGAAGGGCGCATGAGCGAGCGCGAAGTGCTCACCAGCCGTCAGATTGACCGGCCGATCCGGCCGATGTTCGCGGAGGGCTTTAAGTGCGAGACGCAGGTGATTGCGTTCGTGCTGTCGGCGGACACGGAGAATGACCCGGATGTGGTCGGAATCAACGCGGCTTCGGCGGCATTGACGGTGTCCAACATTCCGTTCCTTGGGCCGATTGGCGCGGTGCGCGTCGGACTGGTGGAAGGGCGCTTCATCGCCAATCCCACTTATACGGAGATGCGGGAAGGCCTGCTGAACATCATGGTGGTCGGCACGGCCGAAGCGATCCTGATGATTGAGTCGGGCGCGAAAGAAGTGAAAGAAGAGACGGTGGTCGACGCGATTGAATTCGCGCACACTGAGATCAAGAAAATTTGCGCGGCCATCGAAGAGCTGCGCAGCAAGGCTGGAAAGCCGAAGCGCAAAGTCACGCCTCCGGAGTTTGATCAGGCCTATTACAACGGCCTGCAGTCCAAGATCGGCGCGCAACTGGCGGATGCGCTGGACACGCAGAAGCATCCGAAATCGGAAAGCTACGAACTGGTGCGTACGCTGGAGAAAGAACTGCTCGCGGCGATTCCCGAAGAAGATGACGCGGCAAAAGCGAAGCTGAAGGAGTACTACGAAGTCCTGCGCGAGCGCATTTTCCGCGACCAGGTGATCAACAGGAAACACCGGCCCGACGGACGCGCATTCGATCAGATTCGCGAGATCTGGATTGAAGTGGGCGTTCTGCCGCGTGCGCACGGAAGCGCGATCTTTACTCGTGGCGAAACGCAGGCGCTGGTGACTACGACTTTGGGCACGAGCGACGACATGCAGCGGCTGGAGGGCTTCGAAGGAGAAGCCAAAAAGCGCTTCATGTTGCATTACAATTTCCCGCCTTTCTCTGTAGGCGAAGTGGCATTCCTGCGCGGAGCTGGTCGTCGCGAGATTGGACACGGTGCACTGGCGGAGCGAGCGGTATCGGCTGTGCTGCCGACGGAAGACAATTGGCCGTATGCGATGCGCGTGGTTTCCGACATTCTGGAGTCAAACGGTTCGTCGTCGATGGCAACGATTTGCGGAGCGTCACTCTCGCTGATGGATGCGGGCGTGCCGTTGAAAGCTCCGGTGGCCGGCGTGGCCATGGGGCTGGTGAAGGAAGGCGATCAGTATGCCATCCTGACCGACATCGCAGGCGCTGAAGATCACTACGGCGACATGGATTTCAAGGTCGCCGGCACGAAAGACGGAATCACCGCTCTGCAGATGGATATCAAGGTGGGCGGGATTACGGCACAGATCATGCGCGAGGCGCTGGCACAGGCGCAACGCGGGCGGTTGTTCATTCTGGGGAAAATGGATGAAGTGCTCGGCGAACAGCGCGGGAAGGTTTCGGCGTATGCGCCGCGAATTTACACCTTGCAGATTCCGGTCGACAAGATTCGCGACGTCATCGGGCCGGGCGGCAAGATGATCCGCAGCATCATCGAGCAGACTGGCGTGAAGATCGACGTTGAAGATTCGGGCAAGGTCAATGTTGCGTCGAACGATGAAGTGTCGGCGAACAAGGCGCTGCAAATTATTCGCGACCTGACGGCTTCGGCCGAGGTAGGGAAGACGTACCTCGGAAAGGTCAGCCGGCTGGCGGATTTTGGAGCATTTGTTGAAATTCTGCCGGGGCTGGATGGGCTGCTCCACATCAGCGAAGTGGCGGAGCATCGGATTAAGGATGTCCGCGACGAACTGAAAGAAGGCGATCAGGTGCTGGTGAAGGTTCTGGCTGTCGAAGGCAACCGGATCAAGCTGTCGCGCAAGGCGATTCTGAAAGAGCAACGCGCCAAAATGGGCGGCGGGGCTCCGCCACTACCGCCAGAGGGGGACGAGGAGGCGGTACCGGCACCATCTGCGCCGACAGTTTCGCAAGGCGCATCGCAAGGCGCACCGACCGCAGTGATCGAAGGCGGCGCCGATTTTGATGCCGACGATGAGCCGAACTTCAACCGTGTAGATGCGGGAGCTGGAGCGTCAGAGCCGGGATCGGCACGGCCGGAAGGTGGACGTGAGTCGCGTCCGGGCGGAGGCGGCGATCGCAATCGTCGTCGTCGTGGACGTGGACGCGGACCGGGCGGGGGAGATCGTGGCGGACATGGTGGTCACGGCGGCGGTGGTGGTGGCCGCGGACGCCGGTAAGCTCAGTACCCATTTGCCAGTAGCCAGTAAGACCTTGGGCCGCATTCATGCGGCCCTTTTCTTGTGTATGTACATTTTGTGATGTGGATTGTTAGAAGGACAAGCGCTTGAAGATTGTTTCGGGGATATGTTCGACGGCGGTCATGACATACCGCCAGATCTTTGGAGTGTAGAGGACGTCTGGGGAGCGGCGTTCCAGGGCACGAACGATGTCGCAAGCGACGAGTTCGGGATCGGCGAAGCGAGCAGCATTCGGAAGATGGTCGGTCATGGGAGTCTGGACCGGGCCGGGTTTGATCGTGATCACTTTGACTCCAGCAGGATGCAGACGGCTGCGCAGTCCCTGAAGAAAGAGGGAAAGCGCGCCTTTGGCGGAGCCATAGACGTAGTTCGAGCGGCGGCCACGATCTCCAGCAACGGACGTGATGGCGGCGATGCAGCCCGTTCGGCGCTGTTCCAAGTCGGCGGCGAAGAGAGTGAGAATCGCCGAGGCACTTACGAAGTTGACATTCAACTCGTCGAGAAGAATGTCGAGCGAGGCTTGCGAATGTTTCTGATCCTGCATAGAGCCGTACGTGAGCAGAACTGTGTCATAGCCGGGGAACTGGCGGCGGACGTGATCGAAGAGGGCAGAGTGTTGGGAGATGCTGGCTAGATCGGCAGCGCAGGTCAGGACTTGTTTGGCGCCGCGCGCGAACAAGTCGGATTGAAGCGCCGCCAGGCGCTGAGGCGAGCGCGCGACTAGGAATAGCTCACATCCCCGCTGTGCGAGTTGACGCTGGACTTCGAGCGCGATGCCGGAGGTCGCGCCCAGAACGACAACTCTCTGCAAAGCTGGGGGCTGCTTGGCTGTGGGATGCGTCGGCTGGGGCATAGTCATTGCGCCTCCGTGACGCGGCGCCAGAACGATGAGGACATCTTGGGGTCGATGTGCTGGACGAAACTGCGCCAGTGCGGGAACGAAGCTCCGAACAAAGCCGGGCTCATGCGCGCATCTTTCGCCGGGTAGAGCGCGCCACCACTCTGCTGAACAACCTCGTCAAGCTGGCGCATGAGTGCGAGCGTACGTTCACCTCGCATGGCGAAGTCGAGAGCCAGGGTCAAACCGGGGCGCGGGAATGACAACATTCCGGCTGGCGGCGCATCGCCGAATTGTTTCAGGACGCCGAGGAAAGAGCCCATGCCGGAGCGGGCGATACGGGCAAGCAATTCCTCCAAAGCGGAAACGTTTGTTTCTGGGATCACGCATTGATACTGCAGAAAGCCCTGTTTGCCGTAGAGAAGATTCCACTGACGGATTGAATCGAGCGGGTAGAAAAACGAATCGTAGGCAACCAGCGATGAGCCTTCTTTTGCGGCGTGCGCGTGATAGTAGGCGGTGTTGAAAGCCTTCACGGTGTAGCGGTTGAGGAATGCCTGCGGCAGCGCAAAGGGCAGTTTGGGGCCGTGGTGAGGGCGGAATTTCTTTGCCGTCTCGGCGGAGTGGTTGCCGCGGAAGAAGATGCCGCGCGGATTGTTTTCGGACAGACAATCAAGCCATGCCACGGTGTATTCGAAGCGGCCGTCACTTTCTCGACTTAAATCAAGAAAAGTATTGAGCGACTGGAAAGGGACGAGTTCGACGTCAATCCAGGGACCGGGAACGTGTCGGAGCTGTATGTCGGCCCACGCAATAACGCCGGTGAGGCCGAGGCCTCCGATGGTGGCGCGAAACATCTGTGGATCTTCTCCGGGGCTGCAGGTGACTAGGCCATGATCGGAGCGGTGCACGGCTATTTGATGGACGTGAGATCCGAACGTTCCGGCACAATGATGGTTCTTACCGTGGACGTCGTTGGCAATAGCTCCTCCGACAGTGACGAACTGCGTGCCGGGAGTTACGGGCAAGAACCATCCTTTGGGAAGAAAGACCTCGATGATGTCGGCGAAGCTGACGCCGCTTTCACAACGCAGGATGCCGGTGGACGCGTCAAATCCGAGAATGCGGTTGAGGCGGCGGCAGTCGATCAGGCCTCGTCGCGCGTTTAGGCACGAATCGCCGTAACTGCGGCCCAAACCGTAGGGAAGCAGGGATGCAGCGGAACTCGCTTTCAGGATGGCAGGAACCTGGTCGCTCCACGCAGGCTTTTGGACATGCACATGCGCGGCCGTCGGGTATCGTCCCCATGACAGATATTTCCCGGTGGGCGGGGCTGGGGCAGGTTGTTTCTTCGAGGATGCTGCCGATTGTCCAGACATATCAGAAGGTCACACTTATCATGCTGGCGGCGATGACGAGCGCCGACGCCAGCGCTACGCAGTAGCTAACGCGATCGCGGATCGCAAGATTGACCGGATCTTCTTTCAACTCACCGCGGTGGGCCAGCAGCCAGGTTCGGCTGAGCCAATAAAGAACAATAGGGCAGAGCAAGAAAAGATATTCAGGAGACAAATAGAGAACGCGGACGGCATCGCTTTGCACGTAGAGGCTGAGAATGACGACGGCTGAGAAACTGCTGCCAACTCCGAGCGCGAGCAGGAGCTCGCGGTCGTCGACGCGATAGCCGCGCCCGGAATTTCCGGATGTTACCAAGCCGTTGGCGTGGAGCAGTTCGGAATAACGCTTCGCCATTGCCAGGCTGAGAAAAAAGAACAGAGAAAACGCCAAAAACCACTGCGATAGCGGGGTGGAGGAGATCATCGCACCGGCGAGAATGCGAAAGCTGTAGAAGCTCGACAGAACGAAGACGTCGAGCAGGGCGATCTTCTTCAGATAAAGCGAGTACAGCATGGTCAGTGCCGCATATCCGACCAGCACAAATGCGAATTGCAGATCGAGAAAGAATCCGACCACGAGCGTAAATGACAAAAGAGCGAACGAGGCGAGCAATCCCTGAGCAATCGAAATGTGTCCAGCGGCGATCGGTCGTTTTCTTTTCCATGGATGCTCACGATCGGAGTGGAGATCGAGAAGATCATTGAGGATGTAGAGCCCGGAAGCACACAGTCCATAAAGCACAAAGCCGACAGCGGTGCGGACGATTGGGGCGAAGGTCAGATTGTGCGAAAGTGTGAGGGGCAGGAACAGAAGCAGGTTCTTGGCCCAGTGGTGCCCGCGGAGAGCGTTGACCCAAACGCGCAATGAAGTTCGCGGTTCGACGATGTTGCCCTTCAGCGTGGTCACGGATGCGGCTTGTTCGGCGCGGGCGGACGTTCCTACGACATAGGCGGCGCGGGCGTGACGCCAGACTTCCACATCGGCGGCGGAATCGCCCACATATTCAAAACCAGAAGCTCCGAACCTGCCGGAAAGAAACGCAGCCTTGCAGGAACCCTTTAAATTGCGATCTCCGTCGCTAGCGTAAACCTCGTCAAAGAGGCCGAGATAGTTCGAAATTGATGCTGCAAGCGCTTGATCGGCAGCGGTCACCAGCGCGATGCGACGGCCTGCCAACTTTTCCTGATGGATGAGATCGAGGACCTGTTGCCGATAGGGCAAACGAGCAGGATCAAGTTGAACGCGGGCGGTAAGTTGCTGTTTTAGGAAAGCACGACCGCGAAGAAGCCAGAACGGCAATAAGAACAGGATGGCGGGCTTGATCTTGAGAAGGATGAGGAGACATTCCCACAGGAGATTGCTGCGGATGAGCGTGCCGTCGAGATCGACGCACAATACGGGCAACGGCTCGCGGGCAGTTTGGGTTCCTGTGAATGACCCCATGGAAAGTATGGTCGCAAAAGGAAGGATGAAATAGCGGAATAACTGGGACACCTAGGTAACCTGGGTAACATGCGCGGAGTGGATTGGGAGGTTAGTATGAGCGCACCTGGAGACGACTTAGCAGCTCTGGACGAGGTTACGAAAGTACATCGGCCGACAGGTGCGGGAGAAGATGGACAAGACGCAAGAGAATCCGGAAATCAGCGCGGGCGAAGTGTTGAGCAAGTATCTGCGGCGGCCGAGCTTGCTCTTGTCATTACTCGGGCTGACAACGCTGGTGCTCTACAGCGGAGCTTTGTCATTCGAATTTGTTTGGGACGATTGGCCGCAGATTGTTAACAGTCCAATTCTGCGGAGTTGGAGTAACCTTCCGCGCGCGTTTGGAAGCGACCTCTGGTACCACGTAGCACGCCATCAGGTTTATTACCGTCCATTGTTTGTCGCGTGGTCCATGTTGAATTATGCGCTCTTCGGGTTGCGGCCGTGGGGATGGCATTTGGGCGCGATCCTCACACATGTGGCCGCGACGGCTGCAGTTTTCTGGCTGGCGCGCAAGCTCAGTCTGGAATATTGGACGGCAGCGCTAGCCGCGCTGATTTTCGCGGTTCATCCGATTCACATTGAACCGGTGGTTTGGATTTCTGCGGCTTCGGACACGATGGTCGCGACGTTCGCCGCGTTGGGATTCGTGACGTTCCTGAACGGACGCGAGCCTGAGCGAAGGGCGAAGGTGATGTGGCAGATTGCCTCGTTCTTCCTTCTCGCATGCGCGCTCCTCACCAAGGAAATGGCGGTGACGTTCCCGGTTCTCGTGGGGATTTATGCTTGGCTGAATCCGGCGGGCGGGAAGACTGCGCCTCACGTGCGGCGGTCGCTCGATGCAATAAGAGAATCAGTGCCATATGTCGCGGTCACGGTCGCATACGTTCTAGTGCGCAAGCATGCACTGTTGCACGCAACAGGACAATTCGATCCGCAGCATGGGATGGCCGACGTAATCCGTACCTTGCCTTTCGTCTTGAATTTCTATTTACAAAAGCTTCTCGTTCCCGTGGGACTGACGGGGCTTTATTACACGCCTTACGTTACCGGCGCCTTTTTCAGCCAAGTGGTCGCACCGTCCCTCATGCTGGTCGCGGTGCTAGCGGGTTTGTGGTGGTGGAATGAGCGGGAAGAGAATTCGATGGTTGCCTTTGGCGGGTTCTGGCTACTGATCGGACTGGCTCCGGCTCTGTATCTGCGTAATTTCGGAAACGGCGATTTTGTTCGAGACCGTTATATCTACCTGCCGTCGATCGGCTTCGCAATTCTGCTGGCAATGGGGTTGCGGCGACTGCCGTCGATCGGCAAATGGAGCGCACAGGCGGTGCAGGTGACTGCCGTTGTGCTGCTTTGCGCGAGCTATATGGGAGCGTCGCTGGGGCAGCAAGTGTATTGGGCGAGCGATCTGCTGGTGTGGACGCGCGGGCAGGAGCTGTATCCGGGGAATCCCTATGCCGAGGTTGGGCTGTCGGCGGAATACAGCGAGCGCGGCGCACATGATCGCGCGATTGCGCTGGCCGAGCGGGCGGTGCGGGAGCATCCCGAATATGCTTACGGGCCGCTGGCACTGGCGGAAAGTTACATTCGCGCCGGTCGATATGACGAAGGACGAGTGTGGATGCAGAAGGTGGGACCCGATTATGTGAAGTCGGAGATCGGAATCGCGTCGTATGCAGGGTTGTACGGGCGCATGGGAGATTTTGATACAGCGCTGGAATTATGTGCTGAGATTCAACAGAAAGAGCCGGACCTCTACTCGGGACTTTACAACTGCGGGAACGTGAACCTGATGGACCACCGCTATGCGGAGGCGGAGCGTTTGCTGAGGCGAGCCGTGGCGCTGGCTCCTGAACAGGCTGGACCCAAACATTTTCTTGGACGCGCGCTTCTGGAAGTGGGCAAAAGTGCCGAAGCGCAACGCTACTTGCAGGAAGCGGCGTCGCTCGACCCAAAGGTGTGGGACTACCACTACTGGCTGGCACTCTCACTAGAGAGAAACGGAAATCTCAATGCCGCGAGAGCGGAATACCAGCAGACTCTACAGCTGAACCAGGACAGTACGGACGCGAAGATGCGGCTGACCGCGCTGGAGGCAAAGTGAACGAAGAAATCCGGAAGAGTTCGGACGAGTCGGGCGGGCGCGTTATCGTTCCGGGCCGCGAGGGTTTGAACGTCGAGGTGAGGGTCCGGGAAATCGGACCGGATGCGCGGATCGCAGATGGGGCGGTCGTTCATGACATTGGGGGACAGAGCCGAGTAGTTCGTTTGGTGGTGCTGGTTGCGATTTTGATGATCGCGGGTTTGTATGTTGGGCCGCGGATCAGCAGTGCCTGGGTTCCAGCGGACGATGGCATTCTGGCGCAGAGTGCGGTGCGCGTGCTGCAAGGGCAGCTTCCGCATCGGGATTTTACCGAGATTTATACGGGCGGCCTGAGCGTGATTCATGCGTTGGCCTTTCGGATATTCGGCGTCAACCTACTGTCGATGCGGATTTGCGTGTTTCTGTTTTTTCTGGCGTGGATTCCGGCCCTGTATTCCATTGCGCTGCGATTTACTTCCGCACTGGGGGCCGGGCTGATTGCGCTCGTCGCGGTGGCTTGGAGTTATCCGAATTATCCGTCGGCGATGCCTTCCTGGTACAACCTGTTTTTCGCCACGTTCGGAGCCGCGGCGATGCTGCGCTATCTGGATGTGCGGCAGCGGCGCTGGTTGTTTGTCGCGGGAGTGTGCGGGGGAGTTTCGATCCTGATCAAAATAATCGGGGCCTACTACGTCGCGGGTGCGCTGCTATTCCTTGCTTTTCTAGAGCAGAACGAAGCGCGAGAAGATACAGAGAAAACGAGCTGGGCGTATCCAATGTTCAGCGCGAGTGCATTGCTCGTGTTCTTGGGCACGCTGGTTTATGTGGTGCATGCGCGGCTGACGTTGACGGAGTTTTATCACTTCGTACTGCCTTCGGCGGCAGTGGTTGGAATGATCGTGCTGGGCGAACGAAATGCCGGCGGAACAACGGCAGAACGTTTTCGGGCACTTTTTGGATTGGTGCTTCCATTCGTTGGGGGCGTGCTGGCGCCGATCGTTATCTTTCTTACGCCGTACATATTGTCCGGTGCGCTGTCGAGTTTCTTTTCAGGTGTGGCGGGGAGTGTGATGGAGCGCGCCAGCGGGTTGGCTGTCATCCGGCCGGCGCCGCTGCAGTGCGCCCTTTATCTGCTGCCGCTCATTGGACTGTTGGCGGCGGCGATGTATTGGGAGAAGTTTCAGGGAGCAGCGGTCGGTGTGGCTATCGGAATGGGCGCGGTCGTGATTGTGGTACGAGCGACGCAGTCCATGACCATTCTGTCGCGTGTGTGGTTTTCGGCCGTCATGCTGACTCCGGCGGTGGTGGTTGTGGGCGTGGTGGCGGTGTTGGTTCGAGGATCGGGAGGCAAACGTACTGACATCGCGCGACAACGGGTCGCGCTGCTCGTGTCACTGGCAGCAACTTGCACACTGGTGCAGTTTCCGTTCGCCGCTCCGATTTATCTGTGCTATTCGCTACCGCTCACTTTTCTCGCCTTGACGGCGATTGTGATGACGACGAAGCGGCAGAGCGGAACTTACGTGCTGACGTCCGTAGCAGGACTTTATCTCGCCTTTGGCGTCGTATCGCTAGTACCGATGCACTTGGCTGAATTAACGCACGTGGTGGGGCACCTGGATACGCTCGAGCTTCCGCGGGGCGGCGTGAAGATTGAAGGAGCAGCCTTCTTTCAGGATTTGATTCATCTGCTGCAGGAACATTCCCCGAACGGTTTGCTGTATGCGGGAAATGATTGCCCCGAGCTCTATTTTCTGGCGGGGCTGAACAATGTAACACGCACCGATGGAGGCGCTTCGGCGGCAGATGCACTGCGGGCATTGGAATCCGACGATCTGAAAGTAGTCGTGATCAATGAAGCGCCGTTTTTTCCAACCGCGCAGATGAATCCGGAAGTGCGGGCGGAGGTCATGCGAAAGTTTCCTGAGAGCCGTCTGGTGGGGATATTCAGGGTGTTCTGGCGGCCGTAACAAGTCTTGAACATCCATGACCGTGGTAATTAGCAACCGGCTCTTTCATCGGGTAGATATACGTGAGGCGAGCATTGGGTCGGCAGAACGTTAACTCCAGAGGAATTAGAAAATGAGAAAGTGTCCTATCTGTCAAAGTGGGAAACACGAACTGGTGTGGAGCACGGTAGTGGCCTGCGCCGACTGCGGCCTGGTGTATGACCACGAGCCGGCGGCCATGGATTACAACAGCCTGGAAGCGTACTCGCTTGCCGAACCTGAACCGAAGCGGACGCAGCGTACGGTGCACATGCTCACGCCCTACATCGGCAAGAATGCGCTCGAGATTGGATGCGGGCGCGGCGAACTGCTGGCGGAGCTCCATAAACGCACGGCCGCATCGGGACTCGATCTGAGCCACGCGAACGTCGAAGCCTGCAGAACAAAGGGTCTGCGCGTGGTGGAAGGCACGATTCTTGACGTGGGTCCTATGGGAGAGTTCGACCTGATCGTGCTGGCGCACGTGCTGGAGCATCTGACCGATCCGATATGCGCGTTAAACAAGATGAGGGATTGGCTTTCTCCCAAGGGCTATGTGTATGTCGAGGTTCCGGACGCAACCCGGCATCTGGATCACCTGACGGTTCCTTTCCAGGAGTTTAGTCCGGAGCATATCAACCATTTCAGCCCGTTGCTGCTGGTTCGCATCCTCCAAATGGCGGGACTCGAGGCGGTGACGATAGGGACACGCTCAATCCCATTGCCTAATGGGGACCTCTATCCGGCAATGGGAATCATCGCCAAGCGAGGCGCCGGGCATAGCGGGGTGCGGGATGAGATGCTGCCATGGCTCATGCGTGCTTATGCCGAGAAGTCCGAGAATAAACTACAGGCGATCACCGACCATGTTCTCAAACAGCTCAACGGTTCGAAGGCGATTGCCTGGGGAGCTGGAGTTCTGGCCAATCATCTATTGCCGCGTCTGGAGGGAAAGGTCACCAGCATCGTGGACCGCGACAAGTCGAAGCAGGGCCGTGTGATTGCCGGTATACGTGTTACTGCGCCGCCGCCAAACGGAAACGACCCCATCCTGATCACTTCAATTGCGAACGCGCCGTCGATCCATCGCGATCTGCGGGCGGCGGGGATAAAGAACGCGATCGTTGATTGTGATTATCTCAAATCGCAAGCCAAGACCAATGCCGCTATGGCGGGTGGGATGTCACGGTAGAACGGTAGTTAGTCGAGCCTCGCCAGTAGTCACAGTATAGAGTTGCAGTTCAAAAGGCCGCCTTGTGCAGCCGGGCTTTTCCATTGGGGATGCGGTAGAACATGAGCGATTTCGGACGAAGGCGCCTGTATTGGCCTCAGCGCATTGGTGAGTTTTGCGTCTCGAAGGCTGCGTCAC
>Ga0187887_10000657_pt1 | contig 33337 bp, 32 predicted proteins | sample June2016WEW_7_10_FD_132977 | JGI IMG/M metagenome (GOLD analysis project Ga0187887, IMG submission 132977) | Peatland microbial communities from SPRUCE experiment site at the Marcell Experimental Forest, Minnesota, USA - June2016WEW_7_10 | ecosystem: Environmental > Terrestrial > Soil >... | reverse complement strand
TGATTCGCCTCCGGCAAAATGATCACTGAAGCGCTGCGGGTCGATCGTGGCCGAGGTGATGATGACCTTGAGGTCCGGGCGGCGCGGCAGCAGCCGCTTGAGGTAGCCCAGGATGAAGTCGATGTTCAGGCTGCGCTCGTGGGCCTCGTCGATGATGAGCGTGTCGTAGCGGAGCAGCTGCCGGTCGCGGCGCATCTCGTTGAGCAGGATGCCGTCGGTCATCACCTTGACCGGCGTGCTGTCGCTGGAGGTGTCGGTGAAGCGCACCTTGTAGCCGACGGTGGTGCCCAGCTCCGTGCCGAGCTCGCTGGCGATCCGCTCGGCGACGGTGCGGGCCGCGATCCGGCGCGGCTGGGTGTGCCCGATCTGCCCGGTCACACCGCGGCCGAGCTCGAGGCAGATCTTGGGCAGCTGGGTGGTCTTCCCTGAGCCGGTCTCCCCGGCGATGATCACGACCTGGTGGTCCCGGATGGCCGCCGCGATCTCGTCCTTCCGCTGGCTGACCGGGAGCTCCGCCGGGTAGCGCAGCTCGGGCACGCTGGCGCGCCGGGCCTGGGCCCGGGTCTGCTCGGCGAGCGAGGGTGTCACGGCGGAATTCTCCATGGCGGAACGGGGAAGCGGATGGGGAGGGCGGGACGGCCGTACGAAAGGGTGCCAGTCCAGGCCCTGCTTACCTAACGCTTTTGCGCCGCGACAACTTCCATGGGGCTCAGCCGACCTGGTGCACGTTGAACGAGGTGACTACGCCGTAGTGGACCAGGTAGCTGCCCGCGAACTTCTTGACCGTGCCGTCGGTCTGGAATGCGGCGATGCTGGCCGTCACCTGATCGCCGGTCCACGTCAGGATGGTCACCGCATCCCGGCGGGTGCCCTGGAAACCCGACAGGAACTGCTGGTGGGTGACCCCGGTGTGATCACCGCCCAGTTCCCAGGCCCGCTGGTAGGCGTGGCGGCTGATGGCCGCGTAATAACGCTTCACCACGGTGGGCGGGGGGGCAGCCGCCGAGAGGCCGGCCGGGGTGGACGCGGGGGCGCTGGACACGCTGGTTCCAGGCGTTCCGCCGTGCAGCAGGGAATTGTGTTTCACCAGCGCTAGCACGGCGGCGACCACGGCCAGCACGGCCACAGCGGTGGCGACCACGGCCAGCCCGCCGCGGTGCTTGCGGGGCGGGTGCGGCCGGGTGGGCGCGGCTGGTCCGGGTGACCGCGGCGGCCCCCCTGCCGACCGCGGGCCGGACGTGCTCACCTTGGCCGCCGGGGCCGGGCCGGCGCTGGCGGCCCGGTCCGGGCCGGCGCTGGCTGGCAGTAGGCCGGCCGGGCCGATGTCGGCGGCCGGGTCCGGGCGGACGCTGACCGGCGAGGCCGGGCGGGACACGTTGGCGCGCGGCAGCGGGACCGGGACCGAGTAGGGCGGATCGGCGCTGGTGGGCGGGGCTGGCCGCGGCGCGGGGAAGCCGACCGGCGGGCTGACCGGAGTCGCCGGGGGCCTCTCCCGGCCTGCCGCCGACGGCCCGGCCCGGTCAAGTCCGGAGGCTGCCAGGTCCACTGCCGGCCAGGCCGTGCCCGATGGGGGAACGCCCGCGAGCGCCTGCTGCACAGCCGACCGGGCGGGCAGGTCGGCGCTGCTGACCCCGCAGGCCTCCTGCAGCGCCGCCGCGAACGCCCGGCAGTTCTGATAGCGGTCCTCGGGGGCCTTGGCCAGGCCCCGGAACATGACCTGGTCCACCGCGGCGGGCAGGTCGGGTCGCAGGCTGGTCAGCCGGGGCGGGGGCGCGGACAGCTGGGCCCACATGACCGCCAGGCTCTGATCCCGCCGGAACGGCGGCGCGCCCGACAGCATCTCGAAGGCCGCGCACGCCAGCGAGTAGGCGTCCGCGCGGCCGTCCACCGTACGCCCCTCGATCTGCTCGGGGGCCAGGTAGTTCAGGGTGCCGAGGACCTGCCCGGTCAGCGTGAGGTTGCTAGTCGCCTGCGAGGTCTTGCTGATACCGAAATCCGACAGGTAGACGTGATCCTCGGAGCCGTCCTCGGCCAGCCCGCCGAGCAGCATGTTGGCCGGTTTGACGTCCCGGTGCACCAGCCCGCACGCGTGCGCCGCGTCCAGCGCGGAGGCCACCTGGGTCACGATGCCGGCGGCGCGGGCCGCCGGCAGCGGGCCGGCCCGGTTCAGCAGGCTGTGCACGTCCTGGCCGCCGACGTAGCGCATGGCGATGAACAGCACGCCGCCGGCTTCTCCGGCGTCGAAGATCGGGATGATGTTCGGGTGATCCACCGCGGCCGCGGCCCGGGATTCCCGGATGAAACGACGCCGGAAGCCGTCGTCCCGGGCCAGGTCCTCGGACAGGACCTTCAGCGCCACCCAGCGGCCCAGCCGGACGTCGCGGGCACGGTACACCACGGCCATACCGCCGCGGCCGATCTCCTCGGCCATCTGGTAGCTGGCGATCTGCCCTGGACTACCGGGCACGGGGGAGCTGGAATCAGCTAATCCCGCGGGGAAGTCCTCAGCCACCCGTTGCCTCCAGCGTTCGACCCCTGGCGCGCGCCAGGCCCCGTAATCGGTCACGCCGCCCATAACCGGCCGCGCTTACGCTAGCAGCCACCTTAGGCCAGGCGCCGCTCGGTAGCCCATCGCGTGAGCTGATGCCGGGTGGAGAGCTGGAGTTTGCGCAGCACCGAGGACACATGACTCTCCACGGTCTTCACGGAGATGTACAGATCGCGGGCAATCTCCTTGTAGGTGTAGCCCCGCGCGATCAGGCGCAGCACCTCCCGCTCCCGGGGAGTCAGCTGATCCAGTTCCGGGTCAAGCGACGGGACGCCCGGGCCGTCGCCGGGCAGGGCCGCGAACGCGTCCAGCACGAACCCGGCCAGCCGGGGGGAGAACACGGTGTCTCCGCCCGCGACGCGGCGGACCGCGTCCACCAGATCCGGGCCGGAGATCGTTTTCGTCACGTAGCCCCGCGCGCCGGCCCGGATGACCGCGATCACGTCTTCCGGCGCGTCCGACGCGGACAGGGCCAGGAAACGAACCTGGGGCTGGACCGCCCGCAACGCGGTGAGCACGGCCTGCCCGCCCCCGCCTGGCAGGTGCACGTCGAGCAGCACCACGTCGGGCAGGCACGAGGAGATCAGCGCGATCGCAGGCTCCACGTCGTCCGCCTCACCCACCACTTCCACCTCGTCGCCCAGCTCGGAGCGGACGCCGGAGCGGAACAGCCCGTGATCATCGACGATGACCACGCGCGGGCGCCGGGCCCGGCCCGGCCCGGGGGCGGGCGGGGTGGTCACGGTCGCCCCGGCGGGTGTTCCGCGGCGCGGCGGGGCATGGTCAGCGACACCTCGGTGCCCGCGCCGGGCGCGGTGCGCACGGCCGCGGTACCGCCCCGGCGGGCCATCCGGGCGTGGATCGACTGGGCCACGCCCTTGCGGTCCGGGGGGACGGCCGCCGGGTCGAAGCCCCGGCCGCGGTCCCGGACGAACAGCGTCACCTCGGTCGGCTCCACCTCGGCGAAGATGGAGACCACCGGGGCGCCGGACCACTTCACCGCGTTGACCGTGGCCTCGCGGGCCGCGGCCAGCAGCGCGCGCAGGTCGTCATCCAGTTCGCAATCGCCGACGGTGACGGCCTCGACCGGGACCTCGTGCTGGGCCTCGACCTCCTGCTGGATGAGCCGGACCCCGCCCGCGAGCGTCATGCCCTGGCCGTCCAGCGAGCCGGGTGCCGGGCCGTCGAACAGCCAGGCGCGCAGCTCGCGTTCCTGTGCCCGGGCCAGCTGGATCACCTGCTGCGGGTGCTCCGCGCGGCGCTGGATCAGGGCGAGCGTCTGCAGCACCGAGTCGTGGACCCGGGCTGCCATGTCGGCGCGTTCCTCAGCCCGGATCCGGGCCTGCCGCTCGACCACGAGGTCACGGGCGATACGCACCCACCAGGGACCCAGCAGGATGGCGATGGCCGCCACCAGCAGGATCACCCCGGCGAGCTCGCGCAGGGCACCCTGGCCCGTATGCCCGGTCAGCAGCCAGTCCAGGCCGAGGCCGAGGGCCACGGCGGCGACCGCCACCCGCGCCACCATCCGGCGCCGGCTGGTGTGGGACTCAGCCAGGCCCAGCAGCGGATCCGCCAGGCGCCGCAGCACCGCCTGCTCGTCCGGCGGTGCGTTCCGCCAGATCAGGGTGAGGCCCGCGACGCTGATGACCAGCGGCCAGGCCAGCGAGCCAACCCAGGCCGCCTGCAGCGCGGACACGACGACCAGCAGCACGATCAGGAGGGAGGCGAGCCCGGCCACGAGGGCCATGCCGCGCCGGTCGGTGACCGCCTTGGCGGCGATGTTGCTGTCCGCTCCCTCCGCGGGGATCAGCAGCCAGGCCACGACATACAACACCGCGCCGATGAGGCTGAACACGGTGGCGACCACGAACCCGGTCCGCACCACGGTCACGTCCAGGCCCGTGCGCGCGGCCAGCCCGGCCGCGACCCCGCCTGCCAGGCGGTCCTCGCGGCTGCGCCGCAGCGGCCCGCTGCCCGGCGGGTGGCGTATCCAGGAATGCCTGCCGAACCGGCGGAACCCGCGTCCCCGGCGGCCCGCGCTCTGGGGGTCAGTGCCCCGGGGGTCAGTGCCCCGGGGGTCAGTGCCCCGCGGATCAGTGCTCAGGGGATCGCTCCCGGCTGGACCCATGCCCCGTGGGCCCGCGGCCCCAGGATCAGTGCGCGCGGTCGGCCCCGGATCAGTGCTCGCCGCCATCCCCCCATCATCGTCCTCTCCGCCCCCGGCCGGCTATCAGGGATAACCCTGATCCTGGCCGGCCTGGATTCAGGGACAGGTCGGGGCTGTTCCCAATGGTGCCGTGCGGCGCCCGGCCGCAGGCTGGAGCCATGAACACAACGACCAGCCCCACCGCAGGCGACGAGACCTCACACGCACCCTACGAACCCGCGCCGCCCCGGACGCTCAGCCGCCCGGTCCATGGCCGGATGCTCGGCGGAGTCGCCGCCGGCATCGCCCGTTACCTCGACGTGGACGTGACTGTCGTCCGCATCCTGTTCGCCGTGCTCACCGTGATCGGCGGGGCCGCCGTGCTCGTCTACCTGGCGGCCTGGCTGCTCATCCCGGAAGACGGCGCCGACGAGTCCATCGCGGCAGGCCTGTTTCAGTCCCGGGCCAGCTGAGCGGAGAGGCCCGATCCACATGCCACTGAAAACACGGGGATACGGCACGCGCCAGCGCGCCGCCGATGCCACCATGCGAGTCTCTGACGCCGAACGGGCCGAGGTCGCCGACCAGCTGGCTCAGCACTACGGGGACGGGCGCCTCGACCAGGCCGAGCTCGATGAGCGCCTCGGCCGGGCGATGAGCGCTAAGACCCTCGCCGACCTGGCTGGGCTCACCGCCGACCTGCCCCACCTGGACGCCCGGCAGCCCGGCACAAGCGCCGGCAACGCCCGCGCCCTCGCGCCGCACTCCCGGACCGGGCGGCCACGGCCCAGGCTCCTGCCGATCGGGCTGCTCATCCTGGTCGCCGCCGCCCTGGTCCACGGCTCCTGGGCACCGTTCTGGCACTGGCCATGGCTGTGGTTCGGGTCGACGTGGTGGCTCTGGGTCGCGCTGCTGGTCTTCTGCTGGGTGCGCTACGGTCCCCGGCGCCATCGCCGGTAGGCGGACCGCTGGCTGGTCCGCTGGCACTCCTAACTGTCCGCCTCCGGCGGGCCCGTGCTCCCGGTGCGGCGGGCACGGGCCCGCCGCTTGCCTTCGTGCATGGCCTGGACCCGGGCCACCGGGATCGCATGGCCCTCCGCGATGAGGCCGGCCGGGAGGTGCTGGGGCGGGGGCAGCTGGCTCGCCCAGCGGGGTCCGGGGGTGATCAGCCGGGCCGCGGTGCGCACCGTGAAGTCGGCCGGGGTCACCCGGTCCAGCTCGTCCCAGGGCAGCGGGAAGGACACCGGGACGCCCGGCCGGATCCGCGGGCTGTAGGCCGCCACCACGGTGGCCCCGCCCGCCCGGGTCGAGTCGAGGAAGACCTTGCCGTCCCGGTCCGCCCGGATGAACGCGGTGGTGGTCAGGGCCGGGTCGAGCCGCTCGGCCCGGGCCGCCACCGCGCGGGTGGCGGCCGCGGCATCCTCAGCCGCGGCCCCGGTGATCGGCACGAATACATGCACTCCCTTGGCGCCGCTGGTCTTGACCGCGGCCGCCAGGCCGCAGCCGGCCAGTGCCTCCCGGACCAGCTGGGCGGCGAGGACCGCGAGCCGGAACTCCTCGCCAGACGGCGGATCGATATCGAGAACGAGGTAATCGGGATGGTTTCCCTGGTCGGCTATGCCCAGTGTGGGGTGATATTCCACGGCCCGCTGGTTGGCGAACCACAGCAGCGTGCGGCGGTCGTCGCAGAGCGCGTAGGACACCTCGCGCCGGGAGCTGTCCGCCCACAGCCGGACCGTCCGCACCCACGGCGGGGTGTACTTGGGCACGTTCTTCTGCATGAACGGTGCCTGGCCGCGCAGGACCCGGACCACCGACAGCGGCCGGCCGTGCAGTTCACCGATGAGCTGCCCGCGGACGGCGTCCAGGTAGTCCACCAGGTCCCGCTTGGTCGCGTCGGCCCCGCTGAACAGCGGCTCGTCGAGATTGGTCAGCGATACGCCGTCCCGCTCCTCATCGACGCTGATGACGTCACCGTCCCTTCCTGACGCTTCCGGGGCTGGTTCCATCGTCCCCCATCCAGACGGCGCTGTGAGAACGTGGGCGGGTGAGGGATCAGTACAGGGACGGGCCCGATGTGCTGCTGGTCGCGGTGGACGGCTCGGATACCTCGCTCCGTGCGGGCGCGTACGCGGCGGGCATGGCCCGGCGGCAGAGGGCCTGCCTGGTCTGCCTGTATGTACGGCCGTTCAACGCGGTAGCTGGGATCGGCGCGGGCGCGGTCGTCTCCATGCAGGAGGCGCACGACTCGGTCGCGGCGGAGCTGCGGCAGACCGCCGAGGAGCAGAGAGCGCGGCTCGGGATCGACATCGTGTTCGTCGAGCGCGACGGCAGCCCGTTCGCCGAGATAGTCCGGCTCGCCGACGAGATCCAGGCCGACGCGGTGATCGTGGGCGCCTCGACCAAGGCCGGCCATCGTTTCGTGGGTTCCCTGGCCGTGCACCTGGTCCGGGCCAGCCGCTGGCCCGTCACCGTCGTTCCCTGAGGAGGGCTCCCTGAGGAGGGCTCCCCGAGGAGGGCTCCCTGAGGAGGGCTCCCTGAGGAGGGCTCCCTGAGGAGGGCTCCCTGAGGGCCTGTGCCCGAGGACTTTGGGTCCCGAGTGGTCAGCGGCCATCGGCGAGCGCCGCCACCACGTCGTAACGCAGCGGGCGCGGGTGCACCAGCAGGGCCCGGGCCACCTCGCGGATCTGCAGCCGCAGCGGGACCAGCACGTCCTCGCTGCGCCGCCAGGCGCGCAGCTCGTCGCGGCCGTAGCGGGGGGCGATGGCCTGGCGGAAGTGCCGCGCGTCGCCACCGTCGCTCTTCCACCCGGGCAGCCAGGTGCGCAGGTCGTCGTCGTGCTCCAGCATGGTCCAGTCCCTCAGCCGCTGCGCGATCTGCCCGGCCGCGTCCACCACGAAGGCCAGCTCACCTCCGCCGCGGATGCCGTGCACCCGGCCTTCACTGCGCGGGCTGTGGTGGATACTGGCCGAACTGAAGTGCGCCCCCACCGTGAGCGCGGCGACCGCATGCCCGGCCTCGTGCCAGGCGGTCTCGACGGTGGCCTTCCGGGCCGGCCGCAGGCCCGGATAGCAGCCGCAGTCGTAGCGCTGCCTGATCCAGGTGTCATGCACGAGCGACTCGTCGTCGTACCGGGCGAGGCGGCTCAGCTCGGCCCGGATCGCGGCATGCGCGCGCAGGTCCGCAGGCTTCATGGTGTTGACTAACGGTATGCCTATCGAGGGTGAATACGAGCCAAGCACGAGCGCCTGGGTCCGCGACCAGGTGGAGGAATATGAGCGCTCGGGTGGCACCAGCGCGACGACGCTCGGTGACACCGGCCTGCCCGTGGTGATCATCACCAACCGCGGGGCGCACTCCGGCAAGCTGCGCAAGACTCCGGTGATGCGGGTCGAGCACGACGGGCGGTACGCGGCGGTAGCGTCCCAGGGCGGCGCCCCGACGCACCCGTTCTGGTATTACAACTTCCGCGCTTACCCGCAGGTGGAGTTGCAGGACGGGCCGGCCAAGGGAGAGTTCGTGGCCCGCGAGGCGACCGGGGACGAGCGCGCCGAGTGGTGGAAGCGCGCGGTCGCGGCCTACCCGCCCTACGCCGAGTACCAGGAGAAGACCTCCCGGGAGATCCCGGTGTTCGTGCTCGAGCCCGCCGGCCGGGCCTGACCGGCCCGCGCCACACTCCCCCCGGCCGTCTGCCGCCCGCGGCCTAGCCGCCCGCCGCGGGCTCCCCGCACGTCCGGGCGGGCCTGGGCCGCCCCGGCGCTGCCGGGCGCCCAGGGTGCCGGGTCGTTTACCGCGGACCAGTCCCACGGGCCGGTTCTCGTTATTTCATATATAACCTACTGGAATACTTGACATTAGCGGGGAGCGGGCGCAGATTGCTGGTAAGAGACCCGGGACGGCCGCCCGTGCTGCGGTGCCGTGCTGCGGTGCCATGCTGCGGTGCCGTGCTGCGGTGCCATGCTGCGGTGCCGTGCTGCGGTGCCGTGCTGCGGTGCCGTGCGGTGGCGCCGTGCGGTGGCGCCGCCGGCCGCCGGGGACCAGCCATCCGAAAGGTGCCCTCGCATGACCAGCGTCCAGGACCATCCGGCGGCTCCCCGCAGTCATGGCTCGTACCGGCACGTCGACGTCACCCAGGTGGGCGGCGTGATCGGTGCCGTCCTCGGCGGCATCCGGATCGGCGGTGACGTCAGCCCTGCCGCCGTCGCCGAGTTGCGCGCCGCGCTGCTCAGGCACAGGGTCGTCTTCCTGCGCGACCAGCAGCACGCCACCGACGCCGACCAGCGGGCCTTCGCCCGGCTGCTGGGCACCCTCACCAGGCCGCACCCCACCGTCGCCGGGGACGGCGGCGCGGTGCTGCCGATCGACGCCGAGCAGGGCAAGGCCAACAGCTGGCACACGGACGTGACGTTCGTGGACCGGGTCCCCGCGATCAGCGTGCTGCGCGCCATCACGCTGCCGCCCTACGGGGGGACGACCGTGTGGGCGAACACCGCCCAGGCCTACCGGCGGCTGCACCCGGCGCTGCAGGCGCTGGCTGGCAGTTTGCGGGCGGTGCACACCAACCTGTACGACTATGCGGCCGAGCGCCCTCAGATTGGCGGCATCGACGTCAAGGAAGCGGAGTACCGGGAGGAGTTCCGCCACCTGGAGTTCGAGACCGAGCACCCGGTCGTCCGTATCCACCCGGAGACGGGCGAGCCGGCGCTGCTGCTCGGCCACTTCGTCCGGTCGTTCCCCGGGCTGGGCACGGCCGACTTCAACGACCTGTTCGGCCTGCTGCAGCGGCACATCACCCGGCTGGAGAACACCGTCCGCTGGACCTGGCGCCCCGGTGACATCGCGATCTGGGACAACCGGGCCACCCAGCACTACGCGGTCGCCGACTTCGACGACCAGCCCCGGCTGCTGCACCGGATCACGATCGCCGGCGACATCCCGGTCGGGGTCAACGGCGACACCAGCATCGTCCGCAAGGGCGACGCCCGCCACTACTCCGACCTCGCGGCCTGAGCCGGCTGCTGACCCCCGCGGGCCCTCAGCGCCTCGGGGCGGGCCCTCTAGGATCGTCGGATGCCGTCTGCGCCAGTCCGTTACCGATCCCCCGAGGAGGACAGCGCCCGGTGGTCCGGGTTCCCGTTCCGCGACGGCGATATCGTGATCAGCACCCGGTCCAAGAGCGGGACCACCTGGATGCAGATGATCTGCGCGCTGCTGGTGTTCCAGACCCCGCAGCTGCCCGAGCCGCTGGGCGTCCTGTCACCCTGGCTGGACCGGCTGACGGTGCCGCGCGAGGAGCTGCTCGCCCGGCTCGCCGCCCAGCCGCACCGCCGGTTCATCAAGTCGCACACGCCGCTGGACGGCCTTCCGATCGACCCGCGCGCCACCTACATCGTGGTGGCCAGGCATCCGCTCGACATGGCCGTATCCCTGTACCACCAGGGCAGCAACATCGACCGGGGGCGGTTGCGGAAGCTCACCGGCCAGCCCGAACCCAGCGGGCCGCGGCCGCGGCCGCCGCTGCACGACTGGCTGATCAGCTGGATCCAGGAGGACGCCACCCCGCAGCAGCAGATGGACTCGCTGCCCGGCGTGATGTGGCACCTCACGGACGCCTGGGGGCGGCGCGGCCAGCCGAACATCGTGCTCGCGCACTACGACGACCTGTCGGCCGACCTGGCCGGCGAGATGCGCCGCCTGGCGGACCGGCTCGCGATCACCGTGCCCGCCGGGGCCTGGCCGGAGCTGGCCCGGGCGGCCAGCTTCGAGGAGATGCGGGCCGGCGCCGAGCGCATCATCGGGCCGCCCGGCGTCCTGAAGAGCAGCGCCGCCTTCTTCCGGCGGGGCACCTCGGGGGCGGGCCGGGAGGCGCTCAGCGCGCCTGAGCAGGCTGCCTACCGGAAACGGGCCGCCCAGCTGGCCCCGCCGGACCTGCTCAGGTGGCTGCACCGGGAGGTCTGGCAGAGTTGACCGCATGACGACTGACTCGGCGCACCGCGGGGTATCCATCGAGCGGGTCGCGGCCGGCCGTTTCACCGCCCGCAACGAACGGGGCGGCCGGATCGCCGTCGGCACCGGCGGCGAACAGGACTTCACCCCGGTCGAGCTGCTGCTGGCCGCGATCGGCGGGTGCACCGCCATCGACGTGGACATCCTGACCTCGCGGCGGGCGGAGCCGGAGGCGTTCGGTGTGGAGGTGGGAGCGGAAAAGGTCCGTGACCCGGCGGGCAATCACCTGACGGATATCGAGGTGACCTTCCGGGTGGTGTTCCCGGCGGGGGAGGGCGGCGATGCGGCCCGCGCGCTGCTGCCCGACGCGGTCCGGCGGTCGCACGACCGGCTCTGCACGGTCAGCCGCACCGTCGAGCTCGGCATACCCGTCACCACCCGGGTCCAGGCAGGGTAATCCTAGGAAGACTTCGTGCTCGGCCCAGCGACCAGGATTGGAAGGTCAGCGGATGGCGCACGGTACCCGGATCGGCTCGGCTGTCATGTTCGTGCAGCAGCTCGACCGCTCGGTCAGCTTCTACACCGAGCTCCTCGCCATGCAGGTCGCGGACCAGAGCGCGACCGCCGCACTGCTGGTCAGCCCGGGCGGATCGCAATTGATCCTGCGCGCGATGGGCAGCAACGCGGGTCACCCGCTGGGCGGCGTCGGCCTGCAGTACGTCACCTGGACCGCGGACGGGAAAGAGGACTTCGAGCGGTGCGAGCGGGTGCTGAAGGCCCACTCCGCGTACCGCGACACGCGCAGCAGCGGCGGGATCATGGCGGTGGAAGGCCACGACCCGGACGACACGGTCGTGATGATCACCTATCCCGGCCCCGATGAGGTACCGGCCCACGAGCTTCCGCTGCGCATCTACGGCTGGTAGCCGCCACGCCCCCGGCCATGGATGAGCCGGTCAGCCGGTCATCGCGGCTGCGGCCGTTATCGGTCCCGATCCGGGGGCGTACCGGAATGAGTCGGTCACTCTGGGGTACGGGGTCCACAGCGCTGCCCGCGCCTGCGTGGCCGGCAGTGGTCGACCGGTAGCTTGGAGGGACCATGGCCCGCATCACGACGACTGAGGATCGAGACACGGCGCCGCGCATCACGCAAGGTCATGGGGTCATCGGGAAGCTGCTGGCGGTCGCGGCCGTCATCGTCGCCGTTGCGCTGCTGATCGTCGCGCTCGCCGCCGTGAATTTGCTGCCCCGGCTGCGTAACCCGTTCGGCGAGACCACGTCCGCGCGCAGCGGGCCCGTCCTGCTCAAGTCGATCACCGCGCTGAGCCGTTACCAGGCCGCCAGCGGGTCGTTCCAGGTCGTCGTGGACCTGACCCAGAAGGCGAACCTGCTGCCGGCCTTCCTGGAAGGCAGCCAGACCCTGTTCGTCGGCCAGGGCAGCGAGATCGCGTACGTCGACTTCGGGCAGCTCAAGAGCCCGGCCATCCAGGTCTCGGCGAACCGGACGGCGGTCACGATCCGGCTGCCCCAGGCCCAGCTCGAGCCGGCCGTGCTCAACGTCAGGCAGTCCTACGTGTTCGCCCAGCAGCAAGGGCTGCTGAACCGGATCGGGAACTTCTTCTCAGGCAACCCGAACAGCCAGCAGCAGGTGTACATCCTGGCCCAGCAGAAGATCCAGACCGCGGCCCGGCAGAGCTCGCTGATCGCTCAGGCCCAGCGGAACACGGCCAGCATGCTCACGGGGATGATGCGATCGCTGGGCTTCCAGCGGGTCACCGTGACCTTCGCCGCGTCCCCCGCGAAGAAAGGCTGACCGGCCCCCGGGAGTTGCCCAGGGCCGGGGTTGGTGGCCAGGGGTCAGAGCTTGCGCAGGAACGCGTTGGCCACCGGGCCCGCGCTGTCCGCCCCGAAACCGCCGCCCTCGACCAGCACCGCGAAGGCCAGGTCCCCGCGGTAGCCGATGAACCAGCCGTGCGAGTGCGTGCCGGTGCCGTACTGCGCGGTGCCAGTCTTGCCGTAGACCCCGGCCGGGAAGCCGACCCCGGCCGCGGTGCCGCTGGTGACCACGGCGCGCATCATGGGCCGCAGCGTGCCCAGGATGGCCGGGCTGAGCGGGTGCGACGGGCCCGGCTGCCGCGGCTGCGGGCTGGTGACCAGGATCGGGGGCCGCCAGGTGCCGTCCTCGATGGCCGCGGCCACGCTGGCCTGGCTGAGCGGGTTGACCAGGTCGGTGCCCTGGCCGAAGGCGTCGGCGGCCACATCCACCGGCTCGCGGGGCGTGGTGAACCTGCCGAGCGTGGCGGGGATGCCCAGGTTGGGGCTGGTGTTGAAGCCGAACGTGGCGGCCATCGACGCCAGTGCGGCGCCCCCCAGCCGCTGGTAGGCCAGCATGGCGAAGGTGGAGTTGCACGACACCGCGAACGCCGTCTGCAGGCTGGTCGTGCCCAGCTGCTCGTTGTCGTCGTTGTGGAAGGTCCGGCCGCCGATGGTCACCTGGCTGGGGCACTGCACCGTGCTGGACGGGCGCATTCCCTTCTCGGCCAGGGCCGAGGCGGTGACCACCTTGAAGGTCGAGCCGGGCGGGAAGATGCCCGCCAGGGCCCGGTCGAACCCGCCTGGGCGCTCCACCACGGCCAGCACCTTGCCGGTAGAGGGCTGGATGGCCACCATGTCGATCGGTTTCGACGTCGAGGCGCCGGACACGGCCGCGGACGCGGCCATCTGATCTTGCATGTCGAGGCTGGTCTGGACCGGCTTGCCCGGGGTGGCCGCGAAGCGGGCGGCCGTGGCGTCCCCCTGCGTGCCGGGACCCTCGAGGCGGATGGTCAGTGCCGGCCGGCCCGCCAGCTGAGCCTGGTACGCCTGCTCGATGCCGCCCTCGCCGATCAGGTCACCCGCCTGGTAGGGCGCACCGAGGGCCTTGGCCTGAGCCGCCGTGGCGGCTACCACCGTGCCGGTGAGCAGCGCGATGGACCCCGACTGGGCGATCACCGAGGGAGAGCTCAGCGCGGTGCCGTCGGAGGCCAGAACCGCGGCCCGGGCCGGCCAGACGGCGCTCTGCACGAACCGCTCGCCCGCCCGGAGCCGGGGATAGATCGCAGCCGGGCTCCAGTCCACCCGCCAGTGCCGGTTCCGGGTGACCAGCTGGAGCTGGCCCGGGTAGGTCCAGGTGTGCCCGCTGGCCAGCTCGTCGGTGGCCGTGAAATGGGCCCGGGCCGATCCGCCGTTCTCGCTGACCTGCCCGAGCCTGAGGTGAATGCTCCGCAGGCCGAGCTCCGCCGCGGTCGCCCGCAGCGGGCTGGCCAGGCCGGCGGACGGCACGTTCACGCTGACCTTGCCCATCGCGGCGTAGCTGCCCTGCTGCCAGTCAGCCAGATAGCTGGCGGCCGTCTGCTGAGGGCTGCCCTGGGTCCGCGTCAGCAGGACGTAGCCTCCCGCCGCGCCCGTCGCCACCACGACCACCGCGATCACGGCCACCACGATGACGAGGGTCCGCCGCTTCGTCCGGCGCATGCTGCCGTGGCTCATGGGCCGGCCTTTCCCGCTAGGCGTCCGCGGACAGCGGGTCCGCGGACCGGGCACAACGATAGCCGCGCCGGCCGTGGCCTCAGTGACGAACCGGGTTGAGGCCGCCGGGCCGCCGGGCTGCGCGGCAGGCGCAAAGTGCGGGCCGGCCTGCAGGGATGCACCACGGTCGGGCAGGCTGGTGTCATGGCGGACAACCTCACCCTGATGGCAGTGCACGCGCATCCCGACGACGAGGCCTCGAGCACCGGGGGAGTGCTCGCCCGTTACGGCGCCGAGGGCGTCCGCACGGTGGTCGTCACCTGCACCAACGGCGAGTTCGGGGACTCACCGGGCGGGATCAAGCCTGGCGATGACGGCCATCACGAGGAGGAAGTGGCCGAGCTCAGGCTGGCTGAGCTCAGGGAATCCGCCAAGCACCTGGGGGTCACGGACCTCGAGCTGCTCGGCTATCACGACTCCGGGATGGTGGAGTGGGACTACAAGAGCCGGCCCGACGCCTTCTGCAACGTGCCGCTGGACGACGTGGCGGCCCGCATCGGCGAGCTGATCGAACGGTACCGGCCGCAGGTCGTGGTCACCTACGACCCCGACGGCGGATACCAGCACCCCGACCACGTGCACGCCAGCCTGGCCGCGGCGGAGGCGGTCAGGCGCACCGGCATCCCGGCGAAGCTGTACCTGGCCGCGATGCCGATCAGCAAGTGGCGGGAACTGTGGTCCGCGCTGAAGGAGGCGGGCGCGGACGTGCCTGACGGGGGCAGCGTCAGCCCCGAGATGCAGCGGCAGATGGAGGCCTCCGAGCAGCGCATCACGACCATCATCGACATCCGCCCGGTGCTGGCCCGCAAGCAGGCCGCGCTGATGGCGCACGCCAGCCAGATCAGTGAGTCGTGGTTCAGCAAGATCCCGCCCGAGCTCGGCGAGCGGGTGTTCGGCGAGGAGAGCTTCATCCGGGCGGTGGACACCACCGGCGCCCCGGTGCCCGAGGACGATCTCTTCGCGGGACTTCGTTAAATAACGGTCTTATCGTGGCTGGTCACCGGCCTGTCCGTGGCCGATTTGCCGGGCGCGGCCCGGCACGGGGGACGGCGGCACCGGCGGCCTTTTACGAATTATTGCCCGGCGGGGCTCTTGGCAGCCCGGCGAGTCCAGGGTTTGACTAATCACTGCGGCACGGGCGAAAGTGCTCGCCCCGGGTGGGACCGGCCGCGACTGTGTCTGCGGGCAATGGAGGCCATGCTATGACGAGTATCCGCGGTTCACGCACCAAGCGCCTTCCAGGAATGGCGGCTGCCGCGTTCCTGGCTGTTTTACTGCCTGCCGGGCTGGCCACGTCCGCGTCGGCCGGCTCCGCTTCAGCGGGCTCCGTCCCCGCGCGCGGCGCGGCCCGGGCGGCTGCCTCGTCCGCCTCCTGCCCCTGGCTGAACCAGTCGCTGACGGTGGCCCAGCGGGTCCGGATGCTGCTGGCCAGGATGACCCTGGCGGACAAGATCAACATGGTCACCGGGGCGGGCACCAGCCAGCCGTACGTCTTCTACATCTCCGCGATCCCGAGCCTGTGCATCCCGGCCATGGGCGAGGAAGACGGCCCGGTCGGGGTGGGCGACGGCCTCACCGGCGTCACCGAGCTGCCGTCCGCTGTCTCCCTGGCCGCCACCTGGGATCGGGTCCTGGCGACCCAGTACGGCCAGGTCGTCGGGTCGGAGGAGCGCGGCAAGGGCGCCATGATCAACCTGGGCCCGACCGTGAACATCGACCGCGACCCGCGCTGGGGGCGCTCGTTCGAGGCCTACACCGAGGACCCGTACCTCAATTCCGCGCTGACCGTGTCGGACATCGACGGGGTGCAGAGCCAGGGGGAGATGTCCCAGGTCAAGCACTTCGCCCTGTACAACCAGGAGACCAACCGGAACACCCCGGCCGATGATGTGATCGTCAGCCAGCGGGCCGAGCATGAGATCTACCTGCCCGCGTTCTGGGCCGCCACCAAGCAGGCTCACGCCTCCTCGGTGATGTGCTCCTACAGCACCATCAACGGCCAGTACGCGTGCCAGAACGACTACCTGCTGCACACCACGCTCGACCAGCGCTGGGCGTTCCCGGGCTTCGTGACCTCGGACTACGGCGCGACTCACTCCACCGTCGCCTCGGCGGACGCCGGCAACGACCAGGAGATGCCCAGCGCCGTGTACTACGGGCCCGCGCTGCAGGCCGCCGTGCAGGCGGGCCAGGTCAGCTTGGCCACGCTGAACGGGATGGTGTCCCGCATCCTGACCGAGCTGTTCCGCTTCAACGAGTTCAACAACCCGCCCACCGGGACGACCAGCGCGACCGTCACCACCCCGGCCCACCAGGCCACCTCGGCCGCGGTGGCCGAGGCGGGCACGGTGCTGCTGAAGAACGGCGGCGGCACGCTGCCCCTGAAGGCGGCCGGCGGCGGATCGGTCGCGGTGATCGGCCCGGCCGCCTCGGCCTCGCCCACCTACACCGGCGGCGGCAGCGCCTACGTCACCGCGCCGTTCCACGTCACCCCGCTGCAGGGCATCCAGGCCGCCGCCGGGACCGGGACCAGCGTCTCGTACACCCAGGGCCTGCCCACAGACACGTCGCTGACGCTCATCCCCAGCTCGGCGCTCAGCCCGGCCTACGCGCCCACCGGGTTCGGCGGGAGCTACACCGGCACGCTGACCGCGCCGGAGACCGGGACCTACGTGCTGGCCTTCGAAAACCCGTGCGGCTGTTACTCCTCGGTGGACCTGTCCCTGGACGGCGAGGAACTCCTGGCCAACCCGGGCACCCCGCCGGTGTCAACGTACTCGGTGGGCGTGAACCTGGTGGCCGGCCAGACCTATACGCTGCAGCTGTCGGGTGGCGGCGAGTCGGCCAGCCTGAGCTGGGCCACGCCATCGGACCTGGCGCCCGGCATCGCCGCGGCCGTCGCGGCGGCCAAGGCGGCCGCCACAGCAGTGGTCGTGGTGTCCGATGATACGGAGACCGAGGCTGCGGACCGGGCCGGCCTGAATCTCCCGTCAGCGCAGAACGAGCTGATCTCGGCGGTGGCCGCGGCCAACCCGCACACCGTGGTGGTCGTGGATGCGGGCGCCCCGGTGGCCATGCCCTGGCTCAGCCAGGTGGCCTCCGTCATGGACGCCTGGTACCCGGGGGAGAGCAACGGCACCGCGCTCGCGTCGGTGCTCTTCGGCCAGACCGATCCCTCCGGGCACCTGCCGGTCACCTTCCCGGACAGCCTGTCCCAGGTCCCCGCGTCCACCCCCGCCCAGTTCCCTGGGGTAAACGGCAAGGTGCTGTACTCCGAGGGGATCGACGTCGGGTACCGCTACTACGACGCGCACCACGAGACGCCCTTGTTCCCGTTCGGCTACGGGCTGTCCTACACCAGCTTCAGGTTCAGCAATCTGAGGATCACGCCCCAGGCGGGCCGGCAGGTGGCGGTTTCCGCGACCATCACCAACACCGGCCGGGTGGCCGGGTCCGACGTCGCCCAGCTGTACCTGAGCGATCCGGCGGCCGCCACCGAGCCACCCCGGCAGCTGAAGGGTTTCCAGAAGGTCACCCTCCGGCCCGGGCAGTCCGCCACCGTGCGCTTCAGCCTGAACAGCCACGACCTGTCCTACTGGAACAGCGCCGCGAACGGGTGGGTGGTCCCGGCCGGGCAGTTCGGTGTCTACGTGGGTGACTCGTCGGCCCTGGCCGGGCTGCCGCTGCACGGCGGGTTCACCATGGCCAGCTGATCGGGGGAGGTCCTCGTCCAGGTCCGCCGCGGTGCGGGCGGGATCACGATCCGGGCCAGCCGGTCCGGCACGTCCCGGATCGTGATCCCGCCCGGCCGCGGCGACGGGTCCTCCAGCTCGTCCCATCCGAATTATTGCTCCGAAAGGCCCTTGGCATCCCAGGGCGGCTGGGGTTGCACTATTCAGTGCGGCACGGGCAGCGGAATGCTCGCCCCGGGTGGGACCGGCCGCGATTTTGCTGCGGACAATGAAGGCCGTGCTATGACGCTTATCCGCGGTTCACGTACCCGGCGCCTTCCAGGAATGGTGGCAACCGCATTCCTGGCTGTTTGCTGCCCGCCGGGCTGGCCGCCGCCGCGCCGGCCGCTGGGCTCACCCCCTATCGCCGCCGGACCGGGCACGGTGACGGCCCAGGCACGGTGACTAGCTGAGGCACGGTGACTAGCTGAGGCACGGTGACTAGCTGAGGCACGGTGACTAGCTGACCGGGGGAAGCACCTGGCCGTCGTCCAGCACGGTGCGGAACGGGTCACCGAGCCGGGCCACCCGCGCCGGGATGTCGCGGATCGTGAACGCGTCGGGCCGCGGCGCCGGGTCGTCCAGCTCGTCCCACTCCAGGGGGGTGGACACCGGCGCCCCGGCGGCGGCCCGCGGGCTGTAGGGCGCGACCAGGGTCTTGTTGCTGGCGTTCTGGGTGTAGTCGAGGCGGGCCAGCCCGCCGCGGTCATGCACGTCCCACTTCCAGCTCACCAGCTGGGGCACGACCGCGCCGATGGCCCGCGACAGCTGCTCCACCCACGCCCGGGTCTCGCTGAAGCTGGGCCCCGGGGCGACGGGGATCCAGATCTGGATGCCGCGCCTGCCGGTGAGCTTGGGCTGGCCCCGCACCCCCAGATGCTCCAGGGCGGTGCGGTGCAGCCGGGCCAGCACCAGCACCTCGTCCCACGACGTGGCCGGACCGGGGTCGATGTCGATGAGCGCGTAGCTGGGCCGGTCCGGCTGGCCGGCCCGGGCGGTCCAGGCGTGCCACTCCAGGGCGCCGAAGTTGGCCGCCCACACCAGCGCGGCCGGCTCGTCGGCGACCAGGTAGGTGGTGGTCTTGCCGGGCTCGGCGGCGGGGTCGCGCCAGCGCGGCAGCCAGTCCGGTGCGTGGTCAGGCAGCTGCTTGTGCCAGAACCCGGCGGACTGCGCCCCGCCCGGGAAACGGTGCATGTTGAGCGGGCGGCCGGCCAGGTAGGGGAGCACGACCGGGGCGATCTGCGCCGAGTACCTGACGAGCTCGCGCTTGGTCACCGCGGGCTCCCCGGGACGGCCGGGGAACAGTTCCTTGCCGAGGTTGGTCAGCCGCAGTGAGCGGCCGAACACCTCCCAGGTACCGCGGTCGCCGAGCGCATCCAGCGCGGCCAGCTCGCCCGGACTGGGCCCGCTGACGGCTGGGGGGCGCAGCCGGACCGACGCGGATGCGGCCGGCAGGTCCGGCCGCCACATGCGCTCCGGATCGGCCTTGACCTCCTCGTTGGTGCGGCCGCTGAGCACCGATGCCGGGTGGTCCTCCGGATCCCAGCCCGCGACGGCGTACTCGTCGTGCTTGTGCACCAGCAGCCACTGCTCCGAGCCCGGGCCGCTGGCGTCGTCCCGGCCGCGGCGCACCAGGATCAGCCGGCCGCGCAGCTTGTCGCCGTGCACATCCACGTGCAGCTCGCCAGCGGCCACGGCGGCGGCCGGGTCGTCGGTCGCGTGCGGCTCCCAGGTGCCGCGGTCCCACACGATTACGTCACCCGCCCCGTACTCACCGCGCGGGATCACCCCCTCGAAGTCGAGGTACTCGAGTGGATGGTCCTCGACGTGCACCGCGGTGCGCTTCACGTCCGCGTCCATCGTGGGACCCCGCGGGACCGCCCAGCTGGCCAGCACGCCGCCGATCTCGAAGCGGAGGTCATAGTGCAGCCGCCGCGCCCGGTGCCGCTGCACGACGAACCGCCGCGCCCCGGTAGCCGCCTCACCGGCGGGCTGGCCGGCTGTCCCGCGCGCCTGGCTGGCCGTCTGGGCGGCGGGCTCGCCGGAAGGCTCGGGCGTGCGCGTGAAATCCCGCTTGTGCTGGTACGGAGTGAGCTTCCCGGGCACTGCCACCCCCCTGCCACCCGCCTGCCTGCCTGCCACCCGCTCCTGCCATGCCCGCATACGGCGGGGTCACACCCGGGGCAGATACGGGCGGGCGGGCCACCCGGTAAAGTGTTTGCTATATAGCAAGTAATTACGACGAGGGGGTGCAGCCCGTGACTGGTGCCGGCGGTCGGGCCGGGGCCCCGGGCGGCGCCGGGGCGGCGGGCGGCGCCGGGGCGCCGGCCGTGAGCCGCCAGGGGTTCTGGCGCAGCACCTTCTCCTCCTTGCGTATCCCGAACTACCGGCTGTACTTCACCGGCCAGTCGGTCTCGCTCGCCGGGACCTGGATGCAGATGACCGCGCAGTCCTGGCTGGTGCTCACGCTCACCCACTCCAGCACCGACCTGGGCTTCGTGCTGGCCCTGCAGACCTTGCCCATCCTGCTCCTCGCGCCCTACGGCGGGGTGGTGGCCGACCGGGTGGACAAGCGCCGCCTCATGGTCGTGCTGCAGATCGCGATGGGCCTGCAGGCCCTGGTACTAGGGCTGCTGACCGTCGCCGGGGTGGTCCGCTTCTGGGAGGTCGGCCTGCTGGCCGTCATCCTGGGCCTGAACAACGCGTTCGAGAACTCCGCCCGGCAGGCGTTCGTCCGGGAGATGGTCGGGCCTGACGAGCTGCGCAACGCGGTCACGCTGAACTCGGTGACGGTCAACGCGGCCCGCGCGGTCGGGCCCGCGATCGGCGGCGTGCTGATCGCCACCGTAGGCATCGGCACGTGCTTCCTGGTCAACGCGGCGAGTTTCGCGGCCGTGGTCACGTCGCTGCTGGTGATGGACCGCGCCGCCCTGCAGCCCTCCCGTCCGGCCCCGCGGGCCCCGGGGCAGCTGCGCGAGGGACTGCGCTACGCACGCCGCACCCCCACGATCGCGATCCCGCTGGCCATGATGAGCCTGGTCGGCCTGCTCGCCTACGAATTCCCGGTCTCGCTCCCGGTGCTGGCCCAGCGCACGTTTCACGGCGGTGCGGAGGCCTACGGCTTCATGACCGCGGCGATGGGCATCGGCGCGGTCATCGGTGGCCTGTTCACGGCGGCCCGGGGCCGGACCGGCCTGCGGCCGATGATCGTCGCTTCGGTGGGGTTCGGCGTGGCCATCCTGGTCACGGCGTTGGCCCCGGTGATCGCCCTGGCCTATGCGGCGCTCCTGTTCGTGGGCTGGGCCAGTGTCTCGTTCATCGCGATCGGGAACTCGACGATCCAGCTCAGCGCGGAGCCGGAGATGCGCGGCCGGGCTATCGCGCTCTGGCAGGTCGCCTTCCAGGGGACGACGCCGGTCGGCGCCCCCGCGATCGGCGCGATCATCGCCCTGGCCGGCCCGCGCGGGGGCCTCGCGGTCGGCGGGGCGGCCTGCCTGCTGGCAGGCGCCGGGGGAGCGCTGCTCGCCCGCCGCGCGGGCCGCGCGGGCCGCGGCGAGGAGCCGGGCCGCCCGCAGACGCAGGGCAGCCGGGCCGCCTGACCCCGCCCAGCACGGCCGGTCAGCCGCTGTCGCGCAGGGCCGGCAGCAGTTCATCCTCGGCCCAGGCGATGAACTGGCCCTGCTGCTCCCCACCCACCTGGACCAGGGCCAGGTGGGTGAAGCCCGCCTCGGTGAACTTCCTGGCCGCCCTGATGTGCACCGCCGGATCGGGCCCGCAGGGCACCAGCTTGGTGATGTCCTCCTCGCGGACGTGCGCGGACGCGGCGTCGAACGAGCGGGGCTCGGGGAGCTCGGACACCACGGGCCAGCCGGGGGCGGCCCAGCGCCACAGCCGCCGGGCGCGGGCCCGGGCGGCCTGCTCGTCGGGGTCGTAGCAGATCGGCAGCTGCCCGTACTTCGGCTTGGCTTCGCCGCCGGCCTGGTTGAAGTCCCGGATGAGCGCGGCGTCCGGCTCGGTGGCGATCAGGCACTCGCCCTCGTCCGCGGCCAGCTGCGCGGACTCCGTGCCGGACGCCGCGACGCCGATCGGCACCGGGGTGTCCGGCAGGTCATACAGCCTGGCCCGCTCCACCTGGAAGTGCCGGCCGCTGAAGTTCATGTAGTCGCCGGTGAACAGGTGGCGGATGATCCGGATGGCCTCGCCCAGCCGCTCGTGACGGACCCGCGGGCTGGGCCACCCGCCGCCGACCACGTGCTCGTTGAGGTTTTCCCCGGACCCGAGTCCCAGGGTGAACCGGCCACCGGACAGCACGCCGATGGTCGCGGCCTTCTGGGCGACGACGGCGGGGTGGTAGCGGAACGTCGGGCAGGTCACCATCGTCATCAGGGGAAGCCGGTGGGTGGCCTGCGCGGCGGCGCCGAGCACCGCCCAGGCGTAGCCGGAATGTCCCTGGTCCTCGAGCCAGGGAAAGTAGTGATCGGACATGACCGAGAAATCGAACCCGGCCCGCTCGGCGCCTTGCAGGTCGCTGACCAGCTGCCGGACCGGGGTCTGCTCGCACATGGCCGTGTAGCCGTACTGTGTCATGGCAGGGTCCCTACCCGGTCATGGCACGGTCCCCACCCTCCTGGGGTGCGGTGCGGCCCTGCAGGGCCCGGGCACAACCCAGGGTGACCAGAACCCCGGCGATCTTCCGCGTAGCCGGCCCAGCCCGGGGTAGCTGGATGAACGTGGACATGACCACTGAGGGCGCCGGACGCGCCGCCGAACCGCCCGAGCAGCCCGCGCTGTCCAGCGAGGCAGCCGAGCTGGTTGGCGAGATCAGCGAGGGCAGCGACCTGTCCCGGCGCCGCCGCGTGATGGCGGCCACGTCCCGGGTCGCCCGCCGGGGAAGCCGGGCGGGCTGGTCGGGAGCGGCCTCGGGAGGCCGCTGGCTGACCTCCCAGGTGCTGGCGATGGCGCCCCGGCTGCCCGTGCGGGACCAGCAGAAGCTCCGGGCCCAGTTTCCCGGCCTCGGCCCGGAAGAGATCGCGGACCAGCTGATCAAGGGCGCATCCCGGGCTGCCGCGTCCGTGGGCGCGGCGGTGGGCGCATCCATGCTGCTGCCGCTGCCGTCCGCCCCGGTCGAGGTGGCGTTCGAGACCCTGGCGGTTGTCGGGCTCGAGCTGAAGCTCGTGGCCGAGCTGCACGAGGTCTACGGGATGCGGGCCCCGGGGTCGGCCCCCGAACGCATGCTGGCCTACGTCGTGGCCTGGGCACACCGGCGCGGCGTGGCCCTGGTGCCGGGAGGCCTGGCCCTGGCCGTGGGGTCGCCGCTGCGCAGGCAGCTGGAGCGGCGGCTCCTTGCCCGCGCAGGCCGGAGTGCCGTGTCCCTGGGACCGCTGCTGACCGGAGCCGCCGCCGGGGCGATGCTCAACCGGCGCGAGACCCGCCGGCTCGGCGAGGACGTGCGTAAAGACCTGCGGCGCCGCTCGTTGCGGGGATCAGGCTGGCCTGGCTGACGGCCCGGCGGCCCAGGGCGGTCCCCGCCGTGGCTCCAGGCCGCCGGCGGCCCTGCGCCTGCTAGCCCACCGCCAGTCCGGGGAGCGCGTCCCAGCCGGTGATGGCGAGCACGGCGCGGATGTGCCGCGGCAGGTTGTGCAGCACCACCTGCCGCGGGTGATCTGCGCCGTCCTCGATGGCCAGCCGCACGATGGCCCGCAGCCCGGCCAGGTCGCAGTAGCTCAACCCGCTGAGGTCGAGGTGCACCACCCGGTGCCCCTCGGCGAACTCGTGCAGGGAGGTCACGAGGGCGGGGTACGTCGCCTCATCGATCTCCCCGTCGATGGCCAGACCGGGCGGGGAGGAGATCTGGGTGATCCGCAATATCCCGTTGTCATAAGCGGGATGACGCTCGGCCCTCACGGATCTACCTCCCTCGCGCGGGTATTGAGGCACCTGCTGCCAGGTGGGGCGGGATGAAGATACGCTGGCCAGCGCCTGCCCGGTGGACTCTGCGGGCCGGGGTCAGGGTCAAGGACACCGGGGGTGCCCAGCCGGGCTGGACAGCGCTCTCCCCGATGAATACGTGACCGGCGGCGGTGGCGGTTGCCGCGTGCGCCAGCGGTCAGCGGGCGTCCCAGGGGCGGGCCAGCCGGGCCGCCGATTCGAACATCGCCGCGTGCACGAACGCCTGCGGCAGGTTGCCGCGCAACTGATGCTGGTGAGTGTCGAATTCCTCGGTGAACAGCGCGGGCGGGCCGCAGGCGGCGCGGTTGCGCTCGAACCAGCCGATGGCCTCACTCGTCCGGCCCAGCTGGTGGGTGGCCAGTGCCATGAGGAACCCGCAGAGCACGAACGCGCCTTCGGCCTCCTGCAGCGGGCGCTGGTCGTGCCGGTAGCGGTACAGGTAGCCCTCGCTGGACAGGTCGGCCGCGATCGCGTCGAGGGTGGCCAGGCTGCGCGGGTCGGTCGCGGGCACGGCCCCGCGGATCGGGGCCAGCAGCAGGGCAGCGTCCACGCGGCTGTCATCGGGCGCGCGAGTCCCACCGGGGCGCGCACAGCCAGGCGAAGTCACCGCGGGGGCCGATCAGCGCGCCCCGTTCCCCGTCTGCTACCAGCGCGTACTCGCGGAGCACGTGCGGGGGGAACTCTCCGGCCGCGCCGAGGTCGTGACTCGCCATATTGTCCTCATCCGCTGGCTGGTGCATCGGCTACCCCAGCCCGGACGGCCCAAACGGTCTTACCCGCGGGCCCGCCTCAGAAAGGGGCGACGGGCTCGGCGGCCAGGCCGTACCCTTCCCCGGCCGCCGTGACCAGCTGGCCCAGCATGCTGGTGAGTTCCGCCCGGGTGGCCGGCGGGAGCGCGGCGACGATCCGGCTCAGCTCACGCTGCCGCCACCGAGATACCGCGCTGACCAGGTTCTGCCCGCTCGGCGTGAGCTCCAGCGTTACCACGCTGCGGTGCCGGGGGTCGCTGCCCCGGGCCACGTGGCCCGCCGCGACCAGCCGGTCGGCCAGCCTGGTCACCGTGGAGGCGTCCAGGCCGAGGGCCCGGGCCACCCGCGCCGACCGGGTCCGGCCGAGTTCAGCCAGGACGGCCAGCATCCGGAACTGGGGCAGGGTGATCAGGCCGTCGAGGACATCCAGGCTGCGCAGCGCCACCCCGGCCAGCACGCGGGTCGCGGCCTGCAGCGCTTCCACCTGCTCCCCGAATTCCGGCCCAGCAGCCAGGGACTCAGCAGCCAGGGACTCCGCCGGCGGGGAGGCCACGGGCCCGCGGGGTGCTTTCACAACAAAGCATTGTACTGAGAAACACTTGCCATCTGCCGGCGTCAGCGCCGGGGGCCCGCCCACGCCGGCCGTGGCGGCGTGGGCGGGCCCCCGGCGAGTGGTGTAGCCCTCCGGCGCACGGGTAGTGCCGGCCTCAAGGCTTTTCCCAGCGAGCGCGGCGCGGCGAGCAACTGGGCCGGGAAGGATGGCGGTGATGACCGATGCGATCGCGGGTGAGGCCCTCCAGTTGCTCCCCTGCCGCGGCTGCGAGAGGGGTGAGCACGCGCGGTCCGAAGCAGGCGGCGTCAGCGCTGATAGGCTCTCCGCCGGTATCACAGGCGGGCGCGGGTGCTGGCCCGGTGGTGATCCTGATGGGATACGACATGGTCCGGGGTTCCAGGGATGAGCAGATCGAGGTGAGTACCGCCGAGCGGGGACTGGCTGCCTTGATCGAGGTGGCGGAGCGGGCCGTTGAGAAGATCGGCTCGTCCGTGCCCCCTGCCCAGCTGCGCGCGCTGCTGATCATCGACCGGGCCGGGAGCCTCAACCTCAACCGGCTGGCGACCCAGGTGGGTGCCTCCGCGTCGGCCACCAGCAGGCTGTGCGACCGGATGGAAGTCGCCGGACTGCTCACCCGGGACCGCGCGGAAGAAAGCCGCCGGGAAATCGTGCTGCTGCTGACCGAGTCGGGCCGGCGCCTGGCCGGATGGGTGCGAGACCAGCGGCGGGCGGCCCTGGCCGAGATGCTCCAGGCCATGACGGCGGACGGCCGCGACGCCCTGGTGCGCGGGCTCGGCGAGGTGGCCGCCGACGCAGGCTGAGTCATTCCACATGTAAACATTTGCGTTACGCGGCATGGCCATGAGAAGCTTGCATCATGGAAATACTTGCCGCAGGTGAGGCAGCTGCGGCGTATCCGTCCCGGACCATGGGCCGGCCCGCTGACGCTGCTGCGAGCGAGCTTGAACAGCTCGACGACGAGGAACTGCTGCACGAGATCCGGTCGTACCCGCCCACCAGCCCGCGCCGGGAAGGGGCGTGTGAGGTGCTGGTGGCCCGGTACCGGGGACTGGTCCGGGCCTGCGCGAACCGCTACCGGCGCAGCCCGGAGCCGACCGAGGACCTGATCCAGGTGGGCTACGTGGGCCTGCTCAAGGCGATCAACAACTTCGACCCCGGAGTCGGCCGGAACCTGGCCGCCTACGCCCAGCCGTGCATCACCGGGGAGATCAAGCGCTACTTCCGCGACAAGCGGTGGCAGGTGCACATCGAGCGCCCGGTCCAGGAGCGGCTGCTGGCGCTGCGAGAGACGGCCCGCCAGCTTACCCAGCAGCTGGGCCACGCGCCCAGCGACGCCGAACTCGCCAGCGACCTGGGTGTCACCGAAGCCGAGGTGCGGGAGGCGCGTGGCGCCGACATGATCCTGCAGCCGGCCTCGCTCGACGCACCGCTGTCCGGGCAGCCCGACACGGCCAGCCTGGCCGACCTGCTCGGTGGCGACGATCCGCAGATGGAGCACACGCTGTCCATGGAGGCGCTCGCCGTGCACTGGGATGAGCTGCCCCGGCGGGAGCAGCGGATCCTGCTGATGCGCTTCTACGGGGACATGACCCAGGCGGAGATCGGCCGGACCCTGGGCATCTCGCAGATGCACGTGTCGCGGCTGCTCGCCCACGCGCTCACGTTCCTCCGGGAGCGCATCGCGGGCGCGCCGGACGGCGTGGAAGGCGGGCTCGCCGCGACCTGAGACACGGCACCCCGGACCCCGCACCGATTGCCCGAGTCACGGCTTCCCTGCCCCCGGGCGCCGCAGGCTGAAAACGGAGGATTCCCGCGTTAGGCGCCACTATGGTGTCGCGGAACAGGGAGCGAAGAAGCCGCTAGCCTCGGATACGGGGCTAGCGGTCTGTCATTAAGGAGCGTTGGTTGAGGCCACGTCGGTTGAGGCTATGTCCCGCAGGCGCGCGGTGAGCATGCCGACCCGGACCGGCGTGCCCGCTTCGCGCGGCCCGGCCAGCGCCCTGCCGGCCAGCCCCCGGCCGGCCAGCCCCCCGCAGGCCAGCCCCCCGCAGGCCAGCCCCCCGGAGGAGAGCAGCAGCCTGGATCCCGCGCGCCTGGCATGGCTGGGCGACCCGGACACCATCCTCCTGGTGGAGGACGACGCCGGCGACGTCCTGCTGGTGGAGGAGATGCTTGCCGACAGCGGGATGCAGGCCTCGCTGATCGCGGTGCGCTCGCTCGCCGAGGCCACGGGCCTGCTCAGCGCGGGGACGGTGCCCGGCTGCGTCCTGCTCGACCTCCACCTGCCCGATGTGCAGGGGCTGGAGGCGGTCACCCAGATACTCGCCGCCGCCCCGGGCGCACCCGTGGTGGTGCTGACCGGCCTGGCCGAGGAGAGCGCCGGGCTCGCCGCGGTCGCCGCAGGTGCCCAGGACTACCTGATCAAGGGCCAGGCGCCCCCGGACGTCTTCGGCCGGGCGATCCGTTACGCCACCCAGCGCAAGCACGTGGAACAGGCCTCGGCGGCGCTGCAGCGCAGCGCGCTGCGGGCGGAGGAGAACGCCCGGCTGGAGCGGGCGCTGCTGCCCACCCCGCTGCTCCGCACCGGGGCGTTCGAGATGGTCGCCCGTTACCGGCCCGGCCGGACTAATGCGCTGCTCGGAGGCGACTTCTACGACGTGGTCGAGACGTCGGACGGCATCGTGCACGCGGTCATCGGGGACGTCTGCGGGCACGGTGCGGCGGAGGCGGCGATCGGGGTCTGCCTGCGGGTGGCCTGGCGGTCCCTGGTCCTGGCGGGCGCGACCCCGGCGGCGCTGATGGGCCTGCTCGAGCAGTTGCTGATGGCCGAGCGGGAGGACGATCACCTCTTCGCCACCCTCACCCATCTCGTCTTCGGACTGGACCAGCGCAGCGTCCGCGTGCTGCGGGCGGGCCATCCGGGGCTGCTGCTGCGCACGCCGGGACACGTGGAGCTCGTCGAGGGACCGGCCGGGCCCGCGGTGGGCCTGGAGTCCGGCGTGTCCTGGCCGGAGCAGGACCTGCCGCTGCCGCCAGACGCGGGCCTGGTGCTGTTCACCGACGGGCTGTTCGAGGGCCGGGTGGGCCCGGGCAGCCAGCGGCTGGGCGAGGAAGGGCTACTGGCCATGGCCCGCGACCTGGCTGGGCTGTCCCCGTCCGGTTTCGTGGATAACCTGCTGGACACGACCGAGGCCGCGGCCGCCCCCTACGGCGGACTCGCCGACGACGTCGCCATCGTTCATCTCGGCTGGAAGGCAACGCAGTGAGCGCATCCGGAATGCCGGAGCGGCCGCCCCGGCTCCGCGAGCTCACCGTCCAGGGCTGGTTCCGGCTGGTGTTCGCGGTGCTTGGGCTGCTGGTCGTGGTGGCGGCCCTCGCCGTGGTGGCGCTGACCGCGCGGACCCGGAACATCTCCAACGAGCTCTCCGGCTCGATCCTGCCGGCACAAGCCCAGGCGTACCGGCTGCAGGGAGCCCTGGTCGACCAGGAAACCGGCGTGCGCGGCTATGGCATCACCGCTGACCCGCGGTTCCTCCAGCCGTACACGGCCGGGCGAGCCACCGAGCGGGCCGCCGCCGCCGGGCTGCGCACCGAAATCGGCCGCGCCCAGCCCCTCGCGGGAGACCTGGGCCGCCTCGAGCGGGCCGCGGACGGCTGGCGGGCCGCCTACGCCCTTCCGCTGATCAGCCGGGCCCGGAGCGGCCCGCTGAACGGCAAGGACCTGGCGCTCCTGAATCACAGCAAGAGCGCCTTCGATCACCTCCGGGCTCTGTTCGCGGTGCAGAACACGCATCTGGCCTCGGTCTCGGCCGCTGACCGGGCCTCCCTCGCCCGGGCCCGCAACTTCCAGGACGCGGTCTACGGGGTCATCCTGGGCACGTTCCTGCTCGCCGCGGCCGCCCTGGCCGTCCTGCTCGACCGGGCCGTGATCCGCCCGCTGCACCGGCTCCGCGCCGCCTCTGACCTGGTGGCCGAAGGTGACTACAGCCACCACATCCGGCCCAGCGGCCCGGCGGACCTGTGGGCCATGTCCGCGGCCGTCGAGAGGATGCGAAGCGAGCTGGTCACCGCGCTGGAGACCAGCCGCGCCGCGCAGGCCGTCGCGGCCCGCCAGGCGGCCGACCTGGATGCCCAGGCCGCTGAGCTGCTGCGGTCCAACGGCGAGCTGGAGCAGTTCGCCTACGTGGCCTCACACGACCTGCAGGAACCGCTGCGCAAGGTCGCGTCCTTCTGCCAGCTGCTGGAGAAGCGCTACAGCGACAAGCTCGACGAACGGGGCCTGAAGTACATCGAGTTCGCCGTGGACGGTGCGAAGCGGATGCAGATCCTGATCAACGATCTGCTGACCTTCTCACGGGTCGGCCGGGCCAGCGACGTGCGCGTGCCGGTGCCGCTGGACCAGCCGCTGGACGCGGCCACCACCGCCCTGTCGGCCGCGATCGAGGAGACCGGGGCGGTCATCGAGCGCCCCGGGCCGCTGCCGGAGGTGATGGGCGATCCGACCCTGCTCGGCATGCTGTGGCAGAACCTCATCGGCAACGCCATCAAGTTCCGGGCGGCGGACCGCTCCCCGGAGATCCGGATCACCGCGGACGAGCAACGGGACGGGGGATGGCAGATCGGCGTGGCCGACAACGGCATCGGCGTCCCGGCCGAGTTCGCCGAGAAGATCTTCATCATCTTCCAGCGGCTGCACGGGCGGGACTCCTACCCCGGCACCGGGATCGGCCTCGCCCTCTGCAAGCGGATCGTCGAGCAGCACGGCGGCCAGATGCTCCTGGACACCAGCTATTCAGGCGGGACACGCATCTACTTCACGCTGCCCGCGCCCGCCACCGCCGCCGGGCTGGCGGGCCGCCCCGGAGTCATCGCCAGGCTCGCCCTGCCCCCCTCCGGCGCCAGCGCCCCGGCAGAAACGGGCGACGAGAACACCGGCATCACCCCCGAAGGGACACCGCATGTGCGACCTGGAACAGATCGAAGTCCTGCTCGTCGAGGATGACGCCGGCGACGAGCTGATGACCCGGGAAGCTTTCGAGGACAACAAGATCCGCAACCGGCTCCACGTGGCGCGGGACGGGGAGGAAGCGCTCGACTTCCTCTACCGCCGCGGCGCGCACGCCGACGCGCCGTCCGCCGACCTGATCCTGCTCGACCTCAACCTGCCCAAATACGACGGGCGGCAGGTCCTGGAGAAGATCAAGTCCGACCCTGAGCTCTCCCACGTGCCGGTGGTCGTCCTGACCACCTCCTCCTCAGAGGAGGACATCCTGCGCAGTTACAGGCTGCACGCCAACGCCTACGTCACCAAGCCGGTGGACGTGGAGCAGTTCATCGCGGCGGTACGGCAGATCGACGAGTTCTTCGTGTCGGTGGTCAAGCTTCCCCGGCGCTGATCTCCCGCTTGGCGTTCTCGCCGTCCGCGGTCCCGGCCCGGCCCGCGGTCCCGGCCCCCGGCTCGGCCTTGTCCCCGTCCTCGCCGTTGGAGCGGTTGTGGCCGAGCATGTCGGCCAGCGCCCGGCGCCTCTCCGCCCAGTTGGAGCCCCGCGGCACCTTGAGCGAGATGTAGGCAACTATCCCGGTCGGGATGGGCAGCCAGAAGTTGACCAGCCGCCAGGCGAGCACGCCCAGCGTGGCGATGTTGCGGGTCAGGCCGAAGCTGACCAGCAGCACGGGGGTCACCGAATCGATGACGCCCAGGCCGGCCGGGGTGATCGGGATGGCGCCGAGCACGTTCGCGATGCCGTACGCGGCGAACAGCCCGACCGGGTTGGCGAAGGCGCCGAATGCGGCGATGAAGCACCATAGTGACGCCGCGTCGAGCAGCCAGTTCAGCGACGCCCAGCTCAGCGAGCCGATCATGACCCGCCGGTTGCCGGCCAGGCGGCGCAGCGATTCGTCCGCCTGGAGCACGATCTTCTCCAGCCGGTCCCCGCCGACGCCGGGGATCTTGTCGCCGACCGTGTGCAGGATGCGCCCCGCCCGCGGTGCGCCGCGCGTAAGGCCGATGATCAGGGCAGCTATCAGGGCCAGCAACACCGCGCCGACGATGGCCACCGTCGCGTAGATGGCCCGGAACCCCGACAGCGGGATGGAGATCACCAGCGACAGCCAGAGCAGGACGTTCAGCACGATGGTGGAACCCATGCCTTTGGTGGCCATCATCACGCCGACGTCGGTGCCGTCCAGACCCTCCGAAGTGAAGAGCGAGTAGCCGACGCCCGCGCTGCCGATGGTGCCCGCGGGGATCATATGTGCCACCGCGGCTGCGGCCAGGTCGATCCGGAACAGCCGGGAGATGCCCGGCCGGCCCTCAGGGGGCAGCAGTTCCCGGGTTAGCAGCGCATAGCAGAACAGCGAGAGCCCTTCGAGCACCAGCCCGGCGATCATCCAGGGAATGCTCACCCGCCCGAGCAGGTACAGGTTCTTGCTCGCCCCGACCAGTTCCGGGATGACCAGGTACTCGATGATCAGGGCCAGGATGAACAGGATCACGATCCGCCGGATCGGCCGCTTGGCGGCCCGCAGCCAGCTCGCGTGCAGCCAGCGCGGCACCGGGGGAGCGCCTCCGCCCGGCGGCTCGTCCCCCTGTCCCTGCGGCTGCGGCCCAGTCAGCTACGGTCCAGTCTGCGGAAGGTGACTTCGTTCAGCAGGAGGCGGAGCGCCGCCGCGGCGGGGATGGCGACCAGGGCCCCGATCAGGCCCATCAGCGCCCCGCCGAGCAGGACCGCCACCACCGTCACCACCGCCGGCACCTCCACCGTCCGCCCCATGATCCTTGGCACTATGAGGTAATCCTCCGCCAGGCGGTACGCGATGTAAAAAGCGAGCGTAGCGACGGCCACCGGGAGTGACACGGTCAGGGCCACCAGAGAGACGATCGCGCCGCCGACGGTGGACCCGATCACCGGGATCAGGTCGAGCAGGGCCACCAGCAGGGCCAGCAGCAGCGGATAGGGGACCCCGAAGATCTGCAGCCACGCCCAGGTGCCCGCCCCGGCGATCAGCGACGTCAGGAAGTTGCCCAGCATGTAACCGCCGACCTTGACGAAGATCTCGTCGCCGATCAGAATCACCCGGGACCGCCGCGACTGCGGCGCCAGCCGGTAGAGGAACAGCTTGATCCGCGGCATCGCGGCCAGGAAGTAGACCACCAGCACGATGACGACCAGCATCGAGCTGGCCGCGCTGAGCACAAGGGCGCCGGCCCCGAGCACGCCGCCGGCCAGCGCGGTGCCCTTGGTGGACAGCAGCTTGGTCAGCCGCTGCTGAATCTGGAACCGCGAGTTCAGCTTGCCGAGCTCGGAGTTGTGGTCTTTGAGCGTGGTCAGGTAGTGCGGCAGTTCGTGGACCAGGGCGGTGACCTGTGCGGTGAGCGGCGGGATGGCCGAGGCCACGAACCCGGCCACGACAGCCGCCACGATGAGCAGGATCACGATCACGGCGGTCCAGCGGGGCAGGCGGCGGCGGGTCAGCCAGTTCACCGCGGGGTCGAGCCCGGCCGCGATGAACAAGGCCAGGCCGATGAGGACGAGCACGGAGCGGGCCCTGATCAGCAGCTCCACCAGTCCGTACGTGACCGCCACGCCGGCCGCGGCCGCCATGCCGACGAAGAAAGGCGACCGCCGGTTCATGGGTCGGCCGAGCCGGCCCAGGCCGCCGGTCTCCTCGGCGATCGCGGCGGCTGCCGCCACCGCCCGCTCCATATGGTCCGGCGGCTCGGCCGAGCGCTCGTCCCCCGCGGGCCTGCCGCCCGCGGCGCTCCCGTTGCCCGGATGGCCGGCCGCGAGGTCACAAGCCGTGCTGTCCGTGCCTGCGCTGCTCCCGCCGTTGCCGCCGGGGCTGCTCCCGGGCCGACTGCTCCCGGCTGTGCTCTGCTGACGCAGCGCGTCGTCGGTGGCGAGGGCCGGCTCGCTGCCGCCACTCCCCGGTTGGTCCGGGTCGCCGGGGGCGCCGGTGCGTGGCTGGCCCAGGTCGCCGCGCTTCACGTCGCGCATCCTCCTGAAGGCGCTGCCGGGCTGACCGGAGGCCGGCGGGGGCGGCAGGGCCGTGAGGCTCCAAGCTGCCCCGCCGTGGCCGCTTCACACATCCACGGCTGGGGGCAGATACGCGCCGTCCTCCGGG
>Ga0187887_10000653_pt1 | contig 33421 bp, 30 predicted proteins | sample June2016WEW_7_10_FD_132977 | JGI IMG/M metagenome (GOLD analysis project Ga0187887, IMG submission 132977) | Peatland microbial communities from SPRUCE experiment site at the Marcell Experimental Forest, Minnesota, USA - June2016WEW_7_10 | ecosystem: Environmental > Terrestrial > Soil >... | reverse complement strand
GCCAGTTCAGTTTTGCCGACGCCGGTCGGCCCCAGGAAAATAAAAGACCCGATCGGTCGCTTGGGATCGCTCAACCCGGCGCGCGAACGGCGGATGGCGTTGGCCACACGTTCGAGCGCTGCATCCTGTCCGATAACGCGCAGCCGCAGCCGGTCTTCCATGTTGATGAGCTTCTTCACCTCGCCCTCGAGCATTTTGGAAACCGGAATCCCAGTCCACTTGGAGACAATGCGGGCAACGTCTTCCTCATCGACTTCTTCTTTCAACATGCGATGCCCGGCCTTGCCGTCGATCTGCGTGGTGACTTTCTTCAGTTCTTCTTCAGTGTTGCGGATAAGCCCGTAGCGGATCTGCGCCACGCGCTCCAGATTTCCTTTGCGCTCCTCGGCCGCTTCTTCGATCTTGAGTTGCTCCAGTTTCTCTTTCAGGGAGCGGGCTCTCGCAATGACATCCTTTTCCTGTTTCCACTTGGCTTTAAGAGCATTGGATTGTTCGCGAATGCCCGCCAGTTCTTTCTCGACGTGGGCAAGGCGCTCTTTCGAGTTAGCGTCATCTTCTTTCTTCAGCGCCTGCTTTTCGATTTCGAGTTGCGTGGCCCGCCGTTCGAGCTGATCGATTTCCGTGGGCATGGAGTCGATCTGGATGCGCAGCGAACTGGCCGCCTCGTCGATCAGGTCAATCGCTTTGTCGGGCAGGAAGCGGTCGGAAATATAGCGATGCGAGAGCGTCGCCGCCGCCACAATGGCCGAGTCTTTGATGCGCACGCCGTGGTGCACTTCGTACTTTTCCTTCAGCCCGCGCAAGATCGCAATCGTGTCTTCGACATTCGGCTCGCCCACGAACACGATCTGGAAGCGGCGTTCGAGCGCGGCGTCTTTCTCGATGTACTTGCGATATTCGTTGAGCGTGGTAGCGCCGATCGCGCGCAGCTCTCCGCGAGCCAGCGCCGGCTTCAGCATGTTCGAGGCGTCGATTGCGCCCTCGGCGGCGCCGGCCCCGACCAGCGTGTGCAACTCGTCGATGAAAAGGATAATCTTGCCCTGCGAGTCTTCGATTTCCTTCAGCACAGCCTTGAGGCGGTCTTCGAATTCGCCGCGATACTTCGCGCCGGCGAGCATTGTTCCCAAATCGAGCGCCACGACGCGCTTGTTCTTGAGCGCTTCCGGCACGTCGCCCGAAATGATGCGCTGCGCCAGGCCCTCGACGATGGCGGTCTTGCCCACGCCCGGCTCGCCGATCAGCACCGGGTTATTTTTCGTGCGCCGCGAAAGCACCTGCACGACCCGGCGAATTTCCTCGTCGCGGCCGATCACGGGATCGAGTTTGCCGCGTCGCGCCTGCTCGTTCAGGTCCCGCGCATAGCGCTCAAGCGCCTGATATTTGGCTTCCGGATTCTGATCAGTGATGCGCTGCGATCCTCGAACGGCGGTGAGCGCCTTCAGGATCGCGTCGTGCGTTGCGCCGTGACGCGCCAGCAACTCCTGCGCCGCATCGCGCTTCAGACTGGTCAGCGCCAGCAGCATGTGCTCAGTCGAAACGTATTCGTCCTTGAAGGTGTCGGCTTCCTTGAAAGACTTCTCCAGCAACTGGGTAACCTGCGACGACATGGCCGGTTGCTGCGCGCCGCCGCTGCCCGAAACTTTCGGCAGCTTCTCAATTTCTTTGTAGACGTCGCTCAGCACCGCCTGGGGCCCGATGCCGATTTTTTCGAGCACCGGCGCAACGATGCCTTCTTTATCTTCGACTAACGCGGCGAGCAGATGGAGCGGAGCAAGTTCCGGATTGCCGTGCTCGGACGCGAGTTCGTTCGCGCGCTGGATGGCTTCTTGCGCTTTTACGGTGAATTTATCCCAACGGATGGCCATGGGGTTCGCTCCCGAGCTCTAATCCCGAGCTCTAGAATTTGTGATGCGGTTTTCGATTTTCAAATTGCCAATGATTGCCAATCACAAATGAAACGGGAGGCGTTCGTTCTCGCCTCCCGCTGAGTTTACAGCTACGAGCATCGCTTATGCCGCTTTGACGCCCTTCGGCTCTTTGCCTTCGAGCGTCTTCTGGCTGCCGGGCTTCTCACCGCCAACGTTTACCTTGATCTGCTTCGGCTTGGCTTCGGCCTTCTTGGCCAGCTTGATCTTCAGCACGCCCTTGTCATAGTCGGCCTGAACGCTGTCCTGGTTGACTGTGTTGGGGAGAGTGAAGGTGCGGGTGAAGCTGCCATACTGGCGCTCCACGCGGCGATAGTTCTCTTCTTTCTCTTCCTTCTCGAACTTGCGCTCGCCGTGCACGGTCAGCGTGTTGTTTTCGATGCGGACGTCGATGTCCTTCTCGTCAATTCCGGGCACTTCAATCTTCAAGGTGACGTTGTGCTCGTCTTCATAGACATCCACCGGCGGAGCAAATGCGGTCGAGGTCAGAGATTCATCCTGCCCTTCCGGCCCACGGGGGAACAAACGGTTCATGCGGTCCTGCAGGGTTGCGAACTCACGGAACGGATCCCAACGGGTAATCATGGTCATAGCTTAACTCCTCCTACTTGAAGTTCATTCGGGGAGCTTTCGGAAGCTCCCGGGTTGTTAATTAGTGTAATCAAATCATAAAATCTTAGCCTGTTATTGTCAAGTGCATTATCAGTTTTATTTTTCAATTGCTTACGCTCAATATCAGGCACTGGAGGTAGCTCGTCTCAGGCACATTCAGCAGCATTGGATGATCCTTCGAGGCTCCCCGGTTCTCCACCAGGCGCAGGGATTTATGGGCGTCTCGCGCCGCGTCCGCCACCACCCCCAGGAACTCCGAAGCGCCGACGTGGAACGAGCAGGAGCAGGTGACCAGAATCCCTCCCACCCGCAGCATTTTCATGGCTCGCAGATTGAGCTCTTTGTAGCCACCCAGGGCTTTTTCCAGGTCGTGCTTGGTCTTGGCAAACGCCGGCGGATCGAGCACGATGGTGTCATAGCGCCGGTTCGCCGCGGCGTATTCCCTTAAGAGGTCGAAGGCGTTTCCCTCGATCCACTCCAACTCGCGGCAGTTCAGAAGCGCGTTCTTTTCCGCCATCTCGAGCGCCGGACGCGAACTGTCGACGCCGGTGACGCTCCCACACTTCGCTGCCAGATGCAGCGCAAATCCGCCCTGATAGCAAAAGGCGTCGAGCGCCTCTCCGTGCGCGTATTCGGCCGCCGCCGCATAGTTTTCCCGCTGATCGAGAAAGCCGCCGGTCTTCTGGCCCTCGAAGCCGTCGTAGTGGAAGCGAACGGCGGCGCTTTCCTCGCCGCTCGTCATCCCGCCGTTCATCGTCGCGCCGTTCATATTCCCGCCGTTCATGTGCCCGCCGTTCATGTGAATGACGGTCGAGCTCTTCTCCCCCCAAAGCAGCCGGGACGAGAGCGCCGGCAATTGCTCAAGTTCTCGAATGCGTCCATCGACGCGCTCCACAATCCCCGCCGGTTGCAGTTCTTCGCGCAGCGTTTGCAGGACGGCTTCGCGTACCGGTGCCGCGTCCATGGCCTGGGTCAGGATTTGCAGTGTGACCACGTCGTTATAGCGATCGACGATGAGGCCGGGCAGAAAATCGGCTTCGCTGAAGACGATCCGGTAGGCGTCGGTATTTCGCACCAGTCCTTTCCGGTAGGCGATGGCGGCGCGAATGCGCTCCGCGACCAAAGCAGGCAGATCGGCCACCGAACCATGAGAGATCATGCGGATCGCGATCTGCGACGAAGAACTGTAGAGCGCAGTTCCGAGGAATTTCCCCCGCGAATCGAGCACGCGCACCACGGCGCCCGGAAGCACATCCTTTTCTTCGGTAAGATCCGAGCGATAGACCCAAGGGTGCCGCGCTTGCAGGCGGGCGACTCCCCGGACGGAGAGTTTTACAGAAGGCTCCTCGCGCTTGGCGGAGACGGTAAGTTTCTTCGGCATGGACAAATGCTATACCGAAGCCTTCGCATTTCGGATGTGTGGGGTCTGCCAAAACTTAGGTTGGCTTGCGTTTCTTCGTCTTCGACCGCTTCCTCCACAATTCAAGATTGGTCGAAGTGACGTAGTGTTTTACCAAGCCCGGCTTGAACGCCCTCAACTCATGTTCTACGCAGTGTCCCGTGCGGGGATACACACTCGTAAAATACAGTGCAGAACCATCCCACTTGACATTTGAGATCGCAAGTTTCGTTCCATCGCCCTCGTCGATGCCGCTCACTGCGAATCGTCCACCCACGACAGCGATTTCATAAACTACAGAGGTTTCCGATATCGGATATCGGAATGGCCAGTGAGCGTGCCGGTGGGATTGTTGGGTGTGCAGACGTAAAACACGCCCGCATCGGGAGCCGCGGCCAACATCGCTTTCACATCGTGCGCGTAGCTTTTCGTCAGCGGAACTTTCACCACCTTCGCACCGCCGGCGTGGGCGGCGATCATTCCAGCTTCGTATCCGGGATCGGCCGTCACATAGCTGCGCTGCGGCGAGGTGAAAACGGCGACCGCGTGATGCAGAGGCTCGCTCGATCCGGGATAGACGCGAAGCTGTTCCGGCTTGAGCCCTTCAATTTCCGCCAGCGTCTTCACCAGCTCGTCCTTCAGCCAGAACGAATAGCGCCCGCCCTGCGGGAGGATGGCGGCCAGCGCCTCGCGCGCCGAAGCAGCCGGCCCGAGCGGGTTTTCGTTGGCGTCAATCCTGACCCCATCCATCGGCAAGCTCGCGCGCGCGGCCTGCGCGAGCATCGGCTCGGTGACGATGCGCAATGCCAGAGCGGCCGAGGCGGCGGCAGACAGGCTGAGAAACGAGCGTCGGGATGCGGAAGGAAGGTCGAGACGGTGAGCCATCATTCACCTCGTGGGCGCAATCTTACCGCAGAATCGGCCTCGGATTCGACGGCAAATTATGACCCGCAAATTGCGACCGGACGACGCAAAATGCGCCCCTCGATCTAGCCAGCGGCCGGTTGTCCGCCCGAGAGGTGAGATTCACTAATTTGCCAGTAACTGCCTCACGACAGCGACGTCGTCGTTGAGATCTTGACTCATGCGCGCGGCTTGGGACTGCGCCGCACGGGCCGCCTCGGCCTGTCCGCCGAGCTCGAGGGCCTGCGCCAGAAGCAGATAGCCCACCGGCGAGGGCAGCAGCTCGGCCGACCGTTCGTAATCCCTCGTAGCCTGCGCGATGTCGCCGGCCCTCTGCGCCAGCAAGCCGAGCCCGCGATAGGCTGACGAGTTCGCCGGCTGCTCCTTCAGAGCGGCCTCGAAGTCTTGTTGCGCGCTGCCATACTGTTTCAGTGAATAGTGCGCATATCCGCTATTGGCTCGCGCTGTGGCCAGCAAGGAAGGGGCCTTGGTGAGTTTAACAACTGTCGCATAGCCATCGAGAGCCGCCTGATACTTCCCGTGCATTTGCAGGTAAGTTGCAAGATTGAGCGCGGACAGCGGGTCGTCGGGCCGCAACCAGCGTGCCCGCAGAAGGTGCGGCAGGGCTTCCTCAACCCTGCCTTCGGTGATCAACGCAGTAGCCAGGTTATCTTCGGCCGTAAAGTTTGCGTCGGTGATTTGGAGCGTGTGGGCCCACAAGGTGACGTTGTCGCTCCAAAAACTCACCTGCCGATGAAGCGCAATTCCCAGTGTCAGCAGGATGGAGGCAGTCCCGGCCGCCGCCACTGCCGTCGGAATGTGCCAACGCTCGATGAGATCTGCCGCGCCCCAGCAGACGATTACGAAAATTCCCAGCAGTGGAATATAGGCGTAGCGGTCCGCCATGGCCTGAACGCCAATCGGAACCAATCCGGTCATCGGTACCAGCGTTCCCAGGAACCAAAACCAACCCACAAAGAGAAAAGCGCGCTGCCGAAAGATCACGACCAGCGTGGAGACGGCCACGATTGCAAGTACCGACAGCACGGCGGCGGGGATGCTAGTCGCAAACCCTGGATGCGGATACACGAGCGCCAGATTGACCGGCCAAAAAGCTTTCCCGACATATTTGACATACGCGATCGCCGCCGTTGCCAGACGTATCCAGAGCGGGAACTTCGCTCGGGTTACCTCCGTCTCCACCATATAGTTGAACGCCGCCCCTCCCGTCCTCATGGTGATGAGCGCGCTCGCAGCCGAGAGAGCAAACCAAGGCACCTTCTCCCAAATCAGTTTCCAGAAAGAGGGAGCATAAGCGGGTTCGACGACCGGCTCGCCTCCAACTTCGTGCGGCTGCGCGAGACGACGCAAGGGCCAGTAATCCAACAGCAAAAGAGCAAACGGAAACGTAATCACTTGCGCCTTGCACATCAGGCCCAACGCATAGGCAAGAGTGACGGCCAGGTATCGTCCGACACCCGGCCGGCGAGTGTACCAGCCATAGGCAGCCAGCGCGAGGAGAAAGAAAAACATGCTGAGGACGGTTTTGCGTTCCGAGATCCACGCCACCGACTCCACATTGATCGGGTGCAGAGCGAAAAGCGCGGCGACCCCCAGGCTGCGCCAAGCCAAGCCCGTAGCACTCTCCAGAATCAAAAACAGGAGCACCGCGTTAGCCGCATGGAGAAGCACATTGGTGGTGTGGTAACCCTCCGGGTTCAAGCCGAACATCTGGCAATCGAGAGCATACGAGAGCCAGGTGAGCGGGTGCCAGTCGAAAGCTTTAGGGGTGCGAAAAGCCCAAAGGGCGGTGTTCCAGGTGAGTCCGGCCCGAACCTGGGGATTGTCAGTAACGTAAACCTGGTCGTCGAAATTCAGGAAGGGAGCGCGAGTGACCGGGTTATAGAGTGCAATCGTCGCCAAAGCAAGCAGCAGACAAAAGATCACTCTCCGCTTTTGGGGGGATCGGAAAAGGTACGCTTCAGTTAGGGGTTGGCCGGACTTCTGCTCCGTGGAATCCATGAACCTCATTGCACCTTGGCTAACGGCAATAACAATGACGAGACGATAGCATGAACGAAACAACGGTCCCGCTTACAAAAGTACCCTCCGCAATCCAGATTTCCGCAACCTAGATTTCCCCTGACTATACCGGTCTCGACGTAGGTTGGCTGCGGCTCAGCGCGAAATTAGCTGGCAGCCGGTTGTTCCGCCGGAGAGGCGGCATGCTTGTGGCTGGCCTTGTGTTCGCGCCGGATGGCCAGCAGATCTTTATGCAGAAGATCGAGCGCATTTGAGGGTATCTCAGAACCCCAATCGTCGATTTCTTTTTCTTCCCAATGGCCGTTGAGCCGGAGGGCGGCGTCGGTCAGGTCCTCGGGAAACGCCAGGCGGTAATTGCCTTCGCGCAACAGCACACCGCCCACCTGGCGCCCAGTGTGCATTTCATAGATGCGGCGAGTCGAACTGCCGCCGTTGTTGATAAACACCAGCAGCACTTCGCCTTCCTCGGCGTAATCTGGACGGTAAAACCATGCCTGCGGCGCATCCGCTTTGGGGCGCGCCCGTTTTCTCCCGGTAACCGTCACCACCTCCTGCTCCGGCTTCACTTCGTTCGCGGGAATGTAGTAATAAATTCTCTGGCAGGAATCGCAGATCACGATCTTCTCGCCAATCCTGACTTCGTTGTAGATCTGCGGCCGCAGCATCACCTGGCAGCCCATGCATTTCTGGTCGCGGACTTCCGCCAGCCCGCTGCCGCGGAACTTCATCACCCGTTCATAGTGGCGAAGCAGATCTTCGGAAGTCGCCTGGCGCAGGACGTCGCGCTTGGCGTTCCAATCGCCCAGCTTCTTCTGGTCTTCCGCCGTGACTTTTCGCGCCTCTTCCTTTTCTTTTTCGATTTCGGCCGTCTCTGCTTTGAGCTCGGCTTCCGCCGCTTTGACTTCTTTTTCGCGCGTGTCGACGCTGACCATCACCTCCAGGATGCGGTCCTCGTTGAGCCGGATCTCCTCCTCGGCAAACTGGATCTCGTGCAGCAGCGCTTTGTACTGGTCGTTGGTTTTAACGTCGAGGGACTGGTCGCGATACTTGGAAATCTTGCCTTGCAGATCCTTGATATTGGCTTCGAACTTCTTGCGGTTGGCCTCGTCGCCCTTGGCTGCAACCCGAACCTTTTCCAGGTGGGCCTTGGTTCCAGCCAGCTTTTGCTCAATCACTGCCGTGCGTTTCGGCAGCGCCGCGACTTCGTCCTGCAGGCGCCGGATTTCCTTATCCGCAATCTGCAGCTCGAGTAATTTGTCGATGTCAGGAAGCATCGGTTCGATGAGTCACAGAAATGATTTTAGCATGTGTGGGGCCGCGGCTCAGCCCCGTCCCGGCGGGGCGAGCCTCGCCATCCCACAACCCCGCCGGCGGTGCTTTATGGTAGCCTGCGAAGTTTGGTCCGGATCGCAAAGAACCGCACGGAGGCCAGCTTTGAAGCTGAACATTTTTGCCCTTTTCCTTTTCCTCATGTTCATGATGTTTACCCTCGCCACTCCCGCACGGTGCCAGCCGCACAACGCCACAAACATCGTCGTCGAGCGCGTCGGTGATACTGCATTTGTTCAACTGCGCGCGCCTAGCTTCCAGGCCCTTTCGCCCCGGGAGCAGGCTTTGGCGTACTGGCTGACGCAAGCTTCGATTGCCATCGACCCTATTATTTACGATCAGTTATCCGCCTACGGTCTGCAACAGAAACGTCTGCTCGAGGAAATCATGACGCGTCCCAAGGGCATCGACCCGGCCGTGATGGCGAAGATCGCCGAATTTGCGAAACTTTTCTGGGCCAACCGCGGCAATCACAACGAGACGACGTCGCAGAAATTTTTACCCTCCTTTACTTTTGAGCAGTTGGAAAAGGCCGCCCTGATCGCGCAGCAAAATGGAGCCTTTCGGGCGCCCTACGCCGATCTCCCGCCGTTGACTAAATCAGCCGACCTGACGCGTGAGCTGGAGTCATTGCGAGCTTCGCTTTTTGACCCCGCGTTTGAGCCCATGATCACTGCCAAGAGTCCGGTGGGAGGAAAAGACACGATCCAGGCCAGTTCGAACACTTTTTATCCGGGCTTGCGCCTGGACGATCTGAAGGGATTTCAAGAAAAGTACCCGCTGAACTCGCGGGTGGCTAAAGCCGCGGACGGCAAACTTACCGAACTCGTCTACCGCGCCGGCACGCCCGACGGCAAGATCCCTCCCGGCCTCTATGCAACATTCCTGAAGAAGGCCGTCGCATGCTTCCAGAAAGCGCGCGGCTACGCTGAGCCCGGGCAGGCCGAAGCGATTGGCCATCTCATCCGCTTCTACCAGACCGGCGAATACGCGGACTGGGTGGCGTTCGGCACCGCCTGGGTGCAGAACGATGCCACCGTGGACTTTGACAACGGCTTCATCGAGATCTATCGCGACGCGCGCGGCGCCAAAGGAAGCTCGCAGAGTTTTGTCACCGTCACCGACAAGCCCGTCACCACCGCCATGAAAGAACTGGCGGAAGATGCCGCCTATTTCGAACAGCAGGCTCCCTGGGAAGCGAAGTACAAGCTCACCTCGTTCAAACTTCCGGTAGTGAAAGCAGTCGAAACCCTGATCGAATCTGGCGATTTCGCTGTAACCACGATTGGCGACAATCTGCCGGACGAAAACGAAATCCACGAGAAGTACGGCTCGAAGAATTTTCTTTTCACGGGGAGCAAACGCGCCCTGGACGAAGCGACCGGCAAGTCGGCGATCGCAGAGTTCGCCGCCGGCCCCGCCGAGATCGAGCGCAACGCAAAGTACGGCACGGAAGCTGAGGACTTGATGACAGCATTGCACGAGGTCATCGGCCACGGCTCGGGCAAGCTGAGCGAACGCGTCAGCGGCGGAGCTCAACCCTTCCTGAAAGAATATTTCTCCACGCTCGAAGAAGGCCGCGCCGATCTGATGGCGCTGTGGAACGCCTGGGATCCCAAACTGAAAGAACTGGGCCTCATCTCAAACCAGGAAGAAGTGGCCAAGGCCATGTATGACAGCGCGGCTCTTGTTGCCTTGACCCAACTGCGTCGCATTCCCCGCGGCGACACGATTGAAGAAGACCACGCGCGCGACCGGCAGCTGATCGCCCACTACATCGCCGACAAGGTTCCCGGCTCGATCGAACAGTTCACGCACGGCGGCAAGACCTACGTTCGTGTGGCCGATTATCAAAAGATGCGCCAGGGGGTTGGCATGCTTCTCGCCGAACTCATGCGCATCAAGGCGGAGGGCGACTACGGCGCCATCAAGGCGCTGGTTGGCAAATACGGAGTCCACTTCGATCCTGCGCTGCGCGATCAGGTGCTCGCGCGTTATCAGAAACTAAATCTGCCGACATATTTTGCCGGCATCAATTCTCACCTGACGGCCAGCTTTGGCAAGAATGGGGAAGTGGACAAGGTCGAGATTCATTATTGGGACGACCCCGCCGCGCAGTACGTGAACTATGGCGCAATGTACGACGAGGGTATCCACCATGGACCGAAGAAGTGAGAGTGAGGAGTGACGCATGACAACTGGCTGGTAGCGACAGTTTATCCTGCTCACACTGCCGTCCTCTCCCACCGCCAAAAAGAAATGAGCCGGAGTAAATGCGCTGCGGCAGCCGCCTGCGCTACACGGTGTTCGTTTCTGGGCGGGTCATACTCCGAGTGAAGCGATCTAGCGAGAACCCTGAAATGTCGATCTGCGGCTCTCGCCGGAGGATAGCGTCGGCGAGCAGTTCTCCGACCACTGGCCCGTGCATGAACCCGTGGCCGCTGAAGCCGGTGGCTAGAAAGAATCCCGGTAGCTGGGGAGCTTCACCAAGAATCGGATTCGCATCCGGCGTGACCTCGTAGAGACCCGCCCAAGCGCGCCGAATGGACGCCTTGGCCAGCGGCGGATATCGCCGAACCCCCACGTCCGTGACTCGGTCCAGGAACCCCCAATCTACCGCATCACGGAACGAAGACGGCTCGTCGGGATCGCCCATCCCCATCAGCACGCCCTCGCCTTCGCGGTGGAAGTAAAACGAAGTGTCGAAATCGATCACCATGAGCCGGTTCTGCGGAACTTCTGGAAACCCATGTGTGATGAATACGTGTCTTCGATATGGGCGGACAGGCACCGGAACACCGGCCATTTCGCCGATGGCTGCCGACCACGGTCCAGCCGCATTGACGACCATGGACGTTGCAATTTGCTCGATGGGAGTACAAACGGCGGTGATGCCCGAACCTTCTTTTTTGATCTCGACTACTTCGGTTTGCAACTCAATTTGCGCGCCCAACTCCCGTGCTTTGCGGGCATAGCCCAAGGTGACGCCGTGAGGATCGGCGACCCCGTCTTCGCGGCAATAGGAACCCGCGAGCACATCGTCAAGATTGACGTGTGACACTAACCCGGCGAGAGCTGCACCTGCCAGTATTTCGGTGGGCACACCCAGCGCGTTTTGGACCGCCGCGCTCTCCCGAAAGTCCCGTAGCGATTCTTCCTTCGTGATGAGGAATAGATACCCATCTTGATGCAGGTTAATCTCGCAGTCCAGTTCGTCGGCAAAGGCCTTCATCTTAAGAATACTGGCAATCGATAATTGCACGTTTAACGGATTCGAGAATTGATGCCGGATGCCACCGCTGCAACGGCCGGTTGAGCCGCTCGCCAGCCGCGGTTCTCGTTCGAGCAGTAGGACATGCACTTTCTGTTTGGCAAGATGGTAGGCAATACTGCACCCCATCACACCGCCTCCGATGACAACAACGTCTGCCGATCTCATTTTGCTCTCACTTGGCACTGCGATTTTTGTAGAGTAACTCGAGCCCGCGAAAGCCATCTTCGAGTCCAGCCAGAAGTTCTTTCGGGTCGAGATACTTCTCCACCTCCGCCTCGCTGAGAGTCATCACTTGGCGAGTACCTTTCTTGATTTCGAAAGCGGCTCTGCCTGGTTGTTTTCCGGCATCGCTCATCTAGGTTGAGTTTAGGGATCTGCTTCGGTGCAAAACGCAAGAAGGCCCCACACCAATCGTTCGAATAGCACAGCCACTGCCAGTGACACAAGAATTCTAATCCCCAATACCAACTGTGGTTCAGCAAATCTCAGTCAAGGTTATCGGGCATACCGCGATGTGTTCGGGAAGTTTTGCCTTGGCTAGTGTCCGAGCAGGCAGCCTCAGTTTTCCCCCGCCATAGGATGCACCGCTTCATCCGCATGTGGCACCAGTTGCTCATAGGTAGCCCTCGGCACGTGCGAATCCCAGTAGCCCGCGGTCTTCGCAAATCCAACCACGCCGAAGAACAGCACCGCAATCCCCGCCGCCATGGCCCATGCCGGCAGCGTCGCGGGCCGGGGCGCGAGCGCGCGAATCTTCGGCAGGGGCAAGCTGGGCAGGGTCAGGCTGGGCAGCGACAGCCAGAGCGTATCTTTTGCCGGACACACCGCGACACATTCGAGGCACCCCGTGCATTCCGCCGATTTGATCGTCACCAGCTTGTCGACGGGCAGTGCCGAAGGACATGCCTTGAAGCATTTCGCGCAATCAATGCAAGTCTCCGGATTGCGCCGAATGCGCGCCGGGCTCAAGAACGAAGCGATCCCCAGCAGCGCTCCGTACGGGCACAGGTAGCGGCACCAGAAATTCTGAATAAACAGCGACGCCACCGCCAGCACGCCCAGCGTGATCGCTCCCGTTTGACCAATGTGTCGGAAGAAGTTCAGCATTTTTACGTCGGCGATCACGCCGTAAGGACTGTTCATAAAAGCGCCGAGTTCATCCGCCGCCATCGAAGTGACAGCCCACACGAAGAAGCCAAGCAGCAGATACTTCAGCCCACGCAGCCCGATATCGATCCAGCGTGGCAGGAAAAAGCTGCGCCGCAAGAGTTTTTGCCCCGCGCGCCACAAGTATTCCGAGAGCGTTCCCACCGGGCACAGCCAGCTGCAGAATGCCTTGCGCAACAGAAACGACATGGCCAGAAACGCAATCAGCAGAAACATGCCCGCCGGATGCAGCGCCGGAACATGATGAGTTAGCGCGAAGTACCTGAGGTTCATCAGGCCGGCGATCGGCAGCCAGCCCTCGACCCCAGCCGGGCGCTGCAAGGAGGTTGGTGCACCGCCCGGCTCAAATTGACGAACCCAGAGGTAGAAGATGCCGCCGATCCAGAGGTTCAGCAGCAGGAACCCGGCCTGGAAGCTGCGGCGCATGATCTGCGAGCGGTCGCGATCGGCGCGGCGGACAAGTTTCTTTCTTGCTTGGGCAGCCGGTTTCGGCCCCGGCTCACTCGGCGTAGGAAGCGGAATTGACGAAATCTCTATCGGGGGAATCGCCGAATGAATTTCGCTTTGAGTTTCGTTAAGAGCTTGCGCCGCCATGAGGACGTCCGTCCTTACTCTTTCAGCCTAGACGCCCTGTTACCGGAAGGATGTGACTTTTGTCACGTACATTTCTATTTTCTTCCCACTGCTTCCCGCTCGGAAACGCGGCCCAAGCCCACGCCTGACTTTCGTAACCTGCCCCAGTGTCACCGCCTGATGCAAAATTGATGAGAATGTCCTCCTTAGCCAGTGCGCAAAAAGGACAACGGGGCCCGCGCGTTAAGCTCCTCGGCTCTATTCTTTCCCTGGTCGTGCTCGAAAACGGGCGTCAGATCCGCGGCCGCATGAGTCAGCTCTCCGTCAACGGCGGGCTGCTCTCACTCGAACACCCGCTCGACGAAGGCATTCTGGTGACGGTCCTGTTTCACCTCGGCTGCACCAGCATCCGTTGCCGCGCGCACATGTTGTTCCCCATGTGGGCCACCCAAGGATGCCAACAGCCTTTCCGCTTTTTGGATCTGCCCGAGGCCAGCCGCGCCAGCCTGAACCGGGAATTGGCAAATTTAGTCCGAGCCGGCGCGCCCAAGGAAGACGAAGAGAGCGAGTAGCCCAGAAAACTGCCGCGAGCTGAGAGCGACGGGCGACGAGCCAAACGGATTTTGGGGTTAGCACGCAGCTCGCAGCCATCTCAATTTCCCGCTGCTGCCAAAATCTCTTCCAGCGAGTACTTCCGCAACTCCCCAATCCGCTCCAGCGTGATATCCGGCTTCGGATACTCGGCCACCAGCGCCGCATCCAGCGCGTAGTGTCCCTGGCGCGGAAACACCGTCGTGACCCGTGCGCCCCAATATTTCTTGATCGCGGCCAGAATACGCACCTTGTCGTCCACAATCACGTAGTGCGTCGCCGGATACTTGGCCTCCACATCGTCCAGTTCCTGTTCCTTATGGATATAGATCAAGACGTGCCCTTCGAAAATCTCATACAGGCCCGAGCGATCGACCTTGAGCGGCTGGAAAACCACATCGCCGTCGCTCAGGATCACTGGCCGCCCCATCCGCCGCGCGTGCCCCACCGCCTCGAGCGACTCCGGAAACAGCCGGTCCGCAAAGGGATAATTCACCATGAAGTGCGACACCGCCAGCAGCTTCTGTTCTCGCGGCTGCTCGATGCGATAACGCTGCAGCGCCCCCAGATAGTCGGCGTATCCGAGTTCCGTGCGCAACTGCTCGAAGATTTCCCAATAGCGCTGCTCGCTGGCCTTGCCCACTTTATTCGTCAGGTACCGCTTCAGATCCTCTGCCACGCGATCGTTGTCGAGCACAGTATTGTCCACGTCGAAGAAGAACACGGTGCTCGGGTTGGCATAGGCGCGATTCACACGATCTCCAGAGTGATGATCTTGAGAAAAAACAGCGGCCCTATCATGCCAGAAATCGTGGCCAACGTCGCCGCGTGCCAACGCCAAAATCTCGGTAGTGGCTGTCCAAATTCAGCCGCTACCTGACGTTACGCGCTTTTTGCGTCTGAGCCATCCCCGTGAGCGCGAGAGAAAAAGGAACAGGAAAGTTTCGTCCGCCACCGTAGCGGGCTAGTCTGTTCGAAGTAGCCCAATACCCGCCACGAACGGCTTGTGCGGGTCCCATCCCTTGTAGTAGAAAGGCTTGTACCAGCTAAGACGTCGGTTAACAATCCATAAATCAGCCGGGGCGGAGAATGTTGTCGCTCTGCCCCACCAAGCGGGCGAATCCGTTCTCGCCTTTTCCAGGAGCCGCCTTCCGTGGAACACATCGACCCAGCCGTCATTCATCGCTCCGACACCCGCTCCAGCCGGCCTTGTGAATTCTGCCGGGAGCTCGACCCGCAGTTCCCCCAACGCCACCCGCTCGACCAGATGGTGGCCAGCAGCCGCAAAGCCATTGCTTCCGCCCATTTGACCGAGGATGGCTACGTTCGCCACCGCATGCTCGAATTGCGCCGGATCGCTTCCCGCGAACCACTCACCGCGGCATAACTAGGGGACGCAGCAGACAAGAAGGAACACCAGCGCAACCCCGACTTCCCCTGTGCCCCCGGTGGTAATCGCCTTTCGATTTCCCGCTTGACACGACCCTCCCGATTTATGGATACTTATTCATTCGGTTGCATTTTTATTCATGTCGAAAACAGCGCGCCACAAAGCCATCCTCGATCTGCTCGACGAAGGGTCTGTCGAAAGCCAGGACTCTCTCCAGCATCGGCTTGAGCGCAAGGGCTTCGACGTCGGCCAGGCCACCCTCTCCCGCGATATCCACGAACTGAAACTCGTCAAAGGTCCCGAGGGCTATCGCCGCATTGACGCGAGCTCGGGCGCCGAAGGCGTTCTGCCCTCGGTCATGCATCTCGCGCGCCAGTTTGTGGTCGAAATCCGCCAGGCCCAGAACCTGCTGGTGGTGAAGACCACAGTGGGCAGCGCGCAGCCCGTCGCCGCCGCCCTCGACGCCTCGCGCTGGCCTGGCATCGTCGGCACCATCGCCGGCGACGACACCGTGCTCGTCATCGCTACCGACAAAAGGCAAGCGCAAGCCCTCGCCCGACGTATTCGCGAGCTGTCGTAAGCGGTTTGCCGGGGACAACCCCGCGAACCGCGCCAGATTTTTCCGGAAATGGAGTGTTTCGAAACGCAGATGAGAACCGATCCCATGGCACTGATGAACCTGCCGAAAGTGAACTCAACGAAGACGCACCCGTCCGGCCTGCTGCCCGAACCAGCCGCGCCCCGCGATCTCGTCTCCATCCAAGACCTCACCCCCGCCGAAATTCTCACGCTCTTCAGCCTCACCTCCATGCTCAAGCAGCGTCCCGCGGACTTCCGCGGCGTGCTCGCCGGCAAGCAGATGGTCATGTTCTTCGAGAAGCCCTCCCTGCGCACCCGCCTCACCTTCGAAGCCGGCATGGACAGCTTGGGCGGCAGCACCTTCTTCGTCGACCAGACGGCCAGCCGCCTCAATGCCCGCGAGTCTCTCTACGACATCGCCCACAACCTCGAACGCTGGATCGACCTCATCGTGCTGCGCACCTTCAGCCATGCGGTCGTCGAAGAGATGGCCACCTACGCTGACGTTCCGGTCATCAACGCCCTCAGCGAGCTCGAACATCCCTGCCAGGCGCTCGCCGACTTCTTCACCCTGCAGGAACATTTCGGAGATCTCTCGAAAATTCATTTCGCTTACGTTGGCGATGGCAACAACATGGCGCACTCCCTTCTTCTGGCGGGCGCCTCCGTCGGCGCGAAAGTTTCCATTGCCACGCCGCAGCGCTACGGCCTCAATCCCGTCATTGTCACCATGGCGAAGGCCATTGCCGACGAGACCAAGGCTTCCCTCCGCATCCTGACCGATCCGCGCAAAGCCGTTGCCGGAGCCGATGCCGTCTACACCGATGCCTGGGCCAGCATGGGACATGAACACGAAGCGGAAGAACGCGCGGCCATTTTCGCGCCGTACCAGGTGAATGCGGCGCTCATGCAACTCGCCAAGCCCAATGCGCTATTCATGCACTGTCTGCCCGCGCATCGCGGCTGTGAGGTGACCGACCAAGTCATCGACTCAGTCAACTCGGTCGTCTTCGATCAGGCGGAAAATCGTTTGCACATTCAGAAAGCCATTCTCGTATGGCTATTGGGCGGCGGCGTGGGCCGCTTCCCCGCTAGGAGCGCGCATGCCTGAAAAAATTGTTCTCGCCTACTCCGGTGGGCTCGATACCTCGATCATCATTCCCTGGCTCAAGGAAAATTATGCCTACGAAGTGATCGCCATGGTCGCCGACATAGGCCAGGGCGACGACCTGGAAGCGGTGGTGAAGAAGGCCTACAAAACCGGAGCCAGCAAGGTAGTGGTCGAAGATCTGCGCGAAGAGTTCCTGACGGATTACGTCTGGCCAGCGCTGAAAGCGGGCGCGGTATACGAAAACAAGTATCTGCTCGGCACCTCACTCGCTCGCCCCGTGATCGCGAAACATCAGGTTGAAGTCGCGCAGCGCGAAGGCGCCTCGGCCCTCAGCCACGGAAGCACCGGCAAAGGCAATGACCAGGTCCGCTTCGAGATGGCCTACCAGGCCCTCGCTCCCGAGCTGAAAGTTATTGTGCCGTGGCGCGAGTGGGACCTGAAATCACGCGAAGATTGTCTCGACTACGCCGAGAAGCGCGGTATTTCCGTGGCCGCCAGCCGCGAGAAGATCCACAGCCGCGATCGCAATCTCTGGCACGTCAGTCACGAGGGCGGAGAACTCGAAGACGCCGCCAACCCGCCGTTTCCAAGCACCTGGCAATGGACAAAATCCCCACAAGAGGCTCCCAATAAAGAAGAGCAGGTTGAAATCGGATTCGAAAAAGGCGTGCCCGTCTCCGTTGGCGGCCAGGCTCTCGATCCCGTATCGCTAGTCGAACTGCTGAACGAAATCGGAGGACGCAACGCCGTAGGCCGCATCGACTTGGTAGAGAACCGCTTCGTAGGCATCAAGTCGCGAGGCTGCTATGAAACTCCCGGAGGCACGCTGCTACTCGAAGCCCACGGCCAACTCGAAGCCCTCTGCCTCGATCGCGACCTGCTCCACTTCAAGCAGCACGTCGCGCTCAAGTATGCCGAACTCGTTTATTTCGGCCTGTGGTTCACCCCGCTGCGCGAAGCGCTCGACGCCTTCGTAGAAACCACGCAACAGAATCTGACGGGCTCGGTCACGTTCTCGCTCTACAAAGGCAACGTCAACCTGGTCAGCCGCAAGTCCGATTACTCGCTCTACCGCACCGACCTCTCCTCATTCACCATGGGCGACGGCTATGATCAGAAGGACGCCGAAGGCTTCATCCGCATCCTCGGATTGCCCTCGCGTTGCCGCGCCCAGACGCAGGCGAAAGCAAAGGCAGAGGTCGCGCAATGAACATGCGGCTTTTGGGCGCCGTGCTGCTTGTGACCGACTCGCTTGGGGGCGCCGTGCTGCTTGTGGGCGGCGTGCTTTTGGGTGGCGCAGCGCTTCAGCGCTGCGATAGAGGCATCGATTTAACCGGGGCTTTAGCCCCTGAGGTCGCGCCGTGAAGATGTGGTCCGGCCGCTTCTGGCAGCCGCTTGACCCCGAATTTGAAAAATGGCAGCGCTCGTTCCCCTACGATCAGCGGCTGTTGCCCTTCGAACTCGCGGCCAGCCGCGCCCACGCCAACGCTCTCGAACACGCCGGAGTGCTTTCTTCCGAAGAGCTTTCCGAAATCGTGAAGGCGCTCGAAGAAATCGGCCAGCGCGCCGAATCGTCTCCCGAGTTTCTCAACGATCCGGAAGCCGAAGACGTTCACCACTTCGTAGAAAAGCAACTTGCCGCGCTGATCGGCGCCACCGGCTACAAGTTGCACACCGGCCGCAGCCGCAACGAACAGATCGCAACCGATCTCCGCCTCTTCGTACGCCAAAACATCGATACTCTGCGAACCTTGATCGCCGATTGGATCGAGGCGATCCTCACGCGCGCCGAAGCTGCGGGCAGCGCAGCCATGCCAGCGTACACCCACCTGCAGCCGGCGGAGCCCGTCTTGGTAGCGCATTGGTTACTGGCCTACATAGAAATGTTTCTCCGCGACGCCTCCCGCCTCGCGGACTGCCGCAAGCGCGCCAACCTTTGTCCACTCGGATCGGGCGCCGTGGCCGGAGCCACGCTCACCCTCAATCGTCAAGCCATGGCCGCGGAGCTGGGTTTTGATGGCCCGACAGCGAACAGCATGGACGCCACCAGCGACCGCGACTTCGCCATCGAATTCGTCGACGCGCTTTCCCTGCTCGCTCTCCACCTTAGCCGCTGGGCTGAAGAGATGATCTTGTTCTCCACGTCCGCGTACGGATTTGTAGAGTTACCCGAGCCCTACTCCACCGGCAGCAGCGCCATGCCCCAGAAAAAAAATCCCGACTTGCTCGAACTGGTGCGAGGCAAAGCGGCGCGCGTCATGGGTTGCGCCGCCGCGCTGCAAGCTTTAGTGAAGGGCCTGCCCCTCGCCTACAACAAAGACTTGCAGGAAACGCAGGAACCTCTGTTCGACGCCGCCGACACGGTCATCGGCATGTTGCCCCTCGTGACCGGATTTATGAACACCGTGGAATTCAACGAAGCCAGGATGAATCAGGCCGCAGTTTCAGGTTATATGAACGCCTGGGCCGCAGCCGCATACCTCGTCGAACGCGGAGTGCCCTCGCGCCTCGCCCACGAAGCGGTCGGCAAGGCCGTGCAGTTGGCCGTGGAGCGCGGATGCGATTTGCAAAAACTGCCCCTCGCCGACTTGCAAGCCATCCACTCCAGCTTTGACGCAGGTTTCCACTCCTGCCTTGGACTCACTGAGGTGCTCGGACTGCACGACATACCCGGAGGCACTGCGCCTCGTCACGTCAAGCGCGCCCTCCAGAACGCCCGTGACCGCGCCGCATCGCTGCGCACGCAAGAGCCGCTCGCCGCCCGCTAGCTATCACCAGCCACCCGAAAGGCTTATGACTCTATGCATCGCGATCTCCTGGGGGAATGAAAAGCGAAGCCATCGCGATTAGAATAGACTGAAATTTCATCCAAAGGCATCTGACCTCCGTAATTTGGTCTCTGGCCCCCAGAGTGCCATAGTACAAGTGTGTTGGTCATCCAACCAAGACAGCCAAACGGAGACGAGGACATTCTTAGATGCGGAAACAAAGGGGCTTCTCACTGATCGAACTGCTGATCGTGGTCGCGATCATCTTGATCATCGCCGCGATTGCTATCCCGAACCTGCTGCGCGCGCGTATAGCGTCGAATGAGTCGTCCGCAGTGGCGTCGCTTCGCACCATCAACACGGCCATGATCTCCTACAACTCCAGCTACCCGTCGGTGGGCTTTGCGGCCAACCTGACCACTCTGACGGGCACCTGCACCGGCAGCGTATTGCCCACTTCGACTAACGCTTGCTTGATCGATACGACGCTGGCAGCGGGCACCAAGAGCGGTTACACCTTCAATGCGGCCGGCACGTCCAGCGGCTATGCTGCCTGGGCAAGCCCGTTGACTATAAACACTACGGGCGTGAACTCCTTCTGCTCAGTCTCGGATGCAGTGGTGCGCGAAATTCCCGGCACCGTGGTCAGCACCTGCGCCGGAACCGAGACCCCGCTGCAGTAAATAAGTTTGCATTTGGCAAAGTACCTGGGGGAGGGTACAAGCCGGAGAAAAGCAGAGGAGAAATCCTCTGCTTTCTTTATTGTGAGGCGTTTTCACCTATGCATCCGATCCTTCTTCTGCCCGCAATGCATCTAACCACCAAAAGAGTTTCGTAACGGAGTCGTGACCCTGATTCTTACCCGAGTTCTTTTCTTCGCGCTGTTTCTCTTAGCTGTCTACGCCGTCCAGCGATTCTGGTTTCTGCGCGCGTGGACGTCGATTGGCTCGTTCTCGAACGGCAACTGGCGCTTCGGGCTTCATGCTGCGCTGATCGCTCTGGCCGCAGTCCTGCTGGCTACGCTTCTCGATCCGCTGCTCGGTCACGGCGTCTCCCGGCTCAGCTTGGGCAGCTTCCACCTCGGCAAAGCACTTTCCACTTTTGCCCGCCTGTGGCTGGCTGCTTCGTTCTTTGGATTCCTGGCAGTCGAATCGGTGGGAGTGATCGAGTGGGTCACCAATGCCGCGGCCCGGCTTCGTCCCGGAGCGGTCGCCGATGGCTTCAGTCCCTCGCGCCGAACCTTTTTTCAATATGCCGCCGCTTTCGCTGGCGGCTTTCCGTTTCTTGCTGCCACCTACGGATTTGCCGCCGGCCGATTGCGTTACACCATCGAGCGCGTCGACGTGCCCGTGGCCAACCTTCCGCCCGCGCTGGATGGGCTGCGCATTGCTCAGCTTAGCGACATCCACATTGGCGACTACATGCCGCCTCGCGAAATCGCGCGCGCCGTCGATATGGCGAACGGCCTGCACCCTGACATTTCTTTTGTTACGGGAGACTTCATCTCGGGCGTTGGCGATCCACTGGACGTTTGCATCACCGAGTTGAGCCGGCTGCGCGCTCCGCTCGGTGTCTGGGGATGCAATGGCAATCACGAGATTTATGCGGGAGTGGAAGAGGACGCGGAACGGCTCTTCCGGGAAAAAAGAATGCGGCTGCTCCGCGCCGCGAGCGCGGTCGTCGAGCATAACGGAGCCCGCTTCAATCTTCTGGGTGTCGATTACCAGCGCGATCACATGACGCGCAGCGAGGGCGATCCTCCCGGGCCCATGTTGCAGGAAATCGAGCCTTTGATCCGGCGTGATATGCCCAACGTGTTGCTTTCGCACAATCCGAATTCGTTTCACCGCGCGGCCGAACTCGGCATCGAACTCAGCCTGGCCGGTCACACTCACGGGGGCCAGGTTAAGTTTGAGATCGTGGATCACAGCGTCAGTCCGGCTCGCTTGATCACGCCGTTCGTCGCCGGACTCTATCACCTGCCAATGCATGTCTCTGGCGCGCCCGCGAGCAACGGTCAACAGAAAGCAGCGCTTTATGTGAATCGCGGCCTCGGAACCCTCGGCTTCCCGGTGCGCATCGGCGTCCCGCCAGAGATCACGCTGCTGACCCTGCGGAGGGTCACCGCGAGAACAGGTACATCTGCGCTCCGAACAAGCGACGGTCGTGATTGATACCGTGCCCGCCGGGCCACTCCAATATCTGCGTTTCAGGTCCTAAAAAGTAATGCAATGGGGGCGAACGCCGCCAGAGGTTCTGTTGATCCCGGAAACTGAACGCGTCGATTCTCAGTCAGAATTGGCCTAAGAATGGCACCCTTAAAGCCGACTACGGCTGAACTCCTTTAATTCTGTAAATCGCGTACCATGTGCCTGCCATCAAGGCGCCGGAAAGCACGCGCATTAACGTGTGCATGGAAGCGAAGTAGCCAGCGTAACCGGCGGCCCCGACAACCTGAAAGAGCAACTGCCCAGCAGAACACGCGCGACGAAACTTAGGCAATGGCCGTCCGCACCAACTGCGCACGCTATCAAGCTGCTCCTTAATCTGGGTCGCCCGTTCGAAACGCTCCTCTAGGCTCACTTCACCGCGTTCCGCCTGGATTGTCCGCGAAGGCTGCAAGCGCGGCTCGAATCCGTTCTCCGTCATACCGATCATGGGGAACCTCCCGGAAGAAGAACCGAAACAAATACTTGCAAACCCAACTGTTTTGGAAAAGTTGCTGGCTCGCGATTTCACCAACCATCCCGTTCCCGGCAACGGGCAGCTATTGCAGCTTTGCGTACTCCGCTTTGGCTTCCTTCAGGATGGGGATGTCGGGGTCGGCGTTTTTCCAGAGGCTGAGGAATTCCTGATAGGCAGTCTTGGCTTTGGCGGTGTCGCCGGCAAGCGCGTACGCGCGACCGAGGCCGAGATGCGCGAGCGAGCCGAGAGGATAATTCAGAACAATTCCCCGGTGCTCGAGCAGTTTCCGGAATTCGCGAGCGGCCGCGTTGCCATCGTGTGCGGCGAGGTAGGCCTCTCCTCGCAAATACGCCGGGTAGATCGTGCCGACCTGGTACGGGGGAGGCTCACCGAGTTCATAGGGAGCAACGGCTTCGAGTGCCACCGCTGCCTCGGCCGGTTTGTGATCGGCCAGATCAATGGCAGCGCGCAGGGTTGGAAACCAATACAGCTTCAGCGTCGTATTGGTGGGATAGTCTTTCTCCAATCCTTCTGCGATCGCCTGAGCGCGCTTCAAATCGCCGGCTCGCGCCATGGCGAGAGCCGCCTGCACTTTCACGTCCCGCCCCGGAGCCAGCGCCAACGCCGCCGCGGCTTCACGCAACGCCTCTGCGGAATTGCCGAACTCCGCCTCCCGCAACGCACCATCCGCCTGCCATAAGCCGGCCGTCTCTTTGGAATCCGCGCGCACCGCTGAGTCCACCGCGCGGCGCGCAAAGTCTCGCGCCGCAGCAAGGCGTCCGTAATAGCCTTCCGTATCAGACTGGGCGGAAAGCAGCGGGTCTTCTTCGCCAGGCTTGCCCGCGCCCCAGGCGAGCTGTTGTGCCATCAGCGCGTCGTCGTTCTTCAGGAAGGCGATGAAGTAGCGGACCAGGTGAATGGTTTCGCCGTCCAGTTTTCGAGCTGCAGCTTCGTCGATAGCAGCCTGGGCAGCGTCGATGCGGTTGAAGGCCAGTTGGATCCCGGCCAGGTTGGTGTAGCCGGTGACCACTGAAGGATCGAGGCGGACGGCCTCCTGCACCTCGGGTAGCGCCTGATCATACTGGCCCAAAGAAGAATAGTTGGCGCCCAGGTTCCCGTGGGGCACCGAGTCTCGCGGATAGCTTTGCACCCAGAGCTGGTAGGTTTGCGCTTCCTTCTCCAGTTCTCCCGTAACGATGTAGTAATAGTTTGCGGAAATTCTTAGTTTCTCGCGCTCGCTTACCCGGTCTCGCAGATCGTATGCCTTCTTAAGATTCTCGGCGGCACGGCTGGGTTGAAGAAGGTTGGCATAGTCGAGCCCCAGCAGCGCGTACGCCATGGCGAAGTTCGGATCGAGTTCAATGGCGCGCCTGAAAAATGAGATTCCTTCGGCTGGGCCTTTCTCCCGGGCCACGCGCACGCCCATGCTGAACGCCTTCAGCGCCTCCAGGGAAGAAGTGGTTGCCTCAATCGGGACATCGAACTTCTGCACCGAGGCCAGCGATTCACCGAGTCGTGTGCGCATCAACGCCGCCACCTGGTCCAATGTTTTCAAAACGCTCTCTTTGGCGGGAGCCTCAGCCTGTTCTTTGGCCAGCGTGTCTCCAGTGTTGCAATTCACTGCCTCCAACCCAATGACATACTGCGTGCCCAGTCGCGAGATCGACCCTTTGAGTACCGCTTTCGTGCCGGTGCGAACGCAAATCTCGCGCGCCATGTCGGGCGTAACTTTATCGTTCGCGGCGCGGCCCATCAGCTGCAACGTCTCACCCACCCGCCGGTCCGACAGGATGTTGAGGAATGGAGATTGACCGAGATCAACGGCCAGCGCCTGTTTGAGCGCATCGTCGAAAACCGGGTCTCCAGTGGTGTTTTCGAAATCGGTCAGCACAATGGAGTCTTTCTCGGTGAGCGGGGCGGTCACAACGGGACGCGAGCGGTAGTAGTAAAGGCCCGCCCCAGCCAGCGCCAGCACGGCGACGACTGCAAGCACGGCAAACTTCCAGCGTCTCCCGCCGGTCGTTGCGGCGACGCTGCTTACCGAAACTCCCTGCGCAGAAACTCCAGTCGCAACCATCCGGCCCGATGATTGTGAGACGGCGGCGTTGGAAGGAGTTGATCCCGGCCGCGAGGTGGAAGTGGAAGCCGATGATGCCGAATCCTCGTGGCTGGCCGCTGCCGTACCCGACGCCGGCGCGCCCGATCGTTTCGATTCGAGGTCGCGCTTCAAGCGCTGCAGTTCCGCACGCATATCGGAAGCATGCTGATAGCGAAGGTCGCGATCTTTTTCCAGCGAGCGCGTGATGATGTCCTCGAGCTTGGGCGGAAGGTCGGGATTCAGCCGAATCGGAGGCGTCGGATCTTTCTGCAGAATTGCCTCAAACACCACCGCCGTCGCTTCCCCTCGGAACGGCAGCGTGCCCGTGGCCATTTCATAGAGAACGGTGCCGAGAGAAAACAGGTCGGTGCGGGCGTCGAGCGGCTTGCCGCGCGCCTGTTCCGGAGACATATAGGCGACCGTGCCAACCGTGGAACCCGGACTAGTGAGATGTTCAATGGCGCCGCCCGTTTGCGTGGCATCCAGTAGCGCGCTGCTAGCGCTCCCCGGGGCCAGTTTGGCAAGCCCGAAATCGAGGACCTTGGCGTGGCCGCGGTCGGTAACAAAGATGTTCGCAGGTTTGATGTCGCGGTGCACAATGCCCTTGGCGTGAGCGGCATCGAGCGCGTCGGCTACTTCGATCGCCAAATTGAGAATGGTGTGGATGTCCATCGGCCGATTGCCGATGGCGTGCTTCAGCGTATGGCCGTCGAGGTACTCCAGGACAATGAAGGCTCGGCCGCCCTCTTCGCCAATGTCATAAACCGTGCAGATGTTGGGATGATTGAGGGCCGAGGCGGCTTCGGCTTCACGCTGGAAGCGGCTTAGAGCTTGCGGGTCGGCGGCAACTTCATCCGGCAGAAACTTCAGCGCGACGAAGCGATGTAACCGAGTATCCTCGGCCTTGTAGACGACGCCCATACCGCCGCCGCCAAGTTTCTCGACAATGCGGTAATGGGAAATGATTTGCCTGTTCACTCGCGCAAAATCTTACGTCGGCGAAACGGGCAAGTCAACGAAAGCCGTGGAGTTGGCGCTATCACGAAAGGAGGTTTAGGCGAAGATGCTCCTGTGAGGACCGGGCTCCGCCCCGTCCAAGCCGAGCACAACTCCCGTTCTCCTGCCTGTGCGGGATCAATAGGCTCTCCGAGCGCGCTCCTGTAGCGCATCCTGCATTGGCTCCACCGCTGCTGTGTGCGATGCCGAACAGACCATCAACATTGGCATGTGATATTAGTGCTGCCGGGGAAGATGGGTCCCCGTGCGGCGGCTCGATTCACTACAATGGCGGGCTGCCAGCCCATAGACTCGCTGCTTAATGTTGTTCTCCGCGACTTAGCGTGACCAGGTTTATCGAGGCTGGGGATGTTCTATTCCATTTGGTTACTTGCCGCAGCGTTGGCCGGTTGGGCCGGTGGCAAGATCGCAGGGGACGACGGATTCGGGATCGGGGCCGACATTCTCCTCGGACTCACGGGTGCGTTCGCGGTTCGCTGGGCCCTTGAGAAGATCGGTGTTTCCCTGCAAGATGTGCACCTGCTTCTGTTCTCGATCTGGGCGGCAGCCGCACTCCCGGCTGCTGTGAGACTTGGGATCAGACGCCACCATCGGTCAAAGGCGCGATCCCGATTCCAAGGCGATTAGCCCATGGTGATAATGCTCGCACCCAGCTCCCATCATCACACGTGTGCGCGCACAGCACGCGGAGAAGTCCGACTATTCCCTCCTGGCTTCGAAGCTCTGTCTCGCAGAGAATCGAAGGGCGCCTTGCGATTTCCCGTTAGAGTGTTCAGAATTCCGCTTACGGATTACCGAGCTTGCTCTTAGGCCGTTGTTCGTTTCACTATTACTCTTACCTTGAACGACGGGGGTTGCCAGGGATGGGTAGGCGCCGCGAGCCGCGCAAAGAGATCCAGGCGCCAGTGCGCGTCTTCGGCACCGACAGCAGTGGCCAAGTCTTCTCCGAGAAAGCGGTTACGGTCAACATTAGCCAGCAGGGAATAGAGTTGAGCGGTGTTCAAGCCAAGCTCAACCTCGACGAGATCATCGGTTTGTCCTATGGCAAGAACCGAGTGCAAGTTCGCGTCAAGTGGGTGGGTGAACCCGGCACACCAAAAGCGGGTCACGTGGGCTTGCCCAACACTTCCCCGGAAAAGCCTCTCTGGGATTTTCCACTACCCTCTCCTGCACCCGACAATCACCAGCCACAAGTCGCTGAGCACCGGAAGCACCCCCGGTTCAAGTGCCATAATTCGGTGGAGGTTCATACCCAAGACGGAGCCTCCTTTTGGGCGACGATTTCAGATCTCAGCGTCAGCGGATGTTACGTTGAAATGTCGATCCCATTGCCGCCGGGAACCAAGCTGAAAGTGGGTATCTGGATTGGGGAAACCAAGTGCTGGGCAGATTGCGAGGTCGCCTACAGCGCAGCGGGACTCGGAACTGGCGTTATGTTCAACCGGATTTCCGAACCGGATCTCGAGCGAATCCGGCAGTTCCTCGGAACCCTTCCGCCCTTCAAAAGAAGAAGCTGACTTAATGAGCGATGACCTCTGTACAAGATCATCATAAGAGTGGGTTGGTGCTTCATCTTGTCCATCTCATGGAACCCCACTGGACACCACTCTACTTTCCGATGCAGAAGGTGCCGAAGATCAGGTTGAGGATGTCGCCGGTGGTGGTGGCGCCGGTGATTTCGTCGAGCGGCCGCAGCGCCGCGTACAAATCGAGCAGGAGCATCTCGTGAGGCACTCGAGCTGCGACGGCAGTGCTAGCCGCTTCGAGCGAGGTCAGCGAGTCGGTAACCAGCTTCTGATGGCGGACGCTGGTGAGAAAGCCGCTGTCCAGTTGGTTGCTGGCGTCTCCGGCAACGTGTTGCAGAATGGCGGCGCGCAGCACCGCAATGCCTTCACCGGTGAGCGCGGAAGTGGGGATGCGCTGCGGCAACACCCTGTAGCGCTCTCCCCGGTCTGGGCGGCCAAGACGTCCGTCCCCACGCGAACTCGGCAGGTCGGACTTGTTTTCCACGACGATTGCCGGCCGCCCTTCTACCTGCCTTAGTAACTCGCAGTCCTCTTCGGAGACCGCCTGGGTTCTGTCCATTACGACCAGAACTAAGTCGGCGTCGGCCAGCGCCTCCATCGACTTCTTGATCCCGATGCTTTCGGCTTCGTCGAGCGCGCGGCGGATGCCGGCCGTGTCCACCAGTTCCACAGGAATTCCACCAATGGCAACGGTTTCGCTCACTAGGTCGCGCGTGGTGCCGGGCTGGGCGGTGACGATAGCGCGCTCCCGTTCGACCAGCCGATTAAACAGGCTCGACTTGCCCACGTTAGGTCGGCCCACGATGGCGAGCGTCAGTCCCTGGTGGACGATCTTACCGTAGGTAAAACTCGAGGCAAGTTGCAGCAGCGGGCTCTTTACCTGAGCGATGCGATCGAGGATGGTGGCGTCCGGGGCAACAGAAACATCGTCCTCGGCAAAGTCGATGCCAGCCTCGAGCAGGGCGATCAGGTCAACTAACTTCTGCTTGATAGGCTTGAGGCGATTGGAGAGAGCGCCGTCGAGTTGCTGCGCGGCGACCTTGGCTTGCAACAGGGTTTGCGATTCGATCAGGTCGCGGACCGCTTCCGCTTGGGTCAGGTCGAGGCGTCCGTTGAGAAAAGCGCGCATAGTGAATTCACCCGGCTCGGCAAGACGGGCGCCGCCAGCCAGACAGAGTTCAACGATGTGGCGCAGCACGACCGGAGACCCGTGTGCCGAGATTTCAACGATATCGTCAGTGGTGTAGGAGTGAGGCTTGGCGAAGTAGGTCACGACAACCTCATCGATGCGGGCGGCAGTTGTGGAGGGTTCGATCAAATCGCAGCGCATCGCTCGGCCCGCTTCCACCTCACGCTTTAAGCGCAGCATGGGCGCGGCAATGGCTCGCGCGTCCGGTCCGGCCAGACGAACCACGCCGATGCCACCGCGGCCGGGCGGGGTGGCGATGGCGACTATGGTGTCGTCGAGATTCATTGGAAAGAAGTGGCCGGTGGATCTTGGTCAGGGTCATTGTAGCGAGCTTGGGCGTTTGCCGGGGTAGTGTACAGCGACGGCAAAATGCTCCCTCCCCCCTTTTTTCCACGGAATTTGAACCCAGAGGCCGGGGCCCGCGCGCTAGCTAGCGAGAGGGGCGAGCGGGAGGGGCGGACGGTAGCGCAATCGCTCGATGAGGTTTTTGGGGATGCGGGTGCGGATTCGAGACCGGAACGAGAGAGGCATTCTTATTGACTATGCGGCGCTGGAGGATTTTGATCGGGTGGTAAGAATGCTGAACGGGAAGTGAGGGCAGTTGTCGTCTATCTCGGATTGCCCGGCAACTCCGCCCACGCGGAGCCCTATTTCTTGCTGGCTACAGGCGTTCTCGGCTCGTCCTTGGCGAGGCCCATCTCCAAGTACTTTACACACAACTCTTGCAGATCGATTTCGCGCTCCAGCGCCTTCATTTTGAGTCTCTTCTTCAGCTCCTTCGGAAACTTCTGGAGGCTAAGTATGCACCATCCTTCGGGGTCAGTCATATAGTTGTGGGCTTGCCTCCATTGATAGCGTTACGCGAGATATATCGAGATATATACTGAGTTTCATTTAGTAATATGATATATGTCACTCATATGACATATATGCGATACATTATTTATACACATTATATTAATTATTTACATACATTATATTATGTACATAATATGTTTGATATCAATACTTTGCACAGCATACGCTATTGACAATATGAATGCAGGATGTATCATTCGCAATAGGTAGATATTGTATGCGTACGGCGCTACACACATGATGTTGGGGTAACGGCTTGGATTTAGAGGGCCGAAAGTGTGTGATCTCCGTACTGGAAATTCTGGCAACGCCGATATAAGATTCAGCGTCTATCTGTTGAGCCACCCCCAAAGGCTCAACCGTGAAAGGCGGTTTCTATGGCAGCCGCGGCAGCACCCCGAAACGACGTGTATTTCTCCATCCTTTCCGGAAGAGTCCTGACTGCGCTGGCGGATTTGGCGGCTGACCCGTCTGCCTGGAACGAACGCATTCAGAAGGACCTGGAAAGTGGTGTGGAATATTGTCAGGCTATTCGTGCCTACCAGCCCGCGCCCGACGTAGTCCGTGTTGGAGGACAGCAGGCCTTGAGGCGTTTGGCGACGCAGCCAGACGACAATCTAGATTCTCCAGTGCAACGTTTGGCTTCAGACTGCGATGAAGTCGAGGACCTGCTGCGTGGGATGCTCGCCAAGTCGCGCGAACCAAGGCCAGGAGAGCTGCTCGCTGCGATCAAATTCTTCGTAAAGAATGTAGGTTCTCTGGGCTCTTGATTCGACTGACTGCCCATGATGGCAAAACCCGAATCGCAAGAGAGCAACGAAGCCCTGGAACATCGGCGGGTTCTGTATCTCTTGGGCGAGGCGGTCGAGAAACTGGTTCGGTTACGGCAGGTTCTCGCCCGTCAGCGGGTCTTTGTTGAGGCCGGGAACGAGAAACCCGAGTACCCCAGCGTCATTGATCCGCTTTCTAAGGCCCTCGAGAAACAATCCCAAAGGTTGGCGATAAATTCAGCGCGCATTGCTTCATTCCTCCGTAGGCAGCCGCTAAGCGAGGAGGAGCGCGTGGCTTTGAGGGGAATCCTTCAGAGCGTGATAAATGTCGTGCTCGGATTCCACGAGGCTCTGATTCTCCTACCCCGGGAAACAGTTGAGCCGCAGGTCTTCCGCGTGCTCCGGGACTGCTTCAAAGAGGAATGGAAGCCTACTCCCGTGATAATGACTAATGCGCTGACCTCCTATGAATATCGCATCGAAGATGTTCTAGTTAATCTTGATATCGGCCAAGGTGAATTGGAGGAGTGGACACGCCTGTTGAGGGGGTTCACTCGGGGCGGGAGCATCCTAGCCCAAGCCTTCTTGGACAGGGATAATCCCCTGGCGTGGGCCGTCTTATCACATGAGTACGGGCACGCGCTGGATCCCGACAAGGGGGTCTCCAAAAAAATTGTCTACGGTGACGGGGAGGTGGAAAAGGAAATCGCTGACGGAGACCCGAAGGTCAAGTGGGTGTCTGAGATTTTTGCTGACTTCGTTGCTGCGCGCGTTTTCGGCCCGGCTTCCCAGGTACCAATTCTGCTTCTTGAGATGAGCCGACCCTCATTGATGAAGATCCGTGACGAGGCGCCAAGTCACCCTCCAACTACCGTGAGGCTTGGGCTCGTACGGGAGTACTTGAAGGAACTCAATGTAGGCACGGGTGGTTTCGAAGAAGTCTTTGAGATGTACAACTTCGACTACGCGCGGAAGGTCTCAGCGTTGGAGGAACCCGAACGGTCAAAGAGAAAAGAGCTTGGGGAGGCGGTGGGGAAATTCCTGCAGTCCCATATCGCAGCCGTCGCAGCAAAGGTAGGATCTCTGAAATTGTGTCCGTTCGGCAATCAGCAGCTTGATCACGCCAGGGAACTTCAGAAACAGTTGCAGTCGGACCTTCCTGTTTCATCTTTACGGCAGACCCCAATCGATCGAATGCTTGCAGAACTGAATTCCTTGGTCGAGTCCAAAGCTGATCGTGAGCGCGTTTACGAAGTGCTGTCCGGGTTTAATGAGGTGCCGGCCACAAGTGCGGAGATTCTGACGGCGGGATGGCTATACAAGCTGGGAAGCTTCGAGGAACGCCTTAAACAAACATTTCCCGAGGCTGGTTCCAAACGTGAGGCGGACGTCGATGAGTATGGAAAATACCTGGCTAGGACGGACGAGTTGCTCCTCAGGTCTATAGAGCTTACGGCAGTTCACGCCGAGATAATGCGGGGGTAGTGGTATGCTGCTCTCAGAAATCGACATCGCGAGGCGACTCGTTGACCCAGACGAGAAGAAGCGCCTGATCATTACACCGATCGTTAACGCCAGAGAGCAGTTCGGCCCTTCTTCATTCGACGTCCATCTGAGCACGGATTTCCATCAGCTTGAGAACCTGAATCGTCCTTATATTCCCCTGGACGAGAAACATTCTGCTGAATGGGAGGCTAAATATACGAAGAAGGTGGTGCTATCAGCCGACAGCAAGGAAGGCCTCTATCTTCACCCAGGTGAGTTCGTGCTCGGGTCCACACTCGAATATTTCCGGTTCCCGGACAACCTCGCCGGCAGAATCGAAGGAAGGAGTTCATGGGGAAGACTTGGCCTTTTGGTACATGCAACAGCAGGCTTCGTCGATCCAGGTTATGCTGGCGCCCTCACACTTGAGCTGAGCAATGTTGGGAGGCTTCCGATCGAATTGAAGCCGGGCCTGCGGCTCGCGCAGGTTTGCTTCTTCGAAATGTCTACACCGAGTTTGATCCCATACGACAAGAAACATGGTGCGAAGTACTTCGGTTCTCCGGGGGTTCGGAGCAGCCTCGCACACGCCGATCCTGAGATGAGGAAAATCCTAAGTCCTGAGTGGAAGCCTCAATAGTACACTAAAAATACCTTGACAATAGGTATATTTGGTGTATATTCAATGTAGATTAGAGGGGGATGAAAGCCATGGCAAAGCTAACGGTTGAATTTAACGACAAAATGAACGAGACATTGGAGCAGCTTGCAGAGGAAAAGAAGACTACCAAAGTCGACGTTTTGAGGCGAGCGGTTGCGCTGTACAAGTATCTGGACGAAGAACAGAACCAAGGCGACAATAAGAGGGTTTCAATTACGCAGAACGACAACATTCTTAAGGACATCGTTCTGCCCTAGCAAGGGCGGGAGTTACTGCCATGCCTAGTGGGCGTCCTGAGGTTAAGGTTCCTTTTGGTAATGAGGGTTCCGGCAAAGAGGTAACGCCGCTGCAGAGGGTCGGCTACAGGCTGGCCCTCTTTGTTCTGGGCTACATTTTCATCGCCTCAATTGCGATTTTCATTGTTTCCTTCTGGCTGACGCCGCTTCCTCCCGTTCCAACGCCACCCTCCATTTCTGGCGACGCCGAGCATTACAAGCAACTCGTGGACGCTTATAAGCAATCGGCCGACGTCTATCAGCAAATGGCGAAGGCTCAGGTCGACCGGGCAATCCAACTGTTCCAATTGGTCGTTGCTTCTACGATACTTCCGGCCTTCACTGCCATACTCGGGTATATCTTCGGCTCAAAGAAATCCGGGGAGTGAGGGATTTATTGCCTAGTGCGTGATCCCGTGTCCACTCCGATTCCCAAGTAGACGCTGCTGCTGATCCTGCTGCCGATACTGGGGGACGGTTTTGTGTCTTCGGCTTTTATCTTCATCTGGTGCGGGTTCAGCATGTCCTTGCCTCACTGCCGAAACCGGAATCTTCATTCTTGACCGTCAACACCGACGAGTCGTGCAAGCGCCCGCCAGTGTCTCGGGTGGGGTCGGCTTCCTTGGCGAATGCGGCTTCCGTATGCGCATGTCACTCCAATCGCTCTCGCAACAGCGGTGCCCGACACCTGCGCGAGCAGTGGCTGGATTTTCTCAGCATAGAGCTGTTCAGTGAGCCATGCCGGTTGGCTGGATGCTTTCCAGGAATGCCGCGAGATGGCATTGCGGCGTTGAGTATCGCTGCGCTTTGCTTGCGCTTGAGAGCTGTGTGCTGTGAGGCGTCCAACCCGAGCAACGTCCACCATACGTCCGGTGGCGGTCTCGATTCTGCAATTTCCACAACGAGTGTTCCCACGTTGAATCGTTTTTCCGCATTCCCGACAAATATTCTCTCTTTGAGGTAATCGTCTTGCGACGGATTGTGCCGCACCGCCTTGAGCACATCTTTTTCGACTGTGGGTGAGCCGCGTCGGAAGAATCTGATTTCCAGCTGAATTCCTGCGCGGGGAGCTCCACAGTGTTTGCGCCAGCCATTCTGCCACTGGCGCGACTGCACGGCCCCACAAAAAGGCTGTCTCCGATAGGCGCGCAGCAAGTGACGCTGCGAGGCGACAATTCCCATCGGGGCGCTCT
>Ga0187887_10000652_pt1 | contig 33429 bp, 21 predicted proteins | sample June2016WEW_7_10_FD_132977 | JGI IMG/M metagenome (GOLD analysis project Ga0187887, IMG submission 132977) | Peatland microbial communities from SPRUCE experiment site at the Marcell Experimental Forest, Minnesota, USA - June2016WEW_7_10 | ecosystem: Environmental > Terrestrial > Soil >... | reverse complement strand
CTTTTGAGGGCAGCCTAGAGACGAATCGTTTGACCGGCGAGGACGTGTCCAGTATTCTCAGCTTACGTTCTTGCAAGCGCTGCTTCGCGCGTTCCCCATCCGCTGCAGAGCGGGCGGTTAGCTCAGTTGGTTAGAGCGCCTGCCTTACAAGCAGGAGGTCGCAGGTTCGAGTCCTGCACTGCCCACCAACTTCCAAGAATTACTCATCTGATGTTGGCGATCCGGACCGGCATCGTCTGCGGGAATAAAAAGGGCGGGACCGAAGTCCCGCCCAAGTGTTCCGTTACCGTTTAAGTTACTTTCCCGTTCCCGTCAGGCTGACCGACTGCGGGCTGCCCGCGGCGTTGTCGGTGAACGAGACGCTGCCAGTACGGGTACCAACTTCGGTCGGAGTGAAGGTGACCTTAATCTCGCACGTTGCACCGGCAGCGACTGTGCCGCCGTTGACGCACGGGGTGATCTTCTTGGTCTTCGTGACTGGCGCCAGAGCGAAGTCTCCGGTGACGCCAATCGTGGTGATGGTCAGCGTCGAGCCTCCGGTATTGGTGAGCACGACCTTCTTCGCTGCGCTGGTCTTGCCGACCAATATTTTGCCCCAAGTCAGCGACGTCGGATTTAGGCTAACGACCGGTCCGCTGGAGCTGACCGTGAGGGTCACAGTGGTTGAGGCGGTCAGGCTGCCTGACACGCCGGAGATGGTAATGGTCGAGGTGCCAGCGGCCGCGCCGGCGCCGACCGTGAGAGTCAACGTGCTGGTCGAGCTGGTGGGATTCGGGCTGAAGCCGGCGGTGACGCCGGTGGGCAGACCGGTCGCGCTCAGGGTTACGCTTCCGCTGAAGCCCCCAGCGGGAACGACGGTGATGGTGCTGGTACCGGTGCTACCCGCAGCGATGGTTAGCGAGCTCGGGTTGGCGGTCAGGGTGAAGCTCGGTCCGACCGGACCGGTCAGCGCGTTGATGAGAGCGGCCCCGTTCGGGCTGCCCCAACCGTCGCACAGGTCGTAGCCAGTTTCGCAAGTGAAGCCGTTGCTGCCGGAGGTGATGTCGTGGAAATCGGCGTCATTGTTACCCAGGTTCAACGGATAAATGGTTGGGTCAATGAAGCCAGGAGCCGGAACACCGTTGGTAGCCGCTTGCTGATTGGCCAAAGCCAGGTAGCCCGCCCACATGGGTGCGGCGAAACTGGTTCCACCGTATTCGTTTTCAGTGCAACCACTTTGGTCCGCGCAAACGTAGAAGGTGAAATTCGCATTGGCTGCGACGTCAGGAACGTTCCGATCCGTCTTATTGCAGCCGCCGCCAGCCGCGATGCAGTCATTGACCGCGGTTACTTGCCAGGAGGGAATAGTAATGTTTGTACCCCATCCGCCGCCGCCGTCCGCCCATGCGGTTTCCGACTTCCAAGGACCGCCAGCGCTTTGCGTCGTTAAGTCGGTGCCGCCGACCGCGATTACATAGGCCGAATTTGCTGGCCACGGAGCGCTGCCTCGGTATCCGCCGCTGTCACCAGTGGCTTGAAAGAAGCTCTGGCCTTGCGAAGCCATCTTCTCGAAATAGGGATCGTCGGTGCTGGGATCTGCCGGATTCCAAGTCCAGGAGGAACTCAGGCTTAGAGGCAGTGGAGTGTCGGTAGACATGCCACCCAGAATGGCGGTGTCGGTAGACCCCACGAAAACGTAAACTGTGGTTACGTTCGGGGCCATGCCGCCGGCCTGAGTGATGTCAAGAGTCTGTTCGGTGTCGTCGCAACCTTGAGAAGCAACGCAGTTGACGCTGGTGCCATCCGTAGAAACGCCGGTCACAGCGAAGTTACGGGTTTGCTTGGCGTTCGTGTAATAGGTGTTCACATCGGCGATATCGAATCCATAATATTCCAGAAGGCCGATATTCTGGCCGGCGCCGGTGAGAGCTGTTCCTTCATAGTAAGCGGCTCTCATGTCGCTGCCGCAGAAAGACTGCCCCGGGCAGGAACCGGTGGTGGCTTCGGGCTGCACCTTGAGGTCGCGATGAACGGTCAGGGAACGCGGAATGGAATAGTTGTCCAAGCCGGAAACGTGCCACAACGCGAAGGGTAGATCGACGGAGGGTTCACGATCCGGAGCGAAGAAGGTGCGGTCTTCTGTTGGGTGCTGATACAGGCCCATGGTTACGTGGAAAGCTTTCTCGATATTTCCAACCGTACCTTTGAGCTGAACGTCGAAAGAATCGCGGGATCCGCCGAGAACGGTCAATCCGTTTGCTTTGGCGAACGCGATTACAGCATCAAATTCTTCCTGGCTGGGTCCGAAGCGTTCGGTGAATTGTTGAACCGTGACGTACTGATGATAGGCAGGGCTGTTGGGGTCATAGACTTCCTGCAGGAAGTTGTCGAGTTCCGTCTTGTGGCGCAGCGCCAGAACGACGTCGAAGTGCATGGATTGATTTGCTGGGAGGTGGCTGACCAGTCTGGCTTGTCCATCGAGAACTGCTTCGCGCACATGACGTGTTTGAAACGACTGTGCATTGGCAACAGCACTCACCACCGCAAGAACGGCAACGAGGGTGAGCAGGAACACACCGAATCTTCGAATCATGACTTCTCCTTAGGTTGCTAATCCTGGTGGAAATTTGTTCTGGCCACGAATCTTTGGGGGATACCAGAACCTGGTGACGAAATAACGTGGGCTAAGTCTACACCGATTTTAGTGTGCGCAACAGTATGAAAGATTTTGCAGCGTAGGGTGCAAGTAATGCGCGAAGCGTTACTAGTTTCGATAGTCGGTTACCATCGCGCCATGAGGGTGAAAACGGAAGCTGGAAGTGCCATTTTAAGACGGGAAGGAGGCGTTTCCTCCTTGTTTAATAGGTTGTTCACAGAGGGATCACAGGAAGTTGTGGCGAAGCTTCCTGCCGATTTCCGAGACAAGAACTTCCTGACGAAAAAGAACGGGCACGCCTGAGGCGTGCCCGAAGTTGAAAGAGAATTACTGACTAGTTCACGGTCAGGGTGAACGTGGTTGAGTGGGTGACCGATCCTTCGATTGCGTTTACTGTAACGGAACTACTGCCAGCAGGAGTCGGTGTCTGGATCGTGACCGTCGCGTTTCCGCTCTTGGACGTGTCGGCCGCGGACGTCGCAGTCACCGTTACGGGACCTGCAGGAACAGCTGCAGGGGCTGTATAGAGACCGTTCGCGTCAATCGTCCCATTTGCGCTGCCCCCCACAACTGACCAAGTCACATTCGTATTGTTCGAATCGTTGGTCACGGTTGACGAGAATTGCTGGGTCTGGGGAGCCTCGCCCGCCAAGCCGAGCGTAGGCCACAGGGTATTTACCGTCGGCGGCGTTACGCTCACTCCTACCGCAGGGATCGTTACCGATGCCGAACCCGCCGTACCGGTCGTCGGAGTCGCCACCACGGTGAAGCTGGCGGGAGTTGTGCCAGTGGTCGGCGCAGTGTACAGGCCACTGGAGGTGTTGATGGATCCTACAGCGCCCGCACCGCTCAACGACCACGTGACTCCGGTCGCATTTGCGGTGAATTGTTGGGTACCGCCTAACTGCACACTGGCGCTCGATGGAGTAACCGTGGTTGGGGTCGAACCCGAGCCGCTACCACAGGCCACGAGGAATCCGGCGAGTCCTAAGGTCAGGCAGAGTCCAAGGATTTTGCAGTTTCGCGAAACGCGCTTGCCGATGAGCCCCACGAACAGCATTCCGGCTAATGGTGCGCTTAGAGGTAACCACAGTCGCTGGTTGTGTCGTGTCAACTTGCGTTCAAACCCTCGTATTATCCCTCCGGCCGCGCCCGTGAATGGTCCGGCCGTGTTGACGGTGATTGTCACGGTTTGCGGACTGGATGCACCTGCCGTGATTGATGTGGCCGAGCACGTAGCGCCCGTCGGCAGACCGGTTGGGCAAGTAAACGTGACATTGGTAGTGAACGGACCGCCATCAGCGGAGGACACCGACATAGTGGTCGAAGTGGTTTGACCAGGATTGGCCGATGGTGGTGCCGTGACGCTTACTGGCAGGGTGAAGTTCTGAACGACCGTCACGGAAACGGTCGCGGTTGCCGTTACACCGCTTGACACGCCGCTGATGGTGACCGTGGTGGTTGTTGGTGCAGCGGTCGGACTCGCGGTCAACGTGAGCGTGCTGGTTGACGTTGCGGGATTGGGATTGAACGCAGCGGTTACACCACTAGGCAGATTACTCGCAGTGAGACTGACATTGCCTGCGAAGCCGTTGTGGTCGGCGATCGTGACGGTACTGGTTCCCGTTGAGCCGGGGACGATCCCAGTTGCCGGATTAATGGCTGAGGCCGCCAGCGTAAACGGCTGAGCGACTGTGAGAGTCACAGTCGTGAGCGCGGTCGTGCTACCAGACGTGCCGGTGATAGTCACCGTGTAAGTGTTGGCGGCGACTGTGGGGCCGACGGTCAGAGTGAGCGTTGATGTTCCACTACCGTTGGCGGGCGGAGTGACGGAGGTCGGCACAAATCCTGCGGTCACACCGGCGGGCAAGCCCGAGGCGCTGAGGGCGACTGCCGAGTTGAATCCGTTTGTGCTCGTCACGGTGATCGTGCTGGTCCCGTTCGAGCCCTGGTTGATCGTCACGCTAGTCGGAGAAGCTGACAGCGTAAACGCGGGCGGTTGCGTGACCGTCAGTGCGACGGTTGTTGTCGCCGACAGACTGCCAGACGTCCCCGTGACGGTGACCGTGTAGTTTCCAGGAGTCGTGCCAGCGGCTGCAGTCAGCGTCAGCACGCTGGTGGTGGTCGTCGGGTTGGGAGCGAACACAGCAGTCACGCCGGTGGGTTGACCAGTGGCCGCAAGACTCACGCTGCCGGTGAATCCACCTAGATCGGTGACCGTGATGGTGCTGGTTGCTCCGGTGAGGCTCGGAGTGATCGTCACTGACGCGGGTGATGCGGCGAGCGTGAAGCTGGGACCGGCAGCAATGACGATGCTGCACGAGGAGGTGGTGGAGTTCGAAGCTGAATCCACGACCTTGGCGGTGAAGTTAAAGTTGCCCGCTGTGGTTGGATTGCCGGAGATCAAACCGCTCGATCCCGTCAGATTCAGGCCCGGAGGCAGCGATCCGTTGCTGATCGAGAAGGTGTCCGGAGGAACTCCTCCCGTGGACGAGAGTGAGGAACTGTAAGCCGTCCCAACCGTGCCCGTGCCTGAGCTGCACGAAAGCGTAAGCGGCGGCGGATTGACGGTGAGGGAAAGAGTTGTCGTTGCGGAGAGACTGCCCGATGTTCCGGTGATGGTGACGGTCGTTGTTCCGAGAGTCGCTGAACCGCTGGCGGTCAGCGTGAGCGTGCTGGTTGAAGTAGCTGGGTTCGGGCTGAACACAGCGGTCACGCCGGTCGGCAACGGAGCAGCGCCGAGAGTCACGTTGCCGCTGAATCCGTTATGAGCCGTAATGGTGATGGTGCTGGTGCCGCCCGTACCGCCTTGTGCGATGGTCACACTGGTGGGCGAATCGGAAAGCGTGAAACTGGGCGCGGGAGTGATCGTCAGGGAAATGGTCGTGCTGGCGGTGGTGCTACCAGAGGTACCGGTGATGGTCACGGTGGCAGTTCCGGTGGCTGCGGTGCCGGATGCCGTCAGAGTGAGTGTTGAAGTTGCAGTGCCGTTGGCCGGCGGAGTTACTGAGCTCGGCACGAATCCGGCGGTCACGCCGCTGGGCAAGCCCGAGGCGCTGAGCGTAGTGGATGAATTGAAGCCGTTCAAACTGGTAACAGTGATGGTGCTGGTTCCGTTCGTGCCCTGGACGATGGTCAGAGTGTTCGGGTTTGCAGAGACGGTGAAGGTCGGTGCCGCAGTGACAGTGAGAGTGACAGTTGTGGTTGCGGTGAGACTGCCGGAGGTGCCGGTGATCGTGATGGGGTACGTTCCGGCTGCCACCGAACCGCTTGCTGTCAGAGAGAGCGTGCTGGTGTTGGTCGTGGGGTTGGGAACGAAACCGGCGGTCACGCCGGTGGGTTGACCGGTGGCTGCAAGAGTGACGCTGCCGGTGAATCCACCCGAGGGAACCACAGTGATGGTGCTGGTTCCGGCTGCTCCGCCAGGAGCGATCGAGACAGTAGTTGGGTTCGCGGTGAGAGTGAAGCTGGCACCTTCGTTAACTACCTGATTCAGGATCGTCGATATGCTGCCGGCGTTCGCAGTGTCTCCCTCGTAGAGGGCCGTGATTGTGTCGGTGCCGGCTGGGAGTGCAGAGGTGACAAAAGTGGCCACCTGAGCACCGCTCACCTTAGAGAGCGTGCCTGTGCCGACCGTAGTTCCCTGATTGTTAAAGGAGACAGTCCCGGTGGGCGGATTTGCGCCAGTTGTGGCAACAGTGGCGGTGAATGTCACCGATTGGCCCTGATTCGCCGGGTTTAGACTGGAAGCGAGGGTCGTGGTCGTCGTGCCGTATTCCATTGCTGCGGCCCAATTCGAAGCGAGGTTGAACGCGTCCACCGAGCCAAGGCCGGTTGCCGAGTTATAACCGTTCGCCGCGTAGTCGGTTGCGGCATAGTAGCCGAAGAGTCCATACATTGCCGGAGGTATTGCGGCAGGACATTCTAAGTCAGCCGGAGGAACTCCCGGAGAGCCGGGATCGCAGTAAACGGTATTGCTTCCGGGAGCATCGGTGCCACCGGTACCCTGGTGAAACGCCGAGGGAGCCGTAACCCCCATCAGGTAGAGAATCGGGTTGATGTTGCCGAGGCCGGGTTTGGTAATCGCGCCATTCTTCACCAGATACTCATTAAGCAGGGCTACGATCCCTGCAAAGACCGGCGAAGATGCAGAGGTGCCACCGATGATGGAGGGATCGACCACATATTGTCCGCCGCTAACGACGCCAGCTACCGACGCTGCTACGCCATTTGCGCAACTGCTCGTCGTTTCGGTGTCGTACGGAGGAGTGTTGGAGAGTTCCTCGATCGGTGTGCACCAGATGTACCCAGGCCAATTTGGTGACGCTAGCAACGAGACATCGGGTACTAATCGAGCTGCGACCTGCCCTGGAACGGTAACAGCTTGCCATGATGGCTGGGCAAAGCCGCCGCTGCAATCATCATTCTCGTCGACCGTGGTGCATGAGCTGTAGCCGCCTCCGCCAGAGCCGATGCCGATAGCCAATTGGGCCGATTCCTGATCGGTGATCCCATATGCGGTGCAAAACTGGACGCCCAGTCCAGCAGCGCAGTATGCTCCAAACTCTGCCGAGTCGTCCCATGAATTCTCTGGTATGCATGGGCCATTGCCTTCGCCTGATGGGCAGAGAAGCGAGCCGCCCGTACTGCCGTTGGTGCTGCTCCAGTATGTACCGCCGTAGTAAGCGCCGCTGCCCGCAATGTCGTAGGGGATCATCGTCCCACCAACGCCGGTCACCTCGGGGCTACTAGCGGGATAGTTCACAGCTAGGCCTTCTTCAGACAGGTTGCTATCGGGATCGCAAGCGGCTGCGCCAGCGTCCCCAGCCGAATTCATGAATGTAATGCCTTCGGAGTTCGCCTTCTGCAGTTCCGCCTCGTCGGAGACGAAGGTGAATTCGCCGGTAAGTCCGTTGTTTTGCGCTTCGTTATACTCACAGGTGCCATAGCTCATCGTGATGACCGGCGACACCTTATTGTCGACGGCGTAGTACCATGAATCCCAGACCCCGCCACCGTTGGGATCTGAAGCGTTGACAAAGATGATCTGCGCATTAGGGGCGGTCGCTCCCGACCACTCCAGATCGAGATCGGCTTCGGGGAGATCGCCGAGGGATGGAGCTCCCCCAGAATTCCCGTTTACTTGAATGTATTGCAAGAGGTTTCCGGATCCGGCGGCACAGCTAGTGAGGATTCCGCTCGAATTCTTAGAGCATCCGGTGATCGCAGGGAGGCTGAAGCCTACGGGGCTGGAAGTGCTGCGGAAGTCAACTAAGTCAGCCAAGTACACATTGGTTTGACCTATTACTGCTATGGTTTGCCCTGTTCCAGTAACTCCAGCGCTTGCCAATTTTGTAGTGTCGTAGATCGTGGCAATGTCACCCGGGGCAATGAAGCGCTCGGCTCCGCCTGACCCCGAATAGGTGTACTGAGGATTCCTTTGCTTGATGCTCGGTTTGAGACGGAAATTGCTAAGCCCTCGAAATCCGGTCACGATGCCGACAAGCGCAGCGGGAATTGACGGCGGGGCGGTGTTGGAAAAACTCTTCTCTCCTCTTACGTCGAATGTGTGAATTTGCGTTTGAAAAACGCTCTCAGCCTGTGCGGCGGTTCCGCTAAAAACGATGAAATTGCGACCCCTGGCCACGTTGATAACACTGAAGCCCTCGGATTCCAGCCAAGTAGTTAGCTTCTGAATATCGTTGGTGCTCAGACCGAATCGGTCGGCGTATTGTTCCGGGGTCAGCCATTGATGGAAAAGCGGGGAGCGGCTGTTCTGCTGCTCCGCAAGAAGAAGATTGAGGTCCCTTTGCTGAGCCGCCGAAGGCGCAGTCAACAAGGTCATATAACTGAGCTTTAAGGACGGATCAACCGGACCTTGGTCGTACTTGCGCTTAGCTTTCGCAGGAACGCCACCGGAGAGCTTGACCGTCTTGGTCGTGTTGATTGGGCCGATGATTCGATCCTGCTGGCCGAAGCAGAGGGCAGAAAGAATGAGAACGGACAAGACCACACAAGAGAGGGCGGCTCGACGGAAGCTGCGCATGGCTACTCCTTGACCTGGATCAAATTTCTAGGGACGGACCATTTTAGGGGGACTTACCCGATATGGGAACTAATTTCTTTGGGAATGGTTGTATCGAAGGATCAAGTTTGGAAATGTCTTCGGGACCGGGAAGCGGCGGGAGATAGGGTCATACTTGCTGGCAGGTCATGCTGCCATCGAAAGGAAAGTGCAGATTCCTCGCTTAACCGCTCGGAATGACAGGGGACTCTAGAGAGCCGTCTTCCGAATGCTCAGACCTCGGCTAGCTCTTCTTCCAGGAGTTGCTTGTTATAGAGGTCGGTGTAATAGCCGTTCTGGGCGAGCAGTTCGTCGTGGGTGCCGAGTTCGACGATGCGTCCCTGGTGGAGAACGGCGATGCGGTCGGCGTTGCGGACGGTGGAGACGCGGTGCGAGATGAAGATGGTGGTGCGTCCGCGCATGAGATCGCGCAGGTGGTTGAGAATTTTGTCTTCGGTGTGGGTGTCGACGCTGGAGAGAGCGTCATCGAGGATAAGTATGCGGGGGCTGCGGAGGATGGCGCGGGCGATGGCGGTGCGCTGCTTCTGGCCTCCGGAGAGGGTGATGCCGCGCTCGCCCACCGTGGTGTTGTAGGAGTCGGGAAAAGACTCGATGTCGGCGGCGATGTTGGCGGCCTCGGCGGCAGCGATGATTTCTTCTTGCGTGGCATCGGGACGGCCAAACGCGATGTTTTCGCGAATGGTGTCGCTGAAGAGGAAAGTCTCCTGGGGGACGAATCCGATGTTCTGGCGGAGAGCGGCGAGTGGGAATTCGCGAATGGGGCGGCCGTCGATGAGGACGGAGCCGGGCTGGGCGTCGTAGATGCGGGGGATGAGGCTGACGAGGGTGGTCTTGCCGGAGCCAGTGGGACCAACGATGGCGAGGCTGGAGCCGGCCGGAATGCGGAGGCTCACGTCGTGGAGGACTTGGTTGCCGTTATAGGCGAAGGTCAGGTTGCGGAATTCGATTTCGCCGACGAGATCGGTGTGGGGACGGGGCTCCGCCCCGTCCGAGCGGGGCACAGCCCCGCTTCCACACTCTTCGTCCGCGATCTCGGGCTCTGACTGAAGAATCTCGTTGATTCGAATTAACGACGCCGTGCCGCGTTGGAAGATATTGATGACCCATCCAAGCGCGATGACGGGCCATGTGAGCTGGACCATGTAGGTATTGAAGGCCACGAAATCGCCCACGTTCATGCGGTGCTGAAGGACCTCGCGGCCGCCGACCCAGAGGACGATGACGACCGCGGCTCCGAGCATAAGTTCGAGCGTGGGCCAGAGCATGCCCATGAGGCGAACGAGGCCGAGGCTGCGACGAATGTATTCCTGGTTAGCGGTTTCAAAGAGGGCGATCTCGGCCTGCTCTTGCACGTAGGCGCGGATGACGCGGGCACCGGAGAAATTCTCCTGGGCGCGGGCGGAGATGTCGGAGAACATGGCCTGGATGCGCTCGAAGCGCTGATGGATGCGGCGTCCGAAACGCTGGATGACGATGCTCGCGATGGGCAGCGGGAGGAAGGCGATCAGGGTGAGCCTGGGGCTGATGGCGAGCATGAAAGCCAACGCTCCGGCGGTGAAGACTAGAGTGTTGGCCGAGTACATAATGGCGGGGCCGAGGAGCATGCGAACTGCATTTAGGTCGTTGGTGGCGCGGGCCATGATGTCGCCCGTGCGGTTGCGTTGGTAGTAAGAGTAAGAAAGTCGTTCGAGGTGGGCGAACAGGTCGTTGCGGAGGTCGAATTCGATGTCGCGGGAGATTCCGATGACGACGTAGCGAGTCAGAAACTGGAAGATGCCCTTACTCAGGGCAATTGCGACGATCAGCAGCGAATACGTGATGAGCTTCTGGCGGGTGATGCCGGCGTTGAGTCCATTGACGGCGCGGCGGAGGACTTGCGGGAAGAGAATCCAGATGCCGTTATTGAATAAGACGCAGAGTCCGCCGAGAAGCAGGCCGAGGCGATGGCGCTTCAGATAGGGAACGAGGGGACGCAGGCGGTTGGGAAACATTACGTTCTGTAGATGAGATTGTAGCAGCGCCGGGTGCGGATTTTGCGGGCGAGGGAACAGGCGCGAAGACGGATGGCGCGAAGAAGACGAGAGCAGCGGTAAGGAGCGCGGCAGTCCAGAGAGAAAGCATGAGGGCGGCGAAGATCAAGCCGGAAAAGAGGAGGTCGGCACGTTCCATGCATCAGCTCCGAGTCGTGAGCCTAAATTGCTTTCTCGGGCCCTGAGCCGCTGCGATCAGCGTCTCGGTGAAAAATGCCGGGCGGGAATTGACTGATACGTTCCGGATCCCGCCCGGGTTAGGAGAGAGGTCTGCTAGTCGGAGGGCGGGGGCGGCGGCATGTGATCCTTCATATGCTGCTCGCGCTCCGCTTCAAGCTGGGTGAATTTCGTTTTCTGATCGGCGGTCAGAACCTGCATCAGTTCGGCCTTGATGCGGACGTGCTGAACCTGGAGCTCAATCATGGTCTGGGCGCCCTGAGTGGCTACGGCGCGCGTCCTGGCCTCGTCGTAGGGGCCACTTGCTTCGAGAGTCTTCATGGCTTCATGGTTCTGCTTCATTTGCTGCATGAGCGGCTGAAGAGTGGGTTGTTCTTTTGTCCAGATGGCTTTCATCTGTTCCTGTTGCGTGCTGCTCAGGTCGAGCTTGTCGGTATAGAAGGCGAGCATGCGGTCAAAGTCGAAGCCTCCCATGGGGCCGCCGTGACCGTGCATCCCTTGCGCGAAAAGGGCTGCCACGCCTAACAAAAGTGCGGCGCCGATGGAGAGAAAGCGGAAGCGAGCTGATTTCATGATGATCTCCTGAATCCGGGGGCAGCCCGGAACTGATGGATCGGATATTGAGATAAGAACATTTTTTTTCGAAGTGTGGAGTAAAGAGTCGGTCAAACGCTGTAAAGTTTTGTAAAGACAGCCGCTCGCTTCTAGCGGCTAGCCACTAGCCTAATCGCGTTTGCTCACGGCTGGTAGCTGGAAGCCAGGTGCCACTTTTGGTAATCACAAATCTTTACCGCCGTTTGGCGAACGAGGGTGTTAGATGAGTAGGAGAATGGAACGCATCCTGGTGGTCGATGACGATGTGGAGCTATGCGGCTTGGTGGAGGAGTATCTGACGGCCGAAGGGTTCAGTTTGAAGGCGGTGCACGACGGCGAGAAGGGACTGCAGCAGGCGCAAACGAATGAGTATGCGCTGGTCGTACTGGATGTGATGCTGCCGGGGATTAATGGTTTTGAGGTGCTGCGGCGGATTCGCAGCGTGTCGAAAATTCCTGTATTGCTGTTGACTGCACGCGGCGAAGATGTGGATCGGATCGTGGGGCTCGAGATTGGAGCGGACGATTATCTGCCGAAGCCGTTTAATCCACGGGAGCTGGTGGCGAGAATTCGGGCGATCCTGCGACGGACGAAACCGGTGAAAGCAGCAGATGCGGTGCCGGAAATCCTGAACGTGGGCGATGTGGAACTGGATCCGGCGACGCGGACGGTGTTGCGTGCGGGACAGCCGGTGGATTTGACCTCGGTCGAATTTAATCTTCTGGAGGTCCTGCTGCGCGAGGCCGGGCGGGTGGTGACGCGGGAGCGGCTGGTGAACGCGGTGCTCAGCCGGAAGTTCATGCCGTTTGATCGAAGCATCGACATGCATGTCAGCAAGGTGCGGCGAAAGCTGGGAGATTCCGAAGAGAATGGCGATCACATCAAGACGATTCGTGGAGTTGGGTATATGTTCGCACGGCCCTCGGTGAAGGTTAAGAAATAATGAAGAGCCTCTTCGTCAGAATCTTTCTGTCGTTCTGGGCGGCGCAAGCGCTATTTCTGGTGCTGGCGATTCTGGTGACGATTGCCCTCCAGCCGAGACGGCAGGGAATCGAGAATCAAGGGGCGGAACTTCTGGCGGAAGCGGTGAACGCGTACGAACGCGGGGGCGAACACGCTGCACACGACTATCTGGAAGGGATTTGGCGCACCGACCATGTCCGGTCATTTGTATTCGACCCAACAGGAAAAGAGTTGAGCGCGCGACAACACATTCCACCGTGGATTGAGGATGCGCGGCGGGGCGGATTCCATCATGGATGGTTGGACAATTTGCTGCCGGGGCGCGTCAAGCGGCAGACGCTGACACTCGACGGAAAACAGTACACGCTGGTCATGGAATTGCCGCCGGGACCGCGGGTATTTTTTGGGCCGCATGACATTCCCGGCATCGGGATCACGATCGCGATCATTTCATCGGGGCTGGTGTGCTATCTGTTGGCCCGATCGATGACCCGGCCTGTGACCCGTTTGCGCCAGGCTGCGCAGAGCCTGGCTGCGGGAGATTTGAGCGTGCGGACGGGCGTGCCGACCGGTGGACGGCGGGGGGAGATGGTCGAGTTGATGCGTGACTTCGACCTGATGGCCGAGCGATTGGAGACGCTGGTGGACTCGCAATCCCGGTTGCTGAAGGACGTGTCGCATGAACTGCGCTCGCCATTGGCGCGATTGAGTGTGGCGCTGGGACTGGCTCGGCAGCGTTCGACTCCGGAGATTGAGGGTTCGCTGAACCGGATAGAGCTGGAGGCAGACCGGCTGAACCAGTTGATTCAGCGTTTGCTGACGATCTCGCGTCTGGAGTCGGGAGCTGACGGCATCCGAAAGAGCAGTTTGTCGCTGCGGGAACTGGCCGAACAGGTGGCGCACGATGCCGAGTATGAAAGCCCGGGACGGCATTGCCTGGTGACAGCAAACGGCGCGGACGCGGCTGATGATGAATTTCTGATGGAGGCTGATCCGGAATTGTTGCGGAGTGCCGTGGAGAATGTGGTGCGCAACGCGACCCGCTACACAGCGGAAGGAACGACTGTCAAAGTGCAGTTGGGGCGAGAGAATGGGCCGAAGGGCGAAGAGATGGTGATTCGGGTTTCGGATTCTGGCCCGGGAGTTCCCGACGAGGCGCTGGCGAAGATTTTTGAGCCTTTCTACCGTTTGGACGATGCCCGCAACCGAAAGACGGGAGGAGCGGGATTAGGACTTTCGATCGCCGATCGAGCGATCAGGCTGCATGGTGGCCAACTGCGCGCATCCAACCGAAAAGAGGGTGGGTTAGAGGTAGAAATCCGGATTCCGGCAGGCTCCGGGTTTGCTCTTCCCGCTCATTCCTGATACACAAATATATTTCAGCCTTAAGGATTAGTTCCTGTGACGGCAGACGAAGATGGTCTGCCTGCGGAAACGGCTGACCAACCACCCGGCGCGGAAGATGCCGGCTGGCAACCCCGGCAAGGAGTATTGATGTCGAAGAAAACAGGCGTAGTCGTGGCAGTGTTGGGCATATGTGCCCTGAGTGTGTTTCTAGTGAATTGCGGCAGTTCCTCGTCGCGGCCAGCAGGGCTTCTGTACGTGCTTAGCCAGCAAGAAAACAACGTGAGCTCCTACTCGATCGATCTGGACACGGGGTTTCTGGATTTGATCACCGAAAATCTGCCGGCGACGTGCCCGACAGCGCCATGCGGTTTGCCAGTCAGCATTTCGCTTGACCCGACCGACGCCACGGCTTTTGTCCTGAATCAGTTCTCGATCTCCGGGTATACCGTGAATTCGGACGGAAGTTTATCTTCGCCAACGACGGCGGCGACTTTTTCTGCGAGCCCAGCGGAACCAGCACTGGCGATGGCGCGGGATGCGGCTGGCGCCTTTATGTTCGTGATCAGCGAGGGTGCGCTCCCGTCCGCTTCCGATTGTGGAAATCTACCCGTGACGGACGCCACTTGTCCGTCGATTCAGGTCTATACGACTTCGCCGGGATCGACCTCCGCGACGTTGGCGAGCACCTTTTTATTGAACAGGATTCCGACAGGTCTCTCGGTGATCTCGTTCACGCCGCAGGGAGCAAGTTCGCCGGTAACGATGCTGTTTGTTACGAGCAGCCAGGATTTGACGCAAGCTCATAATGACAACGAATTGAGTGTGTACACCGTGAGTTCTTCGGGCGTGTTGACCGAGCAGCAGAATTCGCCCTACACGACCGAAATTAATCCACAAGTAGCGCTGGCCGTGAATACGAACCCGGCGGGGCAGACGACGGGCGGAATTTTTGTATACGTCGCGAATCAGGGTTCCGTAACTGGTTCGGTGAGCGTTTTCCAGGTTTGCACAGTCGTGCAACAGAATTCGATCTGTACGCCCCAGAATGTCAGCGACCTGCAACTGATCCCTGTGGGAAACCCAGCGACGGTGGGCATCACTCCGTCGGCCATGATCGTCGATCCGACGAACAGCTTTCTGTATGTCGCGTGCAGCGGGCAGAGCCAGGTCTATGCGTTTCACATGGTTACGGGAACGGGGCTTTTGACCCCGCTTAGTCCGGCGTCGGTGTCGACGGGAGGAACTCCAGTCTCTATGGCGATGCATCCGAACTACAATGCGGGCGCCCAGTTTCTGTATGTTTCTAACAGCACGGGGAGCAGTGTTACGGGCTTCAACTTAGCGGCCACAACTGGAACGCTCACGAATCCGCAGACTATTCTGTTTCCTCCGGGAGAGCCGAGCGGGATCGCGGTGAAGTAAGTTTCCCGATCAGGTGGGCATGCGGAGGATCAGATAGCCTCCGATGAAACCGAACACGAGGTTGGGTGACCAGGCGGCGACTGAGGGCGGGAGCTGGCTTAGATTGCCCATGGCCTCGAACAAGCCTGAGATCGTCCAATAGACAACGCCGATACCGACGGCGGTTGCGACGCCTGCCAGGGCGCCGCGCTTGCCGGCTGACAGAGCGAAGGGGACAGCGAGAACTGCCATCACCAACGTGATCAGCGGATAAGCGATCTTTTTGTGAAGTTGTACTCGCAGACGGACGACGTCGAAGCCACTCTGTTCGAGATCGCGAATGTAACGGCGTAATTCCTCGTAGTTCATCTCCGAGGACTGTTTGACTTCCTTCTTAAAATAGGCCGGCGCTTCAGCCAATTCAGGGTAGGTTGCGACGTCGAACTTATGGTAGTTCTCGATGGCGGAGCCGTTCAGGCTGCGCTCCCATCCTTGCTCGTAGACCCAGCGACCCATCGGTACGGACCAGTGCGCGCGTTCGGCAGCAATGCGATGGGTGATCTGGAAGGTCTGGGGATCGAATTGATAGACAGAGACGCCGCCAAAGGTGTCGCGATCGGGATCGAAGAGCTGGTAGTAGTAAATATCGTTATGCTGGCCAAAGATCCACTTGCGATCCGGACGCAGATAGGTTTGGGCGGGCTTGCCTTTAATGCGGTTGCGGAGCTCATCCTGACGCTTGTTGGTGTAAGGAAGATAGAACTGATCGGAGAGAAAAAGGACGGCGGCGACCAGGATGGAGGCAGCCAGCACCGGAATGACGACGCGGTAAAGGCTGATGCCGGTGGCTTTAATGGCAGTGATTTCGTTGGAGCGCTGGAGCAATCCAAAGGTGACGAGCACGGCCAGCAGCATGCTCATCGGGGCGATCGGGTAATAAAGGAAATAGGGCGTGACGTTGAGCAGGTACTCTCCCACGGTGAGGACGGAGATATTGTTGTGCAGAATATCGCCCAGAAGTTCAAACAGGGTAAAGACCAGCAGGAGCGTGACGAATGCTCCGCCGATCATCGCGAGATAGAGCAGAAAATCGCGCAGCACGTAATCATCAATAATGGTAGGAAAGCGGAGATTCAATAATCGCTTCGGCCGGGCGTGGATGCGGACGGCATTGCTGCGCGCTGGGTCGCCGCCGGCGGAGAAACGAGTCGGCGAGTAGCCATTGGATAGAGACACGGAAGGAAGCGCCGAGGGAGCCGACTTCGACTTAAAGAAGGAAAGACTGATTGGGCGACGCTCGGATTGCCAGAGCAGAAAGAGGCCGCAAAGGAGAAAGCCAAGGTCGGCGAGCCAGACGCCGGTTGCCGGCGAGAGACGATCCTGGCGGGCAAGAGATACTCCGATCAGAGAAAGCGAATAGTACAGGAAAACCAGAAGGATGGTCAGGACGAAGCCGCTGGACTTGCCACCCTTTTTCGAGGAAAGCCCGAGCGGGATGCCGACCAGTGCGAGAACCAGGCAAGCGGTGGGCAGCGCGAAGCGGCGATGAAATTCGATCAATGTCCAGCGCCGGGCATTCGGATCGGCCATACGCGCGGTCTGGAGTAATGCTGCGATGCTCAACTCGCTGAGCGATGCCGGTTCACTCTGTTGATTTTGAGAAGGGGGAATCGCGATGGGAATGTCGGTCTCCTGAAAAGTGGAGATCTGGTACTGATCAGGATTCTTAGGGTCGACATCGTGGGTCGACCCGTTGGTCAGGTGGAGATCGAGCAGATCGGGGCCTTGGCTGACCAGAAGGCCTTCGCGCGCGAGGCTGATGCGCGGGGCAGAGGGATCGCTGAGATCTGCCAGGAAGACGCCTTTCCAGAGAGCGCCGCCGGACATTGCCTTGACGTCCTGCACGTACAGAACGATCTTCGGAAAGCCCTCATAAAACACCCGGGGCTGGACTTCGAAAGATACCTGTGAGGATTTGAGGCGGTTTTGAAGCTGGTCGAGAGAAGCCAGCGAACGAGGAGCGAGATAGACGCTGTTGGCGAGAGCGAGCAGCCACGCGATCACCACGAAGATGGAGATGATGCGGAGGAAACTCCACACGCTAAGCCCGCTGGCGCGCATGGCCGTGACCTCGCTGTCAGCAGCGAGACGGCTCAGGCCGATGAGAATGCCGACCAGCACACCCATTGGGATGGTGTAGGTGAGCGCGACCGGGACCGTGTAGAAAAAGATTTCGGCGATGCTGGGAAGAGGGGCGCTGTTCCGGACGACGAGCTCAAGAATGCGTCCCAGGTCGCGGGTGAAAAGAATGAAAGTGAAGACGGCCGCGCCGATCAGCGCGTGGGAGACGACCTCTCCCAGAATATAGCGGGTGAGAATGCGGATCCGCACAATAGTGGCTATTTGCGAGTCTAGCATGGGAGCAGTGGATTGCAATGCGAGTCGAGTTGATAGAGAATCCGAATTCGCTGGGGAGGGAGAATGAGATTGAGACGCGCACGTTGGGCCGCGATCGTGGCGATGTTGGTGATGACTGCGGCGATGGGATGGGGTCAGGAGACTCCGGAGATTGCGGACACGCAACCGGAAGCGCAGACAACGATCACGTCGGAGCTGAAAGCGGCGGCGGAAAGGCTGTCGTCGTCGGTCAATGGCGGTCCGTCCATGAGCACGTTGGGGGAATTGGCGGACGGAATTGGAGGAAGGCTGACGGGCAGTCCAGCTTATGTGCGGGCAACGGAATGGGCAGCGGCAAAGTTCCGGAGCTACGGCATTGAAAATGTGCGGCTGGAGCCATTCGAGATTGACGCGGGCTGGGAGCGTGGAACGGCGAGCGGCGAGATGCTGAGCCCGCTGGCTCGGCCTCTCTATGTGGCTTCCTACGGCTGGGCGCCGTCCACACCGCCGGGCGGAGTGGAGGGTGCGGTTGCTGAAGTTTCCGATATCGCCGCTGAAGCGTTGCAATCGCGGGCGCAGGAACTCCGAGGAAAGATCGTTTTGCTCGATATGAACAAGATCTACGCGGAGGGCTACCCAAAGGCTTTGCCCAAGCTGGAAGCGGCGTTGCCGTTGCTGCAGAAGGTTGGCGTACTGGCTGTGATGGGATCGGACCGCGCGACGAATAATGTAATCAATGCGCACGCGATTTTGTGGGGGACGAAGCTGGCGGCTTTGCCGTGCGTCGAACTCGGGATGGAAGACTCGAAGTTGATCGAAAGGGAACTGGAGCGCGGGCCTGTCAGGGTGCATTTGACGATCGAGAGCAAGACGTCGGGAGAAATCACGGTCAATAACGTGGTGGCTGAGATACGTGGGCGGGAAAGGCCCGACGAGTGGATACTGATTGGCGCGCATCTGGACTCGTGGGATTTCGGCACCGGCGCGCAGGATAACGGGACGGGGACGGTGAGTGTGCTGGAAGCGGCGCGCGCGATGATGGCGATGGGAAAGGCGCCGCGCAGGAGCGTACGATTTGCGCTTTGGGGCGGAGAGGAAGAGGGAGTGCTGGGATCGTATGCCTACACACAGACGCACAGAAAAGAGTTGGGCAAGTGCGTAGCCGTGCTGAATACAGACAACGGCGCGGGACATCCGAAGGGATGGAAGGTGGAAGGACGGGCGGACCTGAAGCAGGCTATGCAGCCGTTGAGCGACGGTCTGCTGAAGGATTTGAGCGGTGGCGATCTTTCGATGGAAGTCACCTATGACACCGATCACGGGCCCTTTATGCTGCAGGGAATTCCGGTGCTCGATCAGTGGGTGGATATGACGAAATATTTTGACATCCATCACAAGGCAAGCGACACGCTCGACAAAGTGGATGCATTGGACTTCAAGGCTGATGAGGCGATCGTGGCCGCGACTGCGTGGGCGATTGCGGATAGCGATAAGCCGATTGCTCCGCATATTGATCACGAGGCGGTGGAAGAGATTGTTAAGGGCGCGAAGCTGGAGGAGTTGCTGGAGCGAGTGGGAGTGTGGAAGCCATGAAGAAGTTGAACTACGCAGCCCTGGTCGTTTTCGGAAGTGTGCTCATCGCCGCAGCGCAGCCCAAGGCCCTCTTCTACATGACAGACAACCCAAACTCAGTGAAATCACTTGCGGAGCACGCGGACAAGGTCGATATTCTTGTCCCCGCTTGGTACAACGTTGACGGAAACGGACTGGTTTGGGGTGGACCGAGTCCCTATGTTCTGCAGACCGCAGCGCAACACCATGTGCCGGTGATGCCGATCGTTGCCAGCATGGTGCAAGCCGATCTGCATAAGCTGTTCACGACTCCGGCGGCGCGAAAGGCGTTTCTCGATTCGATTCTGAACGAATGCAAGGCGAACCGGTACAGCGGTTTTCAAATCGACTTTGAAAATATTTCATGGACTGACCGCGATCTGCTGTCGGATTTCGTTGCTGAAACTGCGGGCGCTTTCCACAAGCAAGGGCTGCAACTCACGATTGCAACTGTGCCGAACGGTCCGGGCGGTCCGGGGAAAAGCGGCTACTCGCATTGGCTCTATGCCAACTGGCGCGGCGCTTACGATCTGAAAGCGCTGGCCAAAGTGGCGGATCTGATTTGTCTGATGACTTACGATCAAAACACGCGCTGGACAGCGCCCGGCCCAGTCGCGGGTTATCCGTGGACTGCGCAACAACTGGATTACGCGCTGCAATCGGTGCCGAAGGAGAAGTTGTCGCTGGGCATTCCGATTTATGGATATCACTGGTTTGCCGGTGAGCCGGGCAAGGATGACAAACCGAATCCGATGGCCGAGGACGTCGGGCAGCAGGAAGTCGACCAGTATGTGGCTGCGTATCATCCGCATGTTGAGTGGGACGCCTTCGACCGCGTGGCGTGGTTTTACTTCTACAAAGACGATAATCGCGAGTGGGTTTTCTACACCGACAAACGCGGATTCGAGGAGCGCTGGAACTTAGCCCGCGATCGCGGTTTGCAGGGCTTCTGTTCGTGGGTGCTGGGGAGTGAGGATCCGGCAATCTGGACGGTGTTGCCTTCGCACAAATAGGGGTAGGGACGGCGGAGTGTCGGTCAGCCGCGACAGCAGCGGCCGGCGCGATGTTATCCCACTCAAGCGAAAAGTGCATTGAATGGGGCACCCTCGTCCCCTTCGTCCCTGGGTCTTTTGCTAATGCAATGAACTAACTTCTCTTTAGGAAAAGTGCCCCCAGGGGCGGCAGCGTTAGCCGCAGCGAATACGGACGGCCGTGGGTGGTTTCGGGCTGGGCTTCTGCGCCTCCCATGTTGCCGGCACCGCTGCCACCGTATTCGAGGGCATCGCTGTTGAGAAGTTCCTTCCAGTATCCGCCGGTCGGAACGCCGACCATGTAGCCCAATCTGGGGACGGGGGTGAAATTACAAACCACGAGAATGCAGTCGTCTTCCGATTGGCCCTTGCGCAACAGAGAAACCACGCTGGTGGGCGCGTCGTTGCAGTCGACCCATTCAAAACCGCGAGGGTCATTGTCGAACCAATGGAGTGGAGGCTGGCTCTGGTAGAGGTGGTTCAGATGTTCGACCCAATTCGAGAGTCCGCGATGGACGGGATATTGCAACACGTCCCAATCGAGACTGCGGTCATGGGACCACTCACCAACCTGGCCGAATTCGTCGCCCATGAAAAGCAATTTCTTGCCGGGCTGAGCGAACATGTAGGCAAAGAGCAGACGCAGGTTGGCGAATTTCTGCCATTCGTCGCCGGGCATTTTTCCGATTAAGGAGCCTTTGCCGTGTACGACCTCATCGTGGCTGAGGGGCAGGACGAAATTTTCGTGAAATGAATAGATCATCCGGAAGGTCAGCTTGTTGTGATGGTACTGGCGGTGGATGGGATCCTGCTGGAAATATTCGAGCGTGTCGTGCATCCAGCCCATATCCCATTTGAAGCCGAAGCCGAGGCCGCCGAGATGCACGGGGCGAGAAACCATGGGATAGGATGTGGACTCTTCGGCATAGGTTTGAATGTCGGGATGTTCTCCGTAAGCTTCGAGGTTGAAACGCCGGAGAAAATCGATGGCGTCGAGGTTTTCGCGGCCGCCGTAGCGGTTGGGAATCCATTCGCCTTCATTGCGCGAGTAGTCCAGATAAAGCATGGAGGCGACAGCGTCCACGCGTAAGCCGTCAGCATGATATTTGTCGAGCCAGAACATGGCGCTGGACATAAGGAAGCTGCGGATCTCACTGCGCCCGTAATTGAATATAAAAGTCTTCCAGTCGGGATGGAATCCCTGGCGCGCATCGGAGTGTTCGAAGAGGTGGGTGCCATCGAAGTAGGCGAGACCATGGCCATCGGAAGGGAAGTGTGAAGGAACCCAGTCAAGGATGACGCCGATATTGTGCTGGTGCAGGTAGTCGATCAGGAACATGAAATCCTGGGGAGTACCGTAGCGAGCTGTGGGAGCGAAGTAGCCGGTGGTTTGATATCCCCAGGAACCGTAGAAGGGGTGCTCCATGATAGGCAGCAGTTCGACGTGCGTGAAGCCCATTTTGTTGATGTATTCCGCGAGGCGAGGCGCGATCTCGCGGTAGGTGAGAGAACGGTTTTGTTCTTCCGGAACGCGCATCCAGGAGCCGAGATGAACTTCGTAGATGGAAACGGGCGCGTGGGTCGAATTGGCGGCGCCACGCTTTTCGAGGAAGGCAGTGTCATTCCATTTGTAATTGAGGTCCCAGACGACGGAAGCGGTGAGCGGCGGCTTCTCATCGAAGATTGCGATGGGATCCGCCCTTTCGGTCTCATAGGCGAGTTGAGTCGAAACAATATGGAATTTGTAGAGCGCACCTTTGGTGACACCCGGGATGAAACCTTCCCAGACTCCGGAGGCGCCGTGCGAGCGGAGTTGATGGGATTTCGGATTCCAGCCGTTGAAGCTGCCGATGACCGAAACGTGGTGAGCGTTGGGGGCCCAAACGCTGAAGACGGCACCCTGAACTCCGTTAGACTCAACGAGGTGAGCACCCATCTTGTCGTAAATTCGATAGTGGCTGCCTTCGTTAAAGAGGTAAAAGTCTTCGGAGGTCAGCAGGGAAACGTCATAGCGGACGTCATTGCGAACGAGGGCGGCGGCGTCGGACGTGGATTTCGAAGTCATGGCTGGCTCAAGTGTAGTTGAATCGGAAGCAGAATAACGCTTCCGGCTTATGCCATACTACTTTTTTGCCGATAAAGTCAGGAGAAAGCAGTAGACATGGCGCAAATACGGGTAGTCATTCTGTGGCACCAGCATCAGCCCTTTTATAAGGACCTGGTGACAGGGCAGTACCGGCTGCCGTGGACGCGGTTGCACGCGTTGAAAGACTACTACGGGATGGTGAAACTGCTGGATGAATTTCCGCAGGTACACCAGACGTTCAATCTGGTGCCGTCGCTGGTCTGGCAGATTCAGGATTATGTTTCGGGGGAAGCGCAAGACCCGTTTTTGCAAGTGGCCGGCCGTCCGGCGAAGGAGCTGACGCAGGAAGAACGCCGATTTGCGCTGCAATATCTATTTCAGGCAAATCACGCCAATGTGATCGGCCGGTATCCGAGATATCGCGAACTGTTTGAGAAGTTCCGGAGCGCGGGCAATTCTCCGGAACAAGCGGCGAAATATTTTCTGCCGCAGGATTATACCGACTTACAGGTGCTGTCGCAGATTGGATGGTTCGACGAATTCTTCCTGGAAGAAAAAGAGATTGCCGAGCTGGTCCGAAAAGGGCGGAATTACACGCTGGAAGATCAACGTCTGCTGGTGGCGCGGGAACGGGAGCTAATGGGGCGCGTTCTGCCCGTCCATGCGGAGGCGGCGCGGAAGGGCCTGATCGAGATTTCAACTTCGGCTTTTTATCATCCGATTTTGCCGCTGGTGTGCGACACGCAAATGGGAGCCATTTCGACGCCGGGCCTGGCGCTGCCCAGGAATCGTTACCGGCATCCGGAAGACGCGCGGGAACAATTACTGCTTGGACTGGATTTGCACGAAAAAGTTTTTGGAGTGCGGCCGAAAGGAGTATGGCCGTCCGAAGGAAGCGTTTCAGAGGAAGTGCTGGGCATCGCGCAAAAACTGGGCGTGCAGTGGATGGCGACCGATGAAGGCGTGCTGGGGCGCAGCCTGGGGACGTTTTTTGCGCGGGATGGCAACGGGTATCTGAACGGCGACCTGGCGCACCGGCTGTACACGATCTATCGGTATGAAAATGCCGGGACGGAAATGAACCTGCTCTTTCGCGATCACACGCTTTCGGACCTGATCGGTTTCGTGTACTCGGGAATGGCGCCGCAGGAAGCGGCCAACAACCTCATGCACAAGATCAGGGAGTCGGTGAAACCGATTGTGTCTCATGGGCAGGATGCGGTGGTGCCGATCATTTTGGATGGCGAAAACGCGTGGGAATACTATCCCCGATCAGGACGGGAGTTCTTGCGAAGGTTCTACGATGCGCTGGAGCGTGATCCAGGGATGGACGCGGTGACGGTGACGGAGGCAATCGCGCGGCACAAGAGTAAGGGCCAGATGAGGTCGCTTGTACCGGGATCATGGATCAACGCCAACTTCAACGTCTGGATCGGGGCTCCGGAAGACAATAAAGCATGGGATTACCTGTACGAGGCGCGTAATTTTTATGCGCACGCGGCCGCGGGAGCAACCGAGGCGCAGCGCAAACTGGCATGGGAGGAGATCCTGATTGCCGAAGGCAGCGACTGGAACTGGTGGTACGGGCCCGAGCACCATTCCGCGAACGATCGCGACTTCGACGAACTCTATCGCAAGCACCTGTCGAATGTTTACCAGGCGCTTGGTGGAGTGCCGCCGGACTATCTGGCGCAGCCGATTACGGGAGGAGTGGCGCGCCCGGAGTTCACACCGCAGAGTGCCTACATCCATCCACGGGTCACGGGCGATATGGTGCGTTACTTCGAGTGGATGGGGGCGGCGCGTCATACGGCGGATAAGCGCTCGGGGTCCATGCATGGCAAGCAATTTCTGATGGACGGGGTCTATGCCGGGATTGATGAGAACTATGTGTACGGGCGCCTGGACTTTGCCGGAAAGATTGCTCAGGACCCATTTGAAGTCGTGGTTAATGTGGAATCATGGGCGAACCAGATGTCTGAACCAAGACGGGATTTGCGTCTGGACGTCGCGGTGGAGTCGGGGCGCGTCCGGTCATGGAAAGTCACGAAAGCGGATGGAACTGTGCTGGCAAAGTCGACCGACCCCAGTGAAAACGAAGAAGTACGGATCGCGCTCGCGCGCAACTTTGAATTTCGGGTGCCGCTGGCCTGGTTGCTTGCAGCTCCACTAGAAATTCAGAAGGTCCGCGGGCCAAAAACCTCGGAGGTGCTGACCACTCGTTTACGACTGCGGTTCAGTTTGTGGAACAACCGTCTGCCCGTGGACGCGCTGCCGCTGGAAGGCTGGATCGAGCTGGAATTGCTGGTGGAAGAAGATATGCAGGCGCTTCAGGGATGAGAGAAGCGCCATTGGTCGTTCGCGCCTTCGCTGTGCGTGGCGAAACGTCAGCGAGGAACGAACAACGAACAGCGCCGCAATGTTACTGCCCAGCCGTTGCGCTGGCCATCACCATTGGACGATTCAATTCCATCACTAGCTCCGTTCCCGCCGGCAGTGTCGCCGAACGATGCTTGGCGAGCCAGTGAGTGACAGTTGCGGTCGCGCCGATTGCGCCGCCGATCAATAATCCCTTGCCTCCGCCGATCAGACCGCCAAGAAGCATGCCGCCGCCTGTGCCCATCCCAATCTGGGTGAGATCGAGCGCGTCATGGCCCGGCCCTTTGAATCCACCTTCGGAGTCGACGTCAGTGCCGTGCCGCGCATTGGTGTCGACCAACGAAGCATTCAGAATGAAGCGCTCACCATTTGGCAGGATCAGGTTCTCCGGGAAGATCACGAGGGTAGGCTTGCCCGAGATGCGGCGCGGTTCTGTGGACCGCGTGACGCGGCCTCCAATCGTTGCGCCGATGGGAATCACGGTCTTCCCGTCCAACACAACGGGCTGGGTGACCCGGGCGGAAAAAGGATCCCCAGCTTTGGACTTGCAGGTCGTCAAGGTATTGTCGAGTTTCATTGTGACGGCCGTGCCGGTGGGCAGGGAAGACTGGGCCACCGCGAGGGCTGCCAACAGTAACAAGCTTGCGAGAACTGCGAATTTGTTCATGGAAACCTCCTGAAATCGATTCCGACTTCTCTATCCCGAGCTTTCTCAATTCCGAGTGTTCGTCATCCCCGATTTCTCAGCGTTCTTAAACTCGAACTTGCTGCGCTACCTTCAATACCTCATCGATTGGCGCACGATCGTGCTGGTTCTCACCGCGATAGATGTAGCGCACCACAGCTCCGCGATCGATCACGAACGTAGCGGGATGCGCGATGTTCAACGCATCGGCGGCCAGCGCGTTATGAACGCCGTAAGCCTTCGTTACAACGCGATCTTCGTCGAGCAGAAACGGCGGCGAGATGGGGTGCTTGGTCAAGAACTTGCCCGGCTTCCACACACCGTCGCGCTTTTCCGCTGCGACAAACGCCAGTCGCGCACCTGCCGCTTCGATATCTCGTTCCCGCGACTCGAACTGAGCCATGCGCTTCACGCAGTTCGGTCACCAGGTGCCGCGCAGAAACTCGAAGATCAACGGGCCATGATCGAGAAAGCTTCGAAGACTGAACATGCCTTCGCGATTGGCTGCGGAGAGCGAAAAATCCGGAGCCGTTGACCCAACCTCGAGAGTTTCTGTGCGGTCTCTCTGCATGTTGAATTCGACTTTAAGCGAGGTGGGAAATGGGAACAATAACGGATGGGGTACCGGGCGCTAGCAGGCTGCGGAAAAAGTCGTTTACGTGGCGAGATGTCCCACAGCGGCTAAAGCCGCCATTGATTACTCGACACTTGCGGTGCGGCTAAAAGCCACACCCTTTCAAAACAGAATCGAAGTCGAGTTTTTCCGCAGCCTGCCAGAACTTAGTGCACCGCAAATCAGCCGTCCTTGCTAATGGGGAATGGTCAGCGCTCACTGTCGTTCGGTTCATAGTCCGATATAATCCGCTTTTCGATAGCTATCTCTTCAAATCGGTTCTGAAAGGACGCACTCATGCCACTTACATCGATTGCTGAAGTTCGCGGACGCCAGGTACTGGATTCTCGCGGCAACCCAACCGTAGAAGCGGAAGTTTTTCTGGATGGCGGAGCGAGCGCTCGGGCCATTGTGCCGAGTGGCGCATCCACCGGCGAACACGAGGCCGTCGAACTGCGCGATGGCGACGAGAATGTCTACAAAGGCAAAAGCGTGCTGAAGGCGGTCGGGAATGTGAATGGCGAGATCGGCGACGCGGTTGTCGGCTCCGACGCGGCCGATCAGCGGGGGCTCGACGCGAAGATGATCGAACTCGATGGCACGCCGAACAAAGGGCGGCTGGGAGCGAACGCAATCCTGGCGGTGTCGATGGCAGCGGCGCGCGCTTCGGCGAATGCTTGCGAACTGCCGCTCTATCGCTATCTGGGCGGGGCGGCGGCGAATGTGTTGCCGGTGCCGATGATGAACATCCTGAACGGCGGCGCGCACGCCGATAACAACGTTGATTTCCAGGAATTCATGGTGATGCCGGTGGGAGCGCCGTCGTTTTCCGAAGCGCTGCGCTGGGGCGTGGAAGTGTTCCACACGCTGAAGGGCGTGCTGAAGAAGCGCGGCTACAACACGGCGGTGGGCGACGAGGGCGGATTTGCGCCATCGGTGAAGTCGAATGTGGAAGCCATTGAGGTGGTGCTGGAGGCGATCACGCAGGCCGGGTACAAGCCGGGCGAGGAGATTGCGATTGCGCTCGATCCGGCGGCCAGCGAGTTTTATCAGGACGGAAAATATGTCTTCAAGAAATCGGACAAGTCGGCGAAAAGTTCGGATGACATGGTCAGATACTGGGCAAAATGGGTAAACGATTACCCGATCGTTTCGTTGGAAGATGGATTCTCGGAAAACGATTGGGAAGGCTGGGCCAACCTGACCAAAGAACTGGGCGGGAAGATTCAGCTCGTGGGCGACGATATTTTCGTCACCAACATTGAAATTTTTGAAAAGGGAATCGAAGCGGGGATCGCGAATTCGATTCTGATCAAGCTGAACCAGATTGGGACGGTGAGCGAAACCCTAGATGCGATCGACCTAGGTCGGCGCAACGGATACACGTCGGTGATCTCGCATCGTTCCGGCGAAACCGAAGACACATTCATCGCCGACTTTGCGGTAGCCACTGGCGTGGGGCAGATTAAGACGGGCTCGGCATCGCGCACGGATCGCATCTCCAAGTACAACCAGTTGCTGCGGATTGAGGAGGAGTTGGGCGGAGCCGCGCGGTTTTTGGGGATTAAAGCGCTGAACTACAAGGGAAAGTAGAACAAGTTCGAGGTGTGCTTTATGAGGGGATCTTGGTTGTTAGTAATTGTTGCTGTAGCTCTGGCCGGTCCCTTGTTCGGCCAGCAAAAGGCTAATGACACTCCAGTCGCGTCGAATTTGCCGCCTACAACAACGCAAGTGTTGAAATTCATGGAACTGATGCAAGTTCGTGAACGCCTTCAGAGCGCCTTGAAGACTCAACAAGAGGACATTAGGAGTGTCACCCACAACCTGTTCCACAAGGCCCTTCCTGATGCAACCCCAACGGAGAAAGCGGAGTTCGAAGAGATTGTTGCGAGCGAGCTTAAGGCGATGTTCGCTGACTATCCAGTCGACGATGTGCTGAGGGATATGATTCCGGTTTATCAGAGCCATTTTACCGAATCAGACTTGGATCAAATCGTCACCTTCTATTCATCTCCCATCGGACAGAAGGTCCTTAAGGAGATGCCAGCCATGACGGCCGAAGCAACGCGCGTGTCTCTCACTCGCCTGCAGCCCAAAATAGACAAGGCGATGGGGAACATCAGCACACGAATTGAGGCGATGGTGGAGGCAGATAGTAAGGAAACCGGGAAGCCTGAATAAGCGAACACGCAAGCATTGACTTAGCTAAGGACTTAGTCCATAATAGCTCAATGGAAGTCAACATCCACGAAGCTAAGACCCATCTTTCCAAGCTCTTGGAGCGGGTTGCATTGGGAGAAGAGGTCGTCATAGCTAAGGCCGGTAAGCCGGTAGCCAGGTTGATTGCCGTCCATCAGCCGAAGACTCGAATCTTCGGCAGTGCCAAAGGAGAATTCGTCGTTCCTGATGACTTCAATGAACCGGACCTAGAGATAGAGAAACTGTTCTACGAAGGTGACCTGTTCCCGAAAGATCATCCCACGAAATGAAAGCGATTCTCGACACCCACACTTTTTTGTGGGGGATTGCTGGCGACCGCCGAATGTCGCAGAAGGCGCGAGATCTATTCGCTGGCCCTAGCGACTTGGTTCTGAGCGTCGCCAGTCTTTGGGAAATCCTGATCAAGGTGCAGTTGCGGAAGTTGACTCTTCCCGAACCCGCAGGTTCCTATCTGATCCGCAAGTTGGCTGATAATCGGGTCGAAACGTTGTTCATCGAGTTGAACCACTTACTTACGTTCGAAGGCCTCAGTTTGCACCACCGCGATCCGTTTGACCGAATGCTTATCGCCCAAGCCATCGAGGAAGATCTACCCATCGTCACAGCCGATCCTTTCTTCTCGCGTTATCCTGTAAAAGTGATCTGGTGATTTTCTCGGTGCGTCCGTGGTGAATTGTTCTTTAAGCTAAGAGCGAAGAGCTAGGAGCTAATAATCTTGTCCCGTCCCAAACCTCTCGTCCTCATCATCCTCGACGGCTGGGGATATCGCGCGGAAACCAAGGCCAACGCCATTGCCATGGCGCGCAAGCCGACTTACGACCGGTTGCTGCGCGAGTATCCGAACACGCTCATTCACACCAGCGGGCCGTTTGTCGGACTGCCTGAGGGGCAGATGGGGAACAGCGAAGTTGGACACCTGAACATTGGGGCCGGGCGCATTGTGCACATGGACATCACGCGCATCGACCTTATGATCCAGAACGGCGAATTCTTCTCGCATCCGGTGCTGGTGGAGGCGATGAAGAATGCGCGGACGAGCGGGCGCAAGCTGCACTTGTTTGGGTTGGTGTCGGACGGTGGCGTGCACTCGCGGCAGGAGCATCTCTATGCGTTGCTGAAGATGGCGAAGCAGCAGGGAGTCGATCGCGTTTTCGTGCACGCCTTCATGGATGGACGCGACACGGCTCCCACAAATGGCGCTGGGTATCTCGAACAACTGCAGCAGAAGATGCGCGAGTACAACTCGGGAAAGATTGCGACCGTGAATGGCCGCTACTACGCGATGGATCGTGACCGGCGCTGGGAACGCGTTGCCAAAGCATACGACCCGATGGTCTACGGCAAGGGCGAAGGCGGGACATACTCCGACGCGGTGCAGGGGATGAAGGAGTCGTACAACAAGGGCGTGACGGACGAGTTCGTCGTGCCTTTTGTCTGCACCGACAGTCGCGGCGAGGCGCTGGCGAAGATCGGCGACGACGATTCGTGCATATGTTTTAATTTCCGCGCTGACCGGGTGCGCGAGATCACGCGCGCGCTGTGCCGCAACAGCGGGTTGAATGAAAAAGGCGGCAGCGATCTGCCGGGCGCGGCGGAGTTGGATGCGACCATTCCGCGCGATCGCGTGCCGAAGAATTTGAAGTATGTCTGCATGACGCAGTACGACCAGAACTTCAGGCTGCCGGTGGTGATTCCTCCCGAGTCGATGGCGAACATTCTTGCGAACGTGATGGGCGGGCTGAACATGCGCAACTTGCGTGTGGCGGAAACCGAGAAGTATGCGCACGTCACATATTTCTTCAACGGCGGAGTCGAACAGCCGTTTCCGGGCGAGGAGCGCGTGATGGTGCCGTCGCCGAAGGTTGCGACTTACGATCTGAAGCCGGAGATGAGCGCGGCGGGAGTTGCCGAGGCGGTCGTCAAAGCCACGAATGACGGCACGTTTGACGTCATCATCGTAAATTTCGCCAACGCCGACATGGTTGGACATTCGGGCAAGATTGAGCCGACGGTGAAGGCGGTTGAGACGGTGGATGCTTGCCTGGGCGAGATTGAAAAAGCAGTGCGCGCCAGGGGCGGCGCCATGCTGATTACGGCCGACCACGGGAACGCCGAGATGATGATCGATCCCGTGACCGGAGGACCGCACACGGCGCATACGACGAATCCGGTGCCGTTCATCGTGATGGCGGAAGATGCCAAGCAGTACACTCTGAAGCCGAACGGGTCGCTGCGGGATATTTCGCCGACGATTCTAGGCATGCTCGGGATTGCCGAGCCCAGGGAAATGACGGGCAGCGATCTGCGGGTCAAGAAGATCGGGTGATCGGGCCATCGAGCGAGCGGAGTGAAATTTTTTTCCGCGGATTTTCGCGGATGGACGCGGAAAAACGCTTTGTGACTGTTTCAGTCGTAGCTTTTGACGGCGGCGTCTTGGCGCCTCTGCGCTAAACAACCGCGATTTTCGATCACCCGATGACCCGATCACCCGATTTCCCGATGAAACTTCTCATCTGCGTTCACCATCCGTTTGATCAATGGAATGCGCCGGATTGGTTTCCGGAGCGTTTGCGGGTTGAGTTTCCTCAGGTCAATATCGTTCACCTTCCTGACTACAAGCGGCTCGACCTGGAGGTCCTGGATAGCGAGATCGTCCTTGCATGGTCGCTTCGGCCGGAGCAGGTCGTGGCGGCTCGCAAACTGCGGTGGATTCATTCGCCGGCGGCGGCTGTGCATCAACTGATGTTTCCGGAACTCGTCGACAGCGACATCGTTCTTATGAATGCGCGCGAAGTGCATGGGCCGGTCGTGGCGGAACATGTGATGGCGCTGATTTTTGCGCTGGCTAAGAAAATTCCCGGGTCGGTTCAGCTTCAGCAGAAACATGTGTGGGGACAGCAGATCTTGTGGGATGAACTGCCACGCGTGCGCGAGGTCGCGGGCGCGACGTTGGGGCTGATCGGGTTGGGCAGCATCGGTCGACCCTTGGTTCGGAGCGCGAAGGCGCTGGGTATGCGCGTGGTTGCCGTGCGCGAGCATCCTGAGAAGGGAAGCGAAGGCGCGGACGTTGTCTTCGGTCCAGCAAAAATTGATGAGCTCTTCAGGCAGGCCGACTACGTGGTGCTGGCAGCGCCGGTGACTGATAGCACCAAGGCGATTGCGAACGCGGAACGGTTTGGGTTGATGAAGTCCGGAGCATGTCTGATCAATGTCGGCCGCGGGCCGCTGGTGGATGAAGCGGCGCTGGCGGCTGCTCTGCGTGCGAACCAGATTGGGGGCGCTGCGCTGGATGTGTTTCCGAAGGAACCGCTAGCGGCGGATTCTCCGCTGTGGGATTTGCCGAATTTGCTGATTACTCCGCACACGGCGGCGCTGACAGACAAGTTATGGGAGCGACACTATGCGCTGTTCTCGGAGAATTTGCGGCGGTATCTGGCGGGGCAGGACTTGCTGGCGGTGGTGGATAAGCGGAAGGGATATTAGTAAGGCGACATGATCTTCTGGTTCTAGTTGTCCGCTGGACATTCTATCGACGGTAGCGTTTAATCCCGGGCATGCAGACGCTCGGTATCTCCGATTCTACGTCACGCAGCGAGAGTCGCCTGAAGAGCCTATTCTGGCCTTCTATTGAGAGCGGAGTCGACGTCGACTACCTCGCGCTCCAGGGTTATTGGGTGTGCACGGTGGTCGCGTCATTGTCGCTGGCTATCCTGTTTGCGGCGCACCAGCCGATTATCGGAATTGTCACGTTCCTGTTTTTTTATCTAGGTGGAGTCGGCGTTCGGGAACATAGTCGCTTCGCGGCAACGGTCGTTTTCATTTTTTATGCCATCGATACGCTTGCGTCCTTCAAACTGCTCATGGCCTCACCCGGAATGATTGTGCTGCGCGGGATCATAACGGCATTGCTTCTCTCCAATCTTCGCGCTACCTGGATCGCGGCGAATTGGAAACCCGGCGCCGACGATGCCGCCATGCCAATGCGTCTTAGCGATACTTTGACAGACAAGTTTGCGAACGACTGGCCGACCTGGATTTGGCCAAACTAAAATTGGTCTACTACATTTTGTCGATCGGTTGGTTGCTCCTGGTTGGCCTTGTCCTGATGGCAATTGCCCTTGGTCTCAATCGCAGATAATTACAAGCCCTACCGCGTATCCACCCCAAATCCCAAAATTGCGTTTACTTCTACCGGATCATTTCCGCGAAACGCGGGACGGAATTTCCAGTTTGGCAGGGCAACGAGAATCCTGCTGGTTGTTTCCGCAGCGCCGGGCTCCAGCACTTTCAGATTTTTCAAAACGCCTGTGCGGTCGAGGATGCAGGCGATGATCACGCGGGTGGGGCGCAGGTCGGCGGGGAGCTCTTTGCGCATCGGTTCAGGGGCGGTGAGTGCTTCGGTCGGGGAATGCGTGGCGGAGGCGGGATCGGCATACTGCATGACGGCTGTGCCGATCGATGTGTTGATGTAGATCGAATAATTGCGGTCGCCCTTGAGGACTCCATAGTAGGCGAAGACGCCGCCAGAGCGAGGGGTGGCTTCGATGGTGATGCCACTTCCGGTGTGTTGATTCGTGTTGGACCGGCCGGGGCCGTTGGCTGGAGTTTCTCCGCCGGGAGGGCCGAAACTCGGAAGGGTGATAGTGGTGGTGCCGCCCTGGACGGAGACTCCGGGCATGGCGGGAGTGCCACTGGTGCCGCTGCCTGCGCCGCCCGGCCCGGGATAGGGCGAGATGCCGCCGCGGGCGTTGGGATCGGAGCCGCGGCCCGTACCGGTCTTGCCGGCGCCAGAGCCTTCACCTTGCAGTCCGCTGCCGGGGCCGTTACCGCGGCCGATGCCGGCTCCGCCGCCGCTGCCTCCTAAGCCGGTTTTCGCAGTGCCGGTTGGGGACATGGCGATCGCTCCTCCGCCGGTTGAGTCGGGAAGACCCACCTTCGATCCGGGCTGGCTGGAGATGACGAGGCCTCCATTGCCTGCACTATTTCCTCCGGCATTGGGCGGAGCTGCTGCGGAGCCTAAGTCGAGCGGACCGCCTGCTCCACTGCCTTTGTTGCCGCGTCCGTTGCCGGATTCGGCTTTGCCTCCACCAAGACCGGGCGGAGGCGGGACGATTACAGCGGATCCTAAGGTTGCGCCGGAGCGCGTGCTGCCTCCCCGAGAACCGCCTGCCGACG
>Ga0187887_10000648_pt1 | contig 33620 bp, 28 predicted proteins | sample June2016WEW_7_10_FD_132977 | JGI IMG/M metagenome (GOLD analysis project Ga0187887, IMG submission 132977) | Peatland microbial communities from SPRUCE experiment site at the Marcell Experimental Forest, Minnesota, USA - June2016WEW_7_10 | ecosystem: Environmental > Terrestrial > Soil >... | reverse complement strand
GGGTTTTGCGAGCGCCGATTACCTCATCCTCAACAGCTACCGCCTCGCTTATCTGCAAGACGAGCAGTCCAATCCCGACGGCGGATTTCCGGCGACGACCACGGGGCTGCCCGCGGCCTCGCCCCAAAATACGCTGCGCCAAGATCTGAAGACGAACGATCTGCGCAACTGGACGCCGACCATGCCGACGCTGCTGTGTGCCGGCGATGAAGATCCCGATGTCTTCTTCTTCAACACCCAGCTGATGCAGGGGTATTGGTCGAAGAATGCGCCGACCGCGCCCGCCACCATCGTGGACCTCGCCGCCGCGCCGACGGCGAGCGATCCCTATGTGGATGAGAAAGACGCCTTCAATGCCGCGGTCACGGCCGTGGAGGTGGCCGCCATCGCCGGCGGCGCCACCGACGGCGGACATGCCGCGGTGCTCGCGGCCTACCACGCGCAGCTCGTGCCGCCCTTCTGCCTGGCCGCCGCTAAGTCCTTCTTCGACGGTCAGGGTGGCTGATCCGCGCGTATCGCGCGAGCCGGCCGGACCATCTTACAGACAAGAAGTATTCACCCAGGGGAGAACCGCCGAGTTCATGCTGCCGCCGGCTGCGCCGCGTTGATGCTCGAGCGCGTGAAGATGCCGATGGCGGCGACGACCCCGGTCAGCAGCAAGGCCATGCCGAGCACCTCCGGCAGGGAGGGCCAGCGGCGGTGGACGAGCAGCCCCAGAATGGTCGCGGAGGTGGGCTCTATCGTGATCAATTGAGCGGCCAAGGCGAGCGGCAACCGCTGGGACGCAAAGGTCCACGCCAGCGCGCCGAAGAGGTTCGAGAATATCGCCAAGCCGGCTCCCCATAGGAGCAACGGGGCGGCCGTATCCCAACCAAGACCCAGCCGCGGAATTTCGAAAACTCCCATCGATAGCCCGACCGGTAAAAACGCCAGCATGGCGACACTGGCTCCGGCCACGATCAACGTGCCCCATACGCCGGCATCGAGGTGTGGCCGGGTTTCGAGGGCGCTTTGATTGAGCAGCCCGAACACCGTCCAGAAAATCACCGCGAGCAGCGCGAGGGCAATGCCCAGCAACAAGGATTGGGCTTGGGGGGTGCCCGATTGCGTGAAGCTGCTGCCGTTGACGAGCACGAGTCCGACCGTGGCGAGCGCGAGAGGCAGCATCAATGATCGCCACGACACGGTGCGTCGGCGGAGATTGCCCGCGATGACCAACACCACCGGGACCAAGCCCAGGAAAGCCGGCGCCACGACCGGTCCCGCGTAAATGGCCGAGCCCATGATGGCGAGGAAATAACACGCATATCCAATCAGTCCGAGCGAACCGGCCACCCACCAGTCATTGAAGGTCAGCAGGCGAACGACGGCCCTCTTTCGCCACAGCAGGCCGGCGCTCAGAAGGCCTGCAAACACGAACTCGACCAGGGCAAAGTCGAAGGGCGAGTATTTCCCGATGACGAAGGGGACTATGTAGCCGAGGGACCACGAGATCGCGGCAAGAACGGCGGCGGTTATGCCGGCCAACATCGAACGGTTCATATGCACACCAGCCTGAGATCGCCGGCACCGAATTCATCGCTGGGCGCTCCATGATATTACAAACTCCAGGAAAATCCGCATTTCGGCGGGTGGATGTGTCTCGACGGCTACGAGGCGTATGGAGGCAAACGTTCCTCCGGCTTGTCGGGAAACCAATCGAGCAAACGACCCTGCGAGACCTTGCATTGCGGCATTCGGTAATGCCGACCGTCGAGCGTGCCTCCGACGCCAGAATGGTGACCTCAGTCACACTTGCCATATTCCGTTTTGCGTGACCGCTCGCGCGTGCGTTCCTGTCCGCTCATAAGCTTCAGTTCAATGCTAGCCGTCAAGCCACACGGAATCCACGGTACCGAGAACGAGCGGTCGGAGCCGAGCGCCCGCGACCTTGCGCAGGTGCTCGACCATTGCGGCGAAGCCGTGATCATCAAGGACTTGAACGCGGTGGTCACCTACTGGAACCGGGAAGCGGACTCTTTGTACGGCTTTTCCGCGGAGCAGGCCATCGGTCAGCCGTTGCGCAAGCTCCATGCTGCCGAGCTCTCCGAGGCCGACTATGCCTCTCTGCTCGAGCGCGTTCGCGCGGGACGTCCCACTTCATCGACCGCCGAGCGGCGCAAGAAGAACGGCGACATCATCCGTGTCGCGCTGAAGACGAGGCCGTTGCTGGACGAGCGAGGCGCGTTGGTCGGCGAGATCACGATCGCGCGGGACGTCACTGCATACCGTCAGACCGAAGAAGCTTTGCGGAGGGCGGAGCGAGAGTTGCGTCTGCGGGGCCAGGACCCTTTACCGCAGTTTGCCGCGCCAGCGAGCCGAACACCGCCGATTCCCATTCGCGCGTCACTGGGCAACGCGCCGCTCAACGAAATTCTCGTGGGACTGGCGTTGCTCGTGTCCTCCTGCCTGAGCTTCTTATTCACCCGAGCCCCGGGAGGCTTTGCGCTTTTCTGGCCGGGCAGTGCAATAGCCGCCGCCCTCTTGATCCGCTTGCCGAGCATTCGATGGCTCAGTGCCGCGGTCTCGGTGTCGGCAGCGCTGTTGGCTATGAATGTGGTTGCGGCCCATAGGCCCTGGTCCCTAGCCGCGTTGTTGACGGGAGTCACCCTGACGGAGATCGCCATGATGGTGGCGGTGTTTCGCGCCTGGCGATTTCCGTATCCCCATATCTCGGTCAGCCAGGCCGTCATCATGGCTGCGATCTTTGGCATTGCGATCCCTGGGGTTTCCGCGCTCGGTGGGGGGCCGATCCTGCATTCGCGCTTTGCGATGCCTCTCTTGGAGGGCACCCTCCTATGGTGGTCAACCCACGCCATCGGTGCCTGTCTCCTGGGTCCTCCGATCATCTTGTTCAGCGTCAAGGGGTTCAAGCGCCTGCTGCAAGGAAGACTGCTTGCCGTCAATGCAGTGATGCTGCTCGTGTGCCTGGTCGGCTGCTACGTGACGATTCGCTACGTCAGATTCCCCTTCGTGTCCATTGGACTGCTGCTCTTGCTGGCGGCCTTTCGCATGGGTGGCTTGGGCGCCTCGCTGATGAGCCTGTGTTTCGGACTCGAGATTGCGACTCTCTGGATGTTCGGGATCCGGCCCATCGGCCTTGACCCCAGCGCATCCACCAGCGGTTCTTTGATTGGATTCCCGGTGATTGCACTGCTCGCCACCGTGTTGACGCCGGTCGCGGTGGGCTTGGGAAGCGATGCGCGTCGCGCAGCCGCCCGGGCGTTGCGGACCAGTGAGCGGCGTTTTCGCGAGTCGATGGAGCATTCCCCGATCGGGATGCTGCTATCCGATCTCAATGGCAAGTGGACCCACACCAATATTTCACTGCAGAAGATGCTCGGCTACACCGCGGAGGAGTTCCGAGCATTCCCGCCCGGAGGGCCTTCCAAGGATGAGGATTGGATCGAAAGCAAAGCACGCAGCAAGCCTCTCCTCTCCGGGGAGGTTGATTCCTACGATATCGTGCGCAGGTTTCGGCACAAGGATGGGCACTGGGTGTGGACGCACGTGGCCGTCTCGATGCTGCGCGATGACGAGGGTTTGCCGATCCATCTGATTGCGCAGATCGAAAGCCTCGAAGCGCGGCGACGCGCGGAGGAAAGGCTTGCCGAAGAGAGCGAGCGATTGAGGATTACGCTCAAGTCCATCGACGATGCCGTCATCACGACCGATGCGCAAACGCGCATTACCTATCTCAATGCCGCGGCGGAGTCGCTATTGCGCTTGGATATGCAAGCGATTGCGGGCCGCCGCGTCGACGAGGTGATCCATCTCGTGGATCCGCAATCGGCCAAGGCGGCCGTGAATTTGCTGGGCCAAAGCGCCCTGCATGGAACGGTGCTTCGGCGCGAGCAACCCTGCTTGCTGCATCGACCCGACGGGGCCGTGTGTTACGTGACGGACGTCGTGTCTCCCGTGTTGGATGCGAGCGGTTTGCTGAGCGGCATGGTCATCGTGTTCCGTGATGTCACGCTCGAGGTCGATCGCACCCGCGATTTGCATCACCGCGCGATGCATGATCCGCTCACCGGGCTCAATAATCGGGCCGAGTTCGAGGAGCGGCTTCGCGACGTGTTCGGCAAGGCCCGTATCTTGGACCACTCCGCAGCCATCATCGCGATCGACCTGGATCGGTTCAAGGCCGTGAATGATGCCGCCGGACATGCCGCCGGAGATGCCGTGCTGCGCAAGGTTGCCGCGGCGTGCCGGCTCACGGTGCGCTCGTCGGATTTGGTCGCGAGAGTGGGGGGCGACGAGTTTGCCATCATTATCGACAATTGCGCCGAGACGCGCGCGCGATGCATCGGCCAACAACTATGGCAGGCACTCAATCCATTGGAGTTTGAGTGGGAAGGATCGCGCTACTCCATCGGCGCGAGCGTCGGTCTGGCCATGAATAGAAGGGACCTGGCCGATGAGAAGGCGTGGTTGGCGAGCGCCGATAAGGCCTGCTATGACGCCAAGCGGGACGGACGCGGCCTGCTGCGAGTCGCCCCGGTTGCGCAAGGCGAGGAGTCGGCCCGCAAACAAAAATAGGGGGATGCCAACCCCCCCCTAGGCTGCCGCGCCACGCTGCGGGTCTTTCAGGGCAGGCCGTGGGCTCCTCGCCTGCCGATTCCCGGCTTTGCGGTGCGCGACCCGACCTCGGCTACCACATGCCGCCGAGCGCCACGGTGATCGCCTCGCCGTTCACACCGCCGGCAGCGTCGCTGCAGAGGAACGCGATCACCTGCGCGACCTCGATCGGCTCGAGCACCCGCTTCTGCGGATAGATCTCGGCGCGCTCGCGCCACACCTGCTCGACGCTGACGTTGCGCCGTTCGGCTTCCGTTTTCGCAGAGCGCTCGGCCATGGCCGTTCGCACCCAGCCGGGCAACACGGCGTTGGAGGTGACGCCGAAGGGACCCGCGTCCTGGGCGACCGCGCGTGCGAGCCCGATCACGCCATGCTTGGAGGCGGTGTAGGCGCTGCCGGAGCGTTCCGCCTTCTCACCGGCGGTCGAGCTGGTGAATACCAGCCGTCCGAAGCCGCGCTTGCACATGCCGCCCGTGGTCAGCCGCGCGAGCTCGAACGGGCCGTCCAAGTTGATGCGCAGCGTCTCGCGCCAGACCGCCGGATCCTGCTCCCACACCAGCCGCTCGTGGGCCGAGCCGATGCCATGATTCACTACCAGCACGTCGACCGGCCCGAGGCGCCGCTCGGTTTCGGCCACCGCCAGGGCGCAGCCCTCGGTCGTGCCGAGATCGGCCGCGACGTAATCGAGGCCGACGGATGCGAGTTCCGTCGCGCTGCGCGAAGCGATCATCACGCGCGCTCCCGCTGCCGCGAGCAGCAACGCCGCCTCGCGCCCGATTCCCCGCCCGCCGCCCGTGACCAACGCCACACGTCCGTTCATCTCTGTAGCTCCTGTAAACGAGTTCGGGCGCAAATATAACCGAGGAAGGGGCGCCGCATCAGCGTTTCGGTCGATGAGCGGCCGCGCAAAGCGCCCGCGCGAAGCGCGCGCGCGGTCTCCCATCCCGGACGCGGTACTATGTCGGCGTGAGCCGCGAGATAGGCGAGTAACGGTTGCGTGACACTTCAGTCGTCCTCGGGCGAGGGCTCACGCTCGCCATGGCGCTCGCCACCGGCGTCGCGGTGGCGAACATCTATTACAACCAGCCGATGCTCGGCATCATCCACCGTGCATTTCCCGGCTCGGCCATCCCCGGATTGATTCCGACCGCCACGCAGATCGGATATGCCGCGGGGATTTTGCTGCTGCTGCCCCTCGGCGATCTCATGGATCGCCGGCGGCTCATCGTCGGGCAGTTCCTCGTGCTCGCTCTGGCGTTGGTGCTGGCCGCGTGGGCGCCGACCGCGGCCGGGCTCCTGGCCGCATCGGTGGTGGTGGGGGTCGGGTCCGCCGTTGCGCAACAGATCGTGCCCTTCGCCGCGTCCCTCGCGGCACCCGAGTCGCGCGGCCGCGCCATCGGCGCGGTGATGAGCGGGCTGCTGTGCGGCATCTTGTTGAGCCGGACCCTGGCGGGGTTCGTGGCGGCGCAGTGGGGTTGGCGGGAAATGTTCGGGCTGAGCGTACCGCTCGCCCTGTCGACGGCGGTCCTGATGGCGATGGCGTTGCCTCGAGGGCAGCCGTCGGCGCGTGTCGGCTATGCCGAGGCGCTGCGGTCCCTGGCGCATCTGTGGCGACACGAGCCCCGCCTCAGAATCGCGACCTTGGCGCAGGCGGGATTGTTCGCCTCCTTTTCGGTGTTCTGGACCATTCTCGCGCTGCATCTGGAGGGTCCGCCGTTTCATCGCGGCCCCGATGTCGCCGGCCTGTTCGGAATCCTGGGGGCCGCCGGCGTGTTTGCGGCCCCGCTCGCCGGCAGGATCGCGGATCGCCGCGGGCCGCAGCTCACCATCTGGATCGGCGCGGCCGCCGTGCTCGCGTCCTGGGCGATCTTCGGGCTCATCGATACGCTGGGCGGGCTGGTGATCGGCGTCGTCTTGCTGGATTTTGGGGTGCAGAGCGCGCTCGTGTCCCATCAGCACGTGATCTATGCGCTTCGCCCGGAAGCCAGGAGCCGTCTCAATACGGTGTTCGTGACCGGCATGTTCTTGGGCGGAGCGATCGGCTCCGCCGTGGCCATCGTCGCGTGGCGGCTCGGCGGCTGGAGCGCAGTCACCCTCTGGGGTGCGGCGACGGCGATTTTTGTGATCGCGCTGCGCTGGATCAACCGCCTATAATTGGTGCATGCCGCAAACTCCCAGTCGCAACGTCATCTTCGATTTCGGCGGTGTCCTGATTCGCTGGCAGCCGCAGGAGATCATCGATCGGTTTTACCAGGACGAGGAGCTTCGCGGCAGGCTCCGGGACGAGGTGTTCCAGCATCCCGACTGGCTGGAGATGGACCGGGGCACGCTCGAGGAGGCCGACGCGGCGGAGCGCTTCGCGGCGCGCATGCAACGCCCGGCCGCCGAGATGCGGGATCTGCTGCAGCGGGTGAAGGAGTCCCTGGTCCCGATGGAGCCGACGCTCGAGCTCGTGAACGGCTTGGTGAAGCAAGGCATTGCGGTCTACGGGCTGTCGAACATGTCGAGCTCGACGTTCGCGCATCTCGAGGATCGGCATGAGTTCTGGGAGGTGTTTCGCGGCATCGTCATCTCGGCCCATATCAAGCTGGTGAAGCCCGACCCGCGCATCTTCGAGCACATCTCGACCGCCTACGGACTCGCGCCCGCCGAGACCGCGTTCATCGACGACCTGAAGCCGAACGTCGAGGCCGCTTCCCGGTGCGGATTCCGCGGCATTCAATTCCAGAGCGCGGCGCAGTGCCGCGGCGAGCTCGAGGCGTGGCTCGGAACGGGGAGGGCCGCATGAGCCGCCGCAGCCTCGCCCACGGCGCGCTCGCCGCCCGCGGTGCGCTCGCCACCCGCGGTGCGCTCGCCACCCGCGGTGCGCTCGCCACCCGCGGTGTGCTCGCCGCCTGCGCCCTGGCGGTGCTCGCGCTCGGCCTGTCGCTCGAGACCGGCCTCGCCCGCGCCGCTGCGCCTCAGCAAAAATTCCAGGCGCCCGGTTACTACCGGATGATGCTCGGCGATTTCGAAATCACCGCGCTCTCCGACGGCACGTTTCCCCTGAAGGTGAACGAAGTGATCACGGGCATTGCGCCGCAGGAGCTCGACGCCGCGCTCGCGCGTTCCTTCTTGAGCAACACCGTGGAGGAATCCGTGAACGGGTTTCTCGTCAACACGGGGTCGAAGCTGGTGCTGATCGACACGGGCGCCGGCGTCTATTTCGGGCCCACGGTGGGCAAGCTCCTCGCGAGCCTGAAGGCGTCCGGCTACCGGCCGGATCAGGTGGATGAGATCTACATCACCCACATGCACGGCGATCACATCGGCGGCCTGATCCTCGACGGCAAGGCCGCGTTCCCCCATGCGGTGGTGCGCGCCAGCCAGACAGAGGCGGACTATTGGCTCAGCAAGGCGAACCGGGACGCGGCGCCGCAGGACGAGAAAGAAGGCTTCGATGCGGCGATCAAGGCGCTTCAGCCCTACGTCGCGGCGGGACGGTTCAAGCCCTTCAGCGGCGATGTGACCCTGGTCCCTGGGATCCGAGCCGTGGCCGCGCCCGGGCACACGCCGGGTCACACCGTGTATCTGGCGCAGAGCAAGGGACAGACCCTGGTCTTCTGGGGCGACACCATGCACGTCGCCGCCGTGCAGTTTTCGGACCCGTCAGCGACCGACAAATACGACGTGGATCCTGCGGCCGGTGCCGCGCAGCGCAAAAAGATCTTCGCGGACGTGGCGGAGCACCGCTACTGGGTGGCGGGCGCGCATTTGTCGTTCCCCGGCCTCGGACATTTGCGCTCCTCGGGCGCGGGCTACATCTACGTGCACGCGAACTACACCTCGATGCAGGGCGTGGGCGGGGAGTAGCGCGGGGCCGCGGCCGCGCCGACGGGATCGTTACGAGACCGTTCGGGCGCGCAGGATGTCGGCGAGATTTACGGTCGCCTGCATCTCGTGCAGGACGGCGTGCCAGCGGTCTACGCCCGTGCACAGCTTGCCGATGGCTTCGGCCGACATCTGCCAGCCGCGATAAAGACCATCGACGCCGCCGGTGATCAGCGACTCGCCGAGCTGCAGCTGCTCGAGCGCCTTGTCGAACCAGGTTTTGTCGGGGGATTGGTGCATGGAAGTCAGCTTATGTCCATTTAACAGTGTCTGCAATTGTCGCCCTATCACGACAGGTCATTCACGTCAATGACCACGCGCCCGCGGATTTTTCCTTGAAGGATTTGCGCCGCGATGCGCGGAACCTGGGTGAGCGGCGCGCGCTCGGTCATGGCATCGAGTTTGTCGAGCGGCAGATCCTTCTGTAGCCGGCGCCAGGCCTGGAGGCGCCGCGGAATCGGACACATGACGGAGTCGATGCCGAGCAAGTTCACGCCGCGGAGAATGAAGGGAATGACGGTGTGGTCCAATTTGTTGCCGCCGGCGAGGCCCACCGCGGCGACCGAGCGGCCGTAGCGCATTTGAGCGAGCACCCGGGCCAGGGTATTGCCGCCGACCGAGTCGATGCATCCCGCCCAGCGCTCACCCTCGAGCGGACGCTTGGCCGTGTCGGCGAAGGGCGAACGGTCGATCACGGCGGCGGCGCCCAAGGCCTCGAGGTACTCGCGCGCTTCCGCGCGGCCGGTGGATGCCACCACTTGAAATCCCAGTTTGGCGAGAATGGCGACCGCGATCGAGCCGACGCCGCCCGCCGCGCCCGTGATCAGCACTTCGCCGGCGCTCGGGCTGAGGCCGTGGGCCTCGAGCGCGATGACCGCCAGCATCGCGGTCAAGCCGGCGGTGCCGATGGCCATCGCCTGACGCGTGGTGAGACCGGTGGGGAGCGGCACCAGCCAATCGCCGTTGACCGAGGCCTTTTGCGAGTAGCCGCCCCATTGAACTTCGCCGACCCGCCAGCCGGTGAGCACCACCGCATCGCCGGGTTTGTGCGCGGGATGGGCGCTCTCGATCACGGTGCCGGCAAAATCGACGCCGGGCACGTGCGGATAGCGCTTCACCAGTCCGCCCTGGCCGGTGACGACCAAGCCGTCCTTGTAATTGACCGAGGAATACTCCACCGCCACACGGACATTGCCCGCCGGCAGGCTGGCCTCGTCGACGGATTGCAAGGAGGAGCTGATGGTGCCGCCGTTCGAATCGACTACGAGTGCTTTGAACATATCCGTCAATGGACCACGAGACGGCCATGAAATTCAAGTTGATTGCGGATCGAGGGTCGATGGTGCAGCCTTGCCGCCATGCAGGTGCTCGAAGCCTTGGAGCGCGCACGCGCGCTGGTTCGCCAAGCGGAGGATGAGGCCGCGAAGCAGGCCTACCTCGACGTGCTGCGTCGGGACCCGACGAATTTTTTTGCGCTCAACGAGCTCGGCACGCTCGCGCTCGCCGGCGGATTCCGCTCCGCGGCGCGCACCGCCTATAGCCAAGCGATCGCGCACCACCCGGACAACAAGATCGCGCGGGTGAACCTCGCCAACGTGCTGCGCGAGGACAATGACCCGGGCGGCGCGAGGATCCACTACGAGGCGGCGCTCGCCGTCGATCCCGATTTGCACGAGGCGCATCAGGGAATGGCGTGGGTGCTGACCGAGCTCGGACTCGACGGCGCGGAGGAACACCGGGAGCGCGGATTTTCGGGGCATGCCCTGGTGACCATGCCCTATCGGGGCACAGGCGCGGGGGTGCCCATCCTGCTCTTGGTGTCCGCGCGCGGCGGCAACATCCCGACCCGGCTTTGGATCGATGATCGGCGCTTCACGATTCATGCGCTGTACACCGACTATGTCGACCCCGCCGCCGTCGAGCTCCCGCCGCACACCCTGGTGGTGAACGCCATCGGCGATGCGGATCTCTGCCCCGAGGCGCTCGACCGCGCGGAACGGCTGTTGAGCCGGAGCACGGCGCCGGTCATCAATCATCCGGCGCGCGTGCGGCCGACCGGACGCGCCGAGAATGCGAAACGCCTCGCCGCCATCCCCGGAGTCATCGCGCCGCGCGTCGATCGGGTGCCTCGCAGCGAGCTGGCGAGCCTCGAGTATCCGCTGCTGCTGCGAAGCCCCGGCTTTCACACCGGCCGGCACTTCGTCTACGTGCCAAGCCGCGCCGCAGTGGCCGAGGCGGCGGCCGCGCTCGCCGGGGAGGAGCTGCTCGCGATCCAATACCTCGATGCGCGCGGCGCCGACGGTATGGCGCGAAAGTATCGGGTGATGCTCATCGCGGGCCGCCTGTACCCGCTGCATCTGGCGATATCCTCGGACTGGAAAGTGCATTACTTCACCGCCGACATGGCGCGAAGCGAGGTGTTTCGCGACGAGGAGCGGCGCTTCCTGCGCGACATGCCGGGCGCGCTCGGCCCGCGGGCGATGGAGGCACTCGCGCGCGTCGCGGCGGTGCTCGGCCTCGAGTACGCGGGCGTCGATTTCGCGCTGTCCGCCGACGGCTCGGTGCTGCTGTTCGAGGCCAACGCCACCATGGTGGTGTTTCCGCCGGGGCCCGATCCCCTATGGGATTATCGGCGCGCGGCCATCGAGACGGCACTGCAGGCCTCGAGGCGGATGCTGGAAGCGGTTAGCGGGGCAGCGGTTAGCCCGGGCAGCAGTTAGCCCGGGCAGCGGTTAGCGGGGCAGCAGCATGCACAGCGCCGCGGCGCCCATGACGGCGGTCGCGATCCACCCCAGGATCACGAGCGGCCGGCTCGCGGTGAACGCCCCCATCAGCGATTTGTTGGAGGCGAGCAGAATCACCACCGCCATCAGCGGCACCGCGACCACCCCGTTGATGACCGCGCTCCAGAACAGCGCCTTCATCGGGCTGATGGGCGAATACTGGATCACCAGGCCCGCGAGCACGCTGATCGCGATCACGCCGTAGAAGCCGCGCGCGTCCCGCGCGCGGCGGCCCAAGCCTGTGTGCCATCCCATGGCCTCGGAGAGCGCATAGCCTCCGGATCCCGCCAGCACCGGCACGCCGAGCAGACCCACGCCCAGAATTCCGCAGGCGAAAAGCAAGAACGCGAAGTCTCCCGCGAGCGGGCGCAGCGCACCGGCCGCCTGCGCGGCGCTGTTGATGTCGGTGATGCCGGCGACGTGCAGGGTCACCGCCGTGGCGAGGATGATGAAATACGCCGCGAGATCGGAAAAAAACATGCCGGACCAGGTATCCCAGAGGATGCGGCTGCGCTCGCGGGGCGCCGAGGCGGGATCCTGCACCAGGGCGGCGCTCCGCTGCAGCTCCATATCCTCGACTTCCTCCGAGGCCTGCCAGAAGAACAGGTACGGGCTGATGGTGGTGCCGAACACGCCGACGATCATGGCAGCGGCGGCGGCATTCGGCGTGAACCTCGGCAGGACGGTGCGTAGCGCCACCTCGCGCCACGGCACGTGAACCACGAACAGCACGGCCGCGTAGGCGAGCAGCGACAGCGTCAGCCATTTGAGGATCGAGACGTAGCGGCGGTACGGAATGTAGATCTGCAGCACCAGCGTGACGAGGACGAAGAACGCCGTCATGAGGTGACGGTTCACATGCGTCACGAGCTCCGCGACCTCGCCCATTGCGGCCACGTCCGCCGCGATATTCAGCGTGTTCGCGATCAAGAGCGCGAGCACGACGCCTTGGAGAATCGCCGGCGGGAACGCCGCTTTGATGTTCGCCGCGAGCCCCCGGCCGGTGGTGCGCCCGATGAGCGCGCACATCGACTGGATGGCGGACATGAGCGGGTAGGCGAGCGGCATGGTCCAGAGCATGTCGAGGCCGAACTGGGCGCCGGCCTGGGAATAGGTGGCGATGCCGCTGGGATCGTCGTCGGCCGCTCCGGTGATGAGGCCGGGGCCGATGCGCGCGAGCGGATGGCGTCGAATGCGATCCCAGAGGCCGGCGCCGCTCTGCGGCGCGCCTGCGGTGACGGCCTCGGGTATGTCGCTCATGGGGTCAGCATATTATGGGGTTGGGATTACGCCAGATTTGTTTTACATTTCACCCCATGCCCACCCTCGGCGAGTTTCGACTGCTGGCCGCCGACGAGCCGTCCCCCGTTCTCGAGGAGCGCCGGCACGGTAGCTCGAATTTCGTCATCGTGGTCGATCATGCCGGCGCGCGGATTCCTCGCGGCTTGGAGAAGTTGGGATTGCCGGAGTCCGAATTGCTCCGGCACATCGCCTGGGACATCGGCGCGCTCGCGCTCGCGCGGGGCGTGTCCGAGGCGCTCGATGCCCCGCTGATCGCGCAGAATTATTCGCGCCTGGTGATCGATTGCAACCGCGATCCCGGAGCGCCGACCTCCATCCCGCAGATCAGCGAGTGGGTGGTGGTCCCGGGGAATCTGGACCGAAGCGCCGCGGAGCTCGCCGCCCGCCGCGCGCAGATCTTCGATCCGTATCATGCCCGCATCACGGCGCTTCTGGACGAGCGTCAGGCGGCCGGACGGCCCACCATCCTGGTGGCCCAGCACACCATGACGGACGTGTTCAAGAACGTGCGCCGCGAGATGCATGGGGCGGTGCTCTACAACCGGGACCGGCGCTTCGCGGGGCTGGTGCTCGAGATGCTTCGGCGCGAGGCGGCGCTGAGCTTCGCGGACAACCAGCCGTACTTCGTCAGCGATGAGACCGATTACACCATCCCGATCCACGGCGAGCGGCGCGGCCTCCCCCACGTGGAGATCGAGATCCGCCAGGATCTGGTGCGCGAGCAGGCCGGTCAGGCCGAGTGGGCGAAGCGGGTCGCCGGGGCGCTGCGGGCCGCCGAAGCGGCCTTCTGGTAATTAGAGGCCTAGTTCCGGTAGCGCAGCAGCGCGCTGCCCGTGATGCGGTCGCCGGGCTTCATCCCCGGCGGGCAGCCGCCGAGGTAATGCTGATCCTGCACCACGTGCTCGTCCGTCTTGCCCTTGTAGGCCGGCGAATACGTGGCGTAGGACTCGGAGTGCGTCGAGGTCATGCTCTCGTAGGTGTAGGTCCCCTTGGACACGATCAGGGTGCCGTCGAAATTGCAGCTCGACGAGGAGGCGAAGTGGCCGCCGCCCAGGTCGTCGAACGAGGTGGTGCAGCCCTTGGCATTCTTCTCGAGCGCATCCATGGCGTTGTCATAGGCGTGATTGCGGCAGATCTGGTACTTGAAGTCGGTGCGCTTCTCGCCGGGATTCTGGATGCTCTGGCCGCTGATTTCCCACAGCCCCTCTTTCAACGGCGGCGGGTCGGCCGCTCGGGCGATCGATAGGAGCACGATCGCCAAGCAGGCCGGCAGGAGCGCTTTTTTAGCCAGGTTCATGTGCATAGGATAGCAGGCGGCCCAAAAGGGAATAAAATCCCGCTGCCGCCAGTCTACTCATCCGGCAAACGATAGTGGGGCACCGTGACACTCGTATCGGGTCGCATCCATGGATGACAAGCGGGCTCGATTCGACGCGCAGGTCATGCCGCATCTGGACGCCGCGCATCGGTTTGCCCGATGGCTGACCCGTTCGCCGAACGACGCGGACGATGTCGTACAGGAAGCGATCCTGAGGGCTTATCGCGGCTTCGAAGGCTTGCGCGGGTCCGATGTGAAAGCGTGGCTCCTCGCCATCGTCAAGAACTGCCATCGCACGATGGCGGCCCAGGAGCGAGGGCGGGCCTATGTTCCCTTGCCGCAGGAGTCCGACGTACGAGATGGGCATGCCATGGTCGCAACCACTGCCGGTCCCGAGACCACATCGATGCGCCGCGACGAGGCGCGCACGCTGGCGCGATTGCTGGCGGCGCTGCCGGAGGAGCATCGGGAGGTGTTGATCCTGCGCGAAATCGAGGAGCTCGGCTATCGTGAGATCGCCGCGGTGGCCGACATTCCGATCGGCACGGTGATGTCGCGGCTGGCGCGGGCGCGCGCCGCGCTGAAGGAGCGCTGGTCGGCGGAAATGCAGGGAGAGCCCCTTGCCGTGCGCTGAGACCCAGTTGCGGCTCGAGGCGTATTTCGACGGCGAGCTCGACGCGATCTCGGCCGCCGACATGGAGCGCCATATCGGCGAGTGCGCGCAGTGCCGGGCGGAGCTCGAGGATCTCGAGAAGCTGCGCCGCTCGTTGCGGCGCGATCTGGGCTTCGACCGCGCCTCCCCCGAGTTGCACGCGAGGGTCGCCGCCGCGCTCGATCGCGAAGCGGCGCCCGAGCGCCGGCAGGCGCGCGGCGGCGGCCGCGCGCGGATGGCGGCCCCGGGCTTCTGGCGCGGGGTTATCGCGGGCATGGGCGGGCTCGCCGCCGCCGCGAGTGCGATGTTCTTTTTGGGGTCGCCGGTCGCGGTCAATCCGCTGTTCAACGATCTCGTCAACGCGCATGTCCGCTCTTTGATGCCGGCGCATCTCATCGATGTCGAATCGACCGACCGGCACACCGTGAAGCCCTGGTTCGCGGGGCATGCCGACGTGTCGCCCGCGGTGTTCGATTTCACCGACCAGGGCTACCGCCTGGTCGGCGGGCGCGCCGATTATTTCGATCGGCAGCGCGCCGCGGTCGTGGTCTATCAGCACGGCGCGCACATCATCAACGTCTTCAGCTGGGCGGATGAGCACGAATCGCTGCCGCGCGACACCACGCGCAGCGGCTGGCATCTCGCGTTCTGGCGCACGGGGAACCTGAATTATTGCGCGGTATCCGATGCCGGCTGGGAGGAGCTCGCGAAGCTCGAGTCGCTCATCAAGGAGGCGGGCGCCGACAGCCGCCGCCCCGCCCCTGACGCACGCTAGGAGGCGGGTGGCGCGCTGCGAGTGGGGGCCGTGCGCTACGAGCGGGGCCGCGCTAGGAGTGGGGCCGCGCTAGGAGGCGGGGCCGCGCTAGGAGTGGGGCCGCGCTAGGAGGCGGGGCCGCGCTAGGAGGCGGGTAGGTCGATGCGCGCTTCCGAGGCCGGCCGTTGGCCGCGCAGCGTCGCCGCCACGCGCTCGCAGGCGGCCATGACGCGGAGCACGTTCTCGCCCGCGACCTTGGCCACGTCGGCGTCCGACCAGCCGCGCCGCATGAGTTCTTCGAGCAGCGCCGGATAGCCGTCGACACCGCTGAGGCCGCGCGGACCCTCGGGGATGCCGTCGAAGTCGGAGCCGAGGCCGACGTGATCCACTCCCGCGACCGCGCGAATGTGGTCGATGTGATCGGCGACCTGGGCGAGTGTGGTCACGGGTTTCGGATGATCGCGTTCCCATTGGGCGAGTGCGGCCTTGGCGCGCTCCGGCTGGCCGATGTACAGGCCGCCATAGGGAGGGCTCGAGTAGCGCGCGAGCTCCGCCGCGCGATCGGCGTCCCATTGATTGCGCGCAGCCGACACATAACCCGGATTGAAATTCACCATCACCACGCCGCCGTTCGCCGCCACCTGCCGGAGGATGTCGTCCGGAACGTCGCGCGGATGATCGACCAGCGCGCGCGCGGAGGAATGCGAGAAGATCACCGGTGCGGCCGTCACCGCCAGCGCCGCGCGCATGGTGTCGGGCGACACGTGGCTCAGATCGACCAGCATGCCGAGGCGATTCATCTCGCGCACCACCTCTTGTCCGAAGCCGGTGAGGCCGTGATGAACGGGGGCGTCGGTGGCGGCGTCCGCCCAGCGCGTATCGAGCACGTGGGTGAGCGTCATGTAGCGCGCGCCGAGGTCGTACATCTGGCGCAGCACCGCGAGCGACTCATTGATTTGATGGCCGCCCTCGATGCCGATCAACGAGGCGATTTTGCCGGCCTGGTGAATTCTGCGCACATCGGCGGCGGTGTAGGCGATCTCGAACACGGCGGGATATTTCGCCGCGATGCGCTTGACCAGATCGATCTGCTCGATCGTGGTCTGTACCGCCTCGGGTCCCTTGATCTCGACCGGCACCCATACCGACCAGAATTGGCCGCCGACCAGCCCGGCGCGCAGCCGCGGAATGTCCGTCATGAGCGGCGGGGCGTCATCGGGCGTCGGCAGGCGGGAGGTGTCCGATGCCAGGTCGATATCCGCCAGCCGGCCTTTGAAGCGCTCGCGGATTTCCCAGGGCAAATCGTTATGGCCGTCGATGAGCGGCGTTTGCTTCAGCACCCGCACGACGCGCGCGTGGTAGTCGGTGTCGGGCGCGGCGGCGGCCACGGGGGTGAACGGCGGAACGGCGAGCAAGGCGACCGCCGCGAGCGCACCCCAAGCGCTGCCGGCCGCGCGCAGATGTCGAATAAGGCCTCCCTCTCTCATCCCGAACGCTACTCCAGCGCTCGCATTATGTCCAACGCGGAGAGTCGTTGCGCGCGCAGCGGGCGAGCGCATTGTTTTGACATAACTTCGAAACGCGCCGAGTGTAGCATCGGCGATGCATTATTAACTTGCGGCTTACCATAAACCTGTGCTCAAGTTTGGACACTGACCGATCGTCTCTGATCGGTGCAACGATAACTACGAAGGGGTGAATCCAAATACCTGCCGGCTCAGCCGGCTTCGGCGCCACGTCGGGCAATGACAGCCCGGCCCGCGCTCATCAAAACACTTTGTCATGAGGGATAACTCGTGTTGCGCAAATCAAAGTCTCGATTGATATGGAGCGGCGTCCTGGCCGCTGCAATCGCCTGTGGAGGAACGGCGAGCGCGGCGGGCACAACGACGGTTACAGGGAACGTGGCGGGATGGGTCAAGAACGCGACGCTGAAGGGCTCGGCCCCCGCGGCCACGACGATCACCGTGTCGGTGAACATGGCGCTGAACAATCTCGCGGGCCTCAAGAGCTTCGTCACGGAGGTCTCGAATCCGAAGGGACGCGAGTACGGCCAATACCTGAGCACGGAGCAGTTCGCGGCGCGCTACGCGCCGGCGGCGGCCGATGTCGCCGCGGTCGAGAAACTGCTCGGGCAGGCCGGCATGAAGAACGTGACGGTGGGCCCGCACGGCGTGTACGTGTCGGCGACGGCGACGGTCGCGCAGCTGCGCACCGCCTTCGGCGTGAGCCAGAACCTGTACACCTACCAGGGCCGGACGCTGCGTGCCAACAAGGAAGCGCCGACGATTCCCGCCGCGCTGGCCGGCAAGATCCTCTACATCGGCGGCCTCGACGACACCACGCTGCTGCGCAAGCCCTTCCACCGATCGGAGACGCAGGGTGCGCTGGTCGCGCCCGCGAGCGCCTCGGCCGCCTCGCCGAGCGCGACGGCGGTGACGCCGCCGCCGGTGGCCGCCGGCAACGGCTCGCCGTATTGCAACCACAGCTTCGGCTCGGGAGCGCTGGTGGCGACGCTCAGCACGCCCGCGGACGTGTACGGCGCCTCGCTGCCGTGGCTCGGATGCGGCTACTCGGCGGCGCAGGTGCGCTCCGCCTACGGTTTCGACCAGGTGAGCTATGACGGCAAGGGCGTCACGGTGGCGATCATCGACGCCTATGCGTCGCCCACGATTCTGAACGACATCAACGACTACTCGGCCGCGAACTCCCTGCCGAAGCTCACGAACGGCGTGAACTTCACGCAGATCATTCCCGAGGGCATCTACAGCGTCTCGCCCTCGGAGACCTGCGGCCCCTACGGCTGGTGGGAAGAGGAATCGCTCGACGTATCGGCGGTCCACAGCGGCGCGCCGGGTGCGAAGATCGTCTACGTGGGCTCGGTCGATTGCGAAACATCGCTCGACATCGCCTTCTTCAACACCGTCTACAACCATGTGGCGGATGTGGTCACCGACAGCTGGGGCGACGGCGGCGAGTCCATCGCTCCCGGCGATCAGCAAAGCTTCGACCAAGCCGCGCTGGCCGGCGCGGCGCAGGGCATCACCATCCTGTTCAGCTCGGGCGACGATGGCGATCTCGACGCGCTCAACGGTGTCGCTTCCGGTTCGTGGCCGGCGACCAGCGCCTGGGTGACGGGCGTGGGCGGCACCTCGCTCTTCATCAAGGGTTCGGCGGGCGACAAGTCCGAGTACGGCTGGGGCAACTATCGCGCGCTGCTCGACGATGTGACCATCAAGAGCGCGAAGTCGGTAACCACCTCCGGGGTCGAGACCACGAGCGCCTACGGCTATACGTTCGACAATTACGCGTTCTATGCGGGCTCGGGCGGCGGTATCAGTCTGCTCGAAGCGCAGCCGGCGTATCAGGCCAAGGCGGTGCCGGCGGATCTCGCGACCTCGCTCAATCTCGCGAGCGGCTATGTCGAGACACTGCCCAACCCGCAGCGCGTGAGCCCGGATGTCGCCATGCTCGGCGATCCGTACACCGGCTTCATCTACGGTGAGACCTACACCATCGCCGGCAATGCCATCGCGGATGCAGGCTGTACGCCGAGCACCAAGACGACCGAGTTCTGCCAGACCTCGATCGGCGGCACGAGCGTCGCCTCTCCCTGGATGGCCGGCGTGATCGCGGTGCTGAACTCCAAGCGCATCGCCACCGGCGAGCCGTTGGTGGGTTTCGCGAATCCGCTGCTCTACGATGTCGGCAGCGAGAACACCGGCAGCGCGTTCAAGGATGCCATCAACCAGATCATCGCGCCGACCGAACCGGTCGCGATGCTGCGCGGCTACCGGGCGGCTCCGACCGAGCTGCGGGTCGTCACGGTGAGCTCGGTGCCGTTCCTGATCATCACCGCCCCGTACGCCCTCGAGGTCTGCGGTCTGCCGCTCTGTCTCGGCATCAACGATGTGTGGAACTACACCTCGCTGTCGTCCGCGGCCGTCCCGCCGACGCCGGCGGGGTACAACGATGTGACGGGGTTGGGCGTCCCCTGGGTGCCCAGGCTCATCAACGAAGAATAGAAGAAAAAGAGGAATAACAAGAAGAACCATCGAGAACCTTTGACCTGACCGGGCGTCCCGTGCGATGAGCGCGGGACGCCCTTTTTATTGGGCGAGCCTTTTATTGGGCGAGCCGCTCTCGCGGGTCCCCGAGTTCTTGCCGGCGCGCCGTAGGCGGGCGCCGACGGCGTCGGCCGACAGCCGGCGGCGGCGAGCGCGCCTTGCTGCTCCCTCGCTCGGTCTCTAGGGTGAGCCTCACCTAGCCAGGCCCGAAGGACCTCGAGGAGATCGCCATGAAAATCGGCCTACTTGCCCTCGCTCCCGTTGCCCTCGCCCCCGTTGCCCTCGCGAGCTCGCTCGCGTTCGCGGACGACAGCATGGGTCGGGTCACACCGACCGACCATCAGCGCCTGAGGGAGTGCGTGGAGCACCAGATGAGCAACCCCAGCGTCACCGTCTCCAAGGCGGAGGCGAAGCGCTACTGCAAGGATCAGTTGAAACGCCAGAAGGCGACCGGCGCCTCGCCCGAGCCGCAGCCGGCCGCCCCGCCGGCCCCCGCGGACTCGCCGGCGCCGCCCCTGCCGCCGCCCGGGTAGGACGATCCCTCAGCGGGCGGCCGGCACGCTAAATTTCCTCCATCCGGCCGCCCGCTCGGCTAGAATGCGCCGCCCATTCAGGCGCTCTTGATCCATGCTGTCCACTTCCAATGTTGCCGTGCAGTTCGGCGCCAAGCCGCTGTTCGAGCAAGTCACCGTCAAGTTCACCGACGGCAACCGATACGGCCTCATCGGGGCCAACGGCTGCGGCAAATCCACGCTCATGAAAGTGCTCGGCGGCGATCTCGACGCGAGCGCGGGCGATGTGGTGCTGCAGGCCGGCATGCGTCTCGGGAAATTGAATCAGAACCAATTCGGCTACGAGGATCAGCGCGTTCTCGACGTGGTGATGCAGGGTCATGCCGAGCTCTGGAAGGCGATGACCGAGCGCGACCGCATCTACGCGGATCCGAAGGCGAGCGACGCCGACTACATGCGCGCGGCGGAGCTCGAGGCGGTGTTCGCGGAGTACGGCGGTTACGACGCGGAGGCTCGCGCCGGCGCCATTCTCACCGATGCCGGCATCGATGCGTCGCGCCACACGGGACCGATGCGCGAAGTGCCGCCGGGCTTGAAGCTGCGCGTGCTGCTCGCGCAGGCGCTGTTCTCCCAGCCCGATGTGCTGCTGCTCGATGAGCCGACCAACAACCTCGACATCCATTCGATCCGCTGGCTGGAAGGCGCGCTCAACAACTACGACGCCACCATGGTCATCATCAGCCACGACCGGCATTTCCTGAACCAGGTGTGCACGCACGTCGCGGACCTCGATTACCAGCAGCTCAAGATCTATCCCGGCAACTACGACGATTTCATGCTCGCCTCGGTGCAGGCGCGGGCCCGGGTCGAAGCCTCGAACGCCAAGGCGCGGGACAAGATCTCGGATCTGCAGGAATTCGTGCGCCGCTTCTCCGCCAATGCCTCCAAGGCGCGGCAGGCCACCTCGCGCAAGAAGCAGCTCGAGAAGATCAAGCTCGAGGAGATCCGCCCCTCGTCGCGTCAAAATCCGTACATTCGCTTCGAACAGGCGAAAAAGCTGTATCGCTCGGCGTTCACCGTCGACAAGATCTCCTTCCGCTATCCCGGGCAGGACGCCGACGTGTTCACGAACGTAAGCTTCAACATCGAGGCCGGCGAGCGCGTCGCCATCATCGGACCGAACGGCGTCGGCAAGACCACCTTGATGCGGGTGCTCGCGGGTGAGCTCACGCCCACCGCGGGGCGCATCGTCTGGGTCGAGAACGCGCAGATCGGCTACATGCCGCAGGATCCGCAGGCCGAATTCGAGCCGCCGTGCGACCTGTTTACGTGGATGTCGCAGTTCACCGGCAAGGCGGACGACGACCAGATCGTGCGGGCGACGCTCGGGCGGCTGTTGTTTTCCGGCGAGGAAACCAAGAAATCCGTGAGTGTGCTCTCGGGCGGCGAGAAGGGCCGGATGATCTACGGCAAGCTCATGCTGTCGAGGCCCAATGTGCTGTTGATGGACGAGCCCACCAATCACATGGACATGGAAACCATCGAGTCGCTGCAGATCGGGCTCGAGCACTTCGCCGGCACGCTCATGTTCGTCTCGCACGATCGCGAGTTCGTGGGCGGTCTCGCCACCCGCATCATCGAGTTGAAGCCGGATGCCGGCATCACCGATTTCCGCGGCACCTACGACGAATACCTGAAGGCGCAGGGCGTCGAGCCGTAGCGCCGCCGCGCCCGCCCGCGCCCGCCGGCCTGCCGCGTCCGCCGCCCTGCCGCGTCCGCCGCCCTGCCGCGTCCGCCCGGGCCCGCGTCCGTCCGCTCAGCCGGTGCCGGTGGTGCCGAACGGCAGCCGGCCGAGCAGCTCGGCGGCGCCGTTCCAGAGCACCTGGATGCCGATGCAGAAGAGCAGGAACGCCGACAGCCGCACGATGATGGTGGTGCCGGTGGCGCCGATGAAATCCGCAATGCGCGCCGAATTCCGGTAGAGCGCGTACACCAAGAGCGCGAGCAGCAGCGTGGCGCAGAGCGTCTCCACGAAAAACAGCCCGATCAGCGCGGGGTGAATCGCCGGCGGCCGGCCCGCGCCGATCGAGATCGCGACCGAGATCGTGCCGGGCCCGGTGGTCAGGGGCATGGTGAGCGGGTAGAAGGCGAGACGGCTCGGCGGGGTGTCGAACGAGCGCGGATAGGTGGGCGCTTCGCTGCGGCGCTGTTCGGTGGCGTCGGGCTCGTTGAGCATGCGCCAGCCCGACATGGCCACGATGATGCCACCCGCGACGCGCAGCACCGGAATCGAGATGCCGAAGAAGCTGAGCACGTAGGCGCCGACGTAGAGCGACAGCGAGACGATGCAGAACGCGTAGATCGACACCCAGCGCGAGACCAGGGCGCGCATCTTCGCATCCATCCCCTGGGTTGCTCCGAAGAAGATGAAGGCGCCGGAGAGGGGGTTGACGATCGAGAACAGCGCGCCGAAGGCGAGCAGGAACGTGGTCAAGTGAGCAGCACCGATCCCGGCCGCTGCTCGCGTCCATGCCGTGGCAGGTCATGGGGCTGGGCGGTTTCCATGATGCGCTCGAGAATCTCCGGTATTTCGAACACCGCCTCATTGCGGATGTGCGCAATGCTAGCGCGAAATTCGTCGAGGCGATGGATTATCTCCATGGCGCCGTCGCGCACGAACTTGAAGGATTCGAGCACGATGCCCGCCTGGTGCTCGCGCACCCAGTCGGTGTTGTAGCGCTCCTGGGGCATGGTCCAGGGGTTGCGCACCACGACCACCGGCAAGCCCTGCTGAACGGCCTCGCTGATGCTGCCGGGACCCGGCTTGCCGATGAAGAAGTCCGCGAGCTGCATGAAGTAGCGCATCTGGGGGGTGAAGCCCACCACCAGGCGCGGCGCCGTCGCGGGCTTGGCGCGCAGCCGCTGCGCCAGCACCTGGTTATGTCCGCACATTAAAATGAGCTGGATGTCGTCGAGCCGCTTGGAGATGCCCGCCATCGCGCGCGAGCCATGGCCGCCGAACATCACGAGACCGGTGGGCCGATCCGGATCGAGGCCGAGCTTCTGGAGTTCGGTGCGCCGGTCGATGGAGGAGGGGGCGTAGAAATCGGGCCGGATGATCATGCCCGAGACGCGGTGCACCCGATCCTCGCCATAGCCCAGGGAGTGCGCCTGGGCCGCGGCCCGGGGCGTGCCGCAAATGAAATGCTGCGCTTGGCGGGGCTCGATCCAGAAGTGCGGCGGGTAGTCCGCGAAGTCGGTGAGGATGGTGACGTAGGGGGCGCGCGGCCGGGCCGCCATGACCCCCTCGTACATGGGCCGATTGAAGTTCGGGATGAGCGAGACCACGAGGTCCGGCTTGGTGCGCCGCCAGTGGCGCTTCAGCCGGTTCGCCACGGAGCGGTGGCTCAGGCGGATCAAGGCCTGCAGGAGCTTCAATTCCTGGGCGAGACCCACGCTCCAACCGCGCGCGAGGCGGGTATTGTAGATGTCCTCCCAATCCATCCCGGTGGTCTTCTTGAACACATCCTTCGGGTCCAGGATGCTCATGAGATTGACCTGACGCACCTCCCAGGGCCGGCCCTGCTGGCGGATCACCGCCTCGAGCGCCGTGGCCGCGGCCCGATGGCCGCCGCCCGCGTTGAAATAGACCAAATCGATCGTCTTCACAGAGGCTTCACAGTCCGCATCCGGCCATTCTGGCCACCTTAAGTGAACATCCCGTGAAACGGCATCGCCTCGGCGCGCTCGCTGACCGATTCCGGAAATGCTAGAGTTTTAAGTTCCGATTACCCGCAAGGCAGACGAGGCGACCATGAACGCGAGTCTCAAGTCCGTATCCACGATCACGGAGGCCGAGCGGCAAGCCCGCATCGATCTCGCGGCCTGCTACCGGCTGGCGGATCACTTCGGCTTGAACGAGGGCATCGACAATCACATGACCATGCTCGTGCCGGGTCATGCGGACCGCTTCCTGCTCGCACCGTTCGGCTTGCACTGGTCGGAGGTCAAGGCGAGCGACTTCATGGTGATCGACTTCAACGGCCAGATGCTCTGCGGCCGGGGACCCATCGAGGACACCGCGCTCTACATCCACCTGCCCGTGCATCGGCTCTCGGCCAAGGCACGCTGCGTGCTCCACACGCACATGCCGTACGCCACCGCGATGACCATGCTCGAGAATCCGCGCCTGGAGATGGCGGTACAGAGTGCGCTCGGATTCTACGAGGACGTGGCCTACGATCCGAACTACAACGGCCTGGCCTTCGACCACACCGAGGGCGAGCGGCTCGCGAGCGTGCTCGGGACCAAGTCGGTGCTGATGATGGGCAATCATGGCGCGCTGGTGGTGGGCGAGACCATTCCGCAGGCGTTCGAGCGGCTGTATTTCCTGGAGCGCGCCTGCCAGGCGCAGGTGCTCGCGCTCTCGACCGGCCGGGCCTTGAAGCCGCTGCCGGACAAAGTCGTGAAGTCCACCGTGGCGCAGTTCTCCTCGGGCGGCACGGTCGGCGGCCGCGATCGCGCGGAGCTGCATTTCGAGGCCCTGAAGCGCCTGCTCGACCGCCAACACGCGGATTACGCGAGCTGAATCCGCTCATTACGCCGGGAGCGGACGGCGCGGTGCCGGAGACGGCACCGGACGGGCGGCCGTTGACCCGGCCGCTCTATGTGGTGCTGCTGTTGTCGGCGGTGCTGCTCATCAATTACGTCGATCGCGGCGCCCTCGGCACCGCCGGGCCGCTGATCCAGCACGACCTGCACCTGACGAACGGGCAATACGGCCTGCTGTTCTCGGCATTCTTCTGGATTTACGCGATCATCCAGATTCCCGTCGGCGCGCTCGCCGAGCGCTATGGCGCGCATCGCGTGCTGACCGCGGGCCTGGTGTTGTGGGCGACGGCGACCGCGTTCACCGGCATCACCTCGAGCTTCTCGATGCTGATCGCGCTGCGCATGATGCTCGGTCTCGGTGAGAGCGTCGGCTTTCCCACGGTCTCGAAGCTGCTCGCGGCCGTGGTTCCCGTGAAGGGTCTCGGCATGGCGAACGGCATCGTCGCCTTCGGCTATCTCATCGGTCCCGGGGTCGGCGTGTTCCTCGCGGGCCTTCTGATCGATTACGTCGGCTGGCGCGGCACGTTCCTGGTGTTCGGCGTGTGCTCGCTGTTCTGGCTCATCCCCTGGCTCACGGTGCGGCTGCCGAAGCTTGCGACCCAGCGGGCCGACCCGAGCACGCCGACGCTCGGCATGGTGTTGAGCCAGCGCGGGCTCTGGGGCACGAGCCTCGGGCTGTTCTCGAGCAACTACATGTGGTACTTCATCCTGAGCTGGCTGCCGGGCTACCTGGTGAAGGAGCGCGGCTTCTCCATGCACAACATGGAGCACATGGCGACCGCGGGGTACCTGGTCAACGGCCTCAGCGCGTTCATCATCGGCTGGGCCGTCGACCGCTACATCGCGCGCGGCGGCTCGGCCAACTTCGCCTACAAGCTCATCATGTGCATCGCGCACGTGGGCTCGGTCCCCTGCATGCTCGCCATGGGACTCGGCACCCAGTCCATGGCGATCGCCGGCATGTTCGGCTTTCAGGTCATGATGGGCGCCTCCTCGCCCGGCATGTACGCCATGTCGCAGATTCTCGCGGGGCCGAAGGCCTCCGGCCGCTGGGTGGGGATCCAAAATTCCTTGGGGAATTTCCCGGGCATGATCTCGCCCTGGGTCACCGGCCTGATCGTCGATCGCACCGGGCATTTCGCGCTCGCCTTCGTCGCGGCCGCCGTCATGAGCATGCTCGGCCTCGTCGGCTGGATCGGCATGGTGCCGAAGCTCGCGCCGCTCAAATGGGGCACGCCGCGCGGGGTCGCGCCGCCCGCGAAAGAGGCCGCCGACCTGGTGTAGCGCGCCACGGTTCAGCCCGGCGCCGCTACCAGTCCGGGTTCGGGAGCTCGGCGAACACTTCCTGCAGGGCGAACCCCCAGCGCTCGCGGATCATGCGGAAGTACGGGTGCTCGAAATCGATGCTGATGTGCGCTCCCAACTTGAACTCGTCGCGGCGGATGATGGCGAGATCCAAGGGCGGCCCCACCGTCAAGTTCGAGCGGATGGTCGAGTCCATGGACACGAGCGCGCACTTCGCCGCCTGGGCGAGGCTCGAGCTGCGCGAGATCACCCGATCGATGATGGGCTTGCCGTATTTCGACTCGCCGATCTGAAAGTACGGCGTGTCGGTGGACGATTCGATGAAGTTGCCCGCGGAATAGATGTGAAACAGCCGCGGCTCCTCGCCCATGATCTGGCCGCCCAGAATGAACGTGCCGTTGAAATCGTGGCCGTGGTCCTTCAAGTGGCTGGCATCGCGCTCGTAGATCTCGCGCAGCGCATCGCCCACGACGCGCGCGGCGCTGAACATGTTCTCCGTCCGATAGATCTTGGGCGAGCCGTCGCCCTCGTGGGATGCTTCGTGCAGCAGATTGACGACGGCCTGGGTGATGGCGAGATTGCCCGCCGACATGAGCACGAGAACCCGGTCGTTTCTCCGCTGGAAGGTCGACATCTTGCGGAACGTATTGATCTGATCGACACCGGCGTTGGTCCGAGAATCGGACAGCATCACGAGACCGGTGTCGACGAGGAGGCCGACACAGTACGTCATGGCCCAAATTCTACTCTACTGCTGCTGTTGTTGGGCCGACTCGGCCACCAGCACGTTCGCCTCCATCTTCTCGCCTCCACCGCCGTGCCGCACGCCGCGCACCGGCGCGGCATCCAAGTAATCGCGGCCCACCGCGAGGCGGCAGTAGGTGCGAATCGCGGGGCACTGGTGCGTCACGTCCAAGCTCTGCCAGCCGAGCTCGGCGCCGAGCCAGACATCGACCCACGCATGGCTGGCGGCGTCGCTCGAGTCGCCGGTGTACACATAGCCGCTCACGTAGCGCGCGGGCATGCCCAGCGCTCGCGCCGAGGCGATGTACACGTGGGCGTGGTCCTGGCACACGCCTTCGCCGTTCTCGAGCACGGTCGCGGCGGTGTCCTGCACGTCGCTCACGCCCGGCTTGTAGCGCACCGCGCGCATCACCGCCTCCGCCAAGGCCTCCGCGCGGGCCCGAGGGCTCGATGCCGGCGCGACGGCCTCGTGCGCGAAGCTCTTGATCTCCGCGTTCTGCGCGGTCAGTGCCGTGGGTGCGAGATAGGCGAGCGGCGACAGCGGCCCGTCGTCCTGCCGGCCCTCGGTGTCGGCGGTTTCGACGATGCCCCGCACCATGATCTGAATCTCGCGGTGCGGCTGCTCGATGGTGAGGAGGTGCGCGATGTTGCCGTGCGCATCGATCTGCTCGAGCCTGCGGCCCGGCGCCGTGATGGTCCAGATGATCGCCCGCTGCCCGGCATCGCGCCGCGGCGTGAGGTGCAAACTCTGCACGCTGTACTTCACCGGCCGCTCGTAGCGGTAGCGAGTCAGGTGGCGGATATGAAGCTGCATGCGTCTTAAGCCTCTGCCGGGGGCACCAGGAAGTCCGAGGCCACGCGATCGCCCAGATCGCGCAGCCGGGTCAGGAATTGCTCCAGAAAGTGCGGCAGGCCCACCTCGATGATGGCCTCCATGCGCGTGAAATGCAGAATAGCGTGTAATTCGCCGGCGCGCCGCTCGGTTTCCTTCGACTCCTCGTTCGAGACCGAGCGCAGGTTCTGGTAGACCTCCTTGCAGCAGCGCGTGAGCGAGCGCGGCATGTCGTCGCGCAGGATCAGGAGCTGCGCCACCTTGTAGGGGGTGATCACGTCGCGGTACACGCGGCGGTACACCTCGAAGGCGGAGAGCGCCCGGAGCAGCACGCTCCACTGGTAGGGATCGGGCACCACCGCCGCATCCGCCCCCGGCTCGAGGTCGTTCTGATGCGCGGTGAGGATGCGCGCGGTCGAATCCGCGCGCTCGATGAAGGTGCCGATGCGGGTGAAGTGAAACGCCTCGTCGCGCAGCATGGTGCCGACGGTGACCCCGCGGGTGAGGTGCGAGCGCTCCTTGACCCACTCGACGAAATGCCCGATGTCCGTGCGCGGCGTGCTGCGCGCCATGAAGGAGCGCGCGTCGAGCCAGGTGGAGTTGAGCGTCTCCCAGAGCTCGGAGGTGAGCGAGCCCCGCACCGCACGCGCGTTTTCGCGGGCCGCGCGCAGGCAGTTGACGATGCTGCCGGCGTGGTCGCGGTCCAGGCTCAGGAACTCGAACACCGCCTGCGGCACGATGGCCTCGTGGCGCTCGCGATAGGCCTCCTCGATGTGCAGCGCCGTCATGGCCGCACTCAGCGACTGGGCCATGTTGTCCCCGGCCTGCGGCAGCAGCGACATGCGGTAATGCGCATCCACCAGCCGCGCCAGGCTCTCCGCCCGCTCGACGTAGCGCGACATCCAGTAAAGGTGATCGGCGGTGCGGCTCAGCATGCGCTCTCCAGCACCCAGGTGTCCTTCGTGCCGCCGCCCTGGGAGGAGTTCACGACCAGCGACCCCTCGCGCAGCGCCACCCGCGTGAGGCCGCCGGGAACGATGGTGACCTCGCGGCCGGAGAGCACGAAGGGGCGCAGGTCGATGTGCCGGGGCTTCAACCCCTGCGCGGCGAAGGTCGGGCAGGTCGAGAGCGCCAAGGTCGGTTGTGCGATGTAGCGCTCGGGGGCGGCCACGATCTGGCGCCGGAACGCCTCGATCTCCGCCGCCGTCGCCGCCGGCCCGATGAGCATGCCGTAGCCGCCGGCGCCGTGGACTTCCTTGACCACGAGCTCGGGCAGATGCTCGAGCACGTACTTGAGGTCCTCGGGCCGGCGCAGCATCCAGGTGTGCACGTTGCCGATCATGGGCGACTGGCCGAGGTAGAAGCGGATCATGTCCGGCACGTAGGGGTAGATGGACTTGTCGTCGGCGACGCCCGTGCCGATGGCATTCGCGATGGTGATGCGTCCCTCCCGATACGCGGCGAGCAATCCCGGCACCCCGAGCATGGAGTCCGGCCGAAACACCAGCGGATCGAGGAAGTCATCGTCGATGCGGCGGTAGATGACATCGACCCGTTGCGCGCCCTGGGTGGTGCGCATGTACACCGCCTCGTCGCGCACGAACAGGTCCTGCCCTTCGACCAGCTCGACGCCCATCTGTTGCGCGAGGAAGGCGTGCTCGAAATAGGCGCTGTTGTGGGCGCCGGCGGTCAACAGCACCACGGTGGGATCGGCGACACCGGTCGGGGCGACGCTGCGCAGGTTTTCGAGCAGCACCTCGGGATAGCGCTCGATGGGGGCGATGCGGTACTCGGAGAAGAGCTCGGGGAACAGCCGCATCATCATCTTGCGGTTCTCGAGCATGTAGGAGACGCCCGAGGGCACGCGCAGATTGTCCTCGAGCACCCGGAACTCGCCGGCATCGTCGCGGATGATGTCGATGCCCGCGATGTGCGCGTAGATGCCGCCGGGGACATCGATGCCCTGCATTTCCGGGCGGTACTGGGAATTGCAGAGCACCTGCTCGGGGGGAATGATGCCGGCCTTCAGGATCTGCTGGTCATGGTAGATGTCGTGGATGAAGGCGTTGAGGGCGCGGACGCGCTGCTTGAGGCCGTTCTCGAGACGAACCCACTCCTCGGCCGGAAGCACCCGGGGCACGATGTCGAAAGGGATCAGCCGTTCGGCGCCTTCTTCCTGGCCGTAGACCGCGAACGTGATACCGACGCGGTGGAAGAGGGCGTCCGCCTCGGCGCGCTTCTGCGCCAGGCGCTCGGCGGGCTGAGTCTTCAGCCACTCGGCGTAACGCCGGTAGTGGGAGCGCGCCGCACCACTGTCCGGATACATTTCATTATAGGCGGTATTGACCAGATAGACCCCCGGTTAGGGCACTGAGCGAATTCCATGCCAAGTGTCAGGTTCCCCTCAATCATGGACTTACGTAGATCGAGCCGCAATCGCGCACCGGCGCAGCGCAGCGTCGCGCCCCCGAACGGTGCGAGCGCGGCGCCGATGCCGGGATCACCGGGAAAACGTGTGGTGAAGTCCGCCACAAGCGTGCGAGGCGGGGGACGCCGACGCGCTGGGCCGCGAGTTCCGAGAGACGCAAGTGGTAGTCAGCCACTCGAGCGCAGCCAGTCCTGAAGAAGCGAAAAGGCTTTGCCGATGTTCCCTAGACCGGTCTCGCAGGTATTCCGATCGATACCGTCGTCAGCCCGGTGCTTCCGTGGACGATCATCCTGATCTAGCCGTCCAGCCGCTTGTTGGGTTTGCTCACATGAATTATGTTTGGTGAGTTTTCTCGCCAAGCCGTCATTGCTTCCAAAAGAGATTCTTCGAGTAGATGCGATTCATTGGATTAATTTTAACCCCCCCTACGTAGGGCTTAACCAATCGCCGGCTGCGCGTGAAATAGATCGGGATAATCGGGTAGTCATTCAATAGAACTTGTTCTGCAGTGTGCAGGGTCATCATTCGCTCGGCAGGTTCCGACTCAGCCCTGGCCTCTGTTATCAATCTGTTGAACACTGGACTATTGTAATTGGGATCATTTTGATTGCCGTCTTTTGCGAATACGTCAAGAAAGCTCGACGGATCATCGTAATCGGCGTCCCACTTAACGCGAGCGACATCCCAGCGGCTTAGGTCTTTTCGACCAGCAAGGAATACTCGAAACTCGTCATTAGCCAGCTCTGAGATTACGCCAAGATTCTGTTTCCAACTCCCCGCCACGGCAATCATTACGCGCTGGATGCTCTCTCCATTGTTGAAATAAAGTCGAAGACGAAGGGGATTATTGGCTGAGTACCCCGATTTGGAGTAGAGAGATCTCGCGTATGCGAGTTGTCGATCGCGACTCCAGTTGGCCCAGTCATATGTTGGGGGCACGTAATCAGTCGTCCCATTCGCCACGAATGAATAAGCGGGCATAACCCCACCCATTACATTTTTGGCGATTTCCTCGCGATCCAATGCAATCGACAGGGCTTCGCGGATAGCCACATCATCCTTGAGCGGCCCCTTCGACAAATTTAAAGCTAAGTATGTTGTTCCAAGACTCGGAGATATTTGAATTTCATTTCCGATTTTTTGGGACAGACGATTTAGATCCGGGAGAGGGATGGAGAACGTCAGGTCAAGGTCGCCCGCAATGTACTCTCTTAGCTCGGTTGCTTCCGACTCGACATTTACATATCGAACATTCTTAATAGAGACGTTGGGCGAATTCCAGTACTCCGAATTACGAGCAAGGTTAATGGAAGAGCCAATTATACGATTGACCAAAACATAGGCACCATTAAACGGCCCAGCAATTTGCTCGGGATCCGATGCTTTTTTCGAATGAAATGGTGCTGCAATTGGTTGTGATAGGACTTGCAAAATATACGGGGCAGGATGCTTCAAAGCTATTTCCAATGAGGACGCGTCAACCGCAGTCACTCCGAGCTCTGTGATGTTTTTCTTGCCGGCAGTGATGTCGGTTGCACCTTTAATCACGGCTAATAGTTCAGCAGATCCAGATGCAGTTTTTGGGTCTACTGCCCTTCGTAGACCTTGGACAAACTCTGATGCAGTGATTCGATCGCCGTTTGACCACTTGGCCTGCGGACGCAAATGGAATCTATAGACAGTCCCCGTTGGATCCGAAGTCCAAGAGTCCGCCACTCCAGGCAGTATTCGCCCCGAGGAATCTTCGGATGTAAGTCCCTCGTATAGATCTCTCACCACCTGCAAAGAGAAATCGTCGTCCGCTAGCTGCGGATCCAAGGTGCGTGGCTCGCCCGGCAACCCGCGCCTCAACACGCGATTCGCGTCGATGGACCCCGTCGAACCTGCCTCATGATGACTGCATGCCGCCATAAGAATGGAAATCGCGACAAATATGCCGCAACGCAGCATTAAACGTCTCATCTCCTTCATTGGCTGAAAAGAAAATCGCTAACCGCAATGATTTCAGGTGCTTGCGGGGTATACTCGGCAGTCTTTGACATAACTTTTAGATCTCGTGATTGAGAGAAAACACCAATTTGTCGTATAAATGTGTGAAATTGGTCACAAATGCCAGATAATGTAAAAACAGCCTTATCAGTATCGCTGAGGCGGCTTCTGCGGCCGCTAATAAAGATTATGTTGAGGGAAGGCCTTACATATTCGCAGTTTGCAACGATTGCTCAGATGGCTTTTGTCGAGTCGGCCGCCAAGGACTTTGCTGGGAAGGGAATGAAGTCAACTGCCACCTCTGTATGCGCTCTAACGGGCATGCCTTTGGATCAGCTGAAGGCTGTAATGGTTGATCAAGAGCAGTACGAAGCCAGCGAGATACTGGAATTTGCCAATCCGTTCGCGCGCGTGCTGCACGGTTGGCACAATGATAGAGACTATGTGGGTCCTTACGGCTTTCCCGTAGATCTTCACTTCCAAACTGGAAGGTTGAATTTCACGGTTTTGGCTGCTCGCCATGCTCCCGGCGTTTCGCCTCAGACCATCCTGCATGAATTGCTTCGAGTTGGGGCTGTTACTGAAGTCGGCTCAAACGTCTGGAAGCCGCTCAAACAAGAATACATCGAGCCAAGCCTCTCACCAGTGAATCTCGGACGCATGGCGAGCCTCGTTGAATCGCTGCTGTCTACGCTGGAGAACAATACAAGCGGTTCCCGAACTGGGACTGATTTGTTCGAACGAACAGTCAATGTCGACACTCCTTTAACCACTAATCAGCTGCTCACCTTGCAGTCGTATATGAAGACGGTGGGCGCGCAGTTCCTGCACAGAGTCGATGCCTTCGCCGCTGTTGATTTGCAAGAAAATACGAGCGTTCAGCCGGGCGAAGTCGCCGATATACGCGCTGGTCTTCAATGCTATTTATTTGTGGAACCTACTACTGATTCATCGCCACTACGGGACGCGATTGAATTTAATTAAGTCTGTGAGCTAAGTTTTAATAATAAGGGGAACGGGGATGAAGGGAAGTTCGTTAGGGATGACCTCTGCGCTTAGCCGCGGAATTCTTGTCGCGCTGGGTTTGGCTTCACTCATACCGGCAAGCGCTGGAACTTCAATATTGGAATTGAAGAATCAGTACGGCGCTGAATTGCAGGTTCTTGGCCAAGTGCAGCAGATAGACTCCACGAAAGGGACTATCGTGGTTGCCGGCCAGCATATCTCGATCTCGAGACACACGGCGTTTCTAGTCGGCAATGTTGAAGCCGCAAACCCAGGCTCCGAATTACAGGCAATTAGGCCAGGGGACATTTTGGCGGTATTTGGCCCATTAGGGTCGCCTGCGGTCGCCATAGACCGTTTGGACACTACCTATGTATCGGGTTCAACCACCATCTATGTCAAGGGCAAGATTTCCGCAGTAGACAAGTCGGTCGGAGCCGCAAAAATCGATGACCTAGGCGTTGATTTCACGCCTGCTATGTACGACCCAGGACTCTCCTCACTGTCGGTCGGACAGATTGTCGAAGCAGTGGGTGTCCAGCCGTCTGCAACTGCAAACTTGATCGCGGAACAATTGTCGATCAGCGGCACTTCTGTCGCGAAGCCCAGTTCGATCAGCGGGACCTCGGTGGTCAAGGCCGACTCGATCAGTGGCACTTCGGTGGTCAAGGCCGACTCGATCAGTGGCACTTCGGTGGTCAAGGCCGACTCGATCAGCGGCACCTCGGTGGTCAAGGCCGACTCGATCAGCGGCACCTCGGTGGTCAAGGCCGACTCGATCAGCGGCACCTCGGTGGTGAAGGCCGACTCGATCAGCGGCACCTCGGTGGT
>Ga0187887_10000640_pt1 | contig 33807 bp, 31 predicted proteins | sample June2016WEW_7_10_FD_132977 | JGI IMG/M metagenome (GOLD analysis project Ga0187887, IMG submission 132977) | Peatland microbial communities from SPRUCE experiment site at the Marcell Experimental Forest, Minnesota, USA - June2016WEW_7_10 | ecosystem: Environmental > Terrestrial > Soil >... | reverse complement strand
TCGCCGTGGATACCTCGAGCAATATCTACGTGACCGGCTCGACCAATTCGCCAACATCCGGGACGGTCGATTGGAATTGCGTCGCTCCTTGCATCGTTGGGCCTTATAGCTATCTTGGCGGCGGCAACAACAACGCTTTCATCGCCAAGATCGGAAATCAGACGCAAGCCAACTCGATCTTCCCTTTGAACTATTTCACCTTCCTGGGCGGTTCTGGCGCTGCGCGATCGAGCGCGAGCTCGCCGGACACCGGCCAGTCGATCCAGGTTGATTCGATCGGGACCGCCCACGTGGCGGGCACTACCGCCTCGTCCAATCTGCCGGTGGTGAATCCAATCCAGCCAACCAAGACCAGTTCCTACAACGGCGGCGTGTACGGCGGCGGAGCCAGCGACGCTTTCGTCGCCCTGGTTTCCACCACGACCATCAACACCGGCAATTACATTACTTATCTGGGCGGGAGCGGCACGGACCAGGGCACTGGTATTGCTCTTGACCTCAACAACACCGCCTATGTGGTGGGCACGACAACGTCTACCAACTTCCCCACCTACAACCCGTTATCCGGACAGGGGACGCTGAATGGCACGCAGAACGCCTTCGTGACCAAGATTGGCTCTTCCAGCAAAATTACGGTGGCGGCTGGAACGGGCAGCCCGTCGCCCAACCCGGTACCTGCGGGCACGCAGGTGACATTCACATTCAATCTGACCAACACCGGGCCAGACCCAGCTACCAACGTGAACTTCCAGGCCGACGTTCCTACGACCGGCATCTCAAGCTTCCCGACTGCGACCGTCAGCAGCGGCGGTGGAACCTGCAATCAGGCTGAGAACGGCGTTATCATTTGCAACCTTGGCACGCTGGCCGTGAATGCCGTCGCGACCGTGAACGTCTATGTGACGCCGGCCATCCCGGTGAACCCGCTGAATCCGCAAGTCTCTGTCACGGGAGCGGCATCGGCGAATGGCAGCGCCTATGGGCAGGCTGTCGGCCAACAGGACACCATTACTGACTTCGCAATCACCGGCACTCCCTCGAGCCAGTACGTTACCAATGGCGATCTTGCCAGCTTCGCAATCGCTCTCACGCCGGGGCCGCTGGGCTATAACGCCAGCATCACGATGAGCGAAACGACTTCTCCGACGATCATCACGAATCCGGCTCCGACCTTCAGTGTGAACCCCGTTGTGCTCTCCGGAACTTCACAGGGCACGACCGTGCTGAATATTCAAACCGTGGCGCGCCCCATTACCACCGGCAGCTTGCTGCACCGCACTTCGTTCTATGCGACCTGGCTGCCAATTGGAGGCTTGAGCCTGATTGGATTGGGGATCGGCGCAGGCCGTAAGCGGCGCCGCTTGTTGGTTGGAAGCCTGCTGGTCCTGCTGGCGGGATTGATCCTGATGCTGCCCTCCTGTAGCGGTGGGAGCACCCCCGTAACGCAGCAAGGAGGCACGGCGGCCGGAACCTACATTATCACCGTCGTTGGGTCGTCAGGAACGACCGCTTCTCACAACGCGATCTTGACTCTGATCGTCAGATAGATCGGGGCGTTTTTTCCGGAAAAGCCTCCGCATTTGCGGGGGCTTTTTCATGCCCAGGCTTGTCCCTCAACCGAAGGCAGGCGCCGCCACTGCAATTCGCCGCTTTTTCCACGGGTTCGTAAACTATTCAAAGCGCGGGAGATCCACTGCTTGACAATATTATGTATTGCGATATTATTATTGCGATTTGGCATATGACACTCGGCGAGAAAATCCGGTACCTGCGCGAGGTTGAGGGCTCCTTGCGTGGACTGGGCCGTCCGATGACGCAACAGGAACTGATGAAGTCGATTCGGAAAGAGACCGGCAAGGCGATCAGCCAGTCGTACCTGTCGCAGATCGAAAGCGGCAAGCGTCCGCACATGACGCAATCGACGCGCACGCTGTTGGCGCGATTCTTCAAGGTGCATCCGGGATTTCTGGTCGACGATCCGGAGGGATACCACGCGGAACTGACGTCCGACTTGCGGACGACCGAAGGGCAACTCGATGTCTGGCTGCTACAGGGCTCGGAGAAATTTGCCACCGACCCTGCGGTGAGCGAGGCGCTCATCAAGGCGGCGAGAGAAAAGGACACGCGGCGGGCGATTCTGTTGCTGGGCGAAATTTTGAATACTCCAGGGCTGGCGGATCGGTTGTTCGAAGCGCTGAGCCCGGGGCCACCGGCTGCGCCGTCGCGGCAGAGGCGGACGTGATGTTAGTTCGTGATTTGTGATTAGTGATTTGTGATTAGTGATTAGAGCCTGGAGAGACAACAGAAGTTCTGGCTCGTAGCAAAGGCTCTTAGCTCGAAGGAGGCGAAACCAATGACTTGGGCGGATTTTTATCTGATCTGTTTCGCCATCGGATTCTTACTCAGCGCGATTTCGTTTATCGCCGGCGGTTTGCACTGGCATGTGCATCTGCCGCACTTTCCGGGCGTCCATGTGGGACACATTCCCGTGGGGCATGTTCCGACCGCTGGCGGCCATGGAACGGGGTCTGGGACGAAGGCTGGGAGCGGTCCGGACGTCTCGCCTTTCAACTTCATCACGCTGACGGCGTTTCTCGCGTGGTTTGGCGGCACCGGATTTCTGATTACGCGCTACTCCAGCGTCTGGTTCGCGCTTGGCCTGCTGATCTCGATTGCCGCGGGCCTGGTGGGAGCGGGCATCGTGTTTATGTTTCTTACGCGCGTGTTGATCTCGCCCGACGAGAACATGGACGCCGCCGACTACGAGATGGCCGGCGTGCTGGGAAGAACCTCGCTGCCGATCCGGGCAGACGGGACGGGCGAAATTATTTATTCGCAAGCCGGAACGCGCCGGACGTGCGGCGCCCGGTCAGAAAACGGCTGCGCGATTGAAAAGGGCGCGGAGGTTGTGGTGACGCGTTACGAGAAAGGCATCGCGTATGTGCGGCTGTGGGAAGAAATGAGCGGGGAGCAATGAGGCTCCGTTCAATCGGCAACGATTTGCAGGAGCTGGTGGCTAGAAACTAGAGGCTGAGATCTGGTTTTATGAATCGTAGACTCTTCCAATTCGCGATCATTCTGCTGTGGCTGGCACTGCCAATCGTCGCGCTCGAATACCGGCAAGTGTGGGACCAATTGCCCGTGCACGTGGCTACTCATTTCAACGCTGCGCACCAGGCGAACGGCTGGATGTCGCGCGAGGAATCGCTGACTTTCATTCTGCGAATGCTGGGCATCGTGCTGACGGTCAGCACAGTGATCCTGCTTGCGGTCTCGTGGCGAACGGTCGAAGCCTTCACTTGGGCTCTGCTTGGATTTTTCGCGCTGGCGATCGGATTCCTCGTGACCGTCAACCAGGCGCTGCTGAATTACAACTTGCACGCCACACCGATAGATGCGGAGCGAATGATTGTGGTGCTGGCGGTTGCGGCCGTCGCGTTGCTGGTGATCTATCTGGCCTCGCATCGGCACGCGCCTTTACCCAGTGGAGAAACGCTTGCCGTCGAGACGCATGCGGGGCGCGGGTGGGGTATCGCCATCCTGGTCGTGATGTTCGCCCCGCTGGTCGCTGTCTCCATCGCGACCAACGCAGACATTCGTGTGCCGATGATGGTGATAGGGACGATTGGACTCGGTGCAATCGTCATGGCGTGGAGCGGCTTTCAGTACTGCTTTCTGCAGCACGGCGTCGAGGTCCGCATGTTGGGGTTCCGGTTGCGGTCGATTCCGCGGTCGGCCATCGTGAGCTATTCCGTCGAGCCCTGGGCCTTCATCCGCGGTTATGGGATTCGCGGCATCGGAAGTACGCGCGCTTATGTCTGGTGCAACAAGGTGGTGCACATCAAGACGACGAATGGAGAAGTTTATCTGGGACACAACGATCCGGAGCGCATCGTTCGCGATCTGGACCGGGTAATGAGTTTCGTGACACAGGGTTGAATGCCAGCAGGTTATAGCTCACGGCAATTCTAGGAGGCGGTATGGTGTTAGGCATTGCAGTAGAAATCTGGATCTTCGCGGGACTCGCGGTTCTGGTGGTCCTGTTTCTGGTAAGCTCACTCGCTCGTCTTTACCGCAAGGCGGGCCCACATGAAGCGCTGATCGTTTACGGCTTTCGCGGCACGCGCGTGGTTCAGGGGCACGGCACGGTCATCTTTCCGATGGTCGAAAACTGCCGCGATCTCTCGCTCGAACTGATGTCATTCGACGTGGCGCCGCAACAGGATCTCTACACGAAACAGGGCGTTGCCGTCACGGTCGAAGCGGTGGCGCAGATCAAGGTGAAGTCGGACAAGGAGTCGATTCTGACCGCAGCCGAGCAATTCCTGACCAAAACCGACCAGGAGCGCGAAAGCCTGATCCGGCTGGTGATGGAAGGGCACCTGCGCGGCATCATTGGACAACTCACGGTGGAAGAAATCGTGAAGCAGCCCGAGATGGTCGGCGACCGCATGCGCGGGACCTGCGCCGATGACATGAACAAGATGGGCTTGGAAGTCATCTCGTTCACGATTAAAGAGGTCCGCGACAAGAACGAATACATCACCAACATGGGCAAGCCGGACGTCGCGCGCATCAAGCGCGACGCGGACGTGGCCACCGCCGAAGCCGAGCGCGACACGGCCATCAAGCGCGCCATGGCTACGCGAGAAGCGGCCGTTGCGAAGGCGCAAGCCGATCAGGAGCGCGTGCTCGCCGAGACGCTCTCACAAGCCAAGCAGGCGGAATCCACGCGTGATCTTGAAATCAAGAAAGCGCAATACCTCGAAGTCACGAAGAAACAGCAAGCGCAGGCTGACAAGGCGTATGACATTCAAACCGCCATCATGCAACAGCAGGTGACGACCGAAACCGTGCGGGTGCAGCAAGTGGAAAAAGAAGGACAGGTCAAGGTACAGGAAGCGGAAATCAACCGCCGCGAAAAAGAGTTGATTGCAACTGTGCTGAAGCAGGCCGAGATCGAGCGTCAACGCATCGAAACCCTGGCCAACGCCGAAAAGGCGCGCCTGATGGCCGAAGCCGAGGGCCATGCGTCGTCAATCCGCCAGCAGGGCGAAGCCGAAGCCGAAATCATCTTCAAGAAAGGCGAAGCCGAAGCCAAAGCAATGAACGTGAAGGCAACGGCCTACCAGGAGTACAACCAGGCAGCCGTGATCGACAAACTGTTCGCGAGCATGCCGGAAATCGTGAGGGCGCTGGCGAGTCCGCTATCGAATGTCGACAAGATCACGATCGTCTCGACAGGCAATGGGGACACCGCCGGGTTGAACAAGATCACTGGCGACATCACGAAGATGGCGGCGCAGGTTCCGGCGCTGTTCGAAACGCTCAGCGGCATGCCGCTGGGAGAACTGCTGGGCAAAGTGCGGCAGATTGGGGATAAAGCTCCGAAGGCAATTGAGCCGGGCAATGGTGCGAAGTAGCAGGTCGACAGTCGGGAGTCGTCGGTCATCCGGGAAATGTTCGCGGGCGACCGACGACCGAGGACGGAGACAGATTGAGGAGGTAGCCGTGCAAGACGAAGTTCATCACGCAAGATCGTTAGGCCTGTCCGTTGCCCTTGGAGGCGCGATGGGCGCGGCCATCGGCGCGGCCACAGGACATATGGGCGTCTGGGTCGCCGCTGGCATCGCAGTCTACATCGCGATCACGATCGTGGGCGGCACCTGGAAAGCAAACGGGAACTAGCAAGCGCATGAATGGAGCTGATTTTATGTATCGAACCATTGGGATTTCAATCGCGATCGGCGTAGCAGTCGGCGTGGCAATGACAGTGGTGCTCGCGCATACCAACCTCTATGTCGCCATAGGAGTTGCCGTGATCGCGATTGTAATTGGGAACGCAATCGCAAGCAGACGGCGAGGGGCGAGCTGCAAGCTTCCCACCTCGGCCGGTGAATAAGAGCGAGCTCGTCCGGCGAAAACGGAAAGACCGCCCGGTGAGTCGAGCACACACGATGTCTTAGAGGAGTCCACCATGGCATTACTGGAGCGTGTTTCAACATTAGTGCGGGCGAACCTCAACGACCTGATCGACAAGGCCGAGGAGCCCGAAAAGATGATCAAGCAGGTAATCCTCGACATGCAGAACCAGCTTCTGCAGGTCAAAACGCAGGTCGCGATCGCCATCGCCGACCAGCACTTGCTCGAAAAAAAGAAGCTGGAGAACGATGACAAAGTGACCGAGTGGATGCGCAAGGCGGAACTTGCCGTCGACAAGAAGCAGGATGATCTCGCGCGCGCCGCGCTGCTCCGCGTGGAAAGCTATCGCGAAATGAGCGCCGGCTTCACGCAGCAGGTCGAAGACCAGAAAGCGCAGGTCGAAAACCTGAAGTCTGCTCTGCGCAAGCTCGAGCAAAAGATGGCCGAGGCGAACACCAAGGCCGACTTGCTGATCGCGCAGCATCGGCGTGCCCGGGCCGCCAATAAAGCCGGCGATGCGCACTCCGGCATGAGTGCGAATTCTAACTCGGCCTCGTTCGACCGCATGAAACACAAAGTTGCTCGCGAGGAAGCCGTCGGCCAGGCCAAGGCCGAGCTGCTCGCTGATGACGTCGAAGACCGCCTGGCAGCGCTCGAAAAAGAAGACCGGATCGAGCAGTTGCTGACGGAGCTGAAGACAAAGCGGGGTGCGTGATCGAAGCCAGGCAGCGGATGCCCTAGTCAGGCCGGCATAGCAAAAGTCCGCTCTTGGGCACCGAGGATCCCCGACGCACAAATCGGCCACCTATTGGAGGGAAAAGACTGTGAAACGCGCATCCTTTTTGTTGGTGCTTGGAATTTCAATGCTTAGTCAATTCGTCCTTTCTCAATCGTCCGCAGATTCTCCACTTCTGCCGGATGCGGAAATTCGCAAGATCTTGGTCGATAGAATCGACAAACAGCACCAGAGCGTGGGCATCGTGGTTGGTGTGATCGAGCCAGCGGGTCGAAGAGTAATTTCTTATGGAAGCCTGACTCAGGGCGACAAGCGGCCGCTGGACGGCGATACGGTGTTCGAGATCGGCTCAGTCACCAAGGTATTCACTTCTTTGCTGCTGGCCGACATGGTGCAGCGGGGAGAGGTTGCCTTGACCGACCCGGTAGCCAAGTATCTTCCCCCAGAGGTCAAGATGCCACAGCGCGGAGGGCGGGAGATTACCTTACAGGATCTGGCAAACCACACTTCCGGCTTACCGCGACTACCATCGAACCTCGCTTCAAAGGACGCGACGAATCCGTATGCCGACTATTCAGTTGAACAGCTCTACCAGTTCTTATCCAGCTACCAACTGACTCGCGATATCGGTTCGAAATATGAGTACTCGAACCTGGGCGGCGGACTACTAGGGCATGTGTTGGCTAGACGCGCCGGAATGAGTTACGAGGAACTGGTACAAACCCGCATTTGCGGGCCGCTCGGGATGAAGAGCACCGCCATCACGCTTTCCGCGGATTTGAAATCTCGACTTGCCGTTGGACACGATCCAGAATTGAAACCGGTCCCGAATTGGGACTTACCGACGCTAGCCGGGGCGGGAGCGTTGCGGTCGACGGCCAATGATCTGCTTACATTCCTGGCAGCGAATCTGGGCTACACGAAATCGCCAATCGCTCCTGCAATGGCGGCGATGCTCACGGTGCGCCGCCCGACCGGGGTGCAGGGACTGGAGATCGGACTCGGCTGGCATATCTTGACGCGCGATGGCAATGAAATCGTCTGGCATAACGGAGGGACAGGCGGATACCGCACATTCGTTGCCTACGACTTGAAGCGCCGCGTAGGGGTCGCCGTCTTGTCGAACACAGAAACCACGGTAGGTGTCGATGACATTGGTCAGCACCTGCTCAACACCAGCGCACCTTTGTATCAGCTACCGGCCGAGCGAAAAGAGGTCGCAGTCGACCCAAGAATGTTTGATGGATATGTTGGCAGGTATGAACTGGCGCCTAACTTCATTCTGACTGTTACCCGGGAGGGCAATCACCTTTTCGTGCAAGCCAGCGGCCAAGGGAAAGCGGAGGTTTTCCCGCAGAGCGCGCATGACTATTTCTACAAAATTGTCGATGCCCAGATCACATTCGAAGTCGACGAACAGGGCAAGGCCACCAGTCTAGTCCTGCACCAGAACGGCATGAACCAGCCGGCGAAGCGGATCGAGGGAGATGCCCCACCCTCGAAGGAGCGCAAGGAAATCGCCGTCGATCCCAAGATATTCGATCGATATGTCGGCCAGTACGAACTTGCGCCGAGTTTCATCCTTACGGTCACGCGGGAAGGTGATCACTTCTTCACCCAAGCCACCGGGCAACCGAAGGTCGAAATTTTTCCGGAGAGCGAACGTGATTTCTTTCTCAAGGCCGTCGATGCCCAGATCACATTTGAAACCGATGGCCAGGGAAGAGTCACGGGGTTGATTCTGCACCAGGGTGGCGATCACGCCGCGAGGCGAATCGAATAAACTTTCAATCCATGAACGACTCGGCCTTGATCGTCTCCGCGGGCGGGAGAGGATGCGCTTCGATTGCAACCTTCCTCGACTAATAAGCCGCGCTTTATTGGCGGCGGGTGATGGAAGAGCCTGCCAGCCCCACGGTATTCTGGAGCACAGTACAATCGAAACCGAGATTCCCATGCGCAAGGTCTTCCATTTCGACTCTCCGCCCGAACCTTACGTGGCCGACGCTGCGGTGTTGTGCTGCTTCGACTACCGCATCAACCAAGCCGTGCGAAAATTTCTGAAGAAGCAAGGCATCGAACGTCCCGACATGATCGTTGTCGCCGGAGGCGCCAAAACCCTCGCCTCGCCGCGCAACGACTTCGAACAGGATTTCATTCTTGAGCAAGTACGCATGTCGATCCGGCTGCACCAGGCAAAACGTGTGCTCGTGATGAGCCATTCCGATTGCGCTACCTACGGCGGCCTCGCCCACTTCAAAGGAGACCGCGATGCCGAAGCCGCACATCACCGCACCGAGCTTCTGCGCGCAGGAGATTTGCTGATCAAGAATTTCCCCGGCATCTCAGTCGAGCCATATTTTGTGAAATTCGACGGCGTGTGGGAAGTGAATCAGGCGGTGGGCGCAGGAAATAAGGAAGAAGTAGCGTAGAGAAAGGTCAGAGGTTAGAGGTCAGATTGCAGAGGTAAGAACCCAAGCGGCTGAGTTTTGGATTTACTTCTGCAATCTGACCTCTTACTTCTGCAATCGTTTCTGCAATTTGACCTCTTACTTCTGCAATCGTTTCTGCAATTTGACCTCTGACTTCTGCAATTGTCTTACGCGCTTGCCTTATCGATCAGCGGGAGCGGCTTGGCATCCGGCGCCGATTCCAGTTCCAGTTGTTCCTGTCCGCTGAGCGCCGTCACTTTGCCGCGATAATTCTTCAAGTGGCGCTGAGCCGTCTCAAACGCCTCCTGCGCTTTGTTCAGATTCTTGCCGACGTTCTCGAACTGGTTCTGGAAAAAGTCGAACGACTTTTGCGCTTTCGCCAGTTCTGCCCGGCTTTTTTCGAACCGGCTCGCGACTTCATACCACTTATGGACCAGGGCGATGGTTTGCAGGGTCATCATCAGTGTGTTGGGTGAGACTGGAAAAACACGCAGGGCGTTCAAAGCATCGCCGATCTCACGGTTGCGGACCACTTCCATATACAGCGTCTCGCTCGGCAGATACATGAGCGCAATATCGGTAGTGCCATTTTCGGGCTGGATATATTGCTGGATGCGCTTTCCCTCGGCCTTCATGACGCGGATCAGGGCAACGCGCGCCGCTTCGATCTCGGCCTTGTCGCTGTTCTCAAAGAGCGCGATCACCTGCTCGCGTGGAAATTTCGCGTCAATCGGGAGCGTGCGGTCGGGAAAGTAAATCACCGCATCCGCGCGCCCGCCGCCTTCACCCACCGAGGTCTGCAGCGCAAACATATTCGCCGGCAGAAAATCGGAGAGCAGCCTTTCCAGGCTTGCCTCGCCAAACTGCCCGCGCAGGTGCGGCAGCTTCAGCAGATTATTCAGATCGTTAATCGAGTGCCCCAGTGCGCCCACTTCCCGGAGTTGCTCTTCTGCGGCCTTCAGATGCTGCTGAACTTTTTCGAACTGCGCGAAACCTTCTTTAATATTTTGATCGAGCTTCTCCTGCACTTGCTCGGTGATCGCCATCAGCTTCGCGTCTACGCGATCGCGAATCGCCTCCAGGCTCTGGGCGGTCTGCTGATTCAAGCTCTGAAATTCCACCTTCAGTTGTTGAGTTGTCAGCAGCAAGGACGATGTCATTTCGCTGCGCCCGTCGGCAAGACTCCGGTTTTGCTCTTCCCTGCCCGTGGCGAGTTGCTGTTCGACGGAGCTGCGAATCTCTGAAAAGCCTTGCTGGATGCGGTCTGTGACCTGCTGGCGCAGGTCCCCTTTAGTCTGCTCCAGGCGACTGGCCATATCGGCAGTGCTGATACTGATCTTCTGGCCAAGGGTCTGATCGAGCCTTTCGAGCGCGCCCGCAACTTCCGCCTTTACATCCACTTGCGCGGAGGCTGCAAGACGACGCAAGACAATGGCCCAAAACCCAAGCTGGACAAGGGTTCCGACGGCAACGGTAACTACCAGTATGGTCTCCATGGTAAGTGGCTTAACCGAATTCTAGAGGCTAGCGTCAGAGATGGAAAGCAGAACTTTCCCCGGTTCTTGCATTCGAGCCAAACGCCATGCCCAGAGCCGTGTTTGCGACGCTCGCGATCTTTGTAATCAACTTCGGTTTGTGCCTGGGACAGCAAGTCCCGCTGGCCGTCAATGATCGCCAATCAAACCAGCCGCAAGCTCAACCAATTCCCCAAACTGTTTCGGCCGAACCCTCCCCCGCTCCCTCAGAAGACTTGGCCGCCGAACGCACGCTTCTAGAACTCGCGAATATGCGCCGCAGTGAAGCGGGTGCTCCGCCCTTGCGCTTGGAGCCCGCCCTGACCGACGCCGCCCGCGCTCACGCTCGCCTGATGGTCAAGCGGCAACAGCTCTCGCATCATTTCGACGACGAGCCGACACTGATGCCGCGCCTGCTTCAGACCGGGCTGCGGCTCGATCACGTAGGGGAAAATGTCGCCTTCAACTCGAGCGCTGAAAAAGCCTTTGACGCCCTGATGGAATCTCCCTTGCACCGGCGCAACCTGCTCAATCCGGATTACAACAGCGCTGGCTTCGCCGCCTTCTGGAGCGACCGGAGGCTCTACGTCGTGCAGGATTTTGCGCATCGCGTGCCGGTAGTGACGCAAACATCGCTGCCGTGAGATTCCAGGCACGCGAGCGTCCCCCACCAGCGTGCGACCCTCCCACCGCAAAGCACTCCACCCAGATACGTGCTAACCTGCGTTCATCTGGCCTGCCTGTATGGAAGAAGCCCCGCGAATTCGCATCGGCACGGCTGGCTGGTCTTATAAAGATTGGGATGGAGTTCTATACCCGCCTGAAGTCACCCGCAAGAAAATCCATCCCGTCGAATTCCTGGCGCGCTTCTTCGACGTGATCGAGATCAACACATCGTTCTACGGACACATTCGTCCGGAGTGGGGACGTCTGTGGTGCAAGCGCGCGGCCGGTGTGAATCCTGACTTCCGTTTTACAGCCAAGCTGCATCGCTCATTCACGCATTCGCCGCTCGCCGTCATGGAGCCCACTTCAGCCGCCAGCATCCGTCCCAACGATGAGGACGAACGCCTGGCGCGTGAGGGCCTTGAATCGCTCGCTAGCGAAAACATGCTGGGCGCACTCCTCATCCAGTTTCCCGTGTCGTTCAAGAACACCAGCTTGAACCGCGAATACCTGGAGCAGTTGCTGCGGCAATTTATCGAGTATCCGCGTGTGGTCGAGGTTCGCCACGAGAGCTGGAACAATCCCGAGACGATCGGTGAGTTCATGCGGCACAACGTGGGCTTCTGCAACATCGATCAGCCGCTGCTGGGCCGCTCGCTCGCGCCGACCGAGCACGTCACCTCGGGCATCGGATACGTCCGCCTGCATGGCCGCAACTATGAGCATTGGTTCGAGAGCGCGCCGGATGGCAACAACCGCGACGACCGCTACAACTATCTCTACAAGCCAGCCGAGTTGGAGAAGTGGAAAGAGAAGATCGAGATCATCGCGAGTAAGGCCCGGTCGACGTATGTGATCGCGAACAATCACTACAACGCTAAAGCCCCGGTGAATGCGCTGGAGTTGCGGCACCTGCTAGAGGGGAAAAAAGTGCGAGCGCCGGACACGCTGGTGAAGCACTATCCAGAATTGAAGGAAATTTCCGAGATCGAAGATGGCAGCGGGAATGATTCGCTGCTGGCGTGAAGTTTGATTTTGGCGATGCGGTCGTTCGTTAAGAAAGGGTATCGAGCTGGGCGCCGAACGGATTCACGACTACCACTCCGTCAATCTCCTGTCCCGATTGAAGATCTTCGGTCAGCAGATATCCGCACAATGAGATTCGAGCGGCCGCCACGATGAGCGAGTCCCAAAAACCCAGCTTGTACCGATCCTGAATTTTCCAGCCGCGCTCAAGAACCACATCGTCGATAGCAACCGGCTTCCACTTGAGCAGATCCCGCACCTCGGCGCGCGCGTGATCGCTGGCGGCAGGCCACTTCTGGGCCACCTTGGCATAGAACTCCTGAAGCACCTGAAAACTGATTCGACCGCGATTGCTTTTCCACAGTTCCGCCCGCCAAAGGCGCGCAGCTTCGTGTTTTTGCCGGTCAAAAGTGTCGACGGCATAAATCAGAACGTTGGTGTCAACGAAGACGGGAGCGGTCATGGACTTCCTCGCGGGACAGGTATCGCCCGTCCGTCTTCAGAAATGGTTTACGGGCCAGAGACCGTCGCATCGCCGAGGCGTAACCGTCCTGAGCGGCCATACGCTCCTGCAGAATGGTGGCCAAGAAGCGCGAAACGCTCATCTCGGCCCGAGCCGCTTCAATCCGAGCCCATCGGGCGACCCCCTCCTCCATCGTCACAGTAACGTTCCGAAGCCGGGTTTTCATGACGTTCATTGTAACACGAGTCTCGTGTAACACGAGATTAGTGTGTTGGAGGTAGTGGTATTTGCGTGGACACATTGCCTCAGCGGCTAAAGCCACAACGATTTTGTTGTATTTACGGCACGGCTGAAGCCGTGCCCTTTCAAAACAGATTCAAATTGAGCCACTACCTATTGGAACGCATGGTCGAACGTTTCACCCGCATGCTTGTCACTGATTCGCCACACCGAGATGCTGCATTCGCCAATCCTGCCCGAGAAGCTCGCCAGGCAAAGCATGGTTGCTAGAAGGTGGAAGCCCACAGCTATTCGGTGCTGGCTCATTGCTCTTCCCGCAATCCCTGTGTTAGCTTCGACTTCGGAGAGGTTTGCTTGCGACACAAGGTTCCGGCTGGCATGGACCGCAAGGAAAGCGAAGCTTACCTGCGGCTCGACCCAGCGCAACTTCCCAGGCACATCGCGATCATCATGGACGGCAACGGCCGCTGGGCGCGCCGCCGTCATCTGCCGCGCGTGGCCGGACACCGCGCCGGAGTCGCCGCCGTGCGCTCAACCGTCGAGACCGCCGCTCGCATCGGCATCCCGGCGCTGACGCTTTATGCCTTCTCCGAGGAAAACTGGAAGAAACGTCCCAAGACCGAAGTAGATTTCCTGATGCGCCTGCTCTGCCGCTATCTCAAAGCAGAGCTTCGCACGCTCAACGATAACAACATCCGCCTGCGCTACATCGGTCGCAAGCACGAGCTGCCGGAAGTCGTGCAGCGCGAAATGGCCGAAGCCAGCGACGCCACCGCCTGCAACACTGGCATGATCCTCACGCTCGCGCTCAACTACAGCGCCCGCAGCGAAATCGTGGACGCATTCCGCTCCCTCGCGGAGGCCGCGGCGCGCAATGGGGGGTTCGATCACCTCGAAGTCAACGAACAGCTGATCAGCGAAAACCTCTACACGCGCGGGCTGCCTGATCCCGACCTGGTCGTCCGCACCAGTGGAGAAATGCGTCTCAGCAACTTCCTGCTCTGGCAGCTCGCGTATGCGGAAATCTACGTCACCCAAACTCTATGGCCTGATTTCCGCGGACTTCAGCTTCTGGAAGGGATCGAAGAATATCAAAAGCGCGAACGCCGCTACGGAGGATTGGGCCACGATCCCGGCCACGCCCGGGAACATGCAAAACCTCTCGCCCATGCGGAGATAAAGCCCTGAGGACCCAGATCTTCAAGACGTTCCCGGTAATCCTCTGTGACCTCCGTGGTTTAAGGTTTTTTCGCGGCTCTCTCGGCGTATCCCATCCATGATTAAGCGCATCGCGACCGCTGTCGTTCTCATCCCCTTAGTTCTGCTTTTGGTCCTGAAGGCCCCCAGCTACATCCTCGTGGTCGTCTCCGGAGCGGTCGCACTGTTGGCCATCGCCGAGTTCTTAAAGCTGACCACGCACTACGGTGTCCAGCCGCTTTCGCAACTTACATACGCCTACGTTGCGCTCTTCTTTGCGTTTGTGATCGCCGCCACGGCAAATGGCACGCCCTTGATGGAAGCCGCGGCCATGCTCTACGGGATCGTCCTCGCGGCCGCGCTTGCTCCCTTCATTTTCCTAAGTGTAGCCATGCGCCGCGCCGACCTGAGCACCGGCTATCCAGCCGCCGCCGCGTCCGCATTCGCCTTCGCCTACATCGCCATCCCGATGGCGCTGCTGATCGAAATCCGCCGCCAGCCTGCCGGAGCCATCTGGGTCATTTACACTCTGCTGGCCGTCTGGGCAGGAGACATCTTTGCGTACTTCGTCGGCAAGGCGCTCGGCCGGAATCGTATGTCGCCGCGCATCAGCCCGAAAAAAACCTGGGAAGGTGCGATCGCATCAATCCTGGCAAGCGTCATCATCGGCACGTTGTGGTTTCAACACGCCTCGCAGGTCAGCTCATTTTTTCTGAGCGTGGGCCTGATTGATCGCCGAAGCGGCATGTTCGGCCACGAGCAACCGCATCTCTGGCCGATCATTGTGCTATCGGCCATCGTCAACGTCGCGGCCCAGCTCGGAGACCTGGTCGAGTCTCTTATCAAGCGCGGCGCAGGAGTCAAAGACTCCGGCACGATCCTGCCCGGCCACGGAGGCATGCTCGACCGCATCGACGCCATGTTGTTCGCCGTGCCGGTGGTCTGGGCCTACCTCGCGTGGCAGCTGATGCAGTAATCCTTCACCGACCCGTAAGCCTGCGCCGGGCCACGCCGAAGATTCCCGCCAGCCCGGTTCCAATCAATACAAAACTGCCCGGCTCCGGATTCAGACCGTGCGTGCTCGTCGTGCCGCTCAAGATATGTCCGATGCCATGGGCGAGCTGTCCTTTCGTCGTGACGATCGTCTGGTTCGTTTTCATGAAAATCATTCTTCCTGTATAGACCTGACCCTCTAGAAGACCGCTGAGCAAGAAGGTGAGATTCGCACCCTTCTCGCTGATCAGCGTCCATTCGATCGGGCCGAGGAAGCTCCCCGAGAAGATTGTTCCCGTCGGCTGGCCATAGTGGCCCTTGCCGATCACTTGGAAAATGGAGCCGACGCTCGAAAACGTCCCGCCACCTTGCAGGCTCCCCGTCATCAGGGCGCCGGTTGAAAAAATGACCGAGCCGAGCGAATGGCCCTTCGGCGCAACAATCCCGTCGAACTCGACCATTTCGGAACCGGTGGTTGAGATGCCGTCGTTAGAGATCGAAACGGTACCGTATTTGTTGATGAGAGCGATCCCGTTAAAGAGATCGATGCTGTCCGCCCATGCCACACTCGACAGCAGCGCACAAGCCAGCACCGCCAGAACCATCATTATTCGTTTCATCATGCCCTCCTGGCGAATTCCCGATTCGCTCACGGACCGCGTTCTGAGCGCAATTTCCAGCCTCCGCCAATCACCGCTTGGTTTTTCGTCCCGTCCATCCAAAGCTGCCGGCTTAAGTGTCAGGGACCAACACGCCGTACATAATGTGTCCGACGCCCTGGGCAAGCTGTCCCTTCGTGGTAACGATCGTCTGGGTCGTATTGGCCCCGACTTTTCTCCCCTTGCGGTTGATCCCGATGACATGTCCAGCCAGAACGAAAACGAGTTTCGAGTGAGTCTGGCTGACCAGCGTCCAGGTGACCGGGCCTTCAAAGCTCCCCGAGAAAATCACTCCTTTGGGCACGCCATAGTCGCCGTTGCCGATTACCGTAAGACTCGAACCGGTGGCCGAAAATGTCCCGCCCGATTGCACGCTCCCGTTGACCAGGACTCCAGTCCAGAAAATAACCGAGCCGAGGGAATGGCCCTTAGGCGCGCCAAACTTGTTATAGTCGACCAGTTCGGAACCGGTGGTTGCAATGCCCGCGTCAGAGATCGAAACGGTGCCGTGCTCATTCTGACAGTCACCCGCCCAGGCCACGCTCGACAGCAGCGCCCAAACCAGCAGCACCGCAACTGTCATGCGTTTCATGATGCTCTCCTACCGAATTCCAAGCAGACCGGGCGCCGCGCCAACCGCGCCCGGTGCAAACACAGACCAAGCCGTTATTGCACGACCTGCTCCAGAACGGGCGATGTGCTCCCAGCGTTGTCGGCATCGCCCAAATATTGCGCAGTAATCGCGTGCGTGCCCACCGCCAGTTTGGACGTGGTGAGAGTGGCGACACCGCCGCTCAGCATCACCGTGTGTAGCGTCTTTGTTCCATCCTTAAAGGTCACTTTGCCGGTGGGCGTCGGTCCCTCTGATGTGACGGTTGCCGTGAAGGTCACGGCCTGCCCTGATTGTGAAGGATTCGGACTCGAACTCAGCGACGTAGTTGTCGGGTCCTTGTCCACTACCTGCTCCACCGACCCCGTACTCGGTTCAAACGTGTCATCCCCGGCATAGGTTGCCTTGATGGTGTGCGTCTTTGCCGTCAGCGAGGAGGTCGTAAACGTTGCTGCGCCACTCGCGGTGGCACCTGTTCCAATCGCGGTCGTACCGTCGTAGAACGTTACCAGTTCGCCATCCGGGATGGCTCCATGTGCAGACGTGACAGTTGCGGTAAAGGTCACTGGCTGTAAGACAACGGAGGGCGATCCCGAGGTGGTCACGGCCGTCTTGGTCACAACGGTCTCAATGAACTCGGTGAGCGTCACGGATGTGCTACCCAGATTGTTAGCATCACCGGAGTAAGCGGCCGTGATCGGGTGCGAGCCGCCTTTCTTATAGGTTGTGCTGTAGGCCGCCTGATTGCCCGACAGCACTGCAGTCGCGATCGTCACGCCGTTGTCCTGAAACGTGACTGTACCGGTCGCCGCTCCACCGTACTGGCTGGTCACGGTCGCAGTGTAGGTGACGCTCTGCCTGGGGCGCGCCGGGTTGACCGATGAAACCAGCGAGGTGCTGGTAGTGGCCGTGTTCACGATCTGATTCAGTGGCGCTGACGTGCTGGGCAGAAAGGTACCGGCGCCCTGATATGCAGCCGTGATCGACTGCGAACCCGCTGCTAGCGATGACGTAGGCAGCGACGCGCTGCCGTTTGCCAGCGTCGCACTTCCGATTTGGTTGGAGCCGTCGTAGAAAATGACCGTTCCCGTTGGCGTTCCCGATGCCGAGTTCACAGCGGCCGTGAATGTGACAGTCTGGCCGTAGACGGAGGGGTCGGGCGAGGAGACTAGAGTGGTCGTGGTAGTGGAGCCGTTCACGACCTGAATGAGCACGGCTGACGTGCTGGGCGCGAAGTTGCCCGAGCCCTGATACACGGCAGTAATCGAGTGCGAGCCCGCCGCCAAAGATGACGTGGACAGCGATGCGCTGCCGTTTGCCAGCGTCACGCTACCGATCGCAGTTGAGCCGTCGTAAAAGACAACCGTTCCGGTTGGCGTCGCCGAACCCGCGCTCACTGTCGCCATGAACGTAACAGACTGCCCATAGCCGGACGGGTTCAGCGAGGAGGCCAGCGTGGTCGTGGTGGTTGCCAGATTCACGACCTGAACGAGGACGGCTGACGTACTGGGCAGGAAGCCGCTGAATCCCTGATACGCGGCGGTAATCGGGTGCGAGCCTATCGCCAGAGATGACGTGGACAGCGACGCGCTGCCGTTTGCCAGCGACGCGCTACCGAGTGCGTTTGAGCCGTCGTAGAAAATAACGGTTCCGGTTGGTTTTCCCGAAGCCGCGCTCACCGCAGCCGTGAACGTAACGACCTGCCCATAGGCGGATGGGTTCGGCGCGGAGACTAACGTGGTCGTGGTAGGGGTGGTGTGGAGCAGCACACCCACTGCGCCGTCACCACCATAAACTGCATACCAGTTTCCGGCCACTAAGTCCGGCATGCCATCCCCGTTCACATCCGCCACTGCGATCGATTCGGTGAAAGACCCGCCCGAGTAGTAGGTCAGAGGCGGCTGGAAGGTGCCATCCCCATTACCGAGCAGTGCGCCTACGTTGCCGCTGAAAAGGTTCGCCGTCAACAAGTCCGGCTTGCCGTCGCCGTTCACGTCCGCAATTGCAACCGACCTGGAAGTGTATCCGCCCGAGTCGTAGGTTACCGCCGGCTGGAAGGTGCCGTCCCCGTTGCCCAGCAACACTCCCACTGACCCCTCACAGTATCCGCACGCGTTCGCCACCGCCAAGTCGGGTCTGCCATCGCCGTTCACGTCGGCGACCGCTATAGACAAGGGCTCAGCCCCGCCCGAGCCGTAGGTCACGGCCGCCTGGAAGGTGCCGTCGCCGTTGCCTAACAAGGCGGCCACCGTGCTGTCCGGGTAGTTTGCAACGAGCAGGTCCGGGTTCCCGTCGCCGTTCACATCTGCGACTGCCACAGACCAAGGACCGCTGCCGCCGGCATAGGTTACCACTGGCTGGAAGGTACCGTCCCCGTTGCCCAGGAGAACTCCCAACTCGCCACTGTAGTTCGCCACAATCAGGTCGGGTTTGCCATCGTGATTCAGATCGGCAACTGCTACATCAGCGGATTCGTAGCCGCCGGAACTATAGGTCACTGCCGGCTGGAAGGTCCCGTCGCCATTGCCCAGTAGCACGGCTACGGCACCGGGATAATAAATCCCCGCTACTAGGTCGGGCTTGCCGTCACCGTTCAAATCTGCAATTGCTATCCCAGACGGAGACTGGCTGCCCAGGCTGTACGTCACGGCCGGCTGGAAGGTTCCATCACCGTTGCCCAGCAGCACGCCCACCGTGTTGGAGTTGTAGTTGGCTACCAAAATGTCCGGCTTGCCGTCGCCGTTCACATCGGCGACCGCTACCGACCTAAAGTCCGCGCTTGAATTGGTCCCACCCGAGTCGTAGGACACCGCCGGCAGGAAAAGCGGGTTCCCATCCAGTGGGCGCGCGCCGTGCCGTTTCGAATGCGAGCGGCTCACAGGAGATCCGCCACCACCGGCCCATGGTGATAGCGGACGCTCCGCTTGTGCGGGCGCGGAAGCTTCCGCCGGAGCCAACCCGGCGTTTGCCTTCTCGGACCTCTGACCTGCGCCGGACGTTTGCGCCAGCACAGCGGCCGCGATCAACAGAATCAGAATTGCAATGAAAGGAGCAACGACACTGAGAGAATAATTCCGACGAAGCTTGCGCGTCATACAAGTCCTCCTTCAAGGGTGAAGCGGGGGCCGTGCTCGAGGTCCATCAATTCCGCTACCAGCGTTCTGATCTCGAAACGCCCGACCCAAACCTGGGAACCGTAACTAACACAGACTGAAAAAGGGGCCCGACAGCGCTCTCGCCTCAAGGGGTGTGCAGGTCGTTCGGGGGAAGTGCTCTTCGGGAGGCGCAACAAGGTAACGCCATCAGTAATAGGACACGAACGCGCACGTCTTGTCAGTGCAGTGGGTCACATCTCGATGTGACTGGATGGTTGGGATACAGTAAAGCGCGCGTGCCGCGGGTTTGTGCTCGCGCTTTTGGCGAAACCTGGGCAAACTGCGGCGCGGTATCCGAGAGGCGACCCATCCCGTAGAATAGACTTTTGCCCGACGCATGAAGCGCATCGCCATCCTCGGTTCCACCGGCTCGATCGGCCGCAGCACCCTCAGCATTATCGAAAGCCCGGCCACGGAGGCATGCTCGACCGCATCGATGCCATGCTCTTCGCCGTCCCCGTGGTCTGGGCCTACCTCGCATGGCAGCTGATGCAGTAGGGGCTTCCGATGTTATCCCTGCAACAGGCGGTCACGACGTTGCTTGCCGCGAGGCAGTCTTTTCCCAAGCTACGGGATCACTTTAAACACAACCCCGCTGGACCATGTGCTGGTGCCGCCGTATTCGGCTGTGCCATATAGGTTCCCAGCCTTGTCGAGGATCACGCCAGCCGTCGGGTGCCACCCGTCGTTGTTGCCGCCAAAGCTCCAAAGAACAGTTTCAGTGTAAGCGGTGCCATTCCGGGTGATCTTGAAGACGGTGCCGCAATAACTCGCTAGGCCCTGGCAGGCTCCTGTTCCACCCGCATAGGTGGTGCCGTAGACGTTTCCAGAGGAATCGACCGCCAGGGGACCAAGTGGCTGAGCGCCATCTTTTTTCTTGCCGTTAAAAGTATGGAGCTTCTTGAACTTCCAGCCCGCACGGCTGGGCGTCAGTTTGAAAGCGGTGCCTCCAACGAGATTGCCACCGTTGACCTGAATTCCGTTGTACTGAGTCGTGCTATAGAGAGCGCCGGCCTGGTCGAATACTGGCGTGCTGTTGACGTTGTATCCGTCCGCATATTTTCCCTGGGCGTTTATAGGCAATCCAAACAGGATGCTCGCGCTCCATCCGCTGGATTTGGATAGCTCGAAGACATAACCACCAGGGTTGGGTTGAAGGCCGCCCTGTTCCGCCACGCCGTAAACATTTCCGGCAGCGTCCAGAGTCACTCCCGCAGGATCGTTCCAGCCTACTTCATAAAGGCGGCTTTCAGTCCAACCTCCGCCCGACGGACTCAGTTCGAAGATGCCATCGTAATATGTCGGGCCAAACAGATTGCCCGCTTTGTCCATCACGACGCCAGCAAGCGGGGTGGTATCGAAGTATCCGAAATAACCCGTACCACAAGTTCCGCCTTCAGGACAAAAGCTGTAGAGCACAGTTTCCGTCCAACCACTCTGTGAGGGGCTCAGCTCAAAAACCGTACCATGTTCGTAGAGGCCGCCGCCGGAAGTCGTGCCATAAAGATTGCCGAGCGAGTCGAAAATGAGAGCACCTTCGGGGAGTTCGCCATCCGTGCAACTCGCCTGTGCGCAAAAGCTGTACAACACAGTTTCCGTCCAGCCATCTTGCGAGGGGCTCAGCTCAAAAACAACGCCGCCGCCATTAGCGCCACCGGAGGTAGTGGTGCCGTAAAGGTTGCCGGCGGCATCGAAAATCAGCTCGCCATTGGGCATGCTCCCATCGGTACAGTACCAACCGCCCGTCTGACAAAAATTGTACAGAACGACCTCGGTCGCAGTTCCCCAAGCCGCAGTGGACAGCAAAAGTGTGGTGAAGACCCCGAGAAGAATCACACGTGCGGGAACGCTTATCCGAGACATAGTCCTCCTAAGATTGGCACCAACGAGATGTTGCCGGAGGAGAAGTCGGCGTTTTTCGAGGATACGGTCTGGCACCATTCGCAGGAATGGCTCTTTGTTCCGGATGGCCCGGCACTCCTGGGCCATTGCCCCCACCCCTACGCGCGTTTTCTCCCTTACAATAAGAAGTCCGCATGAAGCGCATCGCCATCCTCGGTTCGACCGGCTCGATCGGCCGCAGCACCCTCAGCATTGTCGAAAGCTATCCCGACCGCTTCCAGGTCGCCACGCTAGCCGCCGGCAACAATGTCGATGCCGTTTATGAGCAAGCGCTGCGCTGGAAACCGCGTGTAGTCTCGCTCGCCAAAGAGCGCGATGCCGACTCCCTGCGTAAGAAGCTCGCCGTCGCCGGGCTTTTCGATATTGAAGTCGTCCACGGTTCCGCTGGCACCGTCCGCGTCGCCACGCATCCCGATGTCGATTTTGTAGTCAGCGCCATCGTGGGAGTTTCCGGACTGGAAGCCACCTACGAAGCCGTCAAATCCGGCAAGTCCGTCGGCTTGGCCAACAAGGAATGCCTGGTGGTTGCCGGAGAGCTCATCACGGCCGAGGCTCGCCGCCAGGGCAAGCCGCTTCTGCCCATCGACAGCGAGCACAACGCCGTCCATCAATGCCTCCGCGGCGGCCGCATGCACGAGGTCGAACGCGTCTGGTTGACCGCCTCCGGTGGACCGTTCCTCCGAACGCCCAAAGAAGATTTCGCCAGCATCACGGTCGAACAGGCCCTGAACCATCCCACCTGGAAAATGGGCAAACGCATCACCATCGACTCCGCCACGCTGATGAACAAAGGATTTGAGGTGATCGAAGCCTGCCGGCTCTTTCACGTCCCACCTGAACAGGTTCAGGTCATCGTGCATCCCCAGTCCACCATTCATTCCATGGTCGAATTCGTGGATGGCAGCATCCTGGCGCAGATTTCCGTGACGGATATGCGGCTGCCCATCCTGTATGCGCTAACCTACCCGGATCGAATCACTTCCGAGCTGCGCTTCCCGGTCATGGACCTGCGGCATCTCGATTTCTGCCCCCCGGATATGGTCAAATTTCCTTGTCTGCGTTTGGCTTACGAGGCGGCTGCGGCGGGAGGCACAAAAACCATCGCGCTCAATGCGGCTGACGAGGTGGCGGTGGCGGCGTTTCTGGACGAACGGATCGGCTTTGACGATATCCCCCGTATCATCGAAGACGTATTAACTGCAACGCCACCGGCGGATTTGGAATCTATTAAAGAGGTATTGGACTCTGATACGGAAGCCCGTGGCCTGGCAAGCGAAATCGTAAGACAGCACAGGCGTGCGGGATCGCCCATCAGGGCCATTTCTTAACTGTCATTTCGGAGTAATGTGGTATCTATGCCCCAGCTTTTATCCATTCTTCATACTATTTTTGTCATGGGGATCGTGCTCGGATTCATGATCCTGATTCATGAGTTCGGACACTACGCTGCAGCCAAGTATTTCGGTGTTCGTGTCGAGCAATTTGCCATCGGTTTCGGCAAGCGCGTGACCGGCTTCCGGAAGGGCGAAACCGACTATCGCATCAACATCCTGCCGCTCGGCGGCTACGTCAAGATGTCGGGCGAGAACCCAATGGACTCCCGCTCTGACGACCCGGGCGAGTTCCTGAATCATCCGCGCTGGCAGCGTTTCGTGATCGCCATTGCCGGCCCCGCCATGAACGTTCTGCTCGCCTTTGGCTTGTGGACGGGGGTTTTCATGGTGCACTACGAATATCCGGCCGTGATCGATGGCCCGGCCGTTGTGGGATGGATCATACCCAACACGCCGGCCGCCGCCGCTGGGATGCAGATCGGCGACCAGATCGTTAAAGTCGACGACGTTGAGCACCCCAACTGGGAGCAGGTGTTCTACAAGGAAGCGCTTAGTCCCAACCAGCCTTTGAAGTTTGAAATGCTGCGCCAGGGCGTCATCTCCGACTACACGCTCGTGCCGCAGCCAATGGGCCGCAATGAGTCTGGCGACGTCGGTTTGGTCCCTAAAGAGCCGGCCTTTATCGCCACCATGATTGAACCCGACATGCCCGCCGAAAAAGCCGGCCTCAAAGTCGGCGACCAGATTCTGACGGTCGATGGCCAGGAGATCCCCGCGCTCGAAGCGCTGGTCGATATGCTTGCCCGCACCAAAGATCAGCCTTTGGACATCGTCGTTCTCCGCAACGGTCAGAAACTTGACTTCAAGGTCAAGCCCACGCTCTCGGCCGGCCATCCGGCAGGAGAAATGCGTTATCGCATCGGGCTCGCCAGCATGCCGACGAAAGTTGTGAGCCTTCCCTTTGCGCAAGCCGTCAGCAAGTCGGCCGGCGAATGCGTCAAGAATTCATCCCTGATCATGGAATTGCTGCGCAAAATGATCGAGCGCAAAGTTTCCCTGAAGCAGGTGGATGGCCCCATCGGCATCGGCAGCGCTGTTGGCAGCGCCGCCCGTGAAGAAGGCTGGACACCGCTGCTGCTGGTGAGCGCGATCATCAGCCTCAACCTCGGCGTGATGAACCTGCTGCCCATCCCCATCCTCGACGGCGGCGTGATCCTGCTTCTGTTCATCGAAAGCCTGATGCAAAAGGAAATCAGCCTCCCGATCAAGGAACGTATCTACCAGGCCGCGTTTGTGTTCCTGGTGCTCTTTGCGGTGACGGTGATCTACAACGACATCGTCAAGCAGTTACCCAGCCTGGCAAGGATGCCATGATTGTTGCGGCGTGGTGCGTCTGGTTACTGACCAACAAACATATACTGACTGGTTAACGATGGCTGTATATACCTGACGGTTAATGTTGTTCTCGTTAGATTACTCTTCAGTATCCACACACGCCATCCAACAATCTATTTAGAATCAATTACTTATACTCAATTTGTCGGGAATAGTGTGTCAATGGGAAGGAATTACACGGATATGGATAAGTGAATGAATCCGCTGGAAATATAATTCTGCTGGAGGTGTCGGATCAGGCCGACGAATGTGATAAGAGGTGCTGGAATTGTTCAGTCACGCGAACAAGCTCGTTACGTCGAAGCTCCGCAATGGTCTTGATGTTCTTGAGGACTGGGACTTCGTTGGCGCAGGTTTCATTGTGCCGGCGGTGTGGTCGCCCACGTCTCGAAAAACGCGAGACGTGGGGCACCTCAGGTCTAGACCTGGGCCACCCGCCTGCTAACGAAAAGCCATACAGGACCGTCAATTCATAATGCTTGGACTGCGACCAACTCCATGGAGCCAGCCACTTCGGATCGCTGCTTGCATTCTGGCTATTTCGACGGCAGTTGTGGGACAAGCGTTGAACGACGATCTTACGGCGTTCGTGACCAACATGTCGCGCATCAGCCGCTGCGGGAACCCGACGTTTTCGCCGGATGGCAAACGTTTGGCCGTGATCTGTGATCTGACCGGAACGCCCGAGGTGTGGACGGTAAGCGCCGATGGAGGCTGTCCCAGTCTGGTAACGGAGATGCCGAATCCAGTCACGGCCGTTGACTGGTCCCCGACCAGCGATTGGCTGGCAGTTTCGGCAGCGCCCGGAGGCGGATTAAACGAGCAGACATTCTTGATCCACCCGGACGGGACGAACATGCAGCGCATCACGGACGGAGGGAAAGAAGACAATTGGCTGGATGGCTGGAGTCCTGATGGAAAGACCCTGATGATCGCCTCCAATCGCCGCGGCGCCCCTGGCATGGACGATTATGTGGTGGATCCTTTTCACAAGACCTTTCAGCTGACGAGCACAAATGAGGGCGCTGGGGACTACTACGACATTTCCGCCGATGGACGGTTCGCCCTGCTACGGCGCGTTTACAATCGCGGCAATAATGATCTTTACCTGGTCGACCTTCGTGAGCACAAGGAGATCTTGCTGACTCCGCACGACAGGCTGGCGCAGTTCTCGGGGCACCTTGCGCTCGATGGGCGCACGGTGTATCTCGAGTTCGACAAGGATCGCGATCAGGCCGCATTCGGTCGAATCCGGATCGGAGCCGATGGCAAACCCGGAGCTATCGAGTTGCTGGCGAGCCGGGACGATGGCGAACTGCAAAACGCGAAAGTCAATCGCCAGGGGAGTCGGGTTGTCCTGGTCTGGAATGTTGCGGGCCGGACGGAACTGGCCTTTTTCGACCCGAGGACTGGCAAACTGAGTGCGGGTCCAATACTTCCCGCGGAAATTGCGGACGCTGATGATTTGACTTTTTCGCCGGATGGCGAATCCCTGGCGCTGACGATTTACGGATCGGCCGCGCCGTCGAACGTGTGGATTCTGGATCTTAAGACGAATCGGTTGCGTCAAGTGACGGACAGCAACCATCCGGGCATAGATTTGTCGCAACTTGTCCGGCCGACACTCGTGAGATACAAAGCCGAAGACGGTCTGCCGCTGAGCGGTTGGCTGTACTTGCCCAAAAATGGAAAGAAGCCATATCCATTCGTTTTGACTTTCCATGGCGGACCTGAGGCACAGGAGGTGCCCTCCTTCCATTCCGACTATCAGGCCCTGCTGGCCAGTGGCATTGGCGTGTTCGCTCCCAACGTGCGAGGCTCGGCGGGATTTGGAAAGAAATTCGTCAATCTTGATAACGGTCCGTTGCGAGTGAATGCGATCCGCGACATAAAAAGCTCCGCAGACTATCTTTTGGAGCAGAAGCTGGCCGATCCAAAACGCCTTGGCATCATGGGCGGTTCGTATGGTGGATATATGACGATGGCGGGCGTCACCGAATATCCGGACCTGTTCGCTGCCGGTGCCGACCTCTACGGTATCGTGAATTTCGAGACCTTCTTCCAACACACAGAGCAATGGATGGCTGCCATCTCAACTTTGGAATACGGTGATCCTAAGACCCAGAGCGAGATGCTCCGCGCGCTCTCTCCCGTTCACAAACTGGATCGCGTGAAGGCGGCGATGCTAGTGCTGCATGGCGCCAATGACACGAATGTCCCCGTCAACGAGGCCGAACAGGTGGTCGATGCGCTTAAGAGAAATGGCGCGCCAGTGAATTATGTACTATTCCCCGACGAAGGACATGGCTGGAGAAAGACCTCGACGCGAATTCAATCGAATATGCTGGTAACTGATTGGTTTCGGCAATATCTCCGGCCATGAAGGCGGGGTGGCCCGAGTCCCCGCCGAGAATCACGGGCGAACATTGGGTTAGAAAAATGAGGGCGCCCTACGTCGGGACGTCGGCCACTCGCCGTAAGGAATCTCATTGTGCCGGCGGTGTGGTCGCCCACGTCTCGAAAAACGCGAGACGTGGGGCAACCTCAAGCCTAGACCTCGGCCGCCCTATTCAGAGTAGCCCCACTACCTGTGACCCGGTGCCTGTGACCTGCCTCACAACAACCTGTTAAAATAAAGATTCCTATGGCTGAGATTATTCGTAGAAAAACGTTTACGGCATCGATTGGCGGGGTTCGGGTGGGCAGCGATGCGCCGGTTATGGTGCAATCCATGACCAACACCGATACCGCGGATATTCCGGGAACTATCAAGCAAGTCGCTGCCCTGGCGCGTGCGGGCAGCGAGGTTGTCCGCGTAACGGTCAACAATGACGATGCGGCGAAGGCGATCCCCCACATCAACGAAGGGCTTGAAAAGCAGGGCGTTCGCGTCCCCATCGTGGGCGATTTTCATTACAACGGGCATCAACTTCTCATCAAGTATCCCGAGTGCGCTGAGGGACTGGCGAAATACCGGATTAATCCCGGCAACGTCAGCGTTGGGCGCAAGAACGACGACAACTTCCGCACCATGATCGAAGTTGCGGTGAAGTATCAGAAGGCGGTGCGCATCGGCGTGAACTGGGGATCGCTCGACCAGTCGCTGCTGACCAAGATGATGGACGAGAATTCGCGGCTGGCGGAGCCGAAAGATGCGCGCGAAGTCACGATGGAAGCGATCGTGGTGAGCGCGATCAACTCGGCGAAGCTGGCCGAGCAGTATGGAATGCGCCCGGAGCAGATCATCCTGAGCGCGAAAGTCAGCGGCGTGCAGGACCTGATCGACGTGTATCGCCGGCTGGCGGCGCGCTGCCAATATCCGCTGCATCTGGGACTGACCGAGGCGGGCATGGGAGCGAAGGGCATTGTGGCCTCAAGCGCGGCGATGGCTGTGCTGCTGCAGGAGGGCATCGGCGACACGATTCGCGTGTCCCTCACGCCTGCACCCGGAGGCGACCGCACCGAAGAGGTGCGCGTGGCGCAGCAGATTTTGCAGTCCATGGGAATTCGCAGCTTTACGCCGCAAGTGACGGCGTGTCCGGGCTGCGGACGCACGACCAGCACGTTCTTCCAGGAAATGGCCGAACAGATTCAGACCTACCTGCGCGAGCAGATGCCGGTCTGGAAGAAGACCCATACCGGCGTCGAAGAGATGAAGGTTGCCGTGATGGGATGCGTGGTCAACGGCCCCGGCGAATCCAAGCACGCAAGCCTGGGAATTTCACTGCCGGGAACGTTCGAAGAACCGAAAGCTCCGGTGTATGTGGATGGACGGCTCTTCACGACACTTAAAGGCGACAAGATTGTCGCCGAGTTCATCAAGATTCTGGATGACTACGTCGAGTCGCACTACGCGGCGAGAGAAAAGGAAGAAGTCGGCACCGCATAGGCGAGAGGGCAGTTTTGCCACAGAAGGTCCTCTTTAGAACTTCCACACTCAAGCCAAAAGAAGGCTTGGATGGGCCACCGGCCAGGAGCCGCCGGTTTCTAGAAGAATGACCTCGCCTGCGGCGCCTCGTCGAACTTGGGCAGTTTAGCTGTCGAATTGACAAAGCGTGCTGTTTTCTTGTTTTCCGCGTGGACAGAATAGTTTGGAGCTATGTTGTTCTTCGGGTCGCTCCACATGCAACCGATCGCTGTCGTTTCATCCTGCCACTCAAACCATACCAGTGTCGGGCTTTCGATCTGTAGTATTGGCGTGCCGAGCGCAGGAGCAATACGCCTCAACAGGGACGCGAATTGGGCGGCGGGGATATTCTCATGGAAGCGGTTGAAGATGTAAAGCCTTCCATCCCAGAAGCCAACGGCAGTAAGTGAATTCCTTCCCTGAATGAGCGTTCCGGTGGCTTCGTGCTCGGACACAGAGGTTATCTCGATGCCCGGCACGGCCTTTCTCACCTCCCATGGCTCCATGCCGAGGCGCAAACCATCGACCTCCTTGGGTAATGGCCTAAGCATGACGGGTTCGGACGGTTCTTCCCATTCAGCCTTTATATCCTTTATGGGGTCTGACTTGAAAATGGATCCATCCCCGCCCGCTTGTGGGGCGTCTAGGGCAGACAGCATCGCTGGGTAGTCAACGATTTCAAGCTTAAGCACACGCGAGACGCGGTCAGATAATTCCCCATCCTCATACCGTACTCGCACATCCCCGTCTATCCAAAGCCAGCACCGTGAATCTGGACCCTTGTAGAGGCTCACGTGCGGCTTTCCGAGTTGCATTATCGTGCTTCGGTCGAAGGCATCGGCGTCCCGTGGGCTAATCCGTATGAGTTCACTCTCGATGCTGTATAGCCTGTTCCCTGAAAAGTCTAGGAGGACAGAGAAACCTCCAGGTGTTTCACCATACAGACGCATCGACTTCTGCGCTGGATCGCTTTTTAAGCTTGGCATTCTATTTCTGGCGTCAGAGATTGTCATGCCCAGTTGGAACCCCTGCAAACGAGTTGGAAGAAACCCAGAGGAAGAAACCTTGAAGGACTTTGTTTGCTGCGCCGGTTCGTTGTAGAGAGGACCCTTTGCGACGGGGGCGGGAGACTGAACTTCGTTTGGGTTCTCACAGCAACAACAGGCTAGAAGAACGCAAGTAAGAATGGCGATCCCCGACCGATCCCGCAGCGGACTGACTAGGAAATCCGCGTCCATTAAGCACCTTCTTTCCCTGTCTATTTACTCCCCTACATGGTCGAGAGGCTGTGATGCGCCCCGCGCTCTGCCGTGACTCGATGCTTATAGGTCTATTTGCTGAGTTTGCGGATGGCCCGGATGAGCTCTGCCACGTTGTCCTTGCGGACGGGCATCTCGGGTCCCATCATCACCCGGTTGCCGTCCCTCATCGTCGCCCGGAAACTGAGGTAGTTGCCGATCTCGGCCCAATCTTTGTCCCCGGTCTTCCTTACCCTTGTGACCCTCAAGTTGTCCACCGTTATGTAAGGTTGGTTTTTTCCGTCGATGTGCATCGGCCTACCTCCTTAGCGGTCATGAACTATACTCTGATGTCACCATAGTGTAACTATTTTTATATATGGAAAGTGTAAATACCTATTTGTCAATAGTATACAATTTTTCATGGCATCATTATTACTTCAACCATGTATGTTTCCCACTCACCTGACCCGGTTCCCTCGGCTTTCCCTGAAATCGACAGCCGGGTGCCCGAGACAATGCGGGTGCCCCGGACGTCGCACACTCTGCGATGTGTGGGTTCGTCACAGCCGGGCTGTATCAGAACCACCGTCACGCTCTCAATGGTTGGCGAGACCGTAGCGGTAGGGTGAAAGTTCAGGGGTGGGCACCGTCGTGTCGAGAGTTTTGCTGGGTTCGAGAGCACGGCTGATTAACCTCGGCGGCTGAAGCCGTCCGGCGAAGCAACGCCCGTACCGCAGCGCTCAAGCGCTGCGCCACCCAAAATCCCGCACCTACCGAAACTCACGCACTAGCGGGTGGCCCGGATCTAATTCGTGGACGTTCCGCTTCTCGCGGTTTTCGAGAAGCGGATTCGCAGAAGCGTTGCTTCCGGGATCACAGGGAGAATGCCTCGCAACCACAGCGGTAGTGCATAACGAGTAGGGGTCCTTCGACTCGTTCGGCTCGCTTCGACTCACCTCACATCGCTCAGGATGACACTGGGGTGACGAGGAAATGGGTGGGCACTGAAAGTTAAGCGCCGTCCGGTCGAGAGTTTTGCCGGGGTCGAGAGCCCAGTCATTCGCAAAGTACGCGAATGACTGGGGCACCCGGCACAGAATTAAGGAACGCGGGTTATCGGAATCAGTGCGGGCTCGCGGAACTCCCTTGGGCAGGTAGCTTCCTTAAAGCACCCATGATGCCGTCAACGTGGGCGAGTAGACCCGCTGCTGCATCGTCGACCCGTCCCGATCCTGCCATGCTGAGCTTGTGTTCGACAAACACTTCCTGCGGGGCATTCGAGCAGTCAGCGGCAGGCGCATTTATGAAGATCGCTACAGATAAGTAGGATGCCGAGCCCTTCGGTGACTGGAGTTTGACGCCTTCTACCCAAGCATCTTCCGTCGCGATGTCCACGTTGAGCGCGTTCTTGCGCTCATCCACCAGGACGAAAGACGTCGACTTCCGCACCGCCTCCTTGAACGCGAAAGCAAATCGAATGCCAACGCTGTCATCGCCCTGGTGTTCGACGTGAATCCTGGTTTGGGTTTGTGCGCAAAGCGCAGACGGGAGCAGGAGTAACACGAAGATGAAGCGCATGGTAGATTTATCGTACCTCGCACGTGCCCGAAAACAATCACTGAGACGGGTTCCCAAGCCTAGTTCGGCTTGAGTCGGGCAGATCGTCTCGGTGCCACCGTTTGTCGGAATTGAAAGAATAATAGTCTTGACTTCGTGTTTTCTTCGCCTAACATTAAACCAGTATGAGTAAACGAGGCCTTACCCGTGAACCCGTGATGTGGACCCATGACGGGGGTCAACTGCAGCACGACGAGCAACACGCTTTCCGTTACGAAGTTCAGGACCATGGCAACGTGATCGGCTTCATCACTGCCGACCGGGATAGGCGGCATCCGGACGTGAGATGGAAGCCCTCAGCCTTCTGCGGGGGCGGGACTGTCGAGTTGGATGGGAGCTACCGGACGGCCGAAGAGGCGCTCACAGCTTTCCAAGTTCATGGGCGCTAACCCACTCGATACCGACTGTCGAGGATTTCCCCGAGTGAGAGCCATCTGCCGGGTGCCCGAGAGGATGCGGGTGGGAAACGGGAATCGAATCCGCAACCCTTGGAGGCTCACGGTCGGGATACCCATGTCTCGGAAATCACGAGACATGGTGCACCCACGCTACTGTTCTCAAGTGTGGCTCCTCCGCCGAGGGACATCATGATACTTATGAACGTAATCCACTGGAACAGTTGTGAGCCATTTATTGAACAATCCCATTACACGCAATATAAAAGGCGCCCACTTTGAGGTAGGGTGTGATTGTTCGGATCACCACTTACTCAAAGGAGCGCCGTTATGAAGCAAGAAAAGTATATCGGTATGGACGTTCACCAGGCAACGATCTCGGTCGCGGTCATGGATGGCAAGGGCAAGCTGATCATGGAATGCATCCTGGAGACGAAGGCAGACACGATTCTGGAGTTCCTCCATGGGCTACGCGGAACTGTATCGGTAACCTTTGAAGAGGGAACTTCGGCTGCCTGGTTACATGACCTGATGAAGCCGCACGTTGCCCATCTGGTGGTCTGCGATCCGCGAAAGAACGCGCTGCTGAAAGATGGCAGCAAGAGTGACCGGATCGATGCGCGCAAACTGGCCGAGTTGTTACGCGGCAACCAGCTCCATGCGGTGTACCACGGAGAGCGCGGGGTGCGTACTTTAAAGGAGTTGGGTCGCAGCTACCAGACTCTCACGAAAGACGTCACACGCGTGATGAGTCGGATCAAAGCGCTGTATCGCAGCTGGGCTATTCCTTGCAGCGGAACCACGGTGTATGCCCCGCGGCATCGCGCCGAGTGGTTGGCGAAGATTCCGCAACCCGGAGTCCGTCTGCGGGCGGAGCGGTTGTATCAGCAACTGGATCTCCTGCAACCGGTGCGCCAGGAAGCGCGAGGCGACCTGCTGCGCGAGAGCCGCAAACATGAGGCCGTGCAAAGGCTGCGGCAGATTCCTGCGATCGGTCCGATTCGTGCCGCCTTGCTGGTGGCCCTGCTGCAGACACCGCACCGTTTCCGCACCAAGCGCCAGCTGTGGGCGTACAGTGGTTTCGCCATCGAGACGCACGACAGCGGCGAGTATCGCTATGTCCGAGGGAAGATCCAACGAAACCGGGAGCGCATCACGGTACGCGGTCTGAACGATAGCCATAATCACGATCTGAAGAATCTGTTCAAAGGCGCTGCTCTTTCGGCCAGCACTCAGCCGGGGCCGCTGCGCGATTTCTATACGGCTCTGGTTGAAAAAGGAATGCGGCCGACGATGGCCCGTCTGACCTTGGCACGAAAGATTGCCGCCATTACGTTAACCATTTGGAAGAAAGGAGTAAGTTTCGACGCCCAACAATTGCATCGGCAAGCCGCTTGAGCGTCTCTGGTAAGAGACCTCTCCATCTCCGGTGATTCTCTCGGGTGGTGGTCGGTCGGGTTCTCGAGACGCTCGGTTCGAGGTGAGTATCAGTCAATGAGATCGGCCCTGTGTGCTACGGCACCGAGTCACCCATTACACGGTATGCCGCCTCGGATAACCAGAAATAGCGATAGGCCACGAGCCTCCGATAGAACCATGGTTGACACACCAAGACCAGGTCCGCTTGCCTAGTTTCAAGACTCGATTGGCGTCGTTACCACCGAAAGATGAACTCCACAGGATGGGCAGACAGGCCAGAGCGAAACCCCTCAGCGAAATCGGGGGCACTTACCGACAGTGGGCTGGATCTCGAGAAAGAATCTCGCTTTCCGGTCGCGGGAAAGCTTTTTTCTTGACATCCCTTTTTATAGAACTTATTGGGGCTTCTAAGACCCTGTGGCAGCGGTCAATGAGTGTAGTGGCGTGATTTCGTCAACTATCTGGCTCCGATTTAGATTCTGCGAGACAATCTCCTTGTAATGAAGAAGAAAGTCGCAAAGGCAGTTATCATCACTTCCGCGATAGTCATACTGATGACTTCGGCGTTCGTATTTGGGTATTCTCCCAGTGGCCTAACGCAAACACCCCAACCGGAAACGGGCAGAATCTATCCTCTTAATCGTAGGGGCGGAGTGGTGGGGTACATGACCCACAGGGAAAAAATACTGCAGCAACTGTCGCTTGGCATTTGTGTATTTTTCGTCGTGGTCGCCGCGTCCACTGAATATTACTTAGACCCATTCGATCGTCGAAAGCAGCCGTGGGATAGAAGCCGACGGCCAGAGTAAACGCAAGACTCTGCTCCACAGCTACCGCGTAGTTGGCGTAACGTCGCCATTTCATACATCGACCTGCGGAAAGCATGGGAAGAAGGTCGTGCAGCGGGCTTTATAAATGGGCTACGCAGTCGGTGCCGCTGTTGGAAAAAGCGTGGTCCATGGTGAATCCCGGGCTTCTTAAATT
>Ga0187887_10000639_pt1 | contig 33829 bp, 25 predicted proteins | sample June2016WEW_7_10_FD_132977 | JGI IMG/M metagenome (GOLD analysis project Ga0187887, IMG submission 132977) | Peatland microbial communities from SPRUCE experiment site at the Marcell Experimental Forest, Minnesota, USA - June2016WEW_7_10 | ecosystem: Environmental > Terrestrial > Soil >... | reverse complement strand
TGTCATGGTGGCCCCGGCAATCTCGAGCAGCGTCGCGCGCGCGACGCCGGTTTCGGGCGCCGGCCGGTCCGCCACCACGTCGAGGACGGGGACGCCGCTCAGTTCGGGCACCGGCACCGTGCGCACCTCGTCCAGCACGTGCTGGAGACGGGTGTTGAAGTCATCGAGGGCCTTCTCCGCTTCCTCGATCGAGATGTCACCGCGGCGTACCAAGGTCTCGGTGTAGATCTTGCGCACCGAGCGCATCTGATCGATGATCTTGTACATCTGGGGCTGGGTGTAGCTCGGGTCGTCGCCCTCGTTGTGGCCGTGTCGCCGGTAGCAAACGATGTCCAGCACCACGTCGCGATGGAACGTCTCTCGATAGTCGTAGGCCAACCGGGCCGCCCGGGCGCAGGCCTCGGGGTCGTCACCGTTGACGTGGAAGATCGGCGCGTGGATCATCTTGGCCACGTCGGTCGGATACACGCTCGAGCGCGCCGACTCCGGAGCGGTGGTGAAGCCGACCTGGTTGTTGATCACGATGTGCAGCGCTCCGCCCACGTAGTAGCCCGACAGCTGCGAGAGGTTGAGGGTCTCGGCCACCACCCCCTGACCGGAGAAGGCGGCGTCGCCGTGCACCAGGATGGCCAGGTAAGGGAAGTGCTCGGCCATGACGGTGGTCTGGGTGCCGTCCGTGGGACGAAGCACCAGGTCCTGCTTGGCGCGCACGATGCCCTCGACCACCGGGCTGACGGCCTCGAGGTGCGAGGGGTTGGACGCCATCGAGACGTCGATGGTGGCACCCCGGGGGTTCTTGAAGACGCCGCGCGCGCCCTTGTGGTACTTCACGTCGCCGCTACCCTGCACGCTCTCGGGATCGAGGTTGCCTTCGAACTCCGAGAAGATGTCGCTGTAGGACTTGCCCACCACGTTGGCCAGCACGTTGAGGCGACCCCTGTGAGCCATGGCGATCACCGCTTCTCGCGTGCCCTGGTCCGCGGCGACGTCGAGGATGGTGCGCAGCGCCACGATGGTCGACTCGCCGCCCTCCAAGCCGAAACGCTTCTGTCCCACGTAGCGCGAATGCAGGAAGCGTTCGAAGACTTCGGCTTCGCTCAACCCCTCGAGGATCCGGTGCTGCTCTTCGAGCGACATCGACAGATTGACGCCCTCGACGCGCTCCTGGATCCACCGCTTCTGCACCGGATCCATGATGTGGCCGTACTCGATGCCGATGGTGCGGCAGTAGGCGTCACGCAGGATGGCCAGGATCTCCTCGAGCGTGGCCTCGCTGCGACCGGCGAGTCCGCTCACCACGAAGCTGCGCTGCAGGTCCCACATCGTCAACCCGTAGGTCGCGAGGTCGAGTTCGGAATGCAGGGCCGGCGGATCGCTGTGCAGCGGGTCCAGATGGGCGTTCAGGTGCCCCCGCACCCGGTACATGTTAATGAGTTCCTGGACGCGGATCTGCTTGAGGATGCGTTCGTGGTCCCCCTCGCCCGCCGCGGGGTTGTGGTCCTTGGCCCAGCGAGCCGGCTCGTAGGCCACACCGAGGGAAGCGAAGACCTCGTCGTAGAACTCGTGGCCGCCGGTGAGGCACTCCGCCACGAACTTGAGGAACAACCCGGACTCCGCGCCCTGAATGATCCGGTGGTCGTAGGTCGACGTGATGGTCAGGCTCTTGCCCACGCCCAATTCGGCCAGCGCCCGGGGGTCGGCCGCCTCGAAGCCCGCGGGCCAGCCCAGCGCGCCCACGCCGAAGATCGCGCCCTGGCCGGCCATCAGACGCGGCACCGACTGCACGGTGCCGAGCGTGCCGGGGTTCGTCAAGGAGACCGTCGCGCCGACGAAGTCGTCAGCCCCGAAGGAACCCGCGTGCACCTTGCGTACCAGGTCTTCGTACGCCAGTAGGAAACCTCGAAAGTCGAGGGTGTCGGCGTCGCGGATCACCGGCACGAGCAGGTTGCGAGTGCCGTCGGGCCGCTGCACGTCGACGGCGAGTCCCAGGCCCACGTGCTCGTGATGGCGTACGCCCGGCGTCCCTTTCGCGTCGACCGCCTCCACGAAGGAGGAGTTCAACGAGGGAATCGCGATCAATCCCTTGACGATGGCGTAGGCGATGAAGTGAGTGAAGGAGACCTTCGCGCCGCTCGAACGCGAGAGGGTCTCGTTGAGGGCGGCGCGGTTGATCTCGAGCAGCCGGGCCGAAACGCTGCGCACGCTCGTGGCCGTCGGCACGCTCAGGCTGGCGTTCATATTCGTGACGATTCGCGCGGCCGCACCTCGCAGGGGCGTCGCCTCGGCGTCGAACGTCGCCTCGGGCGGCGACGCCACCGGGTTCACCACGGCCGTGGCGACGGCCGGGACCGTCGAACGCTGGTAGTCAGCGAAGAACTCGCGCCAGCTGGGCGATACGTCGTTGGGATCGGCCAGGAATCGGTCGTACATGTCATCGACGAGCCACGCGTTAGGCCCAAATGACCCCTTGTTTGAGTGGGATGACGAGGGGTCGCCGGTAGTACTCACCCCTCCAGCCTAGGGGCGCCATCGTACCAATCGAATGGAGGGGCGTCGAAGACGAACGGGTAGGTTCTCTCCATGTGCCCGACACCGGCGGCCCCCCTGGCCCTCCACTACACGACGAGCACGCCGGTCGAAGGTCTGGCCGTGGCCGAGCGGCGGGTGGGCAGTCCCGAGGCCACGCTGCTTTGCATCCATGGGGGCCTCGACCGCGCCGGATCCTTCAGTCGCCTGGCTCGCCGACTCGACAACTTCGACGTCGTGTCCTACGACCGACGCGGCTATCAGCGCTCGCGGAACCTCACGCCCCTTTCACTCGATCGACACATAAGCGACCTCCTGGCCATCACCGAGGTCGAATCGGCGAAGGGGCCCGTCATCTATCTGGGTCACAGCTACGGCGGGCTGGTCGCGCTCGGTGCGGCGGTGGCCCAGCCCCTGGCGAGCATGGTCATCACCTATGAATCACCCCTACCTTGGGTCCTGCCCCGCCAGAGTGGGCGTCCGCCCTTGGGCGATGATCCGGCCAAGGAAGTCGAGAACTTCTTCACCCGCATGGTGTCCAAGAGCGCGTGGCAGCGCCTGAGCGACGCCGAACGCGAGTCTCGACGGCTCGATGGTCCGGCCTTGTTGAGCGACCTCACGATCTTGACGCAAGAGCCGCCTTTTGACATCCGCCAACTCAAGGTCCCTACGTCCTACGTCCACGGCGACGGCGTGCTTCGGGACTACTACCGCGCGCTCAGTCTCCTGCTGAGCGAGTTGAACAATCTCATCTCCCCCGTGGAGATAACCAACGCCGGTCACGGCGCGCACCTGGCGAATCCGGACCAACTGGCGACACTGATCCAGCAACTATGGGAGCACCGGTGCGAGTAGGCCTGACCGGATCCTCGGGCTTCATCGGCACGGCGCTCGTCGAAGCGCTGCGCGAGCGAGGGGACGAGGTGGTGCGTTTCGTGCGCCCCGACAGCGGGATTCAGGGGGAACCGGTCATCCGCTGGGATCCCTCCCGCCACCTGGTGGACGAGCAGGACCTCTCGCGGGCGGGCGGCTTCGACGCGGTCGTCAACCTCGCCGGAGCTGGAATCGGCGACCGACGCTGGAGCGATGATCGCAAGCGGGAGATCCTGCGCTCGCGGGTCGATTCGACGTCACTCCTGGTGCAAGCCCTTCGATCGACCTCGAACGGCACCTCGACGCTGGCGAGCGGATCGGCGGTCGGTTATTACGGCTCGCGTGGCGACGAGGAGCTGAGCGAAACCTCGACCGCGGGGGATGATTTCCTCGCCCGTGCGTGCGTCCAATGGGAGGATGCGGCGCGGGCGCTGAGCGACGACGGGGCGAACGTCGCCACCTTGCGCAGCGGCATCGTCATGAGCGCCGACGGAGGGGCCCTGCGGCGTCAGTTGCCCTTGTTTCGACTGGGCGTCGGCGGGCCGTTGTCGAGCGGACGGCAGTGGCTGAGCCCGATCTCCCTGGTTGACGAGGTTCGAGCCATCCTCTGGACCGTCGACCACCGGGTGTCGGGGCCTGTCAATCTGACCTGCCCCGAGCCGATTACCAACCTCCTCTTCACCAAGGAACTGGCGAAAGCGCTGCACCGCCCCGCCGTCGTGCGGGTCCCGGAGTTCGCGCTCAGGATGGTCCTCGGCAGCCAACTGGCCCGGGAAGCGGCGCTGGCCAGCCAGCGCGTCGTGCCGCAGGTCCTGAGCCAGGCGGGCTTCGTCTTCCAGAATCACGACACCCACGCCATCGTCGGCGAGGTCGTTAGGCTCCGAACCAACTAAAAGCCGACAATTTGAAGGTTTTCGGATTTTTCGGACAATAAAAGGGCTCTGATTACGTCATTGTCACAATTATCCGGCCTTCATGAACTTGTGTGAACCTAGATCGCCCGATACAGTTGCCAACAATCATCCTCAACGGGTGGGCAAATTGGACGTGACCACTTCGGTGGTACGGGGAGGCAATATTAATATGCAATTCAGACACAAGCTTCGGGTCCTGGTGACCATCGGCTCTGCGGCCGCTGCGTTATCCGTGGGCCTCGTCGGACTATCCATGGGAGGAGCCGGAGCCGCCCCGACGGGCACCATCACGTTCGCTGAACAGGTGGGAACGACTCCGACTTATATCTTCCCGTATATGAGTTGCGCCACCTTCTCGGTTGCCAACATCGACGGCTTTGACCAGCAGATGTTCCGCCCGGCCTACTGGTTCGGCCTCGGATCCTCGGCGGCCATCCAGCCATCGCTTTCCCTGGCCAACCAGCCAGCCATGAGCGACGGCAACAAGACGGCCACCATCGTGATGAAGGGCTGGAAGTTCGCCGACGGCCAGACCGTCGACGCCGAGTCGCTCATGTTCTTCCTGAACATGTACCGGGCCGTCCCCACCGACTACTGCGGCTTTAACGGCAAGTACGGCATTCCCAACATGCTCAAGAGCGCGTCGGGATCGGGTAACACGGTCGTTCTTCACTTCACGACGTCGGTCAACCCGTACTGGATCCTCTACAACTACCTGGCCGAGCTCACCCCGATGCCCAACACCTGGGACGTGACGGCTCCGGGTAAGACATCCACCTGTGCGTCGGGTGCCTACAACGCCAAGTCCACCAACGCGGCGTGTGCGGCGGTCTACAAGTACCTGAACAAGGAGTCTTCCAACACCTCGACGTTCACCGATTCCTTCTGGCAGAGCGGTGACACCGGTCCGTGGAAGTTGACGGCCTTCGACAACCTGGGCAACGCGACCTTCGTGCCGAACCCCAAGTACTCGGGTCCCCAGAAGGCTCAGGTCGCCGAAGTGAAGGAAGAGGCGTTCGCGTCAGCTACCGCAGAGCAGAACGCGCTGCGCGCCGGCACGGTTGACATTGGCTACGTGGACAACACGGTGCTTACCGCCAACGGGACGCCTTCGAAGCCCGGCGCGAACTGGGCTCCGATCGCCAACACGTACTCCTTGCACGTCTCGGCACCGTGGTCGGTTGACTACGCCGCCTACAACCTCAATAAGTTGAGTCCCGAGGCGCCGCTGCTCCAGCAGCTCTACATCCGCCAAGCCCTTCAGTTGAGCATCAACCAGCCTCAGATAATCAACAAGGTCTTCAAGGGTTATGGCTACGTGCAGATCAACCCGCTACCGCCGGTAACGCCGGCCTCGATCGACACGGGCGTGTCGACGGTCAACCCCTACCCGTACAACCCTTCCAAGGCCTCGGCGCTGCTAAAGAGCCACGGCTGGACGAAGTCGGGTTCGACCCTCGTGTGTTCGAGTCCGGGCACGGCGGCGACTGACTGTGGTGCAGGCATCACGAAGGGCGAGAAGTTGTCCTTCACCTTCCTGTACGACTCGGGTGCCCCGGTGACGACCCTCCAGGTCGACGCTGAGGTCTCGGAGTGGGCTTCCCTCGGGATCGCCATGAAGGTCTCCTCGGCGCCCTTCAACTCGGTCATCACCACCTGCGCGGCCAATTCGGGCAAGTGGAGCATCTGCTACTGGGGTGCTGGGTGGATTTACTCCCCCGAGTACTACCCGTCGGGTGAGACCCTGAACACGCCTGGTGCGAGCTTCAACATCGGCAACTTCAACGACCCGGTCTTGAACGCCGCGGTCCAGCAGACCGACTTCGGTACCGCCAGCCTCGGGAACTTCGCCAACATTGCGGCGAAGGACCTGCCGGACATGTACCAGCCCAACGTCACCAACGACTTCGTCGCGGGCGGCATCGGTGAGGTCATCAACACCCTTAAGAGCTCAATCGGCTTCTCGCCGAACCCGCTCGAGACCTTCATGCCGGAGTACTACTCCTTCAAATAAGGTTCAAAAGCTAAGGGTCTAGCCCTAACAACGAATGGCCCCCTCGAAAGAGGGGGCCATTCGTTGTTAGGGAAGCACTCGCCAGGTCAGGCCGTCATTTTGCCGGTGTTGTTCCCACCAGCGGGGAGGAACGGTGCTGGTAAACTCGCCCGGTGCTCAACTACATCCTGAGGCGGCTCGGCCAGTCGTTCATCGTGTTGCTGATAGTGATGCTGATCACGTTCACACTTCCTTACTTCGAAGTGGGGGGCATTCTCGCACCCGCGTACGCGGTGCTCGGTACGCACGCCAACGCGCAGACCGTGCACACGTGGGGCGTGCAGCACGGAATGTTCCGTCCTTATTTGGTGCGGTTCTGGGAGTACCTCAACCAGGTCTTCGTCCACTTCAACCTGGGCCACTCCTACAAGCAGAACCTCTCGGTGTGGCAGATCATTTCGCTCTACGTGCCGCGCACGATCTGGCTGGCCCTCTCATCACTCATCCTGACGGTCGTGATCGCCCTGCCCCTGGGCATCTACCAGGCCTCGAAGCGCAACACCACGGTTGACTACGTGGCCACCAGCACCGCCTTCATCCTCTACGGCATACCCGCCTTCCTGCTCGGGATCTTGATGCTGCAGTTCTTTAGCTTCGGGTGGCCCCATCTGCCCGCCTCCCCACCGTCCGGCGTGGCGCCGTGGGCCATGTTCACTAGTCCGCTCGGCTTCATCCTCCCCGTGGCCACCCTCACCCTTCTGAGCATCGCGTTCCTCAGCCGCTTCATGCGCAGCGCCGTCCTCGAGGTGCTCGTCCAGGATTACGTGCGAACGGCCAAGGCCAAGGGCTGCAGCAACGCCCGCACGCTCATCCGTCACGCCATCCGCAACGCCCTCGGTCCAATCGTGATCATCCTGGGGCTCTACTTCCCGGGCCTCCTGGGCGGCGCCGTGGTGATCGAGGCCGTCTTCAACTACAGCGGCCTGGGCATCCAGATCGTCAACGCCGCGACCATCCTCGACGTGCCGACGGTGCTGGGCATCACCCTGCTGGTGGCCATCTTGACCCTGCTCGGCAACCTGATGGCTGACGTGGCGCTCGGCATTGTGAACCCGCGTATCCGAATCCAGGGCACCCGATGATCGAGGGTCCCGAGCCGCCACTGTTGTCGCACAGCCTGGTCACCGAGAACTTGGCCGACACCGAGGCCAGCGATGAAGTGGTGCCAATGTGGAAACAGCGCACCCGCATCTTCATTCATAACAAGCTCGCGGTGGCGTCGGTGGCCGTTCTCGTCGGCGTCGTGCTGTTCTGTTACCTAGGTCCGCTGCTCTACCACACCAATCAGACCAATCAATCCACGGCCCTCAACGTGGCCTTCAACGCGGCGCCTTCGGCCAAGCACTGGCTCGGCACCGACAGTTCGGGATTCGACGAACTCGGTCGCATCATGTTCGGTGGCGAGTATTCGTTGAGCTTGGGCATGCTGGCCGGGTTCATCACCATCGTCGTGGGCACCATCTACGGCATGGTCTCGGGTTTCCTCGGCGGGATCGTCGACACCTTGATGATGCGCTTGCTCGACGCGTTCCTGTCGATTCCGCTGCTCTTCCTGCTGATCACCTTGATATCGGTCTTCGAGCGCTCCACGGTGTTTCTCATCGTCCTCATCGGCGTGACCGGATGGTTCGCCAACGCCCGCATCATCCGCGGCGACGCGCTGCTCATAAAGAAACTCGAGTACTCCCAGGCCGCCACCGCGATGGGGGCGAGCCGGTGGCACATCATCTGGCGACACGTGTTTCCCAACTCCATGAGCAACATCGTCACCGTGGCGACCTTCTCCGTGGCCGACGCAATTCTGTTCCTCTCGACGCTGGGCTTCCTCGGCCTGGGCATCCAGGCTCCCCAGACCGACTGGGGAACCATGATGCAAGCGGGTTCCGTCCAGCAGACCAACGGCTTCTGGTGGGAGATCTACCCCACCGCGTTCCTCTTCGTCGTGGTGATCGTCGCGATCACCTACATCGGCGAGGCCCTGCGCGACGCCTTCGAAGTGCGTCTGCTCGAACGTTAAGCCGCGTCGAGTTCTGCCCTTAGGGGTGTGGTTGCAGCGTGACCGGCGTCTTCATAGGGAAGTGACAGGCGGCCTGCTGGGTCTCGCCAAAACTGCGTAGCGGCGGCTCCTCCACCGAACAGATCTCCTGGGCCTTGGGGCAGCGGGTACGAAATCGACACCCTGACGGCGGGTTGACCGCCGACGGCAGTTCCCCGCGCACTTGGCTGCCCCGGCGCTTGCGGGCCTCGGAGGGGTCCGGCACGGGCACCGCGTCCAGGAGGCCCTGGGTGTAGGGGTGCGCCGGGGAGCGGAAGACGGATTCCGCGTCGCCGATCTCGACGATCTTGCCTAAGTACATGACGGCGATGGTGTCGGCCATGTAGTAGATCACGGCCAGGTCGTGGCTGACCATCACGTAGGAGAGGTGGTGCTCGCGCTGGAGCTCTTTCATCAGGTTGAGGATCTGGGCCTGGACCGAGACGTCCAACGCCGACACCGGCTCGTCGGCCACGATCAGCCGGGGGTTGAGCGCCAGCGCGCGCGCGAAACCGATACGCTGGCGCTGCCCGCCCGAGAACTCGTGCGGGTACCGGTCGGCCGCCATCCGGTCCAGCCCCACCGAGGCCAGCAGCTCATAAACCCGTTTCATCTGTTGGGTCTTGTTGCCCTCGCCCTGAACGGCCAAGGGCTCGCCCAGGATCTGGGCGACCTTCATGCGCGGATCGAGGGACGAATAGGGGTCCTGGAACATCATCTGGCGGTCGCGACGTTCGACCCTCGAGGGCTTGTGGCCGCGCGCCGACACCAGCTTGCCGTCAAAGAAGATCTTCCCGGCCGTCAAGGGCTCCAGACCCACCAGCATCCGTCCGATGGTGGTCTTGCCGCAACCGGATTCGCCCACCAAACCGAAGGTCTCGCCTTGGGTGAGCGTGAAGCTCACGTCCGAGACGGCGTGGATGGCCCCGACCTTGTGGCGAACGAGCCCGCCCTTGACGTCGAACTCCTTGACCAGACCTTCAGCGCGCACGAGCTCGATCTTGGTGCCGTCCGATGCCCGGACTTCGACGGGCGAGGGCGTGATCGCGACGACCGGCTTGGGTCCGTCGGTGGGGTGGAAGCAGGCGAACGCGTGCGGGCCCTGCATCGTAATAGGCGGCTCTTCGGACCGGCACTGGTCGGTGGCGTAAGCGCAACGCGGAGCGAAACGGCAAGCCACGATCTCCTTGGTCAAGTCAGGCGGCATGCCGGCGATGGACGCCAACTTGTGCTTCGAGGTGTTCTCAAGATTGGGCATCGACGCCAGGAGCGCCTGCGTGTAGGGATGACGCATCGAGTGGAAGAGTTCCGGCGTCGCCGCCTCTTCGGCCTTCTTGCCCGCGTACATCACCACCACCCGGTCAGTGCGACCCGCGATCACACCCATATCGTGGGTGATGAGCAGCATCGCCATACCGAGTTCTTTCCTCAGATTGTCCAGAATGTCGAGTATCTGCGCCTGAATGGTCACGTCCAGGGCCGTCGTCGGCTCGTCGGCGATGAGGATCGTCGGACTGCAGACCAAGCCCATGGCGATGATGACCCGTTGGCGAAGTCCCCCGGAGAGTTCGAAGGGGTACTGATCGAGTCGTTCGGCCGGGCGCGGCATCTCCACCATCTCGAGCACCTCGAGCGCCCGTTTCCTCGCGTCGGCGTCGCTCGCGCCGTGATGGATCCGCAGACCCTCACCGATCTGTCGGCCAATCTTGGTGGTCGGGTTGAGCGAGCTCATGGGGTCCTGGGGAATCAAGGCGATGCTCTGTCCCCGTTGGCGCTGCATGTCCTTTTCGCTCAGACTGGCCAGATCAACGTCGTCCAACACGATATTGCCGGCGGCGATCTTCCCGGTGCCCGGCAGCAGGCGCATAATGGCCAGCCCGGTAGTGGTCTTGCCACAACCGGATTCACCGACCAGACCCACGCACTCACCGGCGTTGATCGTGAGCGAAAAGTCGTCCACGGCGGTGGCGAATGTCTTGCGGGAAGCGAATTGGACCTTCAGATTGTTCACGGTGAGCAATGACGCCATAGTTGACAAATCCTACTCTTTGCGCTCTGGGCGCCCCCGTCGAAATGTTCTCGGTACTTGCCCCATAATCCACCGAACGACGGGCGCGTTCTCGTCACGAAACGACGAACAATCGCTTCAAAAGATCCCCTCTCCAGGTTGGAATCGAACGTCTTCGTGTAAGGCTGGCGAGGTCATCCGACCGACGACGACACGGACGAACGTCAGGGAGTTCGGACGTTCAGCACCTCGCACTGGCGCAAACTGATCTCAGCGATCTCGCCGTCGGCGAGGCTTTTGTCGCCTCGCCACTGAGCAAAGTTGCGGGTGATGGGTCGGTGCGATCAATCTGCCGAGCCTGCCCTCAACGACGACCGTGGAGTCGCTCGCGATCAACAAAGCACCAATGTAAGCGCATCCATTTGTGGGCTGCCCTGCAATTGCGCCTGCACACGTGCGTCACTAGAGTGAGCAAAGTTACCGATTGGTAACACTTTTGTGAACTGGAAGTTGCTTCCAGTCGGGAGGAACGCCAATGTTCAAGAGATCACGGGTAGCACGCTGGGCGGTAACGGGGCTCGCACTTAGTTTGACGGTGCTGGGCCTCACCATGTCGCTGTCGTCGGCGGGCGCGTCCACGGCGTCGAAATACGCCGCGTCCAAAAACTGGACGATCAAGCTCGCCAACGTCACTACGGGCACTCCCACCTACGCCTATCCCTTTATCGGGCCGTCGGACTTCACCGTCAGCAACGTCTCGTGGTTTCAATACCTCATGTATCGCCCTCTCTACTGGTTCGGTAACACGACTACCGGTGCAGTGCAAGTCAACGAGGCCGAGTCACTCGCCTCCCTGCCAAAAATGTCCAACGGCAACAAGACTGCGACCATCACGCTCAAGTCGGGTTACAAGTGGAGCAACGGTGAGCCCGTCCAGGCCAACGACGTCATGGAGTTCCTCAACCTCTTCGCTTCTGAGCCATCGGGCGAGGCGTCCTACGCCAAGCCGGTAAAAGGCGTGCCCGTCACAATTCCCGACTTGTTTTCATCGGTGACCGCACCGAACACTCACACGATCGTGATGAACTTCATCCGCCCGGTGAGCCCGTCATGGCTCCTCAACAACCCGCTTTCCGAAGTCACGCCGCTGCCCAAGTCGTGGGACATTATGGACGCCAGCTGGAAGTTCACCACGAACACTGCGGCCGGTTACACGGCTTCGACGGTCGTGACCAAGGCCGGCGGCAACCTCGCGACGACGCCAGGTGGATGCTGGTCGTCGAAGTTCATCGGCGATGGCAACAAGGTGGGTCCCACCGCAGCGTTCGCCGACCAAAACGGTCTTGACACCATCGTGCCCAAGGCGAACGCCGCGCAGGCCGAGAAGTGCCAGGAGGTCGTCGCCACGATGAACTCGTTCGCGAATGACGTCGTCGACTACGCCAAGACGACGACCGACACCGGCAAGATTTGGGGCACGTCCGACGGTCCTTGGAAGCTGACGTCTTACGACAGCGCCACCTCGTCCATGTCATGGGGACGCAACCCAAGTTTCGGCGGACCCAAGGCCTACGCGAAGGCGCTGGATTACATCCCGTGCCAGTCCGAAACGGGTGACTGCTACAACCTTCTGCTCAACGGCACGGTGAGCGCGACCTACCTCGTGGGCGTTCCCGCTGCTGACCTGCCACCCATTACGTCGCTCTCCCAAGTGACAAAATCGCAGGACAAGGCGCTGGCCTCGAAATACGACCTCTCGGTTTCCTACGAACCGGTTATTGGCTACAGCCCGCTGAACTTTGCGTCCACCAACACCGGCGTCGGTGAAGACTCGGCGATGACCGGCGACACCACACCGCGAGGCGCTCTCTTGTCGCAGCCCTACATCGTAAAGGCCCTCAACGACTCCTATCCGGTCAAGGCCATCGTCAATGACGTCTACCGCGGTTACGGCTACTCCACGTACGGCCCGATTCCTCCCTATCCGCCTAGCAACTACACCTCGCTCAAGAGCTCACCGTACGCACTGAGCAAGGTCGCCGGCGAGATGACGCCCCACGGCTGGTCGAAGGTGAATGGAATCTACACCTGCGAAAAGCCGGGAACGGGTGCGTCGGAGTGCGGCGCCAAGATTCTCAAGGGCGCCACCATGACCTTCAGGGCCGACGGCGCAGTTTCGGGCATCCCCACCGCGCAAGCGGCGGACGAGGCCTGGGTCTCGGCGGCGAAGGGACTGGGCATCAACATCATTTTGAAAGTCGAAACCTTTGACGCCGTCATCTCGGCCGACACGAGCGCGTCGACGTCGTGGGACCTGTACACGGGAAGTGGCTGGGAGTACGCCCCGGACTACTACCCGAGCGGCGAGGACCTCTGGCTGACGGGTGACCCAGAGAATGTCGGGAGTTACAACAACGCCACGGCAAACAAGGACATCATGGGGACGCTGAGCGGCTCGGTGAGCATGAACTCCTACGAGAACTTCATGGTCAACAACGCACCCGTGATCTGGAACTACTGGAACCCCTACACGGACGAACACCTTAAGAACATCGGCGGCTTCGTAGAAGAAGACACTGCAAACATGAATCCGGAGCTCTGGTACCTGAAGGGATAGTTAGTGTCCCTTTCAAGGTCGATGAACCGCGGTCTGACGACCGCGGTTCATCGACCTCACTAGTAGCCTTCGCTTATGATTTCGTTCCTGGCCCGACGAATCTTCCAGGGGGCCGTCGTAATTCTGCTGGTGATCGCCGGCACTTTCGTCTTGGAGCATTTCGTACCCGGTGGTCCGGCCGTCGTAGCCCTCGGGCGACGCGCGACGCCAGCCAACATAAGGATCTATAACGTACAAAATGGTCTTAATCGACCCTTGATCGTCCAACTCCTGAGCTACCTCAACCAGGCGATTCATCTCAATCTCGGCTACTCCTTGATCCAACACGCGCCGGTCTGGTACCTCATCAAGTCGGCGCTCGGTCACACCGTGATGCTGATCACCGTGGCGCTGATCATTCAATTCGTGCTCGCCGTGCCCCTGGGCAACATGCAGGCCCAGCGACGAAATTCCCACTTCGACTACGTGGCCACCAGCGTCACCTTTGTGCTCTACGCCACGCCGGTGTTCCTCATTGGCGAGTTTCTCATTTCGATCTTCGCGATCAAGTTCCACTTCTTCCCGGTGACCGTCAATCCGGCGGGTGGTGCGTTCGCAATATTTACGAGCCCGGTGCAGTACGTGCTGCCAGTACTGACTCTCTCACTCCTAGGCGTGGGCGGCCTCAGCCGTTACCAGCGCTCCTCGATGCTCGACACCTTGACCCAGGATTACATTCGTACTGCCAAGGCCAAGGGGCTGCCCCACCGAAAGGTCATCAATCGACACGCCATACGTAACTCGATACTGCCCATGATCACCATCATCGGACTCAGCCTTCCCACCATCGTCGGCGGCGCCCTGATCACCGAGACGATCTTCGACATACCCGGGATGGGCCTGTTGACGCTGCGCTCGGCCACGAACTATGACACGCCCGTCGTGGTGGGCACCACGATCGTGGCGGCAGCGGTCACCGTGATCGGTTCAATCGTCGCGGACATCCTCTACGCGATGGCCGACCCGCGAATTCGCCTCGGCAGCGGCGGAAGGTAAGTCCATGTCGATCATCATCGAACAAGCTCCGCTCAGCCCCTCGGGAGGCGAAAGCACGGACATCGGCGGGATGTTCTCGCTGCTGTGGAGAACGTTCAAGGAGAATCGCCTCGCCGTCATTAGCCTCGGTGTCCTGGTGTTCTTCGTACTCTTCTCCTTCGTTGGACCCTTCATCTACCACACGAACCAGACAAACCAGTTCTCCGCCTTGACGTCCACCATCAATGGGCAAACGGCGGTGAACTATCCGTGGTTCCACTCCTGGCAGGCCATCCTCGGCACGGATTCCAGCGGCTACAACATCGTGGGACGCCTCATGATGGGCGGGCGCACCGCGCTGGTCGTTGGTTTCCTGGCCGGACTGATCTCGACGGTCGTGGGATCGATCTGGGGCGCGGTGTCGGGCTATCGGGGCAAGGTGCTCGACACCCTGATGATGCGTTTCGTGGACCTCGGACTCTCGGTCCCCGGCCTCTTCTTGCTGATCGTGATCGTGGTGCTCTTTGGAGCGTCGTCGACCACCATCATCCTGACCTTGGGCTTCACGTCGTGGTTCGGATCATCACGACTTATTCGTGGCGAAACGTTGAGCCTCAAGTCCCGTGAGTTCGTGCACGCCGTCAAAGTGCTGGGCGGAACAAATCGGCGAATAATCTTTCGCCATATTTTGCCCAACACCATGGGGACCATGATCGTGGTAGGTACGTTCGCCGTGGCCGACTCGATCCTGGCACTCGCGGCGCTGGGCTTCATCGGACTCGGCATCCCACTGCCCAACACCGACTGGGGCGACATGTTGAATACCGGCGTCACCTACGCCAACGACGGCTACTGGTGGGAGATCGTCCCGGCGGCCATATGCATAATTGTCGTTGTCATCGCGCTCAACTACATCGGTGACGCCATGCGAGACGCCTTCGAGGTCCGTCTTCAGAAGCGATGAGCGTCGGCCGGTAGTCCGACCAGGATCGCCGCCGATCAGCTCGGTAACGAGAGCCTCGTGGTGATGTCACCCGTCACCGGCGTGCGAAGCGGGAAATGGCACGCGGCCGAGTGGTCGGTACCGAACTGCCTGAACGCCGGCTCCTCCGCCGTGCAAATCTCCTGCGCCCGCGGACAGCGTGTGCGAAAGCGACACCCCGACGGCGGGAACACCGACGACGGCAATTCTCCCTTGATTTTGATTTCAACGTCGTCAGGGGCGTCATCGGCAAAGGGTTTGGGCACCGAATCGAGCAAGCCCCGCGTATAGGGATGACAGGGATTGCGATAGATCTCATCCGAGGGGCCAACCTCAACGAGCTTGCCCAGGTACATCACGCCCACCGTGTCGGACATGTAGCGCACGACACCCAGGTCGTGACTGATCATGAGCAAGGAGAGACCAAGGTCACGTTGCAGGTCCTTGATCAAGTTGAGAATCTGGGCCTGGATGGAAACGTCAAGTGCGCTCACCGGTTCATCGGCCACCAGTAACTTCGGCTTCAACGCAATCGCCCGCGCCAGTCCAATGCGCTGTCGCTGGCCGCCGGAGAACTCGTGCGGATAGCGCACCAGCGCCGATGAAGAGAGTCCCACCTGATTGAGCAGCTCGAATACCCGCGCCCGGCGCTCCTTGGACGATCCCACCTTCTGGATTTCCAGGGGCTCTTCCAGAATTGATCCCACCCGCTGACGGGGGTTGAGCGAGGAGTAGGGGTCCTGGAACATCATCTGGATGTTGCGGCGGGCACTGCGACGCTTTTCGCCCCTCAGCGAGCGCAATTCCTCGCCCTCGAACAGCAAACTCCCACTGGTCGGTGCCTCGAGGCCCACCATGACCTTGCCGGTGGTCGTCTTGCCGCAGCCCGACTCGCCCACGAGCCCAAAGGTCTCGCCCTCTCGGATGACGAGCGAGATATCACTGACGGCGTGCACGTTGCCGGCCTTTCGTCGAATGAGCCCGTTGGAGCGCACCGGGAAGAGCTTGACGACGTTGCGAAGTTCAATCAGCACCGGAGCCTGGCTGAGGTTCACCCGATTGGCGACCACCCGCTCCTCAGTGCTGACGCGAGCTCCCAAGATGGGATTGAAGCAGGCGAACTCGTGCTGCCGCGAATCCTTCGCGATTTCGATCGGCGGGTCCACCTCGCGACAGTTCGCCGTCACGTACGAACAGCGGTCGGCGAAGCGGCAGCCAACCAGTTCGGTCGAAAGGTCGGGCGGCAGACCGGGAATCGAGAGCAGCCGGTAGTGCGACTCCTCGATCTTGGGCACGGCGTTGAGCAGCGCTTGGGTGTAGGGGTGGCGCATCTGGGAGAAGAGGTCGTTCGTCGCCGCCGACTCGGCCTTCTTGCCCGCGTACATCACGACCACTCGGTCGGTCCGCCCGGCGATCACCCCCATGTCGTGGGTGATGAGCAGGACGGCCATCTTGAGGTCTCGGCGAAGCCGGTCGATCAGGTCGAGAATCTGCGCCTGGATCGTCACGTCCAACGCCGTCGTCGGCTCGTCCGCGATGAGCAACTTCGGCTCACAGACGAGTGCCATCGCGATGATGACGCGTTGACGGAGCCCACCGGAGAGCTCATGGGGGAACTGGTTGAGCCGTTCCTCCGGACGCGGCATCTCGACCAGGCGAAGAACTTCGAGGGCACGCTGGCGACCCTCCTCGTCACTCACGCCGCGGTGCTCGATGTAGCCCTCGGCGATCTGGCGCCCGATGTTCATGGTCGGGTTGAGCGAAGTCATGGGGTCCTGAGGAATGAAGGCGATCTCGTTGCCCCGGACCTTCTGCATCTCCTCTTCGGAGAGGTTCGCCAGGTCCTTGCCGAAGTGCTCGATCGCTCCGCCGATCACGTGACCATTGTTCTGCAGCAGTCGCATGATCGAAAGGCCGATGGTCGTCTTGCCGCAGCCGGATTCGCCCACCAAGCCGACGCATTCGCCTTCGCTGATCTCGAAGGTCACGTCATCGACGGCCACGACGTTGGCGGTCCGCATACGAAATTCAGTGCGCAGATTACGCACGGAAAGGACCACACCCATATTCAGCCACCCTACAACCAGCGGCTCAACCCTCTATGGTCGAGCCCAACTCGGGCAACGCCCACGACCGACGATGCCAAGGCGTGGGCCCGTAACGGGCCAGTGAGCGGCGATGCTCGAGCGAGCCGTAGCCCTTGTTCGTGGACCATCCGAAGAGCGGCGCCTCTTCGTGGAGCTCTCGCATCAGCGCGTCGCGACGCACCTTCGCGATTATCGCGGCCGCGCTGATGGTGGCGCAGCGTTGGTCCCCCTTCACGATCGTCACGACCGGCAGCTCGGACCACACCACGCCGGGCGGTACTTCGCCCAAGGCCATCGCCGGTGGCGTGCGCAACAGATTGAGAGGGCCGTCGATGAGGGCGCTTTCCGGGGCGAGCGTCAGTTGGCTCAACGCCCGGTCGGTCGCCACGGCCAGCGCGACGCGAAGTCCCCATTCGTCGATCTCGTGCGCCGACGCGATTCCCACCGCGAAGGCGCTCGCCCACTGCTCGATGAGCGGCACCAGTTTCTCGCGCTGGCTCGCCGACAGGACCTTGGAGTCCGCCAACCCGGCGGGAGCGTCGCGCAGCCCGTCGAGCACCACCGCACCCACCATGACCGGTCCGGCGAGCGCGCCTCGCCCCACTTCGTCGATCCCCACCACCGGTCCGCGGCGGAGCTCGCGTTCCTCGAACTCGAGCGTGGGCGTCACCCCTAAAGGGTAACGAGGTCTGCCACCTCCTAAGGTGACACCCATGCCGGTTTCGCACTCTTCTACGCGTGTGGTGCTGGTGCCCCTCAAGAGGTTCGACGCCGCCAAGAGCCGGCTTCGCGACCAGCTCACCGATGACGAGGTGGTGGAACTCACCATGCGCCTCGCCGCGGGGGTACTCGAGGCGGCCCGACCCCTGTTGACGGTGGTGGTGTGCGACGACGACGACGTGGCCGACTTCGCGCGACGCCACGGGGCGGAGGTCTTTCGCTCCTCGGCGCTGGGCCTCAACGGATCAGTGGACGACGCCTATCGAAACCTGGTCGACTACGACCAGGTCGTCGTCGTGCACGGCGACCTGAGAAGCCCCGAAGGAATCGGTCGCTTCGACCCGGGAGAAGGCGTCACCATCGTCACCGACCAACGGCGCGACGGCACCAACGTCCTGTCCCTTCCCGGCGGACTGGACTTCCGCTTCTCGTACGGACCAGGGTCATTGCACCGTCACGAACGCGAAGCCGCCCGATTGGGGCTTGACTGCACCGTCATCGCCGACAGCCCGTGGCGCTTTGACGTCGACGAGCCGGACGATCTCGTCCAGGGCCCGGACGGCATTTGAGGGGGCCCAAAGGGCCCCCTCAAATGAAACTCCCCGAAGGGAATTGACTACTAGCGCTTTACGGCGCGCTTTACGGCCTTGCGAGCAGGAGCCTTCTTGGCCACCTTCTTCGCAGCAGGACGCTTGGCGGCAGCCTTCTTGGCAGCTGGGCGCTTCTTCGCTACAGCCTTCTTAGCCGGAGCCTTCTTGGCGGCGGCCTTCTTGGCCGGAGCCTTCTTCGCAGGCGCCTTCTTGGCCGGAGCCTTCTTCGCCACTGCCTTCTTGGCCGGAGCCTTCTTGGCGGCAGGACGCTTCTTTGCTACTGCCTTCTTGGCCGGAGCCTTTTTCTTCGCGGCTATTGCCACTTTCCCTCCTTGGGACTCAACGTTGAATCAATTTGGGACCTCGATGACACCAATGTGATGATCACGAATCTGGTACCGCCTTGATAACGTGAACTCGCCCGTGTACCACCCAGCCTCCCGGCTGTGCGACGACCAAACGCAGTGCACGGTCCAAACGCGCAGGAGCATCTTGCAGTCGTGTTGATCGCAACACAATTACAAAACGTTGACCTCCTCCGCAGAAGGACAAACAAAAGTTCACTCGCTTTAGAGACCAATGTCAAGCATTTCGAACTTTTTTACGACATTTGTTTTTCGTGTGTGTTGAGTGTGCTTCGTGAATGTTGATCGCGGCATCTACTTAGGACGCGGTGTCAATGGTGATGCAACGAGTGGTGCGCAACGATCAACACTCGTGCTCGGTCCAAGTCGAAGTGGCAAGACGTCATCACTGATCATTCCAAACCTCCTGATAACAACGCGTTCTTGCGTCGTCACTTCAACGAAGAACGATGTCGTGTCGCGCATGTCGTTGTTGCATCGCCGCGGCGCAACGCTGCTGTTCGACCCGTCAGGAACAGTGGACGCACCGGCGAACGTGCAACGTATTGGCTATTCTCCGATTCGTCAATCGTTGAGCTGGGATGGAGCCGTTTTAGCCACTCGCAGCCTGATTGACGTCGCGCGTCGAGGGCGTGGCGACCGCGGCGACGACCATTGGACGGAACGCGCGGGCGCGCTAGTGGCGCCCTTGTTGCACGCGGCGGCCCTGCGTGACGAGTCATTGGGCGCGCTCGCGTCGCGCGTGGACCAACGATCGTGCGACGATGTCGTGCACGAACTGAAGGATCGCTACGGCGATCACCATCCCGCCGTGGCCCTGCTGCACGGCGTGATGGCGACCGAGGAACGGGAGCGATCGAGCATCTGGTCGACCGCGTCCGGGCTGTTCGCGGGAGTCCGTACGGAAGCGGCCCGAGCGTCGGCTCGCGAGGCGCCGCTCGACATCGACGACTTCCTAGCCGGCCCCCATCAGCTGCACATCGTGGCTCCCAGCCGCCATCAGGCGGTGACCATCCCGCTGGTCGTGGGGCTCATCGAGGAGATCGTGCACGCGACCTACGACCGCCACGAGCGAGGGGCGGGACTGCTCCTGGCCCTGGACGAACTGGCCAACGTGGCGCCCCTGCCCCGCCTCGCCGGCATCGTGTCAGAGGGCGGGGGCCAGGGCGTGCTGACCCTGGCCTGCCTGCAGGATCTCAGCCAGGCCCGCAGCCGCTGGGGGGCGGCCGCCGAGGGGTTCCTCTCCCTCTTCTCGACCACCGTCGTCCTGCCGGGGATCGCGGACCGCCCGACGCTCGAACTCCTCTCCCAGCTGGCGGGACGAACGCTGGTGCGAACACCCACTGTCCAGGTAGGCCCGAAGGGCCGGGCCGGCGGACATTCGACCAGTTGGGTCGAGCGCGACACGGCGACGGTGGGCGAACTGGCGCGGGGCCGTGCGGGCTTCGGACTCGGTCTGGACGCCAGCAACGCCATGAGGTGGGTGGAGCTAACTCCGGCTCACTCCCACGAGCGCTTCCGGCGCTACCGCGAACGTTCCGCCCAGGCGCCCGATCGGTCGCGCGAACGCTGAGCCCACGTGTCCAGCTCGCGCCCCTCAAGGGGCCGAGCCCCGCGCTCGCGCACCGCCGCCACCATCCGGGCCCGCGACACGGCGATGGTCGGCTCGCGAACCCCCCGCGATTCACGAAGTTCCGGGTAAAGCCGGTCGACCGCGGCGGCCAGATCCCTCGGTGACTGGCCGAACACCGCCGCGTTGGCCCAGGCCGCGACGACGTGGCGGCGGGCCACGTCCGGGCGCCCCTCGAGCTGGGAGGAGAAGGCGTGCTCGTCGAGCTGATCGCGCGAGCGCCGCGGCAGAGGCACGACGCCCTCGGGCTCGAAGCGCTCGAGGTCGCGGCGCCATTGCTCGACCGTCTCGCCCCGCTGCCACCGCAACTTCTCGCCTCGCCCTTGGTGATGCCCTCCCCACAGGGACCGGTAGCCCTCGTCAACCCCCATCACGTGATCAATGCCCTTGAAGGACCGCCAGGCGACCCACGAGGTTCGCTCGCGCAGTTCGAGGCGAAGCGACGCACGATAGAGCGCGTCGGCGGCCGGCCCGTGAGCGAACAGGGCCCGGCCGTCGAGCACGCTGCGCGCTCCATCAGGGCGCGCACCGACCAGCACGTGATCGTGCAAGTGGGGATCCCCGTGACGGTTGAGCCCGTGGGTGAAGCTCACGACGCGCTGCCATCGCGCGCTCACCTCGCGGTCATTCCCGTCACGCCGATCCCGCACCACCAACGCGCGCTCTTCCAGATAGGCCATGGCGGCGGCGACCGAGGCGCGATGCGCCGCCACCACCCCTGGAGCCTGCGCCCGATCGAGCGCCACCAGGATGGAGATCGGTCTTGGCGCGGCCAGCACCACGTCGTAGCCCTGGACCGAGGAGCGGTCCGTCGTCGTGAAGACCGCCGCGACGTCGCGCGGGTCGCGCGGGTCACCCCGGCCCCGCAGCCACCACCCGGGGCCGCCGTCGCGCAGCGTGTCGAGCTCGCGCGCGTCGTCGTTGGTGAAGTAGCTGACGTCGTTGGAACGACGCACGAAGAGACGAAGCAGGGGACACCTCCGAGAGGTGCCCAACGGTCGTCAGAGTTGCTGAAGGATCCTTCGGGCTAGCTCGTGGCCGGCCTTGGCGTACGCGGGCGTCGCCACGACCGCCCCGGCTCCCGCCTGGAGCATCAGGTGGTCCAGGAACGTCGCGTCAGTGATGAGGAACTTGACGGCGTGACGGCGGTCGTCGAGCATCGACCACTGCGCGTTGGGCAGCGGTTCGAAGAGCCATCGCAGGTAGGACTCGATGATGACGATGACCTCGTCGCCCTCGTCGCCGACCTGGGTCAGCCAGTTGGCCACTTCGTCGCTTGGCCGCAGCTCGTCGACCGGCGACTTGGCCAGGATCGTATTGATCCGGTCGACGCGAAAGGTGCGCCACGCCTCGCGGGTCGTGCAGTACGCCCGCGCGTAGGTGTGCCCGTTGAGCACCTTTATCTCGCGGGGCTCGATGATGCGCACCTGGGACTTCTCGGCGGCGCCCGGGGTGTAGCGGATCTTGAGCTGTTCCTGATTCTTCACGGCCTCGAGCACCAGCCCGAGCAACGTCTCATTGGCCGTGAACTCCACTTGCACGAAGCCCTCGGTCGTGGCCTCGATCTTGTCGATGGCTGATTGCAGGGCCGGGTCGTCGTAGACCCGCGAAGCCTCGCGCAACGCCACGTTCAGCTCGAAGAGGTCGCGCCACATGAGCGGCGAGTTCTCCACCGTTCCCGTCCAGTCGAACTCCTCCGCGCGGTAGGTCGAGTCGTCCGTCGACTCGTGGTCCCAGTCGTCGCACTCCTTGACGACGTGCGCGGGATAGCCGAACTGGCCGTCCATGGGCATGAAGGACACCAGGCGGTCCATGGTCCGGCGCACCAGCCCCGGATCCATCGAGAAACGGGTGGCCAGTTCGCTGATACGCAGGCCGTCGTCGGACAGGTAGACGGCGTGCAGCAGCTGCAGGGTCTGGCCCAGGACGTCGTTGGTGGCCGGCCCCTCGAAGCGCAGGTCGTCCAGCGCGGGGACCTTGCCCCGGTTGACGTCGCGCAACCAGTCGGCCAGGTCGCTCTTGAGCGACTTGGGACTCTGCAGGCGCACCCGGTCGGCCGCCTCGAGCACGAAGCGCAGGGCGCCGCGGGGGCTCTCGAAGGAGATGCCGATCTCGACCACGCCGCCCTTCTTCCTGGCCGCGAGCGCGTGAGGGAACTGTCGAACCAGCAGGTCGGCGTAGTTCTCGTTGGTGGTTATGACGACGTCGAGGGGGCTGGGCGACCGGGAGAACTCCGGCCGCCAGGCCTTGGCGATCTCCGCCACCGACGCGTCGACCTCGAAGCGGTCGGGCAGCACCAGGGGCATGGAGGTCATTCGATTGAATCGGTAGCCCTTCACCTCGTCGGTCCCCTTGACGCGACCCACGAGATACGTCGCGCCCTTGAAATGACCGATGGTCAGCGGCTCGACCAGGCGATTCTTGTTGGTGGAGGACCGGTAGTCGAAGCTGAGCGCCCGACGCAGGTGGAGCGCCCGCAGCACCGGCGTGTAGTAGTTCGTGAACTCGAGGCCGCCGTCACCGGCCGGCCCGTCGTTGAAGAGGCTGAAGACGCCCGAGGCCCCGAAGCCGCAGAAGCGCAGGGCCATCTGCACCACGCGTTCCTCCTCCGGGCTGAACGCCACGGGGGGCGCGTAACCGCTGGCGGGATCGATCCGGTAGCCGACCACGCCCTCGCTCGAGTTCACCGTCTCGATGTCGAAACCGAGGTCGCGGATCCGGGCCTTGTCGCGCTCGAACTTCTGGCGCACCGCGGTGTCGCCACCCTGGTAGGCGCGGACCTTCTGGGGGCCCTTGGAACTCTGCGGATAGGCGTCGATCTCGAGGTTGCGCACGATCTGTTCCTGGCTCAGGGACGAATGAGGGAACACGCTCTGCAGCAGCAGCACGAGCGCCACGATCCGCTCGCGGCTCTGGTCGTTAGTGCCCGTCGATGCGCTCATGGAACTCCGTATCTTTCACCCCGAGGGTACCCGCGGACTGACCCGTCCCGCACGGCCTCGACGGCGGTCTAGGCGTCGTGCTTGTGGCTGTCGTCCAGCGCGTCCTCGCGCCGCCACGTGCCCGATCGACCGCCGGACTTCTCCCACAGCGCCACCTCACCGATGGTCATGGTGCGGTCGATGGACTTGCACATGTCGTAGATGGTCAAGGCCGCCACCGTCACCGCGGTCAGGGCCTCCATCTCGACGCCGGTGCGGTCGAGCGCGTCGACACTGACTTCGACGTCGATATGAGTATCGGCGATGGCGAAATTGACGTACACGTTGCCCACCAGCACGGGATGCGACATGGGCAGCAACGTGGCGGACTGCTTGGCCGCCTGGATACCCGCGACCCGGGCCGTGGCGAGCACGTCACCCTTGTTGGTGGCGTTAGCCGCGACGCTCGCGGTCGTCGACGCCGACATCGTGATGCGACAGCGCGCGAGGGCGCGCCGCGCACTGACCTCAGAGGGCCCCAGATCGCGCGAGAAGGCCCCATCGCCCGGTGTTCTGCGTAATTGGTGGAAGTCGCCCACGGCGCCATGTTAGTGAGCCCCTGACTGGCCGGTCGTCGAAGGACGGTACACTGCCCTGATCACAGTGCAGTAATGGAGCGTCTATGCCGACCTACGAATACGAGTGCCAGTCGTGTCACCAGCCCCTCGAGGCGGTGCAAAAGTTCACCGACGCCCCCCTCGTGACCTGCCCCCACTGCCAGGGCGAACTGCGCAAGGTCTACTCGGCCGTCGGCATCGTCTTCAAGGGCAGCGGCTTCTACAAGAACGACAGCCGGGGTGCCAAATCGACGGCCACCCCCTCGAGCGCCACGCCCTCCGAGTCCTCGGCGCCAGCTCCCGACACGTCAACGACCCCGTCAGCGCCCGCGCCCGCGGCGGCTACGACGAGCGCCGGCGCCAGCACCTCGTCGACGTCGACGTCCGACTAGGAGCCTGAGACCGAGATTCCCTCGATGGCCAGGGACTGACCGGCGGCGTTGCCGGGCAGCCACTCGACGTCACCACCGACGTAGGTGATGTCGAGCAGCATTCGCTGGAGGGTTGACGCCACCGTGATCTCTCGCACCGGCTCACAAAGTTGGCCGTCGCGGATCATGAGTCCGGTGATCCCGACCGAGAAGTCGCCCGAGATCGGGTTAACGCCCGAGTGCACGCCGGTGAGCGATTCGACGAAGATGCCGTGGCCCACCCGGGCGAAGATCTCCGCCTGGTCGAGCTCGCCCGGCACCAACTGCAGCGCCCGGCATCCCGCCGAGGGCGATCCGCCGATCCCGCCTCGCACGGCGCTGCCGGTGGACACGGTGCCCGCCCGGCGCGCCGACACCGTGTCGTAGACGAAGGCCTTCAACTGTCCCGTTTCGATCAACACGTTTCGTCGACACGCCAGGCCCTCGCCGTCGTAGACCGACGCCGAGAAGTGACGGGGGTCGGTGGGGTCGTCGATCAAGGTGAACAACGGCGCCGCGACGGACTCGCCGATGCGGTTGGCGAAGAATGAACGACCCCGCACCACCGCCTCACCGCTGAGCGACCCGCCGATGATCGCCAGCAGCGTGGCGGCGCTGCGCGGGTCAAAGACTGCGGTGCACTTCATGGACGCGGGTTTGACCGCCCCCAGCATCCGCGTGGCGCGCGTCAAGGCGTCCGAGGCGGCACGCTGGACGTCCAGGTCGCCCGGCGCCCGCCCGGCGCTGAGACCCCATCCGGTCTGGTCGCTCCCCCCGTCGTTGGCGATGGCCTCCACCGACACGTAGGCCCCCGAGCGCTCGTAGGACGCGCGCACCCCGAGCGTCGAGACGATCGCCGCCTCGGCGACGTAGTCCGAGTAATTGGCCGCCTCGACCTGGCGGATGCGCGGGTCGCCGTCGCGCACGATCCGCTCGAGCTCGATGGCCATGGCGATCTTCTGGTCCAGGGGCGTCGAGGTGACGCCCGGATCGGTCAACTGCAGGGTGGCCGGAGCGACGCCGTCGGGCGTGGCGAAGGCGACGTATTCGTCTTCCGTGGCGAAGCGCACGTTGTCGCGAGCCTCGCGAAGGGCGTCCTCGATGGCGGAGGGGTCGAGCGATCCGGCCCACGCGGTGCCCACCTGAGCCCCGCCCGCGCTCTCTCGCAGCACGCGGATGCCGATCCCGGCCGACGAAGCCGTCGAAAGCTCCTCGATGGCGCCCTGGTAGGCCTGGACTTCGGTATCAACGCCCCGCGAGAGATAGAGCTCAATCTGCTCGGAACCTTTCGCGAGATCGAGGATTCGTTCGGCCTCGGCCAGCAGCTCGCTCACGACGCCGTCCCTCCGATCGTCACGCCGCTCAGGCGCATGGTGGCCTGGCCGCAGCCCACCGGCACGCTCTGTCCGTCCTTGCCGCAGGTGCCCGGCATCATCGAAAAGTCGGTGGCGACGGCGTCGACGCGCTGGAGCACGTCGGGACCATTGCCGATCAGGTTGCAGTCGCGCAGCGGCGCGGTGATCTGGCCGTTCTCGATCAGGAAGGCCGCGGTCATGCCGAAGACGAAATCCCCGGTGGCCGTGTTGACCTGGCCCCCGCCAAGCTGCGCCACGTAGACACCCCGCGGCGTCTGGGCCACGATCTCGTCCGCGTCGCTCTCGCCTTCCAGCAGGTAGGTGTTGGTCATTCGAACCATGGGCAGGTGCTGGTAACTCTGGCGGCGCCCGTTGCCCGACGAGCGGCGGCCCTGCTTGTGGGCGCGCAGGTAGTCCCACATGTAGTCGGTGAGGACCCCGTTCTCGATCAGGACGTTGCGCGCGCCGGGGCGGCCTTCGTCGTCGACGGCGAGGTAGCCCCACTCCCCGCTCACCGTCCCGTCGTCGACCAGCGTGACCAGCGGACTCGCCACCAGCTGGCCGACCCGTCCGGCGTAAACCGACGCCTGCTTCATGATGGCGTCGGCTTCGAGCCCGTGGCCGCAGGCCTCGTGAAAGAGGATGCCGCCCGATCCACCGGCCAGGACCACCGGAAGTTCGCCAGACGGCGCCGGACGGGCGTCCAGCTTGGTGATGGCCTGTCGCGCCGCGCCGCTCGCCGCTTCCGCGACCGCCTCGGGCGTGAGGATCTCAAAACCGCGCGTGCCGGCGATCGGCCGATAGCCCGTCTGCATGCCGCCATCGCCCACGGCCACGCACGACACGTTGAAGCGAGTGCGCACCTGGTGGTCCTGGGCGAACACGCCGTCGGAGTTGGCGACCACGAAGTTCCGGGTCGAGTCGCCCAGTGCCACCTGCACCTGACTGATGGACGATCCCTGGGACCGAGCGACGTCATCGGCGTGCAGGAGCAGTTCGATCTTCTTGGACTTGGCCACGTCGCCGGGGGCCGTCCGGGCTGGCGACGGGTAGTCCACGAGGTCGCCGAGTTTTATCTCGCGCACTCCCCCTCCGCCCTGGCGCGCCACCGCGGACGCCGCCTGCGCGGCTGCCAGCAGCCCGCGTTCGGAGAGGTCGGCAGTGTGCGCGAAGCCCGTCGTCTCGCCGACCACCACGCGGATGCCGGCGCCCCGATCGCGGCCGGAGCTCAACTCCTCGACCCGGCGCTGATCGAGCATGGCCGAGGACGTGGTGCGATCCTCCACGAAGACCTCGGCGAACTCGCCGCCCCGCTCGAGGGCGGTCCCGAGGACCCGTTGCAGCACGTCTTGTTCTACGAGAATTGACATGGTGCAAAGCGTAATGGCCCCTTGGGGTTTGGCGGCTCACTACAAATAATCGAGGAACGGTAGGCTGGAACCGTGATTCTTGCGTCAATCGAAAGCCCCGCCGATCTCGCGGGGCTCAGTTATGACGAGCTCAACGAGCTAAGTGGCGAGATTCGCGAATTCATCATCGAGGCGGTCACCACCACCGGCGGTCACCTCGGTTCGAACCTCGGGGTGGTCGAGCTGACGCTGGCGCTGCACCGGGTCTTCGACTCACCGAGCGACATCCTGTTGTGGGACACCGGCCATCAGGCCTACGTGCACAAGCTGCTCACTGGTCGGCGCTACGGCTTCAAGAAACTGCGCCAGCGCGGGGGACTTTCGGGCTATCCGAGTCGTTCGGAGAGCGAGCACGACTGGATCGAGAACTGCCACGCGTCCACGGCGCTCTCCTACGCCCACGGTCTCTCGGTGGCGCTCGAGCAGCGCAAGGAGCTGATCGGCCGCGGCGGCCAACGCCACGTCGTGGCGGTCGTCGGCGACGGGTCGCTCACCGGAGGCATGGCCTTCGAAGCGCTCAACAACCTGGGCCACGCCAACCAGCGCGTGGTGATAATCCTCAATGACAACGGCCGCAGCTACGCGCCAACCATCTCCAAGCTCTCCGAGTCGCTCACGTCATTGCGCCTCAACCGTACCTACGTCCAACTGCGCGAGCGCATCCGCGGCACGGTGCCCAAGATCCCGGCGGTGGGGCAGGTCGCCTACCTGGGCATGCACGGCTTCACGTCGGTGATGCGTGAAATGGTAACGCCCCACACGTTCTTCGAGACCCTGGGCGTGCGCTACGTGGGTCCGATCGACGGCCACAACATCGAATCCCTGGAGACGGCCATTCGAAGCGCCTCCCTGTGGGACGGGCCGATTGTCGTGCACGTGCTGACCGAAAAGGGTCGCGGCTACGCCCCGGCCCTGCGCGACGACCTCAAGATGCACGACTACAAGCTGGCGCCCCGCGTCGAGGACGAGGTGGTCCCACCCCAGTCCTTCTCCGAGAGCTTCGCCAACGCCCTGCTCTTGCAAGCCAGCGCCGACGAGCGCGTGGTGGCCATCACCGCAGCCATGGCCGGGCCCACGGGACTTCTCAATTTCCAGGACCGCTTCCCCTCACGATTCTTCGACGTGGGCATCGCCGAGCAGCACGCCGTGACGGCGGCGGCCGGCATGGCCATGGGCGGCCTCAAGCCGGTGGTGTCGATCTACTCCACCTTCTTCTCGCGCGCCTTCGACCAGGCCCACCTGGACGTGGGGCTGTTGAACCTGCCCGTGGTGTTCGCGCTGCACCGCGCCGGCATCACCGGCGACGACGGGCCGAGCCATCACGGACTCTTGGACATCGCCCTCGGTTTGGCCATCCCCAACATGACGATCTTCGCGCCGTCGACGGCCGAGGAGATCCCCGGCATGCTGGCCACGGCGCTGTCCATGTCGACGCCCACCATGATCCGGTTCCCCAAGACCCTGCCCCAGCCCTTCGACCATCAGACGGGCGACGGACTCTCGGCGCGCGAGGTCGTTCGCGGTGACGGGTCGCTTTGCGTCCTGGCCTTCGGCAAGATGGCGCCAAGCGCCTACAAGGCCCTCGAACTACTCGGCACCGAGGCCACGCGGATCACGCTCTACGACGTGCGTGTACTGCCGCCGGACCCCGCCATGATCGACGACGCCCTGGGCCACGCGCGAGTGATCACCGTCGAGGACGGCACCCGCCACGGCGGAGCCGGCACGCTCATGGTCTCCGCGCTGCGCAACCGGGCCCAGGAGCTGGACCGGCCCTTCCCCTCGACCCGAATCCTCGGTGTGCCCCGCGCCTTCCTTGAGCACGACAACGCGGACTCGCTCCTGAGCGAGCTCGGTCTCGATCCCACCGGGCTGTCGGGGGCGTTCCTGCGCCTGCTCGATGACCAGCCGGAGTTCCCGCGGGTCCTGCCCGAGACGCCACGCGCGCACTTCCTGTAGACCCGTCCGAGGCGACCTCTACGCTGATGTCATGAGCTTCGACATCGAGAAGACCCCTGAGCAGTGGCGCGCTCAACTCTCGCCCGAACGCTACGCCGTGTTGCGTGAAGCGGCCACCGAGCCGCCCTTCAGCGGTTCATTGCTGCACGTGGACGCCGACGGGGTCTTCTCCTGCGCCGGGTGCGGGCAGGAGTTGTTCACCACCGATCAGAAGTTCGACTCGGGCAGCGGCTGGCCTAGTTTCGACGCGTGTCGGCCGGGCACGATTCTCGAACGCTCCGATCGCAAACTCTTCATGAAGCGCACCGAAATCCTTTGCGCGAAGTGCGGAGGTCATCTCGGGCACGTCTTTAACGACGGCCCCACGCCGAGCGGGCTGCGCTATTGCGTGAACTCGGCCTCGATCGACTTCACGAAAGCCAACGACTAGACGTCGAGGAATCGTCGGATGGCGATCGCCGATCCGACCGAGCCGATCACCACCCCCACGATTAAGACCACCGCGTTGGTGCCGATCACCTCGCTGGTGTTGAGCTGGAACTCGTTGTTGAGCGGATACCAAGTATGGAACGCCGTGACGGCGAGCATGGCCACCGCGGAGCCGATGAGGCCTTGGATGAAGCCCTCCGTGATGTAGGGGATGCGGATGAACCAGTTGGTGGCGCCGACCAGCTTCATCACCGAGACCTCGCGCCGCCGCGAGAAGATGGCCATGCGGATGGTGTTGAGTATCAGCACCGTCGCCGACAGCAACAGCACCGCCGCGATGAGCAGCATGACGATCTGCGCGATGCGGATGGCGTGGTTCATCTCGCGGATCTGCTGCTCGGGGGCGGTGACCTTGAAGACGCCGGGCTCGTTGGAGAGGGTGGACACCACCACGAAGGCGTTGGCGGGCACCGTGGGGATGCAACGGAACGACGAGGGCATGTCCGCCACCGTCAGCACTGAGAACTCGTCCTGGGGCAGGAGCTTCTTGGCTTCCTGGTAGTCCTGGGACTGCGTGAAGTACTCGCAGCTCTTGACGATGTGCAGGTTGGCCAACTGGGTCTTGATCGAGGAGATCTCCCCCGTGGACGCGGTCGGCGCCATCCAGACCGTGACGCGAGTGCCCTGCTGCCACTGCACCGACGCCTGCGCCGCGCTTTGCTTCAAGAGCAGGGCCCCGCCGACGAGGGACAACGACACCGCCACCGTCAGGACGGCGGCGATCGTCATCATGCGGTTGCGCCAGAGGTTGCTCAGGGTCTCCTTGATGGCGTAGCGGAAGTACACGCGCATTACAGCACGCTCGCTTCGTCGATGCCGTAGACGCCACGCACCTGGTCGCGGATCATCTCGCCCCGGTCGAGCTCCACCACGCGGCGACGCATGCGGTCAACCAATCCCTTGTCGTGGGTGGCCATGACCACCGTCGTGCCCGTGCGGTTGATGCGTTCGAGCAGCGCCATGATCGACTCGGAGTTGGTGGGGTCGAGGTTTCCCGTCGGCTCGTCGGCCAGCAGGATCAGGGGTCGGTTCACGAAGGCGCGCGCCACCGCGACGCGCTGCTGCTCGCCACCGGAGAGCTCGTGGGGCAGGTTCCTCGACTTGTCGGTCAGGCCCACGAGCTCCAGGATCTGGGGGACCTGCGACTCGACGGTCGATCGCGGCCGGCCGATCACCTCGAGGGCGAACGCGACGTTCTCGAAGACCGTCTTGTTGGGCAGGAGCCGGAAGTCCTGGAAGACGCAGCCGATGTTGCGTCGAAGATAGGGCACGCGCCACCTCGGCAGCTCGCCGATGTCGCGCCCGGCCTCCAGGATCCGCCCGCGGTCGGGCAGTTCCTCGCGCAGCAGCAGGCGAAGGAAGGTGGTCTTGCCCGACCCCGACGCGCCGACCAGGAACACGAACTCACCCTTCTCGATGTCGAGAGTGATGTCCTTCAGGGCGGAGGTGCCGTTCTTGTAGGTCTTTGAAACATTCTCAAAGCGAATCATGGCAACACCCCCTTCGGGCTGATTGGAATCAGTGCGCAGGCGCTGACATACGTGACAATCATTCTAGTTTGATGAAAAGTCGCTTCCGTACCACCGAAAGCTCGCTGTTTCTAAGAAAGAGTCTTAGGAACGCGCGCGTTGTCGACGCAGTTCGGCCTCCATGAAGCCGTCGAGATCGCCTTCGAGCACCGCGTCGACGTTGCCGGTCTCGTAGTCGGTGCGATGATCCTTGACCAATTGATACGGTGCCTGGACGTAACTTCTAATCTGCGAGCCCCACGCGTTGTCGCTGCGAACACCGCTCAGCGAGTCCATCTGGCTCTGGCGTTCGACCCTGGCCCTCTCGGCCAGCTTGGCCTCGAGTATCTGCATGGCGCGATCGCGATTCTGATGTTGGCTGCGTTCGTTCTGACAGCTGACGACGATCCCCGACGGCAGGTGCGTGATGCGGATGGCCGAGTCGGTGGTGTTGACGTGTTGACCGCCGGCGCCCGACGAGCGGAAGGTGTCGATGCGCAGGTCCTTCTCGTCGATCTCCACCTCGCTGGCGTCCTCGTCGAGCAAAGGAGTGATGTCGATGCTGGCGAAGCTGGTCTGACGGCGCGCCTGGGAGTCGAAGGGGCTCATGCGCACGAGTCGATGTACGCCGCGCTCGGTCGACAACCACCCGTAGGCGTAGCGGCCCTTCACGATGAAGGTCGCCGACAGGAGGCCGGCTTCCTGACCCTCGGTCACTTCGTCGATCTCCACGCCGAAGCCCCGCCGTTCCGCCCAGCGCGAGTACATGCGCAGCAGCATCTCGGTCCAGTCCTGCGCGTCGGTGCCGCCCGCGCCGGCGTGCAGTTCGGCGATGGCGTCGTTCTGGTCGTAGGGGCCACTGAGCAGGCTCAGCATCTCGAGCTCGTCCAGCGAGCGCTCGAGCTGCGTGACCGTCTGGGAGAGCTCGTCGAGCAGCGACCAGTCGACCTCCCCGGTCGCCAGCGTCTCTCGCGAGAAGTCGGCCAGCACCAGGGAGTCATCCAGCGAACGACGGAGCCCGTCGAACGCCTCGAGGTCGTTGGCCAGTCGTCCGAGCTGCGTGGTGACCTCGCGAGCCCGGTCCTGGTCGTCCCAGAGGTGCGGGTCGGCCACCTCGACGCTCAGTTCCTTATGGCGCAGGCGGCCTTCGTCGATGTTCAAGTACTGGCGCGCCGCGCTCCAGCGCGCTTCCAGCTCCTCGAGCGTGGCGGCGGCTTCGCGCAGTGCGTTCTCCGCCTTAGGGTCGGCCATGGCACTGCTTGAACTTGCGTCCAGATCCGCACCAGCACGGATCGTTGCGACCGATCTTGGCGCGTTCGGTCTTGACCTGCGTGGTCGCGGTCTTGGGTGCGGTCTTGGGCGCGTCGTGGGCCACCAGTTCGGCGGCCCCGGGGGCGACGATGTCGGCGTTGGTGACGGCTCGTTCGAGGCCCTCGTCGACGTCCTCCTCAGCCGCGGTCGGCGCGGCCGCCTCGACGTGGGTGATGTAACGCACGAAGTCCTTGTCCACCTCGCGCAGCAGGTGCTCGAACATCACGTAGCCCTCTTTTTGCCACGCGGACAGCGGATCCTGCTGGGCGACCTGGCGCCAGTGGATGCCGTCGCGCAGGTAGTCCATGTCCGAGAGGTGCTCGCGCCAGCGTTGGTCCAACAGCTGGAGCATGACGTCGCGCTCAATCTCCTTGGCCATCTCCTCGCCGCCGGGGTAGTTCTCACACTTCTCCTCGTAGAGCGACAGGGCGTCGTCGACGGCGAGCGCGATCACCTCGTCGCGGTCCTCGTACTCTTCCAGGGTCTCCATGCTGAGGCGCGTCGGATAGTACGTCTGCAGGTCCATCATCAGCGCGTTCATGTCCCACTCTTCGGCGAACTGCGCCTCTAGGCGCTCGTCGATCGCCGCGGTGAGGCGCTCCTCGATCATCTCGATGGTGGCGTCGTGGATGTCCTCGCCGTCGATCACCTGCTGGCGCCGGGCGTAGATGACCTTGCGCTGCTCGTTCATCACTTCGTCGTACTTGAGCACGTCCTTGCGGATTTCGGCGTTGCGGCCCTCCACCGTGTTCTGGGCGCGTTCGATGGCCTTGGAGACCATCTTGGCCTCGATGGCCTCGTCCTCGGGCATGGTGCGGTCCATCACCCACGAGACGGCGCCCGTGGCGAAGAGTCGCAGCAGGTCGTCTTCGAGCGAGAGGTAGAAGCGGCTCTCCCCCGGGTCGCCCTGACGGCCCGAGCGTCCGCGGAGCTGGTTGTCGATGCGCCGTGAGTCGTGGCGTTCGGTGCCGAGCACGTAGAGCCCGCCCTCCGCTCGGACCTCGTCGCCTTCGGCCTCGCAGAGGGGACGCAGCACCGCGGCGGCGGCCTTGTAGGCCGCGTCGTACTCCTCGGTGCCCGGCGTGAAGCCCTGGGCCAGCGCCTCGCGCGTGGCCAGTCCCTCGAAGTTGCCTCCGAGCACCACGTCGACGCCTCGTCCGGCCATGTTGGTCGCCACGGTGACGGCGTGCTTGCGGCCCGCCTGGGCCACGATCTCGGCCTCGCGGAAGTGCTGCTTCGCGTTGAGGACCTCGTGGGCGATGCCCGCCTTGTCGAGCGCGCGCGACAACAGCTCAGACTTCTCGACCGACGCCGTGCCGAGCAGCACCGGCTGGCCGCGGTCGCTGCGTTCGCGCACGTCCTCGACGATGGCCGCGAACTTGGCCTCCTCGGTCTTGAAGATGAGGTCGGGCTGATCGATGCGCACCAGTTCGCGG
>Ga0187887_10000635_pt1 | contig 33923 bp, 16 predicted proteins | sample June2016WEW_7_10_FD_132977 | JGI IMG/M metagenome (GOLD analysis project Ga0187887, IMG submission 132977) | Peatland microbial communities from SPRUCE experiment site at the Marcell Experimental Forest, Minnesota, USA - June2016WEW_7_10 | ecosystem: Environmental > Terrestrial > Soil >... | reverse complement strand
GATTGGGATTGTGCATGGGATTTATCAGCGGGATCTGTCGCTGATTTTGGGGATGGCTGCTAGTTTGTTGACGTGCGGATCGGTGACGGCGCTGACGGTTTTTTATCGCTTGAAAAGGGTGAGAGCGGGGAATTGAGGCTTGTGGATTCACAGACCTTAGAAGCGAAGCCTGGGCACCCGGATTTTAGCTTCTAGCTATCCCAGGTCTCAGAAGCGAGACCTGGGCCACCCGCCCTGGGGTACCTGCAGTTCCTTCTTGCTCACCCCAGAAACATTCCGGCTATGGAGGCGCTGATTAAGTTGGCCATGGTGCCGGCTAGCATGGCGCGAACGCCCAACCTGGCAAGGTCGTTGCGGCGCTCGGGGACTAATGCGCCGATGCCGCCGATCTGCATGCCGATGGAGCCGAGGTTGGCGAAGCCGCAGAGGGCGAAGGTGGCGATGATGAAGGAGCGCGGGGCGAGCGTGGCTTTTTGCGCGCCGAGCCCGATATAGGCGATGACTTCGTTGAGGGCCATGCGGGTGCCTAACAGGTTGCCGATGGCGCCGCAATCGTGCCAGGGAACGCCGATCAGCCAGGCAACCGGCGCGAAGAAGAAGCCAAGGATCTGGCCGAGCGAGCCGGGAACCCAGTGCATGTAGTTGAGGTTGTGCGTCCAGAGGAGCAAGCCGTCGAGCAGGGCGACGAGGGCTAGAAAACTGATGAGCATGATGGCGACGTTGAGGGCCAGCTTGCCACCGTCGATGGTGCCGCGGGCAATGGCGCCGATGAGGTTTTCTTTTTCTTCCTTGCGCAGCTCGTCCTTGGGCATCACGACGCGGCCTTCGGTGGCGGGGACCCCGGTTTCAGGGACCATCATTTTGGCTACGAGAATGGTGCCGGGCGAGGTCATGATGACAGCGGCCAGAAGGTGCTGGGGCGCTATGCCCTGGGCGATATACATGGCCATGATGCCGCCGGAGACGTGTGCCATGCCGCTGGTCATGATGGTCATGAGTTCGCTGCGCGTGGCTTTGGCGAGGAACGGGCGGATGGTTAACGGAGCCTCGGTCTGGCCCATGAAGATGCTGGCGGCTACGTTCATGCTTTCAGCGCCGCTGATGCGCATGGTCTTGAGCATGAGCCAGGCCATGCAGCGGATGACGATCTGCATCAGGCCGATGTGATAGAGCACTGCGAAAAGCGCGGAGATGAAGATGATGGTGGGCAGCACCTGGAAGGCGAAGATGGAGCCGAGAGAGCCGGTGGGGATGCCGAGAGGGCCAAAAAGTACCTTGGTGCCGGCGTAGGTGGAGGCGAGGATGGATTTGACCACTTCGCCGGCCCACTGGAGCGCCTGCGCGCCGTAGGAAAGACGCAGCACGATGAAGGCGAAGAGGAGTTGCAGGCCGAGTCCCCAGGCTACGGTGCGCCAGCGGATGCGTTTGCGGTCTGTGGAACCCAGATAGGCCGCCAGCAACACGGCCAGTATCCCCAATACTCCGGTGAATCGATCCAAGGCGATGTCCTCGGTAAAGCAGGGAACAGGGAATAGGGAATAAAAAAACCCGTTCAGTCCGGCCTATTACCTTATCGCTGATTCCTCAAAAAACTACCTTACAACATTTTGCAGGTAAGCTTCAGCGTTTTCGCGTGTGAAGATTTGGCTGACTAATGGAAGTTGCGGCGGTGGAGTTTCAGAGAATGTGATCGCATTCTTCAAGAGGGCAATGGGCTCAGCGAGAAGCGCGGGGTTGGTGGCGTAAAAGGTGGCGATGGGCTGGCCTTTTTGGACGCGAGCGCCGCGGCGGGCGTGGAAGAGAATGCCGGCATGGGGATCGACGGGTTCGCCGGCCTTTTCACGGCCTGCGCCTGTGCGCTGGATGGCCCAGCCGATTTGGGTGGTATCCATTGCGGAGATGAAACCGGATTCCCAGGCTTCGAGCACCTGGGTCGCTCCGGGCTTGTGGAAGGTTGGGTTGTTGAATACGGTAGTTCTGCCGCCTTGTGCCTCGACCATGGAGAGGAAAACGCGCAGCGCGGAGCCGTCGTTGATTACCGCTTCGGCGCGGGCGTAGCCGGCTTCACGGGTCGCTGACTGACCGGCCAGATGGATCATCCATCCGGCGAGGATGAGAGAAAGCTCGCGCAGGTCTTCGCTCTCCGTTGGTCTGTTGCCGCGCAGTAGTTCGAGGCACTCCATGATCTCGATCCAATTTCCGGCGGCGCGGCCGAGGGGCTGGTCCATATCGGTCAGCAGGGCGACGGTGCGGGTTCCGGCGGCTTCAGCGGTGGCTACCATCAGGGCGGCCAGGTATTCGGCGTCGTCCCGCTTGCGGAGAAATGCGCCGGAGCCGGTTTTTACGTCGAGGACAAGGGCGTCGAGGCCTTCGGCTAATTTCTTGCTGAGGATGGAGGCGCAGATGAGGCCTGGGCTTTCAACTGTGCCGGTGCGGTCGCGCAGGGCGTAGAGAACGCGATCGGCGGGGACCAGCGTCGGGGTCTGGCCGACGATGGACGCGCCACAACGGGCGAGGACTGCCTCAAATTCGTCGAGGGAGAGCGAGGTGCGGTAGCCGGGGATGGATTCCAATTTATCAAGCGTACCGCCGGTGTGGCCGAGGGCGCGGCCGCTGATCATGGGCACGGTTAGGCCGCAGGCGGCGGCGATAGGAGCGACCAGGAAACTGGTTTTGTCGCCGACGCCGCCGGTGGAGTGCTTATCTACGGCCACTTTGCGGAGACGGGCAGGCGAGAATTTTTCGCCAGAGTCGCGCATGGCCAGGGTGAGCGCGCGGGTTTCATCGAGCGAGAGGCCGCGTAAAAAGGCGGCCATTAGCCAAGCGGCAAGCTGTTCGGAAGGAATGGAGCCAGAGGATGCGCCGGCGACCAGATAGGCGATTTCGCGGGCGTCGAGCGCGCAGCCGTCGCGTTTTTTGCGGATGAGGTCGATGGTGTGAAGGGCGGCTGGATCGATGGGCATGGCGTCAGGGCTCGATAAGTTGACTGCTGAGATTATCGCAAGCGGGGGCGAAGTTGGTATTTTTAATTGTGACCGATGGATGGAATCCGGCCATCGCAGCAAAAAATTTACGGACTGATAAGGGTGATCTGAATGAAATCGATATTTTTGATTTTTGCGATGATGCTTACGTTGGGCGCGCCGCTGAGTTGCCTGGCGCAGGATGCCGGAAAAACTTCGAAACCCGATGCCATTACGGTGACGGAGGGGGAGATCACGCTACCTACCTATGAGCAAGTGGGCAGATTTATGCAACCGCCGCTGTTCGCGGATTCGACTTTGCAGGGAATCTATCCGTTTACGACGTTCAAGCGGGAGTTCAAGACAGGCGGTCCGTTGCCGGAGAAGTACCATGCCATCTTTGTGGAGAGCGAATATTTCAAGCTGACTTATATTCCGGAGCTGGGCGGGCGGTTTATGGAGCTCTACGACAAGGTGCACGAGCGGGAGACTTTTTATCACAACGACGTGATCAAGCCCACCTACTTCAATCCGCGGTTTGATTGGCCGCAGGAGGGCATTGAGCTGACCGGGCCATTCGATGAGCACTCGCTGACCTGGCACGGGGAGCCTTACTGGTCGCACCTGGTGCTGAGGCATAAGGATGGGAGCGTATCGGTTTTGCTGGGAGAGCTGGACCCGATTTACCAAATGGATGTGACTTTCACCGCGACGCTGCATCCCAGCGTGGATGCGCTGGAGATCAGAGCCTTCTGCTACAACGGCAACGACGGCGAGAAGCCGCAAATGTTGTGGACGAATGCAGCGTTTCCGGTAACTCCGAAGACGCGTTTTCTATATCCGATGACGGAGACGGTGGGCCACACAACGGGGGTGGTTTCGCCGTGGCCTATCTATAACGGAGTGGATCTGAGCTGGGCGCACAACCATATGAGCATGCTGGGCGTGTTTGGCATCGACAGCTACGACAACTATGGCGGGGCTTACCAGTTCGATCAGGACTATGGGGTCTTCCGCTATGCGGATCGGAGAGTTGTGCAGGGAATGAAGATGTGGACCTTCGGGTTTGGGCCGGGGTCTTCGGAGGTGGAGCACGGCTATACCGATAAGGCCGGTCCTTACTGGGAGGCGCAAAGCGGGCGCATGGTTTGGGACGGCCACTATGAATGGGTCTATCCGCACCAGGTGGAGCAGTGGCGCGAGTGGTGGATTCCGGTGGCGGGCATCGACGGCCTGACCACGATGAGCAACGATGTGGCGCTGAATCTTGACGTGCATGCCGATGCGGCGGGAATGAATTCCTCTGTGGATGTGGCGCTTTCACCGGTGAGGCCGATTCTCGGCGCGAAGTTGCGAGTGAAGGCCAGTAGCGGGGAGTTGCTGAATACGACCGTGGATTTGATTCCGGGAACGCCGGTGAAGAAGACGGTTGCGGGAATTCATGCGGACTCGGCGGGATTGGAAGAGATGGAGGTGGAGATCACCGCCCCAAATGGCGCAGTGCTGCTGGATTATCGGCGCCCCGATAGCAATCCGGGCGGCCACGATACGCCCTTTGCAAAAGGCCTCAAAGACGCACCGATTCCGCTGGAGAAAATGACAGCGGAACAACTGGTCATTGCGGCGGAATTCAAACAGAAGGATCTGAATTCTAACGAAGCAGCAAAGCTGGCGAAGCTTGCATTAGAGAAGGATCCGGGATACTCCGCTGCTCACCAACTGCTGGGAATACTGGAGTTCAACCAGGAACACTTTAAGGCGGCGGCGGCGGAGTTTCAGTTGGCTGTGGACCGCGACCCCTATGCGGACGCGAGTTGGTATTACCTGGCTACGAGTGAGATGAAGCTGGGCGAAGAGAAGTTGGCGGAAGATAATTTTTATTTTGTCTGGCCGGGCAGTGGATACTATGGCGCGCGCGAGTACCAACTTGGACTGCTGAATTTTAAACATCATGACCTCGCGGCAGCGGCTGAGCATCTGACTGGCGCGATCAAAGCGAACGCGCAGGATCTCAGTGCGCATCTGCTGCTGGCGTTGACGGAGCGGGATGAGGGAGACAAAGATGCGGCGCTCGAGCAACTGGCGCAGGTGGAAGAGATTGATCCGGCGGACCGCGTTGCCCAGGCGGAGAAATATTTTTTGATCGGAGACGAGGCGGTCAGGGACAAGCTGATCGAATTGATGGGAGAGCGGACCGAGAGCGCGATGGAGGTTTCGATTTTCTATAGTTCGCTGGGCCGGTGGAAGGAAGCTGCGGCGGTGCTGAAGATGGTGGAACCGCCGCGCGACAAAGACACGTGGGGCACGCCGCCACTCTACTTCTACACGCTGGCCTACGCCGTGAAGCAGGCTGGAGATGCGCAGGCGGCAGCGGAGTATCGCAAAAAGGCGCGGGCGGCGGCTGGGACGGTGGAGCGGTTTGCTTATCGAGCGGAGAGCGAGGCGCCGTTGGCGGATGCGGTGAAAGAAAATCCGAAGGATACGCAGGCGCGATTCGATCTCGGGTGCCTGCTCTACTATCGCGGGCGAAAGGCGGAGGCGATCGAAGAATGGGAAGCAATCAACCAGGTGAATGCGGCAGATTTTGGCACGCGGCGCTCGCTGGGGTTGACTTATGAGGAAGGCGGGCAACTGGAGAAGGCGATTCCACAACTCAAAAAGGCGGTTGAAATCAATCCGAAGGATGAGGATACGCTAAACGATCTGGCGACGGCTTATGCGCGCGCTGGGAAATTCGACGAGCAACTGGCGTTGCTTGAAGATGCAATCAAGCGTACGCCGAACAACGATCGCCTGGTGGAAGGCGTTCTGGCCGTCGATCTGATTGAGGGCAGGTTCGATGCTGCACAGGAGATCGTCGATCATCACACGTTTTCTCACGCCGAAGGCACCGATCAGTTACGCGACGATTACCGCGAGCTCAAATACGGCAGAGGGTCGGAGGCTTATAACAAGGGCAACTATGAGCTGGCGCTCAAGTTGTTCCAGTCGGCGCTGAAGCCGCCGGCTAATCTGGGACTGGATGATACAGAGCACCAGTCCGCGCCGCGCCTGGAATATTACATTGGGCGCACGCTCGATGCACTTGGAAGGAAGCAGGAGGCACAGCAGGCTTACCAGGAGGGCATCGGCGGAGTGGATCATCTGGCTGGAGGCGGCGGCGATAGCTGGAGCCCGGACAATTTCTTCATCGTGCTTTCACTCGAAAAATTGGGACGGCACATGGAAGCTGCCAATCTGGCTAAACAGTTCAAGACGGTCGCCGATTCGAGGCAGGAAGGGAAAGAACCTTTCTATGTTGCCAGGGCTACTTATTTGCAGGGGCTGATTGCGAGTTTCAGCGGCGATCCTGAGGAGGGGCACAAGCTGATTGCACAAGCGGTGCAGATTGAGCCGAACTACATTGAGCCGCGATTTGAATTGCGGGGCGATGCGATCGATGCTGCGGGGCGCAATTGATCCGGTTTGAATCGGAGTAATTAATCATGACCGGGCGTGAAAAAGTCCGCGCACTCAGCGATTTCCGGCGGCCAGTAGAACGGTTGCGGCGGTGAGCAGGGCAAGACCGGCGTAGAGCGTGCGGCGGGCGCTGGCGGGCGCTGCTGTCCATTCGCCGGCGAGCAGGCCGCCGATGTTGGCAGACATGATGGCCAAAATCTGGGTGAGACCCCAACCGACTGAGGTGCCGAGTGCGCCGAGGCAGACAGAGGCGACGCCATAGATTGCCAATGCGCCCATCCAGAGGACGGCCATCAGGACTGCGAAGCCGGCATCGGGCATCCAGGGCCCAAGAAAGAGGCCCCAGGTTTTTTTCTTTGAGAGCAGATAGAAGCAATAGGCGAGGTTGGGCAGCAGGCCTCCGGCGAGACTGACGGGCCAGACTGTATAGGCTGCGCGGATGGGCGAGATGCCTAACTGGACGGCGCGGGCTGCGATCTCCTGGCCGAAGACGAAAGAGTAGTTGATCATCGGAGCGAGAAGGCCGCAGAGTACGGCGAGTGCAAGCGCCAAAGCGTAGCCGCTACCGGTCTCTTTTTTTGCTTCCTGCTCACGGCGGCTCCCGGCGCGGGCTGAGAGTACGATGCCAGCAAGCATGACGGCGAGTCCGGAGAGGATGAGGGCGCCGTTGGAGGTGGCGAAGACGGCGCGATTTTTGAAGAGGAGCGGAACCAGCGTACCGCCCAGCGATCCCAGACTGATAATGATGGCAAAGCCGAGCGCCTGGCCTAACCGCGCAATGGAAAGTCCGAATAATACCTGTGCAACGCCCCAGGCAGCGCCAAGAATAAACGGCAGAAGCAATTGGCCGGGAAGCAGCGAACAGTAAATGCCGCGCAGGTTTCCGGCGAGCATGATGGCCAGTGTCCAGGGAATGATGACGAGCGAAAAGAGGCTGAAGATCAGCCAGGTGTTTTCCCATTGCCAACGGTGGGCGAACTTCATGGGCAGCATGCTGTTGCCCGAGCAGAGGCCAGCTACCAAGGTTAATGCGAGACCGCCCCAGACGATTGCCGGCATAGCTAGCACCTTTGCCGCGTAGTTTCGTGGTCTCCCAGGTCCCCAAAAGCGAGGGACCTAGGGCACCCAGGTTCGTGGGTGGGATTAGGAAATCACGAATTCGCGGTACTAATTCCCTTTCTTTGCATCGTATTCATGCACTGCGTCGTACATGGCGACGAGATTTTCAGCGGGCACGTTGGCCATGATGTTGTGGACTTGCTGGAAGACGAAGCCTCCGCCGGGGGCGAGCGTTTCGCACTGATGGAGGACGTGTTCGCGGACCTGGGCGGGCGTGCCTTGGGGGAGAATCTTCTGCGTGTCGCAGCCGCCGCCCCAGAAAGCGAGGTCGCGGCCGAAGTCGCGCTTGAGGCCCTCGGCTTCCATTCCGCGGCAACTGATCTGCACGGGGTTGATGACGTCGAGGCCGGCGTCGATGAGGTCGGGCAGCAAAGGGCGCACGGCGCCACAACTGTGAAGCATAACTTTCGCGTTGGACAATTGCTTGGCGCGTGCCCACAGCATGGCGTGGCGCGGTTTGAAGAATTCGCGGTACATGCGCGGCGAAATTTGCGGGCTGTTTTGCGCGCCCAGATCGTCGCCGAAGAGAATGACGTCAATGGAGTCACCGACCGCGCCGAGGAAGATTTCGAGGTTGCGCATGTGAATCTCCATCAGTGCGTCAAGGAAGCGATGCACACGTTCCGGCTCGGCGGCCAACAACATGAGGAAGTTGTCCATGCGGTAGAAAAACTGCCCCATCTCAAAGAGGTTGGCGCCAAATGCACCGATGATGGCGCGGCTGGTGGATGCACGCAAAGCGCGAACTCCGCGGGCGAGTTCATCGGGACCGGAGATGGATGGTCCCGGCGGGGTAGGTAATCCGGTCCACATTGCCTCCGGATAGAACGCTTCAATTTGGGAGAGATCTTCAACGCCTTCGAGGAAGGGCCAGTAGGTCTGATCGAAAACCAGCGATCCCTCAGGCATGCGCGCCATGATTCTTCCGCTCGGGCCGCGGAAGACCCAGTCGGGACCCATTCGCTCAGGCAATGCCCAGGCCGGCATTCTGCACGGCGATCCGTCGAGCAGGGTCCAATCGGCCCACCATTTGTCTTCGTGGCAGAAGGCTCGGCCCAGTTCAATCGTATCCACGCCCAGGCGGTCGAGCACATCTTCGTGGACGATGGCCAGTTGTTGGATGGCATCGTAAACGTCGACGGTACGCGGCACAAGACCGAGTGCGGCTCTGAGCTTGGGATAGGCGATGGGGGAGACGCCCGACGAGCGATAACCCGACAGGTCAATCGGAACCCGGTCGGGCTGTTGATGGTTCAGGGATGCTAGTACACGTTCCCGAGAGGTCATTTCGATGCTTCCGATCTTCGATGTGTGGCGTTTCGCAGTTATTGAGTCCGGCAAAATTGTGTCATTGCGCCGTCCCTACGGGACTCCGTAACGAATTTATGGGATCCACTTTCCCCACGCTGAAGCGCGGGGCTAACAAACTCTGCGCCTCCGGCGCGTTCGTCGCGAGCGCTGGTCATGCAATCTTCAATAAAGCGCTGCTTTTCCTAGCGTCTGGGCGGACATTTCTTCAGCAGTCCTCAACAGCCGGCAACTTCTCGGGGTGCTGAATCACCTCGAATTTTGCCGACCTTCCATCTTACATCTATTTGCGATTTACTTTTTCGCACCTAAGACTTTCGGCCTCATGCCGCACAGGCTTTGGGGTGTTTCATAGAAGATCTGGCGGGCGGTTGCGAGCGCCAATTTTTCGTCGTACTGACCTTGCGCGATCTTTCGCGCCAGCACATTTGCCAGCTGTTTGCGAATCATTGTTGCCTTGGCATAGCACCAGTCGGCGCAATAGGCATCGGAGAGATAGCCGATCTGCTTATTTACCGGGAGCATGTCGAGGCGAGTTTCCATCACCTGGCGCATGAACATGGGGAAGAAATTGTGCCACCAGTAGGCCGCCAGGGAAAAGTTGGGCAACTCGCGACAGAAGGTGCAGAGCGTCTGGTTGGCGTGCAGGCTGGAGATGTGGCACTGGAAGTTCAGCTTGGGATGGCGTGCGATGAGCTCGCCTAACTCGCGCAGGGTGGTCTGGCGAATGCGGCTGGCGGTCTCGTAGGGCAACGGGTCTGCACCGAGCGAGAACTGGAACATAAATCCCGGATGGCTGTGCTCAAGGCGTTGCAGATATTGCTCGATGATGTAGTTGGCGTAGATATCGCGTTCCTCGGGGCCGGCCTGCGCGCGACGCTCAAGGGCTTTCGTCATTTCCGCATCGGTTACCTGGCGATAATCGAAGTCGGTGGAAAAATGCTGAGCGGTGTTGAGGATGCGGTCGTAGGGAGTGACGGCGCAGTAATGATCGAGGCAGTCGTGCACGTCCTTGAGGGTGCGGATGGGGCGGGGAACAGGAGGACGTGCACTGAACGTTACGGAGATGGGCGGCTCCGGAGTCTCGGCGGCCCAGGTGCGTTCCAGCTCAAACAACGCGGTATCAAATTCACCCCACTGGCCGCGGGAAAAAAATGCCCACTCCAGGCTGTACTGCAATAAATCATTGCTCGCGCCGTCGCGGCCGCGCCAGAGTTCAGTGCAGGTGCGCTGGATTCCCGCGCGGTCGAGGGTCTGGATGGCCCACGACTTTCCGGCACGCTCACGGATCAGGCCGTCGAGCTTGCGCCAGTTATCCGCTGTAATCGGATCGGCGAAACCATATAGGTCCTTGAGGATGATGCGCACCATCCAGAAGCAGGAGGTGTTCTGAATCCTGGGCAGGTATGGAATGGCTTGTTCGAGGCGGGAGTGCGACTCCTCGATGGAGGGCATCTCATCGAGGCGCGCGCCGTTGGGGCAGCCCGCCGAGTAGAGGTCGCTGATGACCATGTGGTAGAGGAGGATGTCGTCGAGACCGCGCGCTGAAAGGTGTGCCGCGTCAAGGTGCGTGTGGGCATCGAGCAGCGGAATTTCGCGGAGGGCTTCTTCAAGATGGTTTGCAAGTTCTGCGGTGTTCATATAAATCTCCTTCAATAAGTTTTTGTCATCAGACGATTCACGTCGTCGGTGGTGGGCATATGCTGCCATCCACTAGGACGGGTGGCAAAGGCCGCCGCCGCGGCTGAGGCAAAACGCAAGCAATCGGGCGCGTCGTTGCCGCGGGCTAAAGCAGCGGCGTAGGCGCCATGAAAAACGTCGCCGCATCCGGTAGTCTCAAGGCTTTCAACACGCGGAGCCGGCAAGTGTTGAACAGTCGCGGAGGCGTGAAGGTAATAGCAACCATCCGTGCCGCAGGTGACCGCGGTGCAGGCGCGCTGGCTGCGGCGGTGCAACTCTTCGGCGGCCTGCGCAGGCGTTTGCGATTGTGTGTAAGCGACAGCGAAGTCGCGCGGAACCAGGAGATGATCGGCGAGGGACATCATCTCGTCGAGACGGGGTGCGTCGAGCCACTCGAGATCCATGACGACCGCTGCACCCGCCACGCGCGCGAGCCGGGCGGCGTGAATGGCCGTATCGGGGCCGAACTGGTCAACAAGAAGCACACGGGTATTGGCAACGGTTGCCGGGTCGATCTGGCTGGTGGGAACGGGTGCGGTACGGCTTACGCTGTAAAAGATATTCCGCGTGCCGGCTTTTTCGTCGAGGATGATTATGCTGTGAATCGGCCCCGCACCGGGGGTGCGCTGGATGAACTGGCAATCAATCCCGGCGGTTTGGAGAGCGTCAAGGGCTGCGGTGGAAAGTTCATCGTCGCCGAGGACGGCCGCGTAGGCGCAGTGAGCGCCCAGTCGGCTGGCAGCGGCGAGGGCCGTGGCGATCTGGCCGCCCACATTTCGTCCCTCGCGGTTGATTCTGACCTTATGATCCGGAAGCGGGTACGAATCCACGTACACGCAATCGTCGACGGCTATGGTTCCGAGGCCAAAAATGTCGAATTCCGGCCTGGGCATTTCAGGCTCCGAGGCCGGCGAGTTGCATGGCCTTTTCCGGGTCGACCTGGTCGTGAATGACGGCCTTGAAGGCGTTGACCGCCTTGGTGATCTCGGGGAATCCCCAAATGTTGCGACCAACCACCATGCCGCGGGCGCCGCTCTGAACCACTTCCTTTGCCATGGTTAAACTGGCGCGGAAGTTTGCAGCTTTGGGTCCTCCGGCCGCTACCATCGGAACCGGGCAGTTCTCGATGATTTGCTTATAGCTGGCTACGTCACCGCAATAGGGCACCTTGATTACGTCCACGCCCACTTCAATGCCGCAGCGAACCGCCCAGGAAATATCCTCGGGGGTAAAACTGATATCGACTTTGCCGTTGCTGAAGGTTCTGGGATAGACGTGGAGAATCACGGGCATGTCCCAGACCTCCGCCTGGCGAACCAGATCGGCTACGCGCCGGACGTGGGCCGCCTCAGTGGCGCCGCGAACGAAGGCGCAGGTGGCAAACGCGTCCGCGCCGAGGCGCACCGCATCCTCAGGAAGCGCAATCGTTTCGTCGGCTGTGTCGTCGGGACGGGCTGCGAGACTCTGCACAATGAGCGGAATGGTTCCCGCGTAAGGCGGCCACCAGCCCAATGCGATTCCCTTGTTCATGGTGATGGAATCGGGCTTGCCGGCAACAATGGCGGCAATGGTTTTGGGTAGCTCGCGCAGGCCTGTTTGCATATACAGATCCTGGTGATAACCGAGAAAGTGATCGATGGCTACGGAACAAAGACGCCCCGAAGGATGACTGAATAATCTTTTTAACCGGACACTTTTACCTAATCCCATTTCATCTCCATTTATTTTGATAACACGTGAAACTCGGCTCGCTCCGAGGAGGAACCGTTAAACTCTGCGCACCTCAATGTTCTGTGCAGTCAATTGCTGGGCGATCTCTTCGGGGAATCCTGTATCTGTGATGATGCAATGGACGGCTGATAACGGAGCGACGCGTGCCATCGCACGGGAGGGGAATTTGCCGGAGTCAGCCAGCAGGATGACCTGTTTTGCCGCCGAGATCATGGTGCGCTTGACGCGCGCCACTTCGATTGAAACGTCAGAGAGTCCGTTTTCAAGCTCGAATGCATGTGTGCCAAGAAAGAACTTGTCGGCCAGCAGATCACCCAGATCGCGCTCCGCAAGCGGACCTACTGTGCCGATCGTCTCAGGACTCAGGCTGCCGCCGGCCAGCACCACATGAGCGTCAGGAAGCGAACCGACTTGAATGGCGATATTGAGGCCGTTGGTAATTATCGTCAGCGGAGCAAGATTCGACAAACGCTTGGCCATCTCCATCAGTGTCGAACCACAATCGAGCATGATGGTGTCGCCGGGCTGAACAAGACTGGCGGCTTCCTGGCCGATGCGCTGCTTGGCTTCAAGCATCAGCCGGGCGCGCTGATCGAAGGCGACAGATAGAGACGTGTGGGTGCGGGCGATGGCGCCGCCGTGATCGCGCACCAGAAGCCCTTCATGCGCAAGCAGTTCCAGATCGCTCCGGATGGTGACTTCAGAGACTCCCAGAATGTCGCTCAACTCAGACACGCGCAAGCTTCCCCGGGAAGCTACTAACTCGGAGATCATGCGCCGGCGGTCGGCGACAAGATGGGGGCGTCCTGTCGGAACCGGGGAAAGAACTGGATTTTGACCGCCCATGGGCATGCTTTCCTGGTTCCGTGTCGAAACCATGTCTCTGGAAATTCAAAGAATAATATAGCGTATTTTGTGAAAAAACGCAAAAGTAATGAAATGATATGAACAAATTCAATATCATTGTCTTTCGTTTGCTTTCAATTTAGCATTGACAACGTAATTCTGCTTATGTTGGAATTCGGTATCGCCTCCGCCGGACTGAAGGGAAGAGTGAAACAGCGTGCTGTCGTGGATTGATACCGTCATTATTTTCGCAAGCCTGGGGCTGGTTGTTTTTGCGGTGACGCGGGCCTCCCATAAAAGCAGTACGGGGAAAGAGTACTTCCTGGCAGGGCGCGACCTCAGCTGGCCGTTCATCGGCATGTCGCTTTTTGCTTCGAATATTTCAGCGGAACACGTTCTGGGGATGGCCGGAGACGGCTATCGCATCGGCATGGTGGCCGGGGGCTATGAATGGGTGAGCGGCTGGGATCTGATCATGCTGGCCATGCTCTTTGCGCCGCTTTATCTGCGGGAAAAGATCTATACCATCCCGGAGTTCATTGAGCGGCGCTACGGCTGGCCGCTGCGCGCTTTCCTGTCCGCCAATCTGCTGGTCATCAATGTTTTCACCAAGAATGCAATCGATATATGGGCGGGTTCGCTGCTGTTCCATGTGCTGTTTGGGTGGAACCAGCTGCTGTTGATGATTTTGCTTTCGGCGTTTACCGCTCTCTATACGATGAAGGGCGGCTTGCGTGCGGTGGTTTATGCGGACATGGTGCAGGGGACGTGGCTGATCCTGAGCAGTGCGCTGCTGGTGGTGCTGGGTCTGCATGCGGTGGGAGGCTGGCACGGACTGGTGACGCACGCGCCCGCGGCCTCGCTGCAGATGGTGAAACCGCTGACGGACGAGCTTCCGATTACCGGGTTCCTGATCGCCAATTTCTTTTCCGGATTGTTCTATTGGTGCATGGACCAGACCAATGTACAGCGCGTGCTGGGGGCGCGGAGCTTAAAGGACGGCCAGCGAGGAGCGATCTTTGCGGGCTTCCTCAAATTGCTGGTTCCGTTCATTCTGGTTCTTCCCGGCGTGATTGCGCGGGTTCTTTATCCGGGGATTTCGCGCTACGACTACGCATATCCGCAACTGGTGCAAGGGCTTTTGCCGGTGGGTTTGCGCGGACTGGCGCTGGCCGGGCTGATCGCGATTTTGATGTCATCGATGAGCGCCTGCTACAACGCCAGCGCCACGCTGGTGGTGAGAGATTTTGTTTTGCGATACAAGCCTGAAACCACTGAGAGTAAACAGGTGGTGATCGGCCGCTGGGTTACGGTGCTGATGGCGGTGCTGGGCGTGCTGGCCGCTCCGCTGGTCGGTCTTTCAGTAACGATCTGGTACTACCTGCAACTGATCTCCCACTACCTTTGCGCGCCGATGATGGCGGTGATTCTTACCGGAGTGCTGTGGAAGAAGGCCAACACCAAGGGAGCCATAGGAGGCATCATTGCCGGATTCTGCGTGGCTGCGGTGGTTTTTCTTGACCAGGTGCTGCACCTGCGGCTGCCCATACTTTCGCTCCCAGTTTTTACCTCTTTCCTTCACCGGGATCTGGTGGTGCTTGTTGTTGCCACCGTTGCCACGGTGATTGTGAGCAACATGACCAGCGAGCCGGAGGATTTGAAGAGGGCTGTGGTCAATGTCTCAGCGGAGTTCACCAAACCCTGGGAGGGAATCGGCGACTACCGCAACGCGGCTTTGGTGCTGTTTATCTTCACGGATGTACTCTGGTATCTGTTCCGGTAATTGGTGTTAGCCATCGTTAATGGCTTAATGGAGCAGGTGGTAGAACCTCAGGGGCTAAAGCCCGTTGTTCTTGCAACCTTGTACGGCACGACTGAAGTCGTGCCCTGACGCAAAGCGAATATTTGGAACGAGCTTAAGTTGTGCGATAAGAACTTGCGAGGCGAAAAACAAAGATGAGCACTACTGATAACGTAATTGTTCTTGATCCTTATCCGCGTGATTCGAATGTGGTCTTCAGCGCCGAAGACAAGCGACGGCTGGAAGGGCTGGGCCGCGTGATCTGGCACGACGGCAGCCGGGCGCCCGATGAGCAGATTGACCGGTATCTGCCCAATGCAGTCGCGCTGCTGGGCCAGGCGGATATGCCTCGCGAGAGGCTGGACCGCGCCCCGAATCTGCGGCTGATCGTCAATGTGGAAGGAAATTTTCTTCCTAATATCGACTACGCGGAGTGCTTCCGGCGCAATATTTACGTCACGGCCATTGCTCCAGTCTTTGCAGTTTCGGTCTCGGAGATGGCGCTGGGAATGGCGATTGCCGGCGCTCGCGGAATGGTGGATGGAGACGCGAAGATGCGGGCGGGAACGGAATCGCTCTACGGCGTTGACGACACGGAGGATTCATTTCTGTTGCGCGGAAAGACGATGGGAGTAATTGGCTGCGGCAACCTGGGAAGGGAATTGATTCCCATGCTGCGGCCGTTTCATGGAGAGATTCTGGCGCACGACCCGTGGGTTCACGAACAGATTTTGCGCAACATGCAATTGCATCCCGTGGGGCTGGAGGAATTGTTCCGGCGCTCGCGCGTCGTGTTTATCCTGGCACCGCCTACGACTGAGAATGCCGGCTCGCTGAACAAAAAATACTTCAGCCTGATGCAGCGGGGATCGGTGGTGGTGCTGGTGAGCCGGGCGGGAATTGTGAACTTCGATGATCTGCTGGATGCCTGCGAGTCGGGCCACATTCGCGCAGCTATTGATGTTTTTCCTGAAGAGCCGATTCCGCCGAACCATCGGGCCCGCCGCACCAAGAACACGATTTTGTCGGCACATCGAGCCGGCAATGTGCCGGAGATTATGCATGAAATTGGAAGGATGATCGTGGATGACGTGGAGCTGGTTTTGCGCGGGCTTCCACCGCAGAGGACGCAACGCGCCAGCTTTGAAACGGCGGCAAAGTATCGCAGCACGACGCCGGGAAGCTGATCGTAGCTGCATTGGCAGCCGGGGTGAGCTTCGGGGCTCTCCGCAAATATCAACATGCCCGGATTGAAGGGATTTGAGCGCGTACCCTTCGCAACTGAAATAGGCGATCGATTCTCAAGCTCAGGCTGACAATTTCAGCCGAATTCTATCTACGGTGAAGAGATGACCTATTTTTCGTGCAGTCAAAAAAACTAAAGTACCTGAGAAATTGTTACAGGCTTGAACCATAGCTTGTTGATTTGCACAGGGTCTTCCGCGTAGCATGGATTGATATTAAACTATTGATTTTATTTATCTTATACTCATAAAAGTCCTTTCAATAGCGACACTTGCGGCACGAAAATCTGCAAAGATCGATTCATAATGAGAAAATTTTCTCGAAATAATACTTGACAATTCTCAAGAGAGCTACCTAGTATCCGAGGACGCTTGGGGTCTCTATGTGCGGATCGCATCTAAACCTGCGGAAACTTTTCATTTAGAGAAACAATTCTTGATTCAAGAAGGGGAAAAACCATGAGCTGGAACCTGGGAAGAAAGCTAATTTCGAAGATTGGAACTTCGATGTTCGTCACGCTGGCGGTGCTGATGCTGCTTGTTTCAGGCAGCAAACGGGCGGCCGGTCAGGCATGCGCAGCCCAGAATTGGGCCGCCTCAACACCGAACATCTGGGCGGCCACTGTCAGCGACGTGGTGATGCTGAACAACAGCCCGACGACGAACCAGCCCACGATTCCCGTCATGCTGTACGACGGCACTTACAGCCCTTGGGGATATTCGCAGCATCCGCAGGCGGTTACGCAGTTGAATACCAACTGGTCGTGCCCGTCGGGTACGCCGGTGATTTCCATCGCCGGGGCGGGGCGCGAGACTGTCTCTTTCCAACTCTTTATCACCGCGCCCGCGGCTACTACGCTGGGCGATGTCTCGGTGACGATCACCCCGCTGACCGGTCCTGGAGCAACTGTGACCTCGGACAATACCGGAACCTCCGAAGTGACTCGTTATCTGGAGGGTTATGTTCCCTACAGTTGTACTGGTGCTACCTCGATTGGTTGCGTGCAGGCCACAGGGAGCATACCTGATCCTCTGATTCCGTTTTACGATCCTTACGACTCGGGGAATCCCGCTGTTGCGACGCCCTTCAACGTGCAACAGGGGACGACCCAGGCAGTGTGGGTGAATATTTCCATTCCCGCCAATCAAACTGCGGGAGCCTACACGGGTACCCTCACAGTGAGCGGCACTGGCATTTCAACCGAAACGATTCCCGTGGATTTGACGGTGTGGAACGGCAACCTGCCGGGCTTTGACGCGGGCTCGACCAACGCTAGCTATGCCGACATGCTGAAAGTGTGGCTGCCACTTTACGAGAGCAGCCTGGATTCAGGCGAGGGCATATCGGGGTCGGATATTCCGCTCTTTCAGAAATACCAGGTCATGGCCCACAACTATGACATCGACACCCAGTTTGACCCATTTGCGCCTTCGATCAGTGGGGCCTACCCGTCAACGAATCCGACCAGCTTCACGACCAACGGTACGACAAGCTCGATTACCTGGACCACGTACGATTCGTATTTCGGTCCGTCTCTGACGCCGGGCGGGTTGTTCTCGGACGGTACGGCCATGCGGGTCCTCGACGGGCCGATCGCGAATGGCGGTGCGGGCGCATGGACTTATGGAGCTGGGTATAGCTGGTGCATGTATAACTGCGCAGACGCTCCATTAATGCCCGCAGGGCTGGTTGCACTGACGCAGAACTACGCGACCCAGACCTCCCAGCATTTTTCTACTAACCACACCTCTAAAAACTGGGCAATTCCGGATTTGATGAGCTATACCTTCGACGAAAACTACAACAATCACAGCTATCAATTAGGCGATCAGCCCTTGATGTATCAGATTATGTCGCAGGTGATGCAGGCCATCAACGCGTCCAATAGCTCATTGTCCTCGACATGGGCCGCGTCGACGGCGCCGATGCGTGTGCTTACGACGGACGAACCGGCCTGCATGGAGGATGGCGACACCCCGTATTACACCGCTTCAGCATGCGCGGATCACCTCAATCTTTCCTACCCTGGCACCGCCCTCGCGACGCCGGGCTACAGCACCTCGTGGGTGACCACCTGGTCTCCGAGTCCGGGAATCTATATGACCGGCCAGCCGGGGCCAGGTTTGTCGTATGGCGTGGACCCGACGATCATTGCCGGTACCGGATATCAGTACACTCTGGACCTTACTGAGGGTGTTCCTGCGCTCTCGACAGCCCCTGCGCCCATCGAAAGATGGACCTATAACAATGGCGGCGGTGGTTCTGGCGGTGTCTACCGGCGTGTTACCTACTGGGCTGCTTACAAGTACGGACAGGATGAGACGATTGCGAGCGTCGGCGATCCGAGTCCGGCTACGCCGGCCCCGGGCGGATTATGGTCATGGATTGGCAACTTCTGGGGCGGGTACAACGGAACCGCATCGGCCAGTTCGTGCAACAGTCTGTCCCCATTTGTCGCCAACGGCGATGACCAGGGCGACACCTATATCTTCCCTGGGAACGAATTGGGCTGCTATTACACGGCTAATCCCGTGGGCGAGACGGTTCTGACCGCGAACCCGGCAGTCAATACCACCTGCACGTCGAATAACTACAGCGTATGTAACGGTATCAGCGGTCCGATAGCGACCAGGGAACTGGAGCAATGGCGCCGTGGATACGAGGATTATGAATATCTATACCTCTATGGAAAGCAGGCTGGCAGAGCGGCGGCCAATGCGGTGGTCGCATCCATAGCCGCCGAGGAAATGGCGAATTGGGAGGGCTACGACTGGGAAAACATTGATGGTGGCTGGTACGAGTATGGCGTCACGCCGGTAGGGACTGCCTATAGCGGCAACTGCACCTACCCCGAGGCCATCAACTCTTCAATCTTTGGCGACCTTCCGAATGGATTGCCCTACGGGCCGACCGGGCAGGGTTCCTCTGGCCCTGGTCTTAACTACAACGCTTGCGAAGGATTGTGGTCGCCTGATCCCTACGCGTATGAATCAGCGCGAATCGAGTTAGCGGAGGCGCTTGGTTTTGCACCGGCTACAACTCCTTCCGTAACCGGCCTGAATCCGACGAGTGGTTTGAATTCGGGCGGGACTTCGGTCGTCATTACCGGAACCGACTTCACCGGCGCTACCGCGGTTGAATTCGGCGGTGTGGAAGCAACCAGCTTTGTCATCAACTCATCGACAAAGATCACCGCAGTTGCACCGGCAGGGAATGGAACGGTTACTGTACAGGTCTTTGGACCTGGCGGCGTGAGCCCGTCGAACCCCAACGATCTATTCACGAACGTCTCGCCGGTAACGGTGACAGGACTCAGCCCGAGCCAAGGCATACAAGTGGGCGGAAACTCGGTCTCCATTACAGGAACGTACTTCTCGACGGGCGCGACAGTGATGTTCGGCAGCACGCCGGCCACCAACGTCGTAGTGAATTCGGCCACCAGTATTACAGCCACAGCGCCGGCAGGCACCGGCGAGGTGAATGTAACCGTAACCACTTCACAGGGGACCAGCGCGGAGAACAGCGCGGACCTCTATACCTATGAACCGCCGCCGACGGTGACCAGCGTCAGTCCGGCGAGCGGCCCGATTGCGGGCGGCACTTCAGTGACCCTCGGTGGTACTGGATTTGTCACCGGCATGACGGTCGATTTCGGCAGCAACCTGGGCACCAGCGTCAATGTCACTTCGAGCACCAGTGCGACCGTGACCTCGCCTCAGGGTTCGTCGATGAGCGGCGGCGCAGTGAATGTGACGGTGACAACGGTGGATGGAACCAGCCCCATTGCCGGCGCCGATCAATTCACTTACGTTTCGCCGGTAACGGTGACTGGCCTTAGCGTGCATTCCGACGCGCCGGCGGGCGGAACCTCGGTTGTGATCACGGGAACCGACTTTACCGGAGCGTCGGCAGTCAAGTTTGGCGGCGACGCAGCCGCCAGCTTTACGGTCAACTCCAACACGCAGATTACGGCGACTTCGCCTGCGGGCGGCGGCACGGTGGACGTGACCGTGACCAACGGGTCCTATAGCAGCGCACCTGTTTATGCAGACGAGTTCTCATACACAACGGCGATCAAGGCCGGCGTCTTTTCAACTCTGCCGACTACGGCGGTGGGATCGACCTCGTCCTCGCAGAACGTTCAAATAACCCTGGCTACGGCCAGCGCCATCAGCAGCATCACCGTACCGCTGGCGCAGAACGGCGTGCAGGAGTTCAAGGTTGGCACAGTCACAGGCTGCACTATCGGCGGCAGCAGCAATCCGGCAAATACAGTTTGCACTGTGCCCATCACTTTCACCCCTCAGTATCCCGGCCTCCGCATGGGCACGCTGACGGTGAACAACGATAACGACGTGATTGGAACCGCAGGTCTGGCCGGCGTTGGCCAAGGCCCGGAGATTGCAGTCACTCCTGGATCGCTGACGATGGCCATCGGCGGCGGGGCTTACGGTGTCACTGAAGTTCCTGAATCGGTAACGACCGCGGCCATCGCCGTTTCAAACAACGGCTCCGGCCTGGCAATGGACGGAGCCGGCAATCTGTATATCGCGGACGACATCAACTGCCTGGCTTACAAGGTCAATCCGTTGACCAACCAGATTGTGGTGATCGCCGGCGACTACGATTACATCGGCAACGAGCCAGTCCCGACCACGACGCCTTCACCTGCGCTTGGCTCCGGCACCTGCCCGCAGGCTATCGCTGTGGATGGTGCTGGCAACGTCTACATTGGAGATGCGCATGTCTTGAACAGCAGTGGCTACCCGGATGCGGTGGAAGAGATCTCGCAAGCTACCGGAGAGATCTGGATCATGGCCGGCGGCGGCTCGAATGCTCCCAGCACCACTTCACAGGCAGCCACCAGTGTCGCCATCAACGGCATTAACAGCCTGGCGACGGATTTATCGGGGAACCTTTATATCTCCGATTTCTTCAACAATGAGATTGAAAAAGTAACGCCCGCCGGGCAGCTCGTTGTTGTGGCCGGAGGCGGAAGCACGCCGGTCAGCACAACTCCGCAGGCGGCGACTAGCGCGCAGTTGAATGGGCCGACCGGGATGGTGTTTGACGCGGCGGGGAACTTCTATCTCTCCGACCAGAACATCAGCATGATCGAGAAGATCAATACTTCCGGTCAGATCTACTCCTTTGCGGGCGGCGGCAGCAATTCGCCCAGCGATACTCCGCAAGCGGCCCTCACTGTGGCCCTGAACAATCCGGCAGGCCTGGCAGTTGATGGAGCCGGGGACCTCTACATCGCCGACTTCTCCAACGACTTGATCGAGCAGATCAATGTCGCCGGAGAGCTGGTGGTGGTGGCAGGCGGCGGCAGCACCGTTCCGACCTCGACCGTTCAATCCTCTCTCGACGCGTCGCTCGGCAATATCGAAGGCGTGGAGGTGGATGGGGCGGGAAATATCTTCATCGCGGACGGACAGAATATCGGCAACGGCGACAACATGGTGGAGAAGGTTACCACCGTGGGAGCGCCGCTGAACTTCCCGTATACCAATGTGGGTTCGAAGAGCGTGCCTCAATCGCTCACTCTGACCGACATCGGCAACACGTCCTTGACCATGAGCAGCGTGAGCGCTGCAACGGATTATCCGCTGCAGACCACCGGCACCTGCACAGTGACGGCGCAAAACGGACAGACCCTGACAACCAGCAGCAGCTGCACCATTGCTTATGTCTTTGATCCGACTGTTGGCGGCGTGCTCGATGAGACGGCCACGCTGACCGATAACAACCTGAATGTGGCCAACTCAACCCAGAAGTTCTCGTTTGCCGGGACAGGCATCGGCGGAACTACAGTGGCGACACCGACGTTCAGTCCCGCGGGCGGCGCCTATGTTTCGTCGCAAACAGTCACTATCGGCGATTCAACTACTGGAGCGTCAATTTATTACACGACCAATGGGTCAACACCGACTACAAATTCATCGCTTTACTCAAGCCCCGTCGCAGTTTCGGCGAGCGAGACTTTGGAAGCGCTGGCGGCGAAGTCGGGCGAGACGAACAGTTCGGTTGCATCGGCTGTGTACATAATTAATGCTACGGTGGCGACGCCGACATTCAGCCCCGCAGCTGGGAGCTACGGGCCTGCGCAGACGGTAACCATCGGCGATACCACTGGTGGATCGACGATCTATTACACAACCAATGGATCGACACCGACCACGGCCTCGAGCCTCTACGGAAGTCCCATCACGGTTTCGGCTACCGAGACAGTGAAGGCGCTCGCGGCGGAATCGGGCTATAACAATAGCGCGGTCGCATCCGCCGCGTACACCATTAACGGAACGGTGGCCACGCCAGGGTTCAGTCCCGCGCCCGGAGCCTATGGGCCGGCGCAGTCGGTGACCATCAGCGACGCAACTTCCGGGTCGACAATCTACTACACCACCAACGGGTCGACACCGACCACGGCTTCGTCCACTTACTCGAGCGCAATCACGGTTTCGGCCACCGAGACCCTGGAAGCGATTGCAGCAAAGGCGAACTACACCACCAGCGCTGTTGAATCCGGGGTTTACACCATCAACGGAGCAGTAGCTACGCCGACGTTCAGCCCGGCCGCGGGAACTTACAGCACCGCGCAGACTGTAACCATCAGCGACACCCTTTCCGGATCGACGATCTACTACACCACCAACGGGACAACACCGACCACGGCCTCGTCAACGTACTCGAGCGCGATCACGGTTTCGGCTACCGAGACTCTTGAGGCTCTTGCGGTAAAGGCTGGCTATTCCAACAGCGCGGTCGGATCGGCGGTGTATACCATCAACGGCACGGTTGCCACACCGGGGTTCAGCCCCGCGGCGGGAACCTACAATACGTCGCAATCGGTAACCATCAGCGATGGAACCTCGGGCGCGTCGATCTACTACACAACCAACGGATCGACACCGACTACGGGCTCAACTCTTTATTCGAGTGCAATCACGGTTTCGGCTACTGAAACCCTCAAGGCGCTGGCCGCGAAATCGGGCTTTACCAATAGCGCGGTTGCATCTGCGGTTTACACATTGACTGTGGCCACGCCGGGCTTCAGCCCCGCGGCGGGAACCTATAACTCGGCGCAATCGGTGACCCTCAGTTCATCAACACCATCCGCGTCGATCTACTACACCACCAACGGGTCAACTCCAACCACGGCTTCGACACTCTATTCGAGCGCAATCACGGTCTCTGCAACGGAGACAGTCAAGGCGCTGGGCGCTAAGTCGGGCTATACCAATAGTGCAGCCGGGTCGGCAGTTTACACGCTAAAGGTTGCGACACCAACGTACAGTCCCGCGGCTGGAAGCTACGGACCGGCGCAGACTGTGACTATCAGCGATACGACTTCCGGCGCGACGATCTACTACACGACCAACGCAACAACCCCGACGACGGCCTCAACCAGGTACACGAGCGCCATCACGGTTTCTGCTACTGAAACGGTCGAGGCATTGGGAGTACTGACGGGTTATACCAATAGCGTGGTTGGAACGGCAGCGTACACAATCAACGGAGCGGTGGCCACGCCGACGTTCAGTCCCACGGCTGGAACTTACAGCTCGGCACAAACGGTGACCATCAGCGATGGAACCTCGGGCGCGTCGATTTACTATACAACCAATGGGACCACTCCAACCACGAGCTCGACTCTCTATTCAAGCGCAATCACAGTTTCAACCACTGAGACGCTTGAGGCACTTGCGGTGAAAACCGGCTATTCCAATAGCGCGGTGGGATCGGCGGCATACACAATCACAGTCACGAGTGTTGCAACGCCGGCGTTCAACCCCGCTGCGGGAACCTATACCTCGATACAAACCGTGACGATCAGCGACGCCACAGCCGGCACCTTGATCTACTACACCACCAACGGGACAACGCCGACCACCGCATCCACGGCCTACTCCATTCCGATCACGGTCTCGAACTCAGAGACCGTGGAAGCTATCGCCGCATTGGATGAAAACCTCGTGACCAACGGCGATTTCGCCACAAATCCTCCCATGACGCCCGGCGACGGGACTTATATCTATGACCCCACAAATGTCGCCGGCTGGACATTCAGCGGAGCAACGCAGAATGCCTCAACCGGCTCATACGGCTCAGGAGTTGCAGAAAACGGCTCCGCATGGGACTTTACAGCAGCTCCCGACGGCGCCAACCAGGTCGCCTTCCTGCAAGACAACGCCACTCTGACGGAGACGATCAGCAATTTGATCGTCAACCAGCAGTACACGGCGTCGTTCTATCTGGAAGATCGTCCCGGATATTCCGCGGACCCGATCACCGTAACCATGAATGGCGTGACTCTCCTATCGACGACGCCTGGGAGCGGCTGGACGCAGTACAACGAGCCGTTTACCGCTACCGCAACGAGCGAAGTTCTCAGCTTCACGACAACCACCTCGAGTGGCGACTATGACACCGGTGTATCCGACGTCGCGATATACGCGACGGGCAGCAGTTTGACCAGCGCGGTCGGCTCGGCGGCGTACACCATCAATCTGTCTCCCGACATCACCACAATAGCGGGCGTACAGGGTGGAACCACCAGCCCCACCAGCGGAATGGTTGCGCACGGAAATAGCGTTGGAGCTCCGGAGGGAGTTGCCATAGCTCCGGTGCTCAACAGTGCTGGCGGTGACGTCTACTTCGACAACACCAATGATTACGGTCTATACGTAATCTACAACGGCGGCGCGGCGGCAGCGGCCATTCTTGCTGCCGACGGAATTAGCTCTCCGGTGGTGGGAGATACGTATCCAATTAACCTCGGGTTGGATGAGACAGGCCCATGGCAACCTGATGGTCTCTTTGTCGACTCATATGGCAATGTGCTTATAGCGGACCCTGGCTACAACCGGGTCTATATGCTCTACGCCGGTGAGGTGACAGGTCAAGGCACCAACCCGGCGGATGCGCTTCTTACTGCCGATGGCAGCGCGTGGGTAGTAGGGTATGGACTACATGCGGGCTACCTCTACCATGTAGCCGATGGTGGAACGGTATTCGGTGCTGCACCGACCACCATTTATCCGCACGGCGTATGGACGGATAGCGCCGAGAATGTCTTCTTCACGGACGGTGCCGGAAACGGACTCGTCGAAGTGGTCTACAACACAACCGGAACCTCCGCCAAAGCCATCCTCACGGCTGAGGGTTACACAACCTTTACGCAGGGCTCAACCTACATCATCGCGGGCGGCCAGAGTACAACAACATACCCGTATGACGACGATGGCGGAAGCTCGGTTGCTTACAATGGCGCTACCAGCACGTCCAACACCGCTATTAATAATCCGTGGGGCCTTTACGGAGATTCGGCGGGCGATATCATCTTCGCAGACAACTCCTCCAACAAGATCAAAAAGCTGTCGGGCACTACGGCGGTTCTTAGCACGATTGGCGGTCCGGCAGCCGGAACTCAAACCACTGTGGGCCATGGCGGAGACGGCGGCCTGGCCACCTCAGCGCAAATGAACTCTCCGTACGGCGTGATTCTCGACCCGAGCGGCAACGTCTACTTCGTGGATAGCGGCAACAGTTCGGTACGCATGATCGCCACAACCGGTTACATCGGCACCGTTGCCGGCACCAGCGGCACTAGCGGCACCTATTCAGGAGAGGGCGGGCTCGCCACTTCGGCGGTCATGAACACAAGCACCGGCCCGGCCGTTTTCCTGACGATTGACGCGTCCAGCAACATTTACATTTCGGACGTCGGCAATGACATGATCCACAAATTCTAGCCCTCTGGCTACTTCATCCAATCGCGGATCGGGGACTTTGTCCCCGAACTGCTCTAACATTGCAAGGTCCAGCTTTCAAGGCCAGAAAGAAATGCGGAAGGGAGTGCCCGTTGACCACGGAAGTTTCAAGGATAGTATCGATCGGACAACGAGAGTCAGCGGGTGCGCCTTTCCGGATTTTCCTCTTCGACCTGGGGCTAGAGTAACCGGAAGTTCGGTCCAGCAAGCCGAGGAGACCAGCCTCCGGCCTCATTCAACCAGGCTAAGAAAATTCCGCAACAATATATATAGCCTCTTGCACCCGATTGTCGCCGGAACTTTTCCGGTTCAGGCAGACCCGTGCGCCTGGCTGGCTAAGTTGAGGTGCTGTCAAATTCTTCCATCACGCTCTTGAGTATCGGCATCACATCCTGGCCCAGTTTGTAGCGGGCCTTGTTGGAACAACGGGCTGTTGCTGGCCATCAATCCGGTGAAAATATTCGGTAAACAGTCTCAAGTTCCAGGGTAGATAATGCGTGATTTTTATCACATTTACGCATTTGGGATCAATGTAAGCCTCTATATATCAGTGTTTTAAAAACAGTCTGGAAATTTTCTCGTTTTTTCCGTCGATTTGCTTGACAATGGGAAATTTGTCAGATATCGTTCCCATAACGTTCCAACCAATTTGTGGAAGGCCCCGTATTTACGTACGGAAATCGGAAGCGAGGAATGTCTGAATGAAAAAGTATTTGGCAGCACTCTTTTGTATCGTTCTACTCTTGAGCGGAGCGGTAGCCGTTGCACAGACCATCACCGGGTCGGTGCGTGGAACGGTAACCGATCCTAGTGGCGCGGTAGTAGCTGGCGCGAAGGTGGCTGTTACCAATACAGCGACCGGCGTTGTCACGCGTACCTCAACCGACAAAAGCGGCCTGTATAACGTCGGGTTCCTGGTGCTCGGCAATAATTACATGGTCACCGTAACGGCGCCCGGTTTTGATACCGCTTCGGTTGGCCCGTTCATTATCCAGATCGACCAGATCGTAACGGCCGATGCCAAGATGCAGGTTGGAAAAGCGTCAACGACGGTCAACGTTGTGGGCGACCAGGCGCTGCTACTAGATACAGAGAATTCCACCATCAGCACATCGATCAGCGCGACTGAACTTGAAAATATGCCCATCGATGGGCTGAACATTCAGGAGGCGACCCTGTTTGTGCCGGGCGCCATCAACCCCTCCGCCAGTGCAATGGGCGGACAGTTGGGCACGGGACGCGATGCCTTTACGCCACATGAAGAGGGGCCGGCGGATGCGATCCCTTCGTTCAACGGCAATCGCCAGCAGTCGAACAGCTACGTCCTGGACGGCATCGATATTAATGAGACGCTCCAGAATGCAATCGGCTACACTCCCTCGCCTTTCTCCATTCAGGAAGTTCACGTCATCACGGGCAATGCCGATGCCGAGTACGGAAACGTAAACGGCGGCGAAGTTGTCATGGTTACCAAGGGTGGAACCAACCAATTCCATGGCAGCGGCTTCGTTTTTCATCAAAACAGCGGGCTCGATGCCAATACCTGGGCGCACAAATACAGCGGTGTCGCCAGATCTGGCTTTAACCAGAATCAGTTTGGCGGTGCTGTCGGCGGCCCAATCATCAAGAACAAACTGTTCTTCTTCGGCAACTACGAGGGGCTTCGCTGGAACACGTTAGGCCAGGCGACCGGTAGTGTCGCTACTTCGGCGATGCGCGGCCTTCCAGCCAACTCCACCGGATTTGACACAGGAACAACCTGCGCCTCCGGCTATGCAGACTTCTCTGCACTACTTCCCGCTTATGGTATACAGCTGTGGGACACGGGTGTGTCTCCTTCAAACCCGACCGGCGGAGCTAACAATGAAACCAAGTTTGTAGGCAACTGCGTACCGATCAACCCAACCAATACGCTGTTCACAGTCCTGAATGCTCATCCGTCGGTATATCCCACGCCCAACCACGCGCCGAGTCCAGGCACCATAGAACAAGGAAATTATCTGGGCACCGCTTCTTCCATCCAGCGCAATGACCAGGGCGATATCCGGCTGGATTACACGCTCAGCGGCAAAGACTCGTTTACCGGCAAATTCAGCTACGGCGATGCATGGGACATGCCAACTCAGGTTCCTGTGACAGCGGTGATTCCATTGACAGACGACTACCCATTCCTGAATGTAGTCGGCACATGGACCCACATCTTTTCTTCCACGATCGTGAACAACGCGCGCGCTGGACTTACCCGCTTGAAGCTCAATGCAAGCGTTCCCAAGGATCTCTCCGGTATCTTCGGGGATACTGGCGAGGCCACGGCCGGAATTGGCTTGAATCCGGGCTGGCAGCAGACTCAGCCTGGGTTTTCTTATATCGACGTGAGCAGTGGCGAAGGCTGGTATTTGAATAATTTCGGTTCCGAGGCTGCGATTCAAGGCCAGGCCGTCGATAACAACTTCGACTACAACGACACTCTGAACTGGGAACACGGAAAGCATATCACCAAGGCTGGTTTCGAATTCCTTCGCTATCAGCAGGACTACATCAGCACCAGCGATACCGGCGGTTCGCTGGGTGATTTGACATACAACGGTAATCCCACGGCGAACTGGAACAACTATGAGATCAACGACGAGGGCTATGGATATGCTGATTTCGTTTTGGACGAGGCATCCAGGGCTCAAATCTCCGGCATCCACGGTCTGTTCGGCCAGCGTCAATGGCGCGATGCCATCTTTGTCCAGGATGACTGGAAGATTTTCCCGAACCTGACGTTGAATCTGGGCTTGCGATATTCGTACATGCAGCCCAATTTTGAAGTCAACAACAAGATGGACAACGTCAATACGCCCTTCGCCATCGGACAGCCAGTCGGCACGCCGGTTGATTCGATGCTCGAGTACGCCGGAGCATATAACCCAACCACGGGCAAGACCAATAGCCGCGGTTTGATCAACCCTTACTACCTTGGCTTCATGCCGCGCTTTGGCTTCGCCTACAAGGCCACTCCGAAATTTGTAGTTCGCGGTGGATACGGAAGCACCGACGATCTGGAATCCACAGGTTCATCGCTACGCATGACGCAAAACCCGCAATTCCAACCGACAGTCCTCAAGAGCTCGCCTGGACCTTCGGGCACGTCTCAGGGCCCCGTTTATCCCCTGGCGACCGCATTCTTGGGCAGTACCTCGGGATCCGGAGGCCAATACTATGCATGGGATCCGGCCATGCGTCCCGCAGTCATCCAGCAGTTCAACCTCAGCTTGCAGTATCAGATCGACAGCCATACCGCTATACAGGCGGGCTATGTGGGCCAGACGGGCCAGCATTTGGCGGTTCCCATTTGGATTAACCAGTTCACAACCGACGATACCTGCTCGGGGCTATCAGGCTCGGCTCAGGATGCTTGCTATCAGAGCATCGATCCTTTCTATGCTCTCGTGGGCGCTCCAGGCTCAAGCAGCAACCCCGGCACCGGCATTGTCAAATACACGGCATCGCGGGCGCTTTCAAACTACCACTCTCTCCAAGTCTCCTTGCAGCGTCACATGTCGCAGGGTCTGGAATTCCTGGTCAACTATACCTACGGTAAGTCGATGACCAACAACGTCGGATACTTCGGCGTCACTGGTAGCGGCGATTCCGATTCCTACTGGCAGAATCCGAATAATCCCAGGGGCGACTACGGCCCGTCGTCCTTTGACGCGCGGCAAAATGTATCCGCAACGGCGGTCTATCAACTTCCGTTCGGCCGCGGAAAACAGTTTGGCGCCAACTGGCCCATAGTGCTGGATGAAGTTCTCGGTGGATGGCAATTATCCATGAATGCCGAGCTCAATTCCGGCTATCCACTCACCATTCACCAGAGCGGAAACCAGTGCAACAACAACTGCGCGCAAAACGCTAACGGATCTCAGGACTACTTTGGATTCGCAAACCGCTATGGATACCAGAAGATTGTCGGCCGCGGCCGCCAACCCAACGGCTCATTCGCGTGGTTCGGAACCGACCCGTCAGCACAGCCATGCAACACGCGTGGCACGGGCCCAACGAAGACTAACGGTGTCCCCAACCCGAATTGCGCTTATGGCCGGCCTAGTCAGGACTTTGGAACCACACGCGTCGGCACCGAGCGTGGCCCTGGATTCCAGAATTATGACTTGTCTCTTTCCAAGGCTTTCACAACCTTCAAGGGGGAGGCAATCAAAGCCCGTATCGATGCATTCAATGCATTCAACATTGCGAGTTACGCCAACCCCAACACCTATGTCGGCGGCAGCCTGGGTAGCTACGGTTACATTCAAGGTACGAGTTCCGGACCAAGGAAGATTCAGATATCGGCGATCTACACCTTCTAACCAAACGCTGTAATAACCGATTCGTTGTTCAACGTTAAACCGTTCCGGCGGGTTGTCTAGTCAGGCAATCCGCCGGAACTTCATACGGCCGATAAGTTGGAACAAATCGGCGCTTTACATGACTTCTCAGGCTGCCCATTCATGACAGATTGGGACAGCTTGAGGCTTGAATAACGCTCGAGCTCAGTGCAATTTTGCTATAAACTGAGAAACGGGATTGGCAACTGAGTCCTGATCATTTCGCATCCTATCTGCCGGATACTCCAGGGCTCAAACGTACTTCAAGAAATTGAGTTTAGTCCAGAAGAAATGGGGTCCTCAAAACAATAACCTATGAAAAACATCCGCGCCAAGAAAAGCAAATTTGGACTTCGTGAAATTGCCGCCGCCGCTAATGTGAGTGTAGCTACGGCATCCAGAGTTCTGAATGGAAACACCCGCGTTGATCCTGACCTGCAGAAACTTGTTCTGGATGCTGCGGCGAAGCTCGGCGTAGATCTTACGCAGCGGAACAGGACCAAGGCCCTGGCTTTCCTTCTCAGCAACCGTACGATGATGCACACGTTCCACTACAGAGTTCTGCTGGGTGCAGAGGCATACTGCTCAGCGCGCGGATGGGACATGGTATTTCTGTCGTTCAATTATCAACCGCAGATACCCTGGAAGGAGTTGCATCTTCCGAGCGTTGTGCACCATCGAGATATGGTCAGAGCGGTGATTTTGGCGGGGACCAACTCTCCGAATCTCCTGGAGTTGCTCAATCATAAAGGTATTACGCACGTGGTGCTTGGGAACAACGTTGTCGGCGACCCGAGCAACTTGAATAGCGACGCTGTTTATTACGATGACATCCAAGGCGGCCAGGATATGACTCAATATTTAATTGGTCTTGGCCACCGCCGCATCTACTTTGTGGGCAACACGCGCCTGCCGTGGTTTGCGCGTTGTTTCGACGGTTACCGCCGCGCAATGAACGAGGCCGGCCTAGAACCACTTCAGAGCAGTATTGACACCGAAGATGACACTGAAAGTGGATATCTCGGTTTTAAGTCCCTGCTGGCTCGCAATGAGAAGGTCACCGCCATCATTGCGGGAAATGACCAGGGGGCGCATGGCGTTTACAAGGGAGCTCGAGATAGCGGATTGAGCATTCCCGATGACATTAGCGTCGCGGGTTGCAGTGACAGCCTGGGTGCATCACTCTACCCGAGATTGACCGCGCTGCGGGCATTCCCCGAGCAGGTAGGGAGGCAAATGGCGGAGATGCTTCTGAATCGCATTGCCGATCCTGCTCTTCCGACACAGAGCGTTACAATACCCACCGAATTGATCAAGAGAGACTCATGCCGCGCGCTCACTGCTTTAGATGAAGCGACGTCTGACGGAGTTCCAGCGCGCATCGCATATACATGATCGTTCGATGAACTCTCCTGGGTGGATGAAGTGAGATCCGATGGAGTTCCAGCACGTCTTGTGAAAGCGTGACGGGCAGTCCTGCGGCGACCGATACTGATGGATTGCAGCTAAGGGTCGAGAGCGCAGATTGATGACTGCGGGTGGATATCGTCTGTATTATCAATAATCTATGCTGGTCGGGGCGGAGGGATTTGAACCCCCGACCCTCTGCTCCCAAAACAGATCAAACGATTTATTGAAGCCTATTGAAATCGAGCGGAAATAAGTGCTTTTGAGTGAACGGTTTGGCGCGACCAGCCTGATTCCTATTGATCCCTGTGGCTTCTTTGTGCTTTGACAGCTACAAATTTGACTACAGTCCAGTTTTCCCGACTGGTTTCCCTGAGGTGGATCAGCTGGGCATGTCTTGTACAATTCCGAGCATCATGACGATTTTTCGGAACGAGGAAGCCAACGAGTTCTTCGAGCCAAAAGGGCCGAGGATCATTCGTCTTTTTCCCGTCAGGCGGGTACCAAGTACAACGTCAAGTATCGCGAGATCAGCTGTGCGTCTCACCCTGGTTTTCTCTGCGCTTCTTGTCTGCTTCGCGCCACTGGCTGGTCAGCAAACACAACCTGTGAATTCAGCGACTTCCAGTTCACAGGCTCCAGCGGCGAATCCAAACACTTCCGTCATCAGAAATGCGTCAGCGTCCCAAGGAGATGCGGACAGGATTGAAGAGATAGCCCACAGGATTCGACTCTTGGAAATCAAAGCGTCCGAGAAGAGTGACAAGTGGTATATGACCATCCTGTTGCCGCTGGCTACTACCATAATTGGCTCGCTTGTAGTGCTGCTATCAGCTTGGGTAGGTCGCGCTGGACAGGAATCGGCTGCGAAGGCAGCCGCAAATGCAAATGCAACACTTGCGAGGAATGCGGCAGCGGATGCGAAGCAGATGGCCAAGGATGCGGCTCTGTTCAAACACGCAGAACAGATGATGGAGTTCAAACAAAAACAGATACAAGAGTTTTATGGCCCGCTCTATGCGGCTCTGCGGCAAAGCAGAAGCCTGTATGACAAGCTGTTGGATCAGCTGGTCTACGACGATTCCGCTCAGTACCAGCGGACGCCGAACGCGACTGGCGATGATTACCGCTTGCAGGTTCTCGACAAAGCTGGCCAATGGAAAGACTTTCGTCTTGTTGATCAGCTCCCCGCACTAAAGTCCAATCCACGTGCGATGGCTCTGGTGGATGCAATCATTGGGCTCGGCAAAAACATGTGCGAGATCATTGCCACACGGGCAGGGTATGCCGCAGAAGACTCAGTGGATCTCCTAGGGCTGTACACGGCGCACCACGCCATTCTCACCGCTATCCGCAACGGTCCAGAAACCGAGGCCTTTCAGCCGGGTAGACACAAAGTCGGCGCTTTCCCATATGGGTTGGACAAAGTGATCGGAGACAAATATCACGAACTCAGCAACGCCATTGATCAGTATGGCCAAGCCTATGATCGCGCACTTCACCTGCTCGCGGAGAAAACGACCTGATGAACAATGCACTCGACCGTCGAGATCCCTGTGCCGCTTACTATGATGCGAATGCAGAGGAATACTCCGCTGCAACGTTACAGATAGACATGAATCCTATTCGGAGTCGATTTCTCAGGAATGTTCCGCCCGGTGCGCGAATATTGGACGCTGGATGCGGCTCCGGACGGGATACCGTGGCGTTTCAGAGGAGTGGGTATTCCGTCACTGCTTTTGACGCCTCCGCGAAGATGGCTGAATTCGCCAGCCGGAACACCGGCCAGGAGTGCGCCGTATTGCGCTTTCAGGACATGACATTTGAGCGGAAGTTTGATGCTGTCTGGTCCTGTGCCGCCCTCCTGCACGTCCCAAAATCAGAGATGAGTGATGTGCTGGGCCGCATAGTTCGTGCATTGAAACCAGGCGGTGTTGCATACTTCTCATTCATCGAAGGGAACGATGAGCGTACATCGTCAGACGGCCGCTTTTATAACTCCTACACGACGGAATTGTTGAGAGAATTGCTTCACGATGTCGGAGGAGTGCGAGAGGTGGACTGTTGGACATCATTCAGAAACCCGGATTCACCTCGGCAAGCTCCCTGGCTCAATATGATCATCCAAAGAACCACACCATAGCGGCTTGTGAATATTGAATTACCCTCATTCATTTAGGAACTGGCATCACGGAGAGGGCCTTGCTACGGAGCATCT